>VFQQ010004495.1_pt1 | contig 12276 bp, 11 predicted proteins | sample 3512341 | NCBI WGS metagenome assembly VFQQ01 (sample SAMN10412373, study PRJNA504923) | tailings metagenome | isolation source: Relicate 2 Philex TSF1 revegetated site | place: Philippines: Tuba, Benguet | collected 2017-08-29 | reverse complement strand
TCGCGCCGGCGCAAGCCCAGCCAGTAGAGGTAGAGCACCACCTGGCCCGCCAGCAGCGAGGCCAGCGCCAGCGGCGCGTGGGCCAGCAGCGCCGAAGCGGCCGCGGCCTGCACGTCGCTTTGCGGGCGCAGCAGGTAAAAGCGCAGCAGGCCGGTGTCGGTGTCGGCGTTGGCGCGCATCTCGGCCATGCCGACCAGCAGCACGCCCGTGGTCGGGTCGCGCCAGCGTGCAGCACCGCCGTCGTGAAAGGGCGCCACGCGCTCGTGGTCGTCCTGCCAACGCCACGGGCGGCCGAGCTCGGTGCCGAACTCGCGCGCGCGGTCGGGGTGGTAGACGTAATCGCCCGCGGCGTTGGTGGCCAGCACGCGCACGCCCGGAGGCGGCCGAATGGGGAACTGCTGCACGGCGCTGTTGCGGTCGACGTGGATGACCACCAGCGCCACAGCCTGACCCTGGTCGTCGAACACCGGGGTGACATAGCGGATTGTGGGACGGTGGGGCACCACCAACGTTCCGGCCTCGCGGTGCAGCGAGATGTCGGTGACGTGCACCTGGCCGGGGCCCAGGTGGCGTGCATCGGGCAGGTCGCGCAGGCTGTCTCGCTGCTCGAGCATGGGGGTTGGCACCACCTGCACGCCGCTGTCGCCGCGCTGCACGCGCACCAGTTCGTGGCCGTTGTCCTCCAGCGCCACCAGGCGGGCCATGAAGGTGTCGGGCGTGGCCTCGAGGAAGCCGACGAAGATCTGCTGCAGGCGCGACTCCCACTGCGCGCTGGTCGATCGGTCGCTGGGGTCGATGCCCCCGTTCTCCCGGGCGCGCAACAGGCCATCCACAGGCGGCGTGCTGGCGATGAAGAGCAGCGTGCGGCGGCGGAAGGCCTGCTGCGCCTGGCTGGCGTGCGCGTAGCCGCGGGCCCCTTCGTCGAGCACCCGCTGCTGGGCCTGCATGGCCTGGTCGAGTTCGAGCCGGTAGCTGACGAAGGCCCAAAGCGCCAGCAGGGCAACACCCAGCAGCAGGCTGCGCCGGAACAGCGCACTGCGCAGGTAAGTCTCGGGGCGCGCCGCCGTGCGCCCGGCCGCCGGCACCGGCCGCGGAGCGCCGCGTGCCGGTTCACGCTGCCCGAGCAGCCACAGGTGAACCGCCACGGTGAACGCACTGACCAGCAGCAGGCCATAGGCAAACACCGCCAGCGGCGACGCACCGGCCACGCCGTCGATCAGCGCGCTGGTGGCACGGATGCGCACAGTCCATGTGCGCCCGTACACAGACAGCGTGGCCGTGTTCGAGAAGCCGTCGACCACGGCGCCGCTGCCCGGGCGTTCGAAGAAGGGCTGGGCGTCGACACCATCGGTGAGATCGATCGCGACCTCGTGCGCTCGCGGGCCGAGCTGCGCCAGCACCTCGTCGATCACCAGCGGCGAGTAGGTCCAGCCGATGGTCTCGCTCCAGCGCGTCTCGGGCTGGTTGCCCGGATCGGCGCGGTAGACCGGCAGCAACATGAGCAGACCGCGGCGCACTTGGCCACCAGCCTGCACCAGCGTGATGGGGGCGGTGAGCTGGGCGCGCCCCAACCGCGCGGCATTGACGGCCGCGTCGCGGCGCAGCACCTCGGAGGCGATGTCCAGCCCGGTGGCGCCCAGGTTGTCCTGCGTCGGGTAGATGTAGTGGATGACGAAGCGCTCACCCTGGTGCGGTTCGAACTGCCGCACCCGGAAATCGGCCGGGCCCTCGGCACGCGCCACGGTTTCGAACGACGCCACCTCGTCGGCGGGCACCCGGCGGATGAAGCCGATGCCGCGTGCGCCGGGGAACTCGGTGGCCAGTTCACGTGAGCCGGCATAGGCCTCGAAGGCCCGCCGGTGCGCGGTGGCGCCACCAGCCGCGGCGATGGCCCCGCGCGCGCCGCGCAACCCGTCTTCGTAGCGGTTCAGCCGCTCTTCGATGCGGCCGATCACCTCGGCACCGTCGGTCTGCAGGCGCGCCTGCACGCGCTCGCGCCAATCAAAGTGGGCCCATACCGCAGCGGCAACGCTCAGCAACAGCCCCAGGCCCCAGATGGCCCAGGCCTGACCACGCGGCTTGTGGCGCCAGCCCTTGTCCAAAGCGTTACTCCCGGGCGCCAGGCCCGCACAGGGGTGTTCGATATCCGCCGGCCTTCAACGGCGCAGCGGGGCGTGAGCGCACCGACAGGAAAGGCGCGCAGTGCATGCTAACGATGCGCTTCGGCAGCGCCAGCCGGAAATGAAGGGTGGGAGCAGTCCAATTCGGCACCAGCGGAGAGGACCGTCGGCCAGACGGCTTTCAGCCCTGGGTGGTCCGGCGCAGCAGCGCGGCGGCCTCGGTGCGGTCAAGCGGCTTGGTGAGGTAGCCCGCCACGCTGGCATAGGACAGCGCCCGCGAGCGATCGGCCGGGTCGGACGAGGACGACAGCATGGCCACCATGGCGCCACCGCGCTGCGCCGGGTCGAGCGCCTGGAAGGCGTCGAGGAAGGCAAATCCGTCCATGACCGGCATGTTGATGTCGAGCAACACCAGGCGCACGCCGTGGTCGGGTGTGTGGCGCAGGTGGTCCAGCGCATCCTGGGCGCGCTCGAAGGCCAGTACCTCGCAGGGCTCACCACAGCGCTGCAGGGTGACACGGGTGTAGAGGAGGTCGCTGTCGTTGTCGTCGACCATCATCACGCGGGGCGGCATTCGTCGGGCTCCAGGGCGGTTCGGGTGGTGGGCAGGCCCCCACTGTACGCGGCCCGCATGGCCATCCCACAATGCGTGGCCGATGGCGGCAACAGGGGATTGGCATGAACAGGCCGAAGTGGCGCAGGCGTGGGTGGATCGCCACCGGTCTCGTGGTGGCGATGCTCGTGTGCACCGTGGCGGCGTTCCTGCTCAGCCCGCGGCCCATGCTGGTGGTGCTGGGCTGGCTGTTCGACCGCGGCGCCGCCCAGGCATCGCAGGCCCTGGCGCCCACGCCCGCACCACCGGGCGGGCACGCGCTGCTGGTGTGGATCCACGGGGGTGCCTGGATGTCCGGCCGCAAGGAAGACGTGGCGAACTACCTGCGCATCGTGGCCGCGCGCGGCGGGCTGGCCGCCGCCAGCCTGGACTACACCCTGGCTCCCGACGCGGTGCACCCGACCCAGCTGCAGCAGGTGCACGCCGGCCTGCGCACGTTGCGCGCGGGCCGCCAGCCTGGGCATCGATCCTCAGCGCATCGTGCTGGCAGGCGATTCGGCGGGTGCGCAGCTGGCGGCGCAGCTCGCGGCGGCCATCACCGACCCGGCGTACGGCGCGCAGCTGGGCGTGCCCGCGGGCGGCGTCGACCCGGGCGCGATCCGCGGCACCGCCCTCTTCTGCGGCCCGTTCGACCTCGCGCTGTTCCGGCTCGACGGCCCGCTCGGTCCGGTGCTGCGCGCGTTGGGCGTGCCGGTGCAGACGCTGTACTTTCCCGACGATCACACGCCACCGCTGGGCCATGAGTACCAGTTCACGCTCGACGAGCCGGCCGGCGAAATGGCGCTGCAGCGGCTGCTCGGCTTTGTGGCCGAGCGACTGCGCTGAGGCTCAGCCCGCCAGCGCCGCGGGCAAGGTGGCACCGGGCGCGTGCGCCGGCGAGCCTGCAAGGATCTGCGCCAGGATCTGCGGCACCTCGTACAGCGCGCGGTTGTGCTGTGCGCGCACGCGCTCGCGGAACGCGGGCAGCTCGGCCAGCAGTGCTTCAACCGCGGGGGCGATGCCGCGGTGGCTGCGGCACACCACACCCAGGCCGTGTTCGCTCACCCACTGCGGATTGAAGCGTTCCTGCGGCATGGTCCAGGCGTTGTCCGTCACCACCACGGGCAGGCCGCGCTGCACGGCTTCGCTCACGCTACCGGGGCCGGGCTTGCCGATGAAAAAGTCGGCCAGGTCCATGAGCTGCGGCACCTCGGTGGTGAAGCCCACCACGTGGCGCGGCGCCTGCGCCGGCAGGGCCTGCAGCCGCCGCGCCAGCGCTGCGTTGTGCCCGCACAGCAGGATGAGCTGCACGTTCGGCAGCCGCTCGGCGATGGTGAGCATGGCGCGCGAGCCGTGGCCGCCGAACAGCACGATGCCGGTGGGGCGCGACGGGTCCAGCCCGAGTTGCGCGCGCGCCGCGGCGCGGTCGGCCACCGGCGGGCGGTAGAAATCGGGGCGCAGGATCATGCCGCTGGTGGCGTGCACGCGGCCCGGCGCATGGCCCGCGGCCAGCGCCTGCTGCAACGCGCGCGGCGTGCCGCACACAAAGTGCTGCGCCTGGCCGGGCTCGATCCAGAAATGCGGCGGGTGGTCGGCGAGATCGGTGAGCACGGTGGCGTAGGGCACACCGGGACGCGCGAGCGCGAGCGACTCGAACAGCGCGCGGTTGAAGTTGGGGATCAGCGAGACGACCAAGTCGGGCCGGGTGGTGGCCCAGTGGGCCTGCAGGCGCTTGACCAGCGTGGGGTGGGCCACGCGGATCAGGGCCTGCAGCAGCTTGAGCTCCTGCGCCATGCCCAGCGTCCAGCCGCGCGCGAGGCGGCGGTTGTACCAGTCCTCGGGCGCCAGGCCGGTGAGTTGGCGAAAGCGCTGCTCCGGGTCAAGCACCTCGAACAGGTTCACCAGGCGCACACGCCAGGGCAGCGCCCCTTCGCCCAGCACGGCCTGCAATGCCTGGGCCGACGCGCGGTGGCCGCCACCGGCGTTGAAGTACACGAGGTCGATCAGGGGCTGCTGCATCGAGCCGCAGGCTAGGGCCGGCGCGCGACGGGTCGATGACATTTCGGTGGCAAAACCGTGTCTGCCCCGGGGCGAGGGGGTGACGCCATGGCGGCGCGGCGCTACCCTTGCACGACCTGACAGGGAGCCTGTGCCGACACCGCCGATCGCCGCGGTGCGGCATGCCACCGGGCAGGAGGCACCCATGGCCTTGCACAGCGTCGACGACGCCGGCACCGCGTCTGCGGCCCTGGCCCGTGTGCTGCCCCTGCACACCGTGTTCGACGCCATGCCCGCGCCGCTGGCCGTCACCCGGCGCAGCGACGGCCTGGTGCTCGCCGTCAACCGTGCATGGTGCGAACTGCTGGGCATCGCGCACGACGCGGCGGTGGGCCGCACCTCGATCGAACTCGGCATCTGGCGCGACGAGGCCGATCGCGCGCGCTACCTGGCCGACATGCAGGACCCGACGCGCGTGCTCACCTTCAGCGCCGGCCTGCCCGGGCAGCGGCATGTGCGCATGCACTCGGCCCTGCTGCACGTGGACGGGGAAGACTGGATCCTGGTGCACATCACCGATGCCGAGCCGGAGGCCCGGGCGCAGACGCGGCTCGACGAACAGCGCGACCTGCTGCAGCGCATCGCCGCCCGGGTGCCGGGCATGACCTATCTGGCCTGGCGCAAACCCGATGGCGACACCGAGTTCGTGTTCATCAGCGAGGTGGCGCGCGACATGATGCAGCTCGCCCCGCACGAACCCACCAACGACCCGCGCGTGCTGTTCTCGCGCATTCACCCCGACGACCGTGACGCCGTGTTCGCGCGCCTGGATGCGGCCGGGCGCGAGGGACGCCCGTACCACGACCACTACCGCGTCTGCCTGCCCGACGGCAGCCAGCGCTGGCACCAGACCGACGCCACCGCCGCGCCCGCGCCCGACGGCGGCCTGCTGTGGCACGGCTTCACCACCGACGTGACACGCGAGCGGGAGGCGCAGGCACAAGTGGCGGCGGAGAACGCCCTGCTGGAACAGCGCGTGGCCGAACGCACGGCCGATCTGCAGCACACGCTGGGCGACATGGAGGCGGTGGCCTATTCGATCGCGCACGACCTGCGCACCCCGCTGCGCTCGATCAACGGCTTCGCTGCGCTGGCGCGCGATGGCGAAGCGGCACTGAGCCCCGGCGGCCGCGAAGCGCTGGATCGCATCGTGCAGGCCTCCAACCGCATGGGCCACATGCTCAGCGACCTGCTGGATCTGCTGGCCGTGGTGCGGCTGGACCTGCACCCCGACGAGGTGGACATGGCAGCGCTGGCCGAACACACCGCCGGCGCGCTGGGCCTGCGAGCCGCGGGCGTGCAACTGGAGATGGACGCGCTGCCGCCGGCCTGGGGCGATGCGCCCTTGCTGCGCCAGGCCTTGCACCACCTGCTCGACAACGCCGCCAAGTTTTCGCGCCAGGCGATGCCGCCCTGCATCCACGTCGGCTACGACGCCGCACAGCAGGCCTACCGGGTGCGCGACAACGGCGTCGGCTTCGACCCGGCACGGGCCGAGCGGCTGTTCGAGCCCTTCCAGCGCCTGCACAACGACCCGGCCCAGCCGGGCCTGGGCATCGGCCTGGCGATCGTGGCGCGCATCGCGCAGCGCCATGGCGGGCGCGTCTGGGCCGAGAGCACGCCCGGCGCGGGCGCGTGTTTCTGGTTGCGCCTGGGCGAGCGGCCGCTCAATCGCCCGTCGGCGAGAGGCGGAACTGCTGCACCGCCTTGAGCGTGCCGAGCGTGCGCGCCAGCACCGGCAGGTTCGTGGCCTTCATGGTGCGCAGCATCATGCGGTACTCGAAAGCGTCGCCTTCTTCGAGGCGGTAGCTGAGGTTGGCCACGGAGAAGCCCTGTTCGATGAGCAGCTGGCGCAACTCGGCCTCGACCATTTCCTCGCCACGCTTGAAGCGCACATTGAGCTGCGCGTAGGTGTGGGTGGGTAGCCATTGCTCGATGCGGTGGAACACGACCAGCACGCCCAGCGTGAGCGCCGTGGCCAGCACACCGGCGAAATAGAAGCCGATGCCCATGAGCACGCCGATGGAGGCGGTGATCCAGATCGAGGCCGCGGTGGTGAGCCCGCGCACCGTGAGGCCTTCCTTGAAGATCACGCCGGCGCCGAGGAAGCCGATGCCGGTCATGATGCCCTGCGCCATGCGCGTCGGGTCCATCGTCACGGCGCCCTTGGCTTCGCCGCCACCGAACCAGTAGCCCTGGTAGAGCGTGACGAGCATGAGCAGGCTGGACGCCAGGCACACCAGCGTGTGCGTGCGAAAGCCTGCGGGGCGCCCGTGGTAGCTGCGCTCCAGGCCGATCAGGCCACCGGCCACCATGGCACTGCCCAGGTGCAGGGCAACGTCGAGATACAGGGGGTTGAGCAGATTCAGCATGGCATCACCCCTTGCCCAGCGGCGGCCGCCCGAACAGGCTGGAGGCGTTGCTGATCGGCCCGAGTTCGTTGACGACGGACAGCAGCTCCGGGGCCAGCGCCTGCATGCGCTCCACACTCAGGCGCGTGCGCGGCCCGGCGATGCTGATCACACCGATGGCCTCGTGTCGGCGCATCACCGGCGCGGCCAGGGCGCTCATGCCGGGTGCGAAGACCTCGTCGATCATGGCGTAGCCGCGCACGCGCGCCGCATGCAGGAAACCCAGCAGCGCCTTCACGGTGGTCGGCGCCTTGGGGCCGTAATCGCGCGTGGAGCCGAAGCCCTGGCGCGTGACGAGTTCCAGCGCGCGCTCGTCGCTCAGCGTCTGCAGCCAGGCGTGGCCCGAGGCCGAACACGACAGCCACACGTCCGCGCCCATGTCGGGGTCGTAGCGCACGCCCTGCTGGCGCACGCCCTGCGCCTTGGCCACGAAGGTCAGGCGGTCGTCGTCGACCAGGGACAAGCGCACGAGTTCGCCCGAGGCCTGCGCGAGCCGCTCCAGCAAGGGTCCCGCGATGTCGACGATGCCGCCGTGGCTGAGGTAGCCCAGGCCGATGGCGACCACCTTGGTGGTGAGCTGGTAGTCGCCCTGCTTGCGCTTCTGGCGCACATAGCCGCGCTGCTGCAGGTCGGCCAGCAGGCGGTGGCAGGCGCTCAGCGGGATGTCGAGCTCCTCGGCCATCAGCGCCAGGGGCAGTCCGTCGGGGTGATGGGCCAGGGTTTCGAGCAGCGAGAGGCCGCGGTCGAGGGCGATGTTCATGGTTTTTCTTGATGCGGAAAAGGTTTCCAGTGCGGAAAGTGTTTCCTGTGGCAGCACAAGAATCGCGCCAACACACCGGAGACAACTGTAGGCGAGGTACCGCAAGGCGCCAAGCCGGCAGACCCTGAAGACCATGAACGCCAGCGTCCACATCCTCAACGGCCCCAACCTCAACCTGTTGGGCGTGCGCGAACCGCACCTGTATGGCCACACCACGCTGCCCCAGGTGGAGGCGCGCTGCACCGCGCTGGCGGCCGAGCTGGGCCTGGGCTGCGTGTTCCGCCAGTCCAACCACGAGGGCGTGCTGGTGGACTGGGTGCAGGAGGCGCGCGCCGCCGGTGCCGCGGTGATCATCAACCCGGCCGGGCTGTCGTTCCGCTCCATCCCGCTGCTGGACGCGCTCAAGACGCTGGACCTGCCGGTGATCGAGGTGCATGTCACCAACATCCACCGCCGCGACGCGCCCTACCGGGATTCGATCACCGCGCTGGCCAGCACCGGCGTGATCTGCGGGCTCGGGCCGGTCGGCTACGAGCTCGCACTGCACGCCATTGCGCAACGCCTGCGCGAAGCTGCCACGGCCTGAACCACTTTCCTCACCACAACCACCACTGGAGACAAACACCATGAACGCCGCATTCGATCGCCGCTCCGCCCTCTTCGCCGGCGCCGGCCTGGCCGCCGCCGCGCTGGTGCCGGGCCTGGCCCGCGCCCAGCAGACCAAACTGCGCTTCGCCGCGGTGTTTTCCGACACCGACATCCGCGCCGAGATGATCAAGCGCCTGAGCGCCGACATCGCGCCCGACCACACCATCGAAGCGCACCTGAACTCCACGCTGTTCCGCCAGGGCACCGAGCTGGTGGCGCTGCAGCGCGACAACCTGGAGATGGGCAACATCGCGCCGCAGGACATCTCCAAGCAGGTGCCGGCCTGGTCGGTGCTGACATCGGCCTACCTGTTCCGCGATGCCAGCCACCTCAACAACTTCTTCGCCAGCGACCTGGGCACCCAGATGAAGAAGCAGGTGGAAGACCAGCTCAAGGTGAAGATCCTGGGCCCCACCTTCTTCGGTACGCGCCACGTGGGCCTGCGCGGCAAGAAGAAGGTGAATGTGCCGGCCGATCTCGCCGGTGTGAAGCTGCGCATGCCCGCGGGCGATGCCTGGCAGCTGCTGGGCCGATCGCTCGGCGCCAACCCCACGCCGCTGGCCTACGCCGAGACCTACACCGGCCTGCAGACCGGCACCGTGGACGGGCAGGACAACCCGCTGCCCAACGTGCAGAACATGAAGTTCTTCGAGGTGATGGGCCAGATCGTGCTGACCTCGCACCTGGTGGCCTTCGACCTGCTCACCATGAACCTGAAAGCCTGGCAGGCCATGTCGGCCGACAAGCAGCGCGCCTTCCAGGCCGCGGTCGACAAGGCCATCGCCTGGAGCGCGGCCGAGCACGTCAAACGCGAGGCCGAGCTGGCCGAGGGCTTCAAGCGCCAGGGGCTGGACGTGTACGTGCCCAACATCAACGCCTTCCGCGAGAACGCGCAGAAGATCTACCTGGCCTCGGACGAGGCCAAGGCCTGGGCGCCCGGCGTGATCGACAAGATCGCTGCGATCAAGTGATGCGACTGCTTGCCCGCGCTGCCGAAGCGGTGGCCGCGTTCCTGCTCGCGGTCATCTTCCTCGCCTTCATCCTGCAGATCGGGCTGCGCTACCTGTTCGATCTGCCGGTGGGCTGGACGGCGGAGATCTCGCTCGTCGCCTGGCTCTGGCTGATCCTGTGGGGGTCGGCCTTCGTGCTGCGCGACGAGGAAGAGATCCGCATCGACCTGCTCAAGGCGTTCTTCGGCCCGCGTGGGCAGCGCATCGTGGCCTCCATAGGCTCCATTGCGATCGTGGCGCTGTTCGCGCTGGCCCTGCCCGCCACCTGGGACTACATCACGTTCATGAAGGTGGAAAGCAGCTCCTACCTCAAGATCCGTTTCGACTGGCTCTACTCGGTCTACCTGCTGTTCGCGGTCGCGGTCATCGCGCGCCACCTGTGGCTGATCGTGAACGCCGCGCGCGGACGCGCGCAAGCCGAATCCACCCACATAGGTTCGCTGTGAATCTGACCAGCCCCTTCTCGCTGGCCGTGGCGGCCATCGTGGCCTTGAGCCTGCTCGGCGTGCCCATCGGCCAGGCCATGATCGGCGGCTCCATCCTGTACCTGTACCTCAAGGGCATGGACATGGGCAGCGCGGCCGAGCAGTTGCTCAACACCACCTATTCGAGCTACCTGCTGCTGGCCATTCCCCTGTTCATCCTGGCCGCGAGCTTCATGAGTTCGGGCAGCGTGCTCGACCGCCTGCTGCGCTGGTGCAACGCGCTGGTGGGCCGCTTCCCCGGCGGCCTGGCCCAGGTGAACGTGCTGCAGAGCCTGGTGTTCGCCAGCATGTCGGGCTCGGCCCTGGCCGACGCCGCCGGCTCGGGCAAGCTCATGCAGGCCATGATGACGCGCGACGGCCGCTACACGCCGGCCTTCGCGGCCGCGCTCACTGCCGTCACCGCAGTCATCGGGCCCATCCTGCCGCCCTCGATTCCGCTGGTGCTCTACGCGCTGGTCTCGGGCACCTCCATCGGCTACCTGTTTCTGGCGGGCGTGCTGCCCGGCCTGCTGCTCACCGCGGTGCAGATGGCGCTGGTGCACTACCAGGCCAAGAAGTACAAGTTCCCGGTGGAAGACCCGGTGCCGCTGCGCGAGTTGCCACGCATGACGCGCGAAGCCCTGCCCGCGCTGATGATGCCGGTGCTGCTGCTGGGCTGCCTCTACAGCGGCATCACCACACCCACCGAAGCCGCGGGCGTGGCCGCCGCCTACGCGCTGGTGATCGCGGGCTTCTACTACCGCAGCCTGTCGGTGCGCGACGTGTACGAATCGCTGCAGCAAAGCGCGCGCACCAGCATCTCCATCGGCATCCTGATCGCCGGCGCCACGGTGTTCAACTTCGTGATCACGTCGGAGAACATCCCGGCCACGCTAAGCACGATGATGAGCGGGCTCGACCTCTCGCCCTTCACCTTCCTGCTGCTGGCCAACCTGCTGCTGTTGCTGCTGGGGGCGTTCCTCGAAGGCTCCACCATCATCCTGGTGATCCTGCCGGTGCTGCTGCCCACCGCCGTGGCGCTGGGCGTGGACCCGGTGCACTTCGGCGTGGTGGCGGTGCTCAACATCATGATCGGCCTGGTCACGCCGCCCTACGGCCTGCTGCTGTTCATGATGACCAAGATCGCCAACGTGGCCTTGTGGGAACTGGTACGCGCCACCCTGCCCTTCCTCGGCGTCATGCTGATCGCGCTGGCCATCACCACCTTCTGGCCCGACTTCGTGCTGTTCCTGCCGCGCCTGGCCGGCTACAGCGGCTGAGCATGGCGGTGCAACGCATCGACGGCCACACCCGGGTGATCGCCCACCTGGGCCACCCCACGCACAGCTTCAAGGCGCCGCTGATCTACAACCCGTACTTCGCGGCCGAGGGCATCAATGCCGTGGTGGTGCCACTGGACTGCCCGGCGGGCGCGCTCGACGCGCTGCTGCCCCCGCTGATGGCCGCGCCCAATGTGCTGGGCGCGCTCATCACCATGCCGCACAAGGTGGGCGTGGTGCAACTGCTGGACGAGGTTTCGCGCACCGCGCGCGTGGCGGGCGCGTGCAACGCCGTGAAGCGCCTGCCCGACGGCCGATTGATCGGCGACATGTTCGACGGCGAAGGCTTTGTGCGCGGCGTGCAGCGCAAGGGCCTGGTGCTCGCCGGCGCCAGCGCGCTGGTGGTGGGCAGCGGCGGCGTGGGCTCGGCCATTGCGGCTTCGCTCGCGGCCGCGGGCGTCGCGCGGCTGGGCCTGTTCGATCTCGACCCCGGTTCCGCCGAACGCCTGCGCGAGCGATTGCGGGCGGTGTACCCGGCCCTGCAGGTGCGCACGGGCGAGCGAGACCCGGCGGGCTTCGACCTGGTGGTCAACGCCACGCCTTTGGGAATGGAGGCTGGCGACCCCCTGCCACTCGACGTGAGCCGACTCGCGCCGAACAGCTTCGTCGGCGAGGTGGTCATGCGGGAGGCGGTCACGCCCTTTCTCGCGGCGGCGCAGTCTCGCGGTTGTCGTGTGCAGATCGGCACCGACATGCTGTTCGAACAGATTCCCGCCTACCTGGAGTTTTTCGGCCTGCCCCCGACCACACCTGAGCGCCTGCGCGAACTCACCCGGCTGTGAGCACCGGGCGATCGCTGCATGGCGATTCAGCCGTAAAGCCAGCGCGCCGGCACCATCACCAGGCTGGGGAACAGCACCAGCAGGAACAGCA
>VFQQ010004494.1_pt1 | contig 12278 bp, 13 predicted proteins | sample 3512341 | NCBI WGS metagenome assembly VFQQ01 (sample SAMN10412373, study PRJNA504923) | tailings metagenome | isolation source: Relicate 2 Philex TSF1 revegetated site | place: Philippines: Tuba, Benguet | collected 2017-08-29 | reverse complement strand
ACCTATCGTTCTCGAGCGTTGAGCTGTCGTCCTCGGTATCCAGGTCCACGCGAAGGGCCGTGCCGGAGACGGGAGTGATCGACAGGTGCTGCGCCAGCATGCGCTCCATGGCCGAGCCGTCTTGGCGCGTCAGGTTAGGCACGTAGCGGCTGTAGACCCGAAACAGCATCTCTGTACTGGTGTGCCCCATCTGCCTCGCAATCCATTCCGGTGCTTCGCCCGAGGCAAGCCACAAGGTCGCAGCCGTATGGCGCATCTGGTACGCCCGTCGGTGATCGAGCCCCAGGTGACGCAGGAGCGGATTCCACACCCGGTTGATGAAGTTCTTGTTGTCGATTGGCGCGCCCAGACGGTTGCAGAAAACGTACTCGGAGATCCGGCCAGTAGCACGGAACTGCGCCCGAAGGGCCTCAGTCACCAGCTGATTCATCTGGACGTCACGCATGCTGCCCTCGGTTTTGAGGTCATCCTCCTCGCCGAGAACGATCGATTCACGCACCATGATCAGGCGCTTGTCGAAGTCGATGTACTTCCACTTCAGACCATGGACTTCCCCCGTGCGCATCCCGGTGAAAAAGCGCAGCGTGAAGTAGTTCTTGTAGTCGGCCCTGGCCCGGTTGATGATCTTTTGCACCTCCTCGAGCGAGAACGGGTTGACGTCCGTGCGTTTCATCTTCAAGGGCTTGATGTTGCGAAACGCTGTCGTAAACTCAAGTCGGTCGGCCGCTTCATTGAGGATCTGGCGCAGCGGTTTCATCACCGCATTGATGCGTCTGCTCGACAGTGTTTCCTGGCTCCTTCGGGCGGGTACTTTGGCGAGTGTTGCCCGAAATGCCAATACGTCTGCCTTGGTGATTTGGCCGACCTCCATGTCCCCGAAGTACGGCAAGACATATTTGTCCAGCGCACCCCGCTGGGTCACGCGGTAGCTCTTTCTCCAGCCCACCTCGGACTCCTCGAACCACTGCTCGGCGAACACGCGGAACAAGGGCGTGCCGACGGGGCGGTTGGGGGCGTAATTGGCATTCGCGGCAGAAGGCTCCGGCTCCTGGCCATCCAGGGGTGGCAGGGGTTTGCCGAAGGTTTTCTGGTAATCGAACGTGCCCAGAGCAATCTCGCCCTCGATGCGCTCCAGCACCTTTTGCAGGCGTTTGCGGTTCGGCGCGTTGTCAGCCATGGCGGTGTATTCCCGCAGTCGACGACCATCAAGCCGAAAATCAATAAAAAGCGTCCCCTTGTTAGGCACGCAACGGATACTACCCATGCAGAACCCCTCCGTTGGCCAGCGGAATGGACTCCAGTCGGGTAGCGGAGGGCTGTCCCATGTCCGCCTCGATGTGCTCCCAGATGTAGAGCGTTTTGCGTCCGCCGAATGGGCGGATGTAGTGACGCCCTTCGAGTAGGACGCTGTCTTTGAGTCGATCGCGGATGGTCCTGCTGTCGTATTTGATTCGAGCTGATAGCTCGTCTGTAGTGAGGTATGTACAAGAGGTCATGGCGTTCCTTTCAAACAGTGAGACAATCTGAATGCCAAAACACCATCCTTAGTAACGTTTTGACATCCTAAATGACAGTATACACAGAAAAATTGCACTCGCAAGTGCTTTTTGTCGTTCTGGATGCCAAAATTTTCGGCAAGAAGCATGATCAAATGCCATCTTTCGCGACTTATGGGGGAGCGCAAGCTCAAGATCAGTGACGTAGCGCGCGACACTGGCCTCCACCGCAACACTGTCACACTGCTGTATCAGGAGACTGCGACCCGCGTCGATCTCGATGCAATCGAGCGCCTTTGCCGGTACTTCGGGATAGCAGTAGGTGACTTGCTTGAGCTCGTTGAACCGCCAGCCTGAATCAAGGCCAGATGCACGCCCACCCAGCTTGTAAATTGTCGAAAGGACAGTTGTCACTGCCGGAAGGCAGCGCTTCGTGCAACAGTGGACGCTATAGGTATACGACCTCAACGCCCGGGGCGCCAGCCGCAACCCTCATCAGCGGTTTGCACAGGATCTTGTATCCGTCGCCGTCGAACGCGGTGGCCAGCTTGTCCAGCTTGCGCGCCCCCTTGAGGTCGCTCGCACTGCCCAGGTAGCACCAGTTGCGCACCACGTGCCACTGCACGAGTTCCGGCTGGTCGTCGCTGTCTCGGAAGCGCTCGATGAGCGCCACGGCGCCGCCAAACGGCCAGCACACCAGTTGCAGATCTTCCAGCGCGGCGAGCAGTCGGCCATGGTGCGCGTGCTCGCTTTCTCGTCCGCAGCAGACGCCCGCACATTTTTTGAGCATGAAGCGAAAGCACCCCCGCCCCTGGGCCAGCCGCTCCAGGCCCAAGGCACCATGACAGAGGCCGTGATCGTCGGCCAGCGCGCGCAAGGTCTCCAGCGCCGCATGGCGGCTGGCGTAGAGTCCGTACAGACCTTGTTCCCTGGCAAAGTCCACATCCCGGGCGTAGACGACATCCGGCGTGCCGTTGGCCCCAACACGGATGGCGCACAGCTGGCGGTTGCGCCGCAGCTTCTGGTTCATCAGCGGCTGCTGCTGCTTGATGAGTTGGGCCTCGAGCAGCAGCGCGCCGATCTCGCCGGCCGTGCGCAGGTGCGTGATCCGGGTGGCCTGGCGCAGCAACCGGGCTTCTTCGGGGTTCCTGAGGTGGGACAGCACCCGGGCGCGCAGGTTGACGCTCTTGCCGATGTACAGGGGCAGGTCGCCGTCCTGTCCATGGAAGGTGTACACCCCGGGAGCCTGGGGCAGTTCGTCGATGAAGGCGCGCAGGTGTTGCGGGTACTCGTAGCACCGGGACTCGTCGAACTCGATGTGGCGTCGCCTGGACGATGGCACCTTCTGCCCTCCGCTATTGCCGCATGGTGGGCGTTACGTCTTGCGTCGGCCCCGTGCGGGCTCAGGTGTGGCCATCAATAGCGATGCCGGGTACTGGCTCATGAACGCCATCGAGTTGGCTGCCGGTGCCTGCAGCCACTCGTCGTACCGGTCCTCGGGCAGGATCACCACCATGCGCTTCTCGTCCTCGACCCGGTGGAACTGGTTGAACAGTTCGTGGTCGTCGGCGTTGACAGTCAGCATCGTGAAGCTGAGCACAGACTCCCCGGTCGCCTTCTGATTCGTGGCCCACAGGCCTGCAATCCCCATGGGCTGCTCATCGCGGCGCTGGATGCGGGTGGCTACGGCGCTTCCCGCCCGCCAGTCCGGCTCATAGATGTGCTCGACTGGGATGATGCAGTGCTGCCCCAGGCGCCAGGCATCCCTGAAGCTGGGTTTCTCGGCCACCGTCTCAGAGCGGGCGTTGTAGGTCCGGCGCCCAAACGCAAGCTCACCCGCCCAATGGGGCACCAGGCCAAACAGCCCCGCCATGGCCTCCCGGGGCGGCACGGCGTCATCACCCACATCCCGGAACGGGTGGCGGCGGATGAAGGGCGCGCTGTACAGCGGCCAGACCTGATCCTTGATGCCCGCTGGTGCCTCCACGCCGAAGTACAGGCGCAGCCGCTCGGGTTGGGTTACAGCGTCGTAGTTGGAGCACATCTGGATCGTTTTCCCGGATTTATACTGTATAAATGAACAGTGTTTCGTATTCCTCGTTTCCCGTCCCGGCTGCGGCATCCCCCCTGGTGGTGCCCATGCCCGTGGCGGGGGTGCGGGCGGGGTTTCCGTCGCCTGCAGAGGATTTTGCGGTCAACCGGCTGGACCTGTCCCAGCTACTGATCACCCACCCCCAGGCCACGTTCCTGCTGCGCGTGGCCGGGCCCTCCATGCGTGAGGCCGGCATCGACGACGGAGACACCCTGGTGGTGGATCGGGCGATCAAGCCGCGGCACGGGCACATCGTGGTGGCGGTCGTGGACGGCGAATTCACCGTCAAGCAGCTGCACCAGCGTGCCGGGCGCATCCGGCTCAAGGCCGCCAACCCCACCTTCCCCGACATCGAGCCCCAGGAAGGGCAGACGGTAGAAGTCTGGGGCGTGGTCACCAGCTGCATCAAGCGGTTCCCGGTCTGACGTCTGGGGTGCGGTCATGTACGCGCTCGTGGATGGGAACAACTTCTACGTAAGCTGCGAGCGGGTGTTTCGCCCCTCGCTGATGGGGCGTCCGGTGGTGGTGCTCTCCAACAACGACGGCTGCGCCATCGCCCGCTCCAATGAGGCCAAGGAGCTGGGCATCAGGATGGGGGCACCCTGGTTCCAGATCCGGCACCTGGAGCAGCAAGCCGGGCTGGTGGCGCTCTCGGCCAATTTCACGCTGTACGGCGACATGAGCGACCGCATGATGACGCTGGCGGCCGGGCTGGGCCCGACGCAGGAGATCTACAGCATTGATGAGTCGTTCATCGGCTTGCACGGCGTGCGTGGGGACCTAATCCGGCGGGCCCATCTGGTGCGCGATCGCATCCACCGCTGGACCGGCATCCCCTGCGGGATCGGCATAGGCCCGACCAAGACACTGGCCAAGCTCGCCAACCACGTGGCCAAGACCGCCGAGCGCAAACCCGGCAGATACCCCGATGGCCTTGCCCGGGTGTGCAACCTGGCGGCACTGCCAGCACCCGATCTGGATGCGGTCCTCAAGGCCACGGACGTGGGGGAGGTCTGGGGCGTCGGGCCGCGCATTGCCGCCCAGCTGCGTGAAGGGGGCATCCAGACCGTGCTGGATCTGGCGGGCATGGACCCTGCCACGGTTCGCCGGCGCTGGAGCGTGACGCTGGAGCGCACGGTCCGGGAGGTGCAGGGGCAGCCGTGTATCGACCTGGACGATGCACCGGCACCCAAGCAGCAGATTGCGTGCACGCGGTCCTTCGGGCGCCCTGTGACGGATCTGGCGCCCTTGATCGAGGCGGTGAGTGAGTTCGCGTGCCGTGCGGCGGAGAAGCTCAGAGCGCAAGGTGGGCTGGCAGGTGAGTTGCTGGTGTTCATGCACACCTCCCCCTATCGCGTCGGACCACAGTTCTCGCGCAGCGTGACGGTGCCACTGCGCCGACCCACGGCAGACTCACGCCTGTTGGCAAAAGCGGCTTCGGACGGCATGCGTCGCATGTATATGCCGGGCTACATGCTGATCAAAGCGGGGGTGATCCTGGTAGACCTGCAGCAATCCAGCGGTCAGCAAGTGGAGCTGGATCTTGAGCCCGAGGAGAACAGGGATCGGTCGAGGCTGATGCTGGCGATGGATGCGCTCAACTCCCGCTTCGGCAAAGGTACGCTGCAGGTGGCGTCAACGGGACTGGATGGACCCCTGCGGGTGTGGGGCATGAAGCAGGGGCGGCGCACACCGCAGTACACGACGCGGTTTGAGGACGTGCCGGTGGCTAGGGCTTGAATGGCATAGAGCCATCAAAACGAACATACAGCCTGGCTAGAGTCACTCACGCTTCGCTGCCAATGTTCAAAATCAGCCCTAAACTGTCTTTCGACCGCCAGTGGCAGGTGAGCAGCGTTTGCGGACTTTCGGACTATGGAATCGGATGGCTGCATGCTGGCCCTCAGCCGACGTTCATCGCACCATCAGCCCGTGAAGGACTCCGTCGCACCGGCGGATACGCCTTCCCTGCCGGCTTCAAAGCCTACTGCGTGGCGCTCGCACTGGAAGGCAAGGCGATGATGAATCTCACGCCGCCGGAGACGTTCTCCACGCGAATCGTGCCATTCATACCGAGCACGTACAGGCGCGCCGAGAACAGGCCGAGCCCCATGTGCTCTGACGCTCCGCTCTGCGTGGTGAAACCGTAGTCGAAGACTCGCGTCAAGTGCGTGTCATCGACGGGGGCTCCCTCATTGAAGAAACCAAGCTCGACCAGATCGTCGAGTTGGACGAGGCCCACCTGCAACTCAGTGCCGTGTGTCATGTGCCGCCTGGCGTTGTCCAGGAGGCTGCTGAGCACGTCATCCAGTGCGAGCGGGTCGTAGTAGGCGCGCACGCCGTGCAGGTTGCCAAGATAGGTGATCAGAGTTCCCGTGCGGCTTATGTTCTCGCAATACTTTCGCAGGAAGTCAGCCAGGTCCCCGTTCTTCGGGATTACCTTGCGCCCGCGTAACCCCGCTTCAACCGACGCGGCGAGATATAGCGCATCGATAGCCCGTGCCATCTTCTCGATTTCGACCTGCATCTCCGAGTTCGCGTCGACACGATCCATGAGGGATTGCAGCGGCGACTTAATTTCGTGTCCGATGGCCCGCATGACGTCGTACCTGGCCTTGACCTGCTCCTCATGGAACCGCATGCGCTCTTCCCTACGCCGCTCCGCGATCCGCGCGCGGTTGATGATGGTCTGGTTGCGGGCGCGGTAGCGATGGATCAGCGCATTGATCGTCCGGCCGATCATGCCGATTTCACCGCGCCGATGCTCATACATCTTCATCTCGTTTCCGGATGAAGGGTGCATCGCGCTTCCCAGCGCCTTCCTGGCCATCACATTGAGCTGGTACAGCGCCAGCACCCAGAAGACACCCAGCAGGAAGACGGCGATCAACGCCACCGACAGCCCAAAAAAGGCGCGTGTCGCCAAGTCGGGCAAGAGGATCGGCTCTGCGGTCAACGTCACTCGTGCCGCCCCAGTACTGACAAGCGATTGTTCGACCTGGGCGACGTTGCGCTTGAATTCAAAGTGGTTGACGAGGAAGTTCGCCCATGCGTCGGACGTTCGCTGCAGGAAGTCGGACACGGGTCGCTCTGCCGAACTGATGGTGGCGGAACTCCATGACGGCTCGGCAGCCGCACCAGCAGAGTCCTGTCGCCGGATCTCCAGCAACGACCGCGACTGCACGAATGTGAAATAGGTCTGCTCGAGCGACTGGAGCGCGGTCCCGCGGCTTCCCTCCGGAACGGAGAGGTAGGGCAACGCGTCCATGCCGTCTTTCGGCCTCTCCTCGACTCGCACGCCGATACGCAACTTGCGGAAGTAACCAGAATTCCACGACTCGACTGATGCGGCAGTATTAAACACGAGGGAGGCGTCGATCTTGCCGACCATGACGACATGGTTGATCGAGGCCAATCCGGCCGTGTCCACCTTGCGCTCATAAGCCTGCCCCTTCACGCTCCTCAAGGCGCCGCCAGGGCGGTCGTTCCAGTAGGCCGTGATCTCGTGGATACCCGAAAACCTGCGCAACTGCGACGGGTAGCGCTTCTCCGCGAGTCGCGGCTGCTCGAACTTGAGCTGCACTGAGGCGGCCGTATCACCTCGCATACTCAACTGGACCGAGCTCGAACGCTTGAGAGGCTCGCCCTGGACATGCCGGACGACGGATGACGTCGGGTAGCGAATCGCGAAGTAGATGAAGCGCCCGGATGGGTCGTTAGGAACCACCGCGAAACAGGCGCGAAGCGTCCGGTCAGGCAATCGGCTGACCTGATCGACAAAGTCCACGGAACACGCGCGCGGTGGTTCCCATGCAATGTTCTTGGCCGTGACCGACTTCGCGTTAGCTTCGGTCAGAAAGTACACGAAGAATGGGTTGCGCAATTCGACTGGCGAGAGCTCCCGTGAAGCCGGTCCGAAGTCCCGAGGGTTATCGAGCAAGGACGTCCCATCAACTTGGCTAGCCGCGAGAACGAATTGCGCGAGTTCGCCCTTAAGCGTGAACTCTTGGACCTTCTCGTCCTTGGCGAGGGCTGTACGCATGAAATCCCATAGTGACCAGCCCATCAGGCCAATAACGAGTACACCGAGACCAATGCTGGTAAGGAATAGGTTACGGCGCCAGAGCAGCCGGGCGATGCGCCGCCAAATCACGCGCCAACGCGCATGCCAGTCGCTCTTCATTCCTGGGGCGAGCGCCAGATGTAGCCCCGGCCTGGCTCGCTGTCGATGGCATCAAAGTTCTCGTCCACATTGGTGAAGTTTCTCCTCGCTCCGGTCATGTGGCTATTAATCGTCTTGCGGGTGTTCTCGATCGGCCCTTTAAGTTGCTCGGCGAGCGTCTCGTAGTCGACCACGGTATTTGGCCGCTCGATCAGGCAGTGAACCAGCCGCAGCTCCGTCAGGGACAGGAGCACGGGCTTGTGACGCCACTTCAAGCCGAATTTGCGCTTGGGATCGTGTTCGAGCCCTTTCGGCAACGTGGACACGTTGCTGTCGCCGTTGGATCGCTGCAGGTCTTCCTGGAAAGCCAGCGCATGTTCGACCTTGTTGATGAAATCCAGTCCGCTGATCGGCTTGCTGATGAAATCATAGGCTTGCAGGGATATAGCGAGTTCCGGCAGCATGTCTTCGGGCATGCCAGAGACGATGATGGCCACTGTGGGCCGTTCGCCGAGCAGTCGCAGCAGCGAGAGCCCGGACAGCCGTTCACGGGGGTCTTCACCCAGCTTCACGTCCGCGATCAGGAGCGCGAACTCTTCGGATCTCAGGAAATCCTCGGCGGATGCACGGTTGTACGCCTGCCGGACCTCGGTGTCGCGGATCTTGAGGACCAGCGATTTGAGGTTGTCGTTTACGCTCACGTCGTCCTCGACGATCAAGACCTTGCGCATAGTTCACCTCCTAGGCTGGAGGGTGCCACAAAAGAGGAAGAGGAAGCCCGTCTGCTGGATGAGGTTTCTTGTCCAAGACAAAGCAGTGGCCTGGGATTCGCATCTGACGGTGCTTGAATCCCCGACGACCGTGTCAAGCGGACGGGAAAATAGTCCGCGTCGAGCAGTCCCTTACGCCGGGGTGTCCCGCACAGTACTGGTACCGACGGGAAAGACTCTCGCCGGCCACAAGAAAGAGGATGATTCATGGCAAACAATACCAAACACACGTCCCCGGGTGTCGGCACGCTCGCTTCCGAGGTTCTGCGCGATCCAAATGCATCCGAAGTCGCCAAAAAGCTGGCGGCGTCAGCGCTTTCCCAGACTGGGACGGAGCGGCAGACCGGCGCCGAGCTCGAAGACCTAGCCTCTCGGGTGCTGAGCGGCAGGAAGTATTCTGAAACGACCAAGGAACTGGCTGCGTCCGTGCTGTCCCAGTCGAACAAGCAGCGCTAGTGGTGGGAGCCGAGCATGAATATGCACTGATCGGTGGATGGAACCGTGCCCAAATCGGGCGATGGCTGGCCCTCGTGGCGGGTCTCGCCGCCTCGGGCACGGTTTTCCTTCTGCTGGTGGGTGTCGACCTGGCGGGACGGTTGGGCCTGGAGCCGCAGTTGCCGACAGTGATCGTCTGGCCGATCGGCGCGGGTGCGTGGTATGCGCTGATTTACTGGGTTTTCGACCGGTTCGCGTGGAAAGTTCCGGCGCTGTCACGACTCCTGCATGTACCCGACCTCGCGGGCACGTGGGAGTGCACCGGCCGCAGCCACGATCCGGCTATGGCGGCGCCCTTCGAGTGGAGCGGTACCGTCACGATCTGGCAAACCTGGGACAAGCTACGCATCCGCCTGAAGACGGCGACGTCCGGATCGCATAGCGTAACAGCGGCGCTGCTTTATGACCCGACGGAAGGGTACCGGCTGATGTACCACTATCGCAACGATCCCCGCGTCGACCAGCCCGAGATCAAGCCCCATCGCGGGTTTGCCGAGATCGTCTTTGACGAAGGCTTGGGCGCCGCGCAGGGAGAGTACTTCAACGGCCAGGGCAGGTTCACGTTCGGCACGCTCGAACTAAAGCGTATCTCACACACCAAGAGGGAAAAGAAGAAATGAACCAGGACATCGAACGCAAGATCAAGCGCCTGAAGGCGCGCCGCAGCGGATCGGACCGGATGGCCGCCTTGAGCAGCGCCGACCAAACCACGGTGCTCGCCAAGAGCCTGCTCGCCGAATCTGGTTGGGAAACGCGCGCAATGAACCAGCCCAACACCCGGTACGTCCTCGGCTGCATGCAGGAAGTTTCGCCGGACTACACGCGCATCAGCCTCGAGACAGCCGAACGCGTCCGGTCCCAGCTCGACACTCGCCTGTCTGCGTGCGGCCTGCAGGTGGCGTTCCGGCTGCAGGGATCTGTGCCAGCGAACATCCACATCCGCGGCGTCAGCGACGTCGATCTCTTGGTGCTGGACACGTCGTTTTTTACGTATGCACGCGGCGGAGCCGTGGCCCTGACCGGGGCATACCGGCCTAGCACGAAGACCACCGGCACCGTCCTGCCCTCTCTGCGAACCTCCGCGGAGAGCGCGTTGCGACTCGCATTTCCCGCCGCTGCCGTTGACACGACCGGTGCGAAAGCGATCAACATCTCGCAGGGATCGTTGGCCCGCCCGGTGGACGTCGTGCCCTCGCACTGGCACAACACCCTCGACTTCCAGGTTTCGCACCTTGAGGAGGACCGCGGCGTCACGCTCTGGGATCGCAAGGCCCAGGCTGCGATCGACAACTTGCCGTTCCGGCATATCGCCAAGCTCGCTAGACAGGACTACACGGCCGCGGGTGGTCTGAAGAAGGCTATTCGCTTGTGCAAGCACGTGAAAGCCGATGCGATCGAGGAGGGCCGCGCAATCAAACTTTCCAGCTTCGACATCGCGAGCGCGATGTTCTATGCCGATCTCGGAGCGCTGCGCCAGGGGCAATTGCACGAACTGGTGATCCTCGGGGAAACGCGTCGCCATCTCGATCGGCTCGCGATCGACCGCGACTTCGCTCGCAGCCTGTTGACTCCCGACGGCACACGAAAGATCTTCGACACGGAAGAAAAGTTTGGAGGCGTGCTCGCGCTGTCCCTCGAAATCGACGGCCTCGCCCGTGCCGTCGCGAGCGAGCAGAACGTCCTGCTGCAGTCGCTAAACCCGAGCTGGACGGAAATCGCGCACGCCCTCGCGAGTTCGGAGGTCTAGGTCCGAGTGGGGACCTCTTGTCGAACCCTAGGGCCGATGACGCGAGAGTTACGTCCAAGAAAGCAATCTGAACGGCTTCATGACTTTCTGGTGTTGCAATGTCCGCAAGTGGCCGATTCCACCTATTCGCCGGCGTCAAGTTGACCGTCCGAGGCCTGCAACCGCTTCGCCACGACGGGTGACGGTTCACAGCGGTTGCAGACACCCGGGCCATTGCGGTTGGATATCTGCCATTGTCCTGTGGACTACGCTTAATATGACGAAAATGATAACATCATTCTTGTTACATGTAGTGTTCGCCAGTCGCTCACACAGGAAGTGCGCTGGGCAGGAAATTCGGGAAATGTATGGCAAACAGAAACGAAATCACGGAGCTACAAGCGAAACCGGAAATGGTGCGCCTCATCTGGGCGCGCGATAAAACCTATCAAGCAGCCAAGTACACGCAGGGCTGGTTTGTCTTCTGGACTGCTGCGGTGCCGGTCATCGGTGCACTAACAAGCGGCCTGTGGCCTAGTCTGAAGCCCGCGTTCGCACTGATAAGCCTGCTGTTGCTTTTTCTTGATGTCGGCATCATCGATCGCCTGCAGAAGGAGCGTCTGAAGCGGGGCGCGAAGCTGCAGGAGGAGTTCGACACCAGGGCTTTCGGGCTGCCGTGGAACAGGTTCGTCGCAGGCGACAAGGTCCTCCCAGAAGACGTGATTGAGGCGGCTTCTGCGGCGATGCCGGCTAAGCGGCAGCAGGAAATCGAGACCTGGTACGAGGCCTCCGTCTCGCGTGTCCCTCTTGCTTACGGCAGGCTCGTTTGCCAGCGAACGAACATCTCGTACGACTCGCGGCTGCGTCGCCGTTACGGCAACGGGCTGTTCGGCGTGACACTGACGCTCGCCATTATTGTCCTGGTCGCGGGAGTTATGCTGGACCCCAAGTTCACCGACGTAATCTTGGATTTGGCGATGGTCGCTCCCATGTTGTCGTGGGCTTTGCGCGAGCACCGCAAACAGCTCGACACCTGCAATTCGCTTCAAAACCTGCAAAGTGAGTTTAAGACGGTGTGGACCAAGGCCCTGGAAGGTGCTAGCGAAGAGGAGCTCAGGGTCGGCTCGCGCCAGCTTCAGGACGCCATTTATCAGCACCGAGCGAGCGCGCCGCTTGTCTTCGATTGGGTTTACTACCGGATGCGCTCGAAGAACGAGAGAGAGGCGCACGCGGCTGCAGAGGAGTTCGTCAAGCAAGCCGAGGAAGCTCTGAGTGCCAGGGGCGCGGCATGAAACTGCTCGAACACTTCAAGACGTTCCTCGACGACCAGGTCGACCTGAATCAAACGCGGGTCGACCAGCTCGACTCCAGCGTTTCGGCGGTCCAGACTGCAATTAAGGACAGCGGCTGGAAGTCGTACATCATCGAGTTCTCAGCTCATGGATCCTGGGCACACGGCACCATCATCAAGCCGCTTCCGAACAAGGAGTTCGACGCCGATCTGCTCGTCATCGTCAAGCCCGTGGAAGGCTGGGAA
>VFQQ010004493.1_pt1 | contig 12279 bp, 9 predicted proteins | sample 3512341 | NCBI WGS metagenome assembly VFQQ01 (sample SAMN10412373, study PRJNA504923) | tailings metagenome | isolation source: Relicate 2 Philex TSF1 revegetated site | place: Philippines: Tuba, Benguet | collected 2017-08-29 | reverse complement strand
TCCAATATTGTCAAAAAGACCCTGAATTTTGTATTCGGTATTCCTTACATGATTACAGGCTGGTTTTCCTCGCCTGATCCACTGCCAACTGATTTTGGTACCTCAGCTAAGGAAATAGAAAAAGACTACCTGAATCTTTCAGGTAAGGAGATTTTTGCTGTTGGAGAACTAAAAAAGAGGATACTTATAGAGCAAAAAGGGAAAATGATTCGGCTTAATGTCTCCATGCCCGAGCCCGTAATCGCAGCAGAAGTCAATGCCAAAGTTCTGGACAGATTGATTGAGTATGTGACCGAATATAAAGTAGGGCGGCAAAGACGTAATCTTGAATTTATTGAAGACCGGGTCAAAGAGTCCGAACAGAAATTCAATGAAGCTCAAATGAGGTTAGCATCATTTAGAGATTCTAACCAAGGGGTCATTTCAAGAAGAGTGATGACAAGAGAAGAGCAGTTGGAATTTGAATTGAATATCGCCTACAATATTTTTAATTCTCTCAAACAGGAATTAGAACAGTCTGCCATCCAACTAAAAAAGGAGACGCCAATATTCACGGTATTGGAAAAGGCCTCCATCCCATTAGGGGCTTCTAAACCCAACAAACCCCTCATTTTAATTTTTTCCATTTTCTTAGGAGTATTTATAGGGGTTTTGATCAATGTATTCAACATTCTAAAGGAAAATTTTAACGCATCAACTTAATGAATCCAATCCAAATGGTGGATCTCCGTACACAGTATGACCGGATTAAATCCGAAGTAGATCAAGCCATACAAAATGTTTTAAACAGTACTGCCTTTATCAATGGTCCAGAAGTAAAGCTTTTTGGTGAAGAATTGGCAGAGTATACAGGTGCCAAATATGTAATTCCTTGCGCTAATGGAACGGATGCGCTGCAAATAGCGATGATGGCCTTGGATTTCAAACCTGGTGAGGAAGTTATAGTACCTACTTTTACCTATGTAGCGACCGTAGAAGTTATCGCGCTATTGGGATTGAAACCAACGTTTGTGGATGTTTTACCGGATACCTATGAACTTGACCCTGCTGGACTTGAAAAAGCACTGGGACCCAAGGTGGTAGGAATTGTTCCCGTTCATCTTTATGGTCAATGTTCCAACATGGAATACATTCTCGAATTTGCTAAAAAACATGGTCTGAAGGTAATCGAAGATACAGCCCAGGCTATCGGAGCGGTTTACACCTTCTCTGATGGGAAAAAGGCCCAAGCAGGAACGATGGGGGATGTAGGTACTACCTCTTTTTTTCCTTCAAAGAATCTGGGTTGCTTCGGAGATGGCGGGGCTATGTTTACCAATAATTCTGAACTTGCCGAGAAGCTAAGAATGATCGCTAACCATGGTCAGAAAAAGAAATATTACCACGATTCGATCGGTGTAAATTCCCGTTTGGATACGCTTCAAGCGGCTATTTTGAGAGTCAAACTCCAACACCTCAACAGCTATTCTGCTTCAAGAAATGAAGTAGCCGATCGCTATGATCAGGCTTTCGAAAATCATCCCAATATCCGCCCACCCAAAAGGGCTGCAAATTCTACCCATTTCTTCCATCAATATACGGTGCAGGTTGAAGGAGCTTCGAGGGATGAATTGAAAGACTATTTGCAGACCAAAGGAGTGCCGTCCATGGTCTATTATCCGGTCCCTCTACATCTTCAAAATGCCTATCTGGAATTCGGATATCAATTCGGAGACTTTCCTGTAGCTGAGATGCTATGCAAAAAAGTACTTTCCCTACCTATCCATACAGAAATGAAAACTGCTGATCAGGAATATATCATTCAGTCAGTTTTGGACTTTTTTAATTAAAGCATTCAAATCATATAGAGATATCTATGTCAAGCGACCAAAAAGAATTTTATGCCCATGAAACTGCCGTCATTGATGAGGGTTGTGAAATAGGCAAGGGAACCAAAATCTGGCATTTTTCTCACATTATGCCCAAATGCAAAATCGGTGAAAACTGCAACATTGGCCAAAATGTAGTGATTTCCCCCGAAGTGGTTTTGGGCAAAAATGTGAAAGTTCAAAACAATGTGTCGATCTATACCGGTGTCACCTGCGATGACGATGTTTTTTTAGGACCATCCATGGTCTTCACCAACGTAATCAATCCCAGAAGTGCAGTGAACAGGAGAGGGCAGTACTCCAAAACCCATGTTGGAAAAGGAGCATCAATCGGGGCCAATGCCACGATTGTCTGTGGACATGATATTGGTGAATTTGCCTTTATCGGCGCAGGGGCAGTGGTGACTAAGACCATTCCTGCATATGCTTTGGTGGTAGGTAACCCTTCCCGTCAAATCGGCTGGATGAGTGAGTATGGTCATAAATTGGTTTTTGACAAGGAAGGAAAAGCAATTTGTCCTGAATCAGGAGAAGTTTATTATTTGAAAGAAGGACGTGTTTGGAAGTCAAATCCCTAATTATTTAACAATAAAGGTGAAATTCGCACTGCGAAAAACTAATTGATCAATCTTATGAAAAATTTTGCCCTAATCGGAGCAGCTGGATACATCGCTCCACGGCATATGAAAGCGATCAAAGATACTGGCAACAGTCTTTTGGCAGCTTATGATAAATTCGATAGTGTTGGAGTGATGGACAGCCACTTCCCAGACGCTGATTTTTTTACTGAATTTGAGCGGTTTGATCGCCATGTGGAAAAGTTGAAACGAACAGACAACAAGATTGATTATGTCAGCATTTGTTCGCCAAATTACCTTCACGATTCCCATATCCGATTTGGACTTAGAGTAGGTGCAGATGTCATATGTGAAAAGCCGTTGGTTCTAAATCCATGGAATATTGAAGCATTAAAGGAGGTGGAGAAAGAGCATGGAAAAAGAGTTTTTAACATCCTTCAGCTTAGACTTCATCCGTCTATCATTGCTTTGAAGGAGCGGATTCAAAACGGTCCAAAGGATAAAATCTATGACATTGATTTGGCCTACCTGACTTCAAGAGGCCATTGGTATTACACCTCCTGGAAAGGTGATGTGAGTAAATCCGGAGGAATTGCTACCAATATCGGTGTTCATTTTTACGATATGTTGACTTGGGTTTTTGGTCCGGTAAAGACCAATCAAGTTCATATCCATACCCATGATCGAGCAGCAGGATACCTAGAACTGGAAAAGGCGAGGGTTAGATGGTTTTTAAGTATTAATGCCGATACCCTACCTGATTCGGTCAAAGCAAAAGGTGGAAGAACCTACCGTTCGTTGACCATGGAAGGAGAAGAGATCGAATTTTCAGACGGATTCACCGAGCTTCATACCCATAGTTACCAGCATATTTTAGACGGAAATGGATTTGGACTAGATGAGGCGATGAATAGTATTCAGTTGGTTCATGATATCCGACACATGAAACCTCTCGGCCTGGTGGGAGAGTACCATCCTTTTGCCAAACTTGACTTGGCTAAACATCCTTTTGACAATTGATTTTCCAACCAGAAAAAGATTTCAATAATTTTAGTGAAAAGGGCTGAAAATCTAGTTTTTTTCCCGGATTCTCCTTTTGCGACTTGGATTATTGATCGTTGCGAAAAGTTATTCCCCGGGTTGAATGATTATGTTTCATTCGGAGAAAGAGTAACAAATTTTTCTACCGATCAAGTGAGGCTGGTTGGATTGAATCTTAGTTCTTTGAAGAGTTTTTCAAGAGAATTAGGAAAGTACAATCGAATAATTATCCATTACCATAACGAAATTACCGGGTATTTGATAGAACTGGCCCAAGTGCCGTCACACAAAATAATCTGGATGTTATGGAGTGGGGATTTGTACAACTGTCCTTTTTATCGGGGTGAAGTTTACTTGCCCCTGACCTATGGTACAGGTGATATCACCTTGTTTAAACCTTTGCCTCTAAAGTTAAAGCTTAAGGAAAAAGTCAAAGAATACTTAAAAAGGCCGGGGTATTATCTCTATAAAAGGTCGTTTGCCAGAATTCAAACTGTTGGGAGTTTTTTTCCCAAGGATGTGCAAAATGCCAAAGATACTTTTGGTGTTGATTTCACCCATATTTTTCACGGAATCGTATCAGTGACCGAGCAGCTCCATAATTCGGTAAAGGAGGGGCTACCCATCCTTGGAGATAGTATTCTTTTGGGGCATGCAGGAGTTCCGGAGTTGAATCATTTGGATATTATTCAAAGGATGGGATCTTTTTTTGGCGACAAAAAAATAATATGCCCCTTGGCCTATGGAAACCCTTCCTACATTGAAAAGGTGAAAACTAGTGGAGTTGCACAATTTGGTGATCGATTTGAAGCTTTACTGGATTACATGCCGAGGGAAGAATATTACCAAAAACTTCAGAAAGGTTCCTTTGCAATTTTTGGAGCAGTGATCCATCAGGGTTTCGGCAATATTATGACTTTGCTTTATTTGGGGTTTAAAGTCTTTTTGTTTTCGTGGAATCCTGTTTATGCTCAATTGAAATATTTGGGATTACTACTCTTTCCACTCGAAAACGTTGATCAAAACTCATTTTCAGTTCCGCTTTCCCAAGAAGAGAAAGTACTCAACCGAAAGATTTTAGATGAGGTTTTAAGTGAGCAAAGGATAGATAACTATTATCGAGAAGTTTATTTAAATCCGGTGATAGCCTAGTGTCACTGCATGCAAACATCAAGCGTCTTCTTTCGGACAGTGTGATTTATGGACTTTCCGGGGTATTTACGCGGTTTATTTCTGTATTTCTTACGCCCATTTACACCCGAATCTATACACCGGAGGATTATGGTGTAATTGGTATTCTGACTAACGGATATATTCTTTTATCCATTTTGTTGGTATTTTCCATGGATGCGGCTACCGCAAGGTGGTATTTTGATACCGAATCTAAAGAGCAAAGGAAGCGGGTAATCAATACTTGGATTTGGTTTTATTTGATATTTTCCCTTGCAGTTGGAGTTCTTCTATTTGTTACTGCAGGGTTTTGGCAGCAACAGTTTTTGCCTGAATCTCCGGATTCTATCCTATTTATTCGATTGATTTCGCTCAATTTACCTTTGGTTGTTTGGTCTACAGTAGCAATCAACATCCTGAGATTTGAATTGAAAGCAAAAAAGTCGGTTTTTTTATCCTTGAGCCAAAGTTTACTTCTCATTTTTTTCAATATTTTATTCGTAGTATTATTAAGAATGGGACTTCAGGGAATTTACTGGGCTCAGTTGGCAGGTTCACTTTTGGTGGTTCCCCTTTCACTATTTTTTATAAAAGAGTGGGTTGGATATCCAAAATTGTTCTCCAAAGATCTTTTTCCGGGAATGCTTAAATTTGCTTTTCCTTTAATGCCGGCCACGATTGGTTATTGGGTCATCAATCTATCCGGAGTTTTTTTTATCAATGAGTTTCTCCCTCAAGAGAAAGTTGGGCTATATCAAATTGGAATAAGTGTAGCATCTGTATCTGGTTTGGCGACCACGGCATTTCAGCAGGCATGGTCCCCATTTGCTTTTTCAATTTTAAATCAGCCTAATGCAAAACAGGTCTTCGCATTCTCACTCAAAGTTTATGTTTTATTGGTAGGATTGTTTTGTATGCTGATTGCTGTTTTTGCCTTTGAGGCCTTGGTTATTTTGACCACCGAGGCCTATTATGGTGCTGCATTGGTAGCCAGTATATTGACGTTCAACTCTTTCTTAATGGGGCTAAGTACCATTTCAGGACTTGGTGCAACCGTAGCAAAAAAAACTTTTCCTTTGGGAATGATCAACCTTGTTTCTGCAATCCTTTTGATAGGGTTTAACTTTGCGCTAATTCCTGTTTTGGGAATTGAGGGAGCTGCATTGGCAGTTTGTCTTTCCCAATTGATTATTCCCTGTTATATGTTCTGGAAATCTCATCAATATTATGCTATCCCTTTCCCTTTTTTGAATTCCATTTTTTTGGTGTTGCTTATGGTTGGTACAGTTACTTTGAGCTATTTGTTTAAACAAGAAAATGTATGGTTTAATTTTGTATTGAAATCAGGACTGGTGATTTTCGCCTTGGTTTTGATGGGATGGATGAATAAGACAGAGGTAAGTAGGTTTTTTGAATTGGTTAAAAAAAGTCGACTAGTTGCTTAAGCGTAGAGTTTTAATTTTCACTACCAATCCGGTTCACAATGCGCCAAGGGTAATCAGAGAAATAGAATGCCTGAAGGAACATTTTGAACTTGTAGTAACAGGTGAGACTCCCCCAGAGGATAAGTCCATCAGGTACATCAATTCCGATCATATCAAGCTATCCCATCTGGAATATACTCTTGGTAAAATTTTCCGGGTAGTCACATTTGGAAAAGTTTTCATGGGAAAATACCCAACTACTCAAAGGAAAATAGAGAAGCTCCTTAAGGAAGTTAATCCGGAATTGGTTATTGTTCATCCTGGAGCATTTTTACCATATTTTTTTAATAGGAAACAAAAATTCAAAGTGGTTTTCAACGCGCACGAATTTCACCCCAAAGAATTTGAGGGAGATTTGCGCTGGAAAAAAACCTGGGGTAAAATCTATGATGAGATTTACAAGAATTATCTTCCCCAAGTGGATTTGCTGATCAATGTCTGTGATGGAATAGCGAAGGAATGTCTAAATCAATACGGAAAGGATTCATTGGTTATACCCAATGCAGGAATCTTCAGAAAAGAGATTGCTCCCCATCTAAAATCCTTGGGTAAAATACGGATGATTCATCATGGCGTGGCGATTCGAGAACGTAACCTGGAAGTAATGATTGAGTTGGCAAACAGCTTGGGAGAGAGGTTCGAACTGGACCTAATGCTGGTTTACCAGGATGAAAAGTATTATTCCCAACTTAAAAAATTGGCTAAACAATCTATCAATGTGAGATTAATACCTCCTGTCAAGTTTGACGAAATAGTTCCTTTCATTCATCGCTATGACATGGGCTTATTTTTGCTACCTCCTGTCAACTTCAATTATCTTCATGCTTTGCCAAACAAATTTTTTGAATTTGTACAGGCGAGGTTGGCAATTGCGGTAGGACCATCTCCTGAGATGGCATCTCTAGTTCGAAAACACAATATCGGTGTGGTATCTGAGGATTTTACAAAAGATAGCCTTCAGAGGGAGTTACAGTCTATAACCCATGAGTCAATAAATACTTGGAAAATGGCCTCAGACAAGGCCGCGTCAATATTGTCTGCCGATCAATACAATCAGCTTTACACACAAGCTGTACTTAATCTAATTTCCTGAATATGTGCGGAATAGCTGGAATTCTTTCTGAAAACCCGACTTTAGTCACCCAAGAAAAGCTTATCAAGATGACTGATGCCATTATTCACCGGGGGCCGGATGGTTTTGGACATTGGATCAGTGAAGACGGCAAGATAGGTTTTGGCCATCGTCGTCTTTCCATTTTGGATCTCTCAGCGTCTGGTGCACAGCCCATGCACTATTTGGATCGGTATTCTCTTACTTTTAACGGCGAGATCTACAACTATCTTGAAATAAAAGCTGATTTGGTAAAAAAGGGATATGCCTTCAGAAGCCATTCCGATACCGAGGTTCTTTTGGCCCTATTTGACCTGAAGCGTGAAAGATGCCTTCAGGACTTAGATGGTATGTTTGCCTTCGCCATCTATGACAATCAGACACAGGAGGTTTTTTGTGCAAGGGATCGATTTGGTGAAAAGCCTTTTTTCTTCACACAGTTTCAAGGTGCCTTTTACTTTGCTTCAGAAATGAAAGAATTCTGGGCAGCAGGAGTGGAGAAAAAACCTGACCCTGAAATGATTTTCAATTATCTCCACTTTGATTTATTGGATAATCACTCGGATTTAGGTCAGACTTTTTTCAAAGGAGTGAGAAAACTTGCCCCCGGCCATTATTTGATCTGGAAAAAAGAGAATATATCCATTAAAAAGTATTGGGAAATCAATCCGCAAAATCAAAATAGGTCCATAGGACTGGAGGAGGCAAAAGAACAATTCAGGGCACTTTTCATAGAATCCGTGAATAGACGACTCCGATCAGACGTCTTGGTCGGGTCCAGCTTGTCAGGTGGAATTGACAGTTCTTTGGTTGTCTGCGTGATGGATCACTTGCTCAAGGGTCATCCAGAATCCATTCAAAACACCTTCTCTGCAAGATTCAAAAACTTTCATAAGGATGAAGGATATTTCATCCAGAAAGTCAGGGAAAAAACCCGAATCACTTCCCATGAAGTGTATAGTGAGATGGATGAAATTGAAGGAGTTTTTGACAAAATATGCTACCATCAGGAAGAACCATTTGGATCTGCGAGTATTCTGGTCCAATATCAAGTGTATGAATTAGCCAAAAAGAAAGGGGTCACTGTATTGCTTGACGGTCAGGGTGCAGATGAAATTTTAGCCGGATATCATCCCTATTTCACCACTTTTTTCAATGAAATACGTAAGCATTCAGGAGCTCAGTTTGAAAAAGAATTTTCTGCATATCTGCAGCTTCATGAAGGGAATACGATTAATGCAAAAATCCCCAAACCCGGATTGAAACAGGTAATAGCTGCCAATTTTCCGGGATTAGTCAACAAAGTGGCAAGGAAGGTTTTGAATATGAAGATGAAAAATACGGCCTTAATGGCCGATGATTTCTTTTCCGAATACAAGCCTTTGTCTCATAATGACTTTAATTTTGATTTAGGACATCTGAATAGTCACTTGCATTTCTCGACATTTAAAATAGGTCTTCCGACACTATTGAGGTATGCAGATCGCAACTCTATGGCTCATAGTAGAGAGGTAAGGTTACCTTTCCTTTCCCATGAGTTGGTGGAGTTTGTTTTTAGTTTGCCTTCGGAGTTGAAAATCAAAGATGGGTGGACCAAATATCTGATGAGAATTGCTTTTGAGGATTTGCTCCCCACTGAGATTACTTGGAGGAAGGATAAAATAGGATTTGAACCGCCTCAAAAATCGTGGATGGACAATCCTAATACCCAGGAAAAAATCAGATCTGCTCGAGAAATCCTCAGTAAAAATGGGATCTTGAAAAAAGGGGCTGAAAGTTTACCGATTCAATCCCAAGTGGCTCATTCCAAGGGTGACGGAAGTTGGAATCATTTGATGGTAGCTAATCTTTTTGATAGTTGAAAAAGCGGGTTTTAATTTTATCTTTTTCCAAAATGCATGCTGACCCCAGGGTGCTTAGGCAGATTGCTTTTTTTGAAAAACAAGGTTTTGAAATTATCCTTAGTGGATTGGAATATGAGGGCGGAAAGCGATTTTTTCCGCTAACCAAAGCAAAATCTCCTTTTTCAAGAGCACTCAAATTTGGAATAATGGTCGCCAGACTGACCAAAGTGAGGGTAAAGGAGTTTTTGTGGCACAGTAGTCTTAATGATCTCAGTCTTCAAAACCCCAAATTTGACTTAGTTTTAGCAAATGATGCGGAGACATGGCCCTTGGCTATTGAGCTGAAAAAAACTCATACCAATGCAAAAGTGATTTTTGATGCCCATGAGCAGTATGCAAAAGAGTTCAGCGACTTGTGGGTGTGGAAATGGTTTCATAAGCGATTTGTAAACTATGTTTGTGAACATTACATACCAAAAGCAGACAAGTTTATTACGGTTTGTGATGGAATTGCAAGGGACTATGCCAAAGATTATGAAGTGGAAGCTCATTTGATTTTGAATACCCCTGATTTTGAACCTGACCTTTTGCCAGGAGAGGTAAATGGTAGAGTCCGGATTATCCACCACGGAATTGCCAACCGCAGCAGAAAAATCGAAAAGATGATTAATCTGATAAACTATCTGGATAATCGCTTCGAGTTGAAATTGATGTTGGTACCTACGGACCCGATTTATTTATTGGAATTGAAGGAATTGGCTAAAGGAAAAGCAGTCGAGTTTCTGGAGCCTGTTTCCACACAATACATTTCGACCTTTATCAATCAATTTGATATCGGACTTTTCATTCTAGAGCCAGTCAATTTCAATTATGCCAATGCACTTCCAAATAAATTCTTTGAGTTTATTCAGGCACGCTTAGCGATTGCAATTGGCCCATCTCCGGAAATGAAAAAAATCGTTCTCTCCGAAGAGAATGGAGTGGTGACAAAAACCTTTGATGAGATCGAGATGGCTCAAATTCTGAATTCGCTTTCTGATAAAGACATCAGACTAATGAAGGAGAATTCACATCGGGTAGCTTCTAAATATTCTAATCAGGGAAATGAAAAGGTAATGGAAAAACTCCTGCAGGAGCTCGAAATCTTAACCTCGGCAAGGCGAGTTGTTCAGCCGGTCAATTAACTGGTTTTGAAAAAGATTTTATTGGTTTCCTTTTATTTTTCTCCGTGTACCCTTACCCCAGCACAAAGGATCACGTATTGGGCTCACAATTTTCATCGATGTGGATATTACCCAATCGTCGTCACCAGGAAATGGTCAAAAGACCTAAAAACCCACATGGATACCAAAATTTCCCTTGGGAATGAGGTAGAAGTACAGAAATTCCCAAATTACGAAGTTCATTACCTTCCTTTCAAACCGGGGATTTTAGACCGAGCTTATCTCAAATTTGGAGAGGGACCATTGCGCCCTGTTTTTTTATTATCTAAAATTATAGATGTTTTTTTAGCTCAATTTACACTGGCATTTACTTCATTTGCCAATTTCCTCCCCTACCTAACTAAACTTGTCAGTTCAGAAATCCCGGATAAACTTCTGATTTCAGGAGAACCGTTTTACCTTTTTAGATTGGGATATTCTTTGAACAGGTCCTTTGGTATCCCATGGATAGCTGATTATCGAGACGATTGGTCTACCAATGAACTCCAAATGGAAAAATCTGGAGGGAAAGTCCGAAAGTGGATTGCAGAAGTGGAATCTAGACTTGAAAAAAAGTGGGTGAAAACCTCGGAATTCGTGGTCTCTGTTTCAGACCACTACACCAAAAGAATTTCAAATTTTATTGGAAGACCGGGGATTACGGTTCAGAATGGTTTTGAGGAGTCCCTACTCGACAGAATAGGACAGCCCCTTTTAGATCAATTTACCTTGGTTTACAGTGGAATTTTATACCCTTCTCAATCTTTAGACTTGATATTGGGAGTATTGAAGAGGTTGATAGATCAAGGTAAACCCATTCGATTGGTTTTTTTGGGAGCTGCTTTTGATTTGAAAGAGAAGAAAAGAATACTAGCTCTTTTGGATGAAAATATAAGGCCATTTGTGGAGGTGAGGGAGCGAATTCCTAGAGAAGATGCCTTGACATTTTTGGAGCGTTCTCATGCTTTTCTTGGAATGGCATATGGGCAATTGAAGGGGATTCCATCTTCCAAACTTTATGAATATTTAGCCCTGCAAAAGCCTGTAATCCTTTGTCCTACAGATCATAATGAAATGGAAAGAATACTGAAGGATACCGGCTTAGGTTTTTTTGCAAAAAACCAAGAGGAAGGAGTAGAGGCAATTTTGAAAATAATGGAACTCTATGAGCAACCGAGCAATTTCATGAAAATTAAACATCAGGCTAGGGAAAAGATAATGGTCTATTCCCGATTTGAACAATTACAAACTCTTGCAGCTGCAATCAACAAGTAGTATTTCCTCAATTGGGATTTGGGCTGCGGAAAAAGCCTTTCATTTCCTTTTGGTATTGGCTTTTTTCTTAATCACTTGTACTGAGTTGGTAGGGTTCCAATTGGACAAAGCCATGATGACCCTAATGACCGGGGCTTTGCTTTTTCATTTTATAATTACCAAAAAACAAGTGCCAACCACCAGCCTTTGGGCATTGGTAGGGTATATGTTTTTCATTTTGAGCACTTACTTACTCAATCTTCCTGATTCCTCCCTGATCATTTTCTTTCCAATTATTGGCTTGGCTTTTATGTTTTTTTCAAGTCAGGAAAAGCACCTTTTGAGTATTTTACATCAGGCTTTGTTTATTCACATCCTAGTTGGAATATTTTTCGTTGGCAGTTCTTACCTGGTGGGAATGAATCTCCATGTACATCCCATGTATGATAAAGGCTTGCCTTTTCTTCATGCTGCAAAGGGGTTTACCACGACTGTACAGGCCTATGGAACTTTACTGATCAGTTGGTTTTTGATTTTTTATTGGAGACAAGATCAAAATCAACTTAAACCACTGGATAAAATAGCTTTTTGGATAGCAATTTTGGGATTGATCCTGACGTTCAACAGAAACAGTTTTTTGACTTTTTACATTATCATGTTTTTCAGACACAGAAAAGTATTTGTTCTCACTTTACTTTTTGCTTTCGGCTTTTATCTGTATTTCTTT
>VFQQ010004492.1_pt1 | contig 12280 bp, 12 predicted proteins | sample 3512341 | NCBI WGS metagenome assembly VFQQ01 (sample SAMN10412373, study PRJNA504923) | tailings metagenome | isolation source: Relicate 2 Philex TSF1 revegetated site | place: Philippines: Tuba, Benguet | collected 2017-08-29 | reverse complement strand
GTTGATCTCGCGCGCGGTGGCGGTGAGCACGTCGCCGAGTTTGCTCGCCGCCATCAGGTTCACGTCGAAGCCCGCAGCCACCGTGATCTCGTTGTAGGCGTTGCAGGCAAAGGCGAAGGCGCTGTCGGCCAGCGTGGTGACGAGGCCGCCGTGGCAGATGTCGTGGCCGTTGAGCATGTCCTCGCGCACGGTCATCGTCAGCGTGGCGCTGCCCGGGCCCACGGCCACGATCTTCAGGCCGAGCATCCTCGAGGCGCGGTCGCCGCGCCACATCGCGTCGCGGCAGGCTTCTGCCACGGCCTGGGGGTCCATCAGCGGTCCTTGAACACGGCCGGCCGCTTCGCCAGGAACGCGGCCACGCCCTCGATGAAGTCACCCCCGCGGCCCAGCACGCCCTGTGTCGTGGCCTCGGCGCTGAGCGCATCGCCCAGGCTCATGGGCATCGATTCGTCGATCTGCCGCCGCGTGGCGGCCAGCGCGCGGCTGGGCATCTGCGCCAGCTTCGTCGCCAGCGCCATCGTGGTGTCGGCCAGCGCGGCGTCGTCCACGCACTGCCAGATCAGCCCAAGCTGCTCGGCACGCTCGGCGGGCAGCTTGTCGCCGGTCATCGCCAGGCCCAGCGCCTGCGCGCGGCCCACCAGGCGCGGCAGCAGCCAGGTGCCGCCGCAATCGGGGATCAGGCCGATCTTGCTGAAGGCCTGGATGAAGCTGGCGCTGCGGGCCGCCAGCACCATGTCGCAGCACAGCGCGAAGTTGGCGCCGGCGCCGGCGGCCACACCGTTCACGCTGGCGATCACGGGCACCGGCATCGAGCGAACGCGCAGGGCCAGCGGCTTGTAGTGGCGCTCGACCACCGCGCCCACGTCGGGCGCCTGGCCGTCCACCGGGGCCATCGCCGGGTCGGCCAGGTCCTGCCCGGCGCAGAAGCCGCGGCCGGCACCGGTGATGACCAGCGCGCGGATGCTGGCATCGGCCGCCGCAGCCTCCAACGCAGCCATCAGCTCGCCATGCATCGCCAGCGTGAAGCTGTTCAGTGAAGCCGGCCGGTTCAGCGTGAGCGTGCGCACGGCGCATTGCGTGGCGATGAGGACCGTGGGTTCTGCCATCGGATACCTTTGCGAAGAATTGTTCGACCAATTGGTCGGGAAATTCTAGACGCCGACAATCCGCCGCGATGTCAGTGCAACTCCCGAGCGCGCCGCCGCGACTGATCGTTCTCGCGCCGATGGAAGGCGTGCTCGACCACGACCTGCGCGACGTGCTCACGCGCCTGGGCGGCATCGACCGCTGCGTGTCGGAGTTCATCCGCGTCACCGACCAGTTGCTGCCGCGGCGGGTGTTCACCCGCCTGATGCCCGAGCTGCTGCACGGCGGCCGTACGCCCGCTGGAACGCCGGTGCGCGCGCAACTGCTGGGCTCGGACCCTGCCTGTCTGGCCGAGAACGCTGCACGGCTAGCGGAACTGGGGCCGCACGGCATCGACCTCAACTTCGGCTGCCCGGCCAAGACCGTGAACCGCCACCGCGGCGGCGCCGTGCTGCTGGACGAGCCCGAGCTCGTGCACGCCATCGTCGCCGCCGTGCGGCGTGCCGTGCCGGCCGCCATGCCAGTGAGTGCCAAGATGCGCCTCGGCCACCGCGACGAAGCGCTGATGATCGACAACGCCCGCGCCATCGCTGCCGCCGGCGCCGCCGAGCTCACCGTGCACGCGCGCACCAAGCTGCAGGGCTACAAGCCACCGGCGTACTGGGACCGCATCGCGCGCATCCGGGAAGCGGCGGACATCCCGGTCATCGCCAACGGCGAGGTCTGGACGGCCGAAGACGCCGCGCGCTGCCTGGCCGAAAGCGGCTGCGACGCGCTGATGCTCGGCCGCGGCCAGGTGGCGGATCCGGGCCTCGCCCTGGCGCTGCGTGGCCAGCCCGGCCCCGCTTGGCCGGACTTGCTGGCCGCCCTGCGCACCTACGCGCAACTGATCGCGCCGCGCGTGGCGGAACGCCACCGCGGCGGCCGGCTCAAGCAGTGGCTGCACCAGCTGGCACGCCGGCACCCGCCGGCACGCGCGCTGTTCGAGCAGGCGCGCACGCAGCGTGGCGCAGCCGAGATCGAAGCCCTGTTCACCCCGAAACCCGCAGCCGCGCGTTCAAGCCGCGAGCCATGCCCGAGCCCAGCGACGATGACCTGATGCGCGCCTTCGCCGCCGGCGATGCCAGCGCCTTCGACCGCCTGTACCAGCGCCACCAGGCGGCGCTGTACCGATTCGTGCGCCGGCTGCTCGGCAGCGCCGCGGCCAACCAGGTGGACGAGGTGTTCCAGGACACCTGGCTGCGCGCCATCCAGTCACGCCACAGCTGGCAGCCCGGTGCGGCCGCCTGGCGCACCTGGCTCTTCACGCTGGCGCACCACCGCGCAGTGGACTGCTTGCGCAAGGGCGGCCGCGAGATCAGCACCAACCGCGGTGAAGACGAGGCTGGCGAGCCCTGGGAGCCGCAGGGCGACGAGTTGGCACCCTGGGCCGCCTGGCCGGAGGCCAGCTCCTCGGCCGAAGACAAGGCCTTCTGGCGCGCCGCCGGCCAGCGCCTGCTGGCCTGCCTGGACGAACTGCCGGTGGCGCAGAAGACCGTGTTCCTGCTGCACCACGAAGACGGCCTGAAGGTGGACGAAGTGGCCCGCGCCCTGACGCTCGGCTTCGAGACCGCCAAGACGCGGCTGCGCTATGCCATGAGCAAGCTGCGCACCTGCATGGGCGCGTATCTGCCTGGCGAGGCCTTGCGATGAGCCGCGAGCGCGACCTACCGCCGGACGAACACCTGCGCGCCGCCCTGCGCCACGCGCCCGACGCCGAGCTGCAAGCGCCGGCCGAGCTCCGCGAGCGCCTGCTGGCGGAAGCACGGCGCGCCGTGCAACCGGTGGCCCCGCCGCCAGCCCAGCCCTGGTGGCGCCGCAGGTTGCCCGCCGCTGGCTGGCTGCCGCAGGGCGCGCTGGCCTCGCTGCTGGTGGCCGGCCTCGTGACCCTGCTGTGGCAGCGCGAAGAGCTGCCGGCGCCCACGGTCGAGCCGAGTGCCCCGGCGGTGGCGGCCGACGCCGCGGCGCCCGCTGCCGCGCCTGCGCTGGAGCCGAGCGCGCCGGTACCGTTGGCGAAGGCCAAGGCGCCGCCGCGCGCCACGCTGCCCGCGCCGGCGCGGACACCGGCACCTGCGGTGGTGGCCCAGGAGGCCGCCCGGGAAGCTGCGCCCATGGCGGCGGCCCCGACGCCAACGCCGGCCGCGGCACCGCCGCCGGCTCCCGCGTTGGCCGAACAGCGCCAGCGCGCCGCCGCACCGATGGGCGCCCTGCAAGCGGCCGCCCGCGTCGCGCCTCCGCCGCCCTGGGGCAGCGCTGCATCACCACCGGCCCTGGCCGAACTCGCTTCGCGCCTGGGTGGACCCTGGCGCGATGCCGCTCAACCTGAAAGTCAGCCACTGCTGAGCTGGGAGCGCGAGGGCAGCCTCGTCGGCCGCGCCTGGGTCGAGCGCCGCGCCGACGCCGAATGGCTGGTCTGGTGCGGCGCGCCCACCACGCCCTGCCGCGAGGCACCGCTGGACAAAGACAAAGCCCCGCCACGCTGAAACGCGGCAGGGCTTGCGGGGTATAAGACTAACAGGCGCCGGGCACGGGTTCCGGTGCTCCGCCCAATGGCGCGGTCGGTTGCCGCCTGCAGTGCCGGTACTGTGCCATGGCTCCGTGACCGTTCAACGACGGAACAGCCGCGTCAACACCGCCCTGATCTCAGCTGCCGGCGCCGAAGCGCTTCTCCAGGTAGGCCAGCAGCGTGCGCAGCGTCTGCGCCTCGCCGCCGGGCGGCCGGCCCGGGCGGTGGCCGTCGTTCCAGGCGAAGAGGTCGATGTGCATCCAGTCCTGCCCGGCCGGCACGAAATCGTCGAGGAACAGCGCCGCCGTGATCGCGCCGGCCATGGCGTTGCGGCCGGTGTTGACGATGTCGGCGATGTCGCTCTCGATGTTGGCGTGGTACGGCGCCCACAGCGGCATGTGCCACAGCGGGTCCTGCACCGCCAGGCCCAGGTCCACGATCTCACGCGCCTGCGCCATGCTGCGGGTGAAGAGCGCCGGCAGCTGCGGGCCCAGCGCCGTGCGCGCGGCGCCGGTGAGCGTGGCCATGTCGATCATCAGCGCCGGCTTGTGCTCGGCGCCGTAGGCCAGCGCATCGCAGAGGATGACGCGGCCTTCGGCGTCGGTGTTGCCGATCTCGATGTGGATGCCTTTGCGTGTCTTGAACACGTCGCCCGGCCGGTAGGCGTTGCCGCTGATGCTGTTCTCCACCGCGGCGATCAGCAGTTGCAGCCGCACCGGCAGCTTCAGCGCCATGATCATCTGCGCCAGGCCCAGCGCGTTGGCGGCACCGCCCATGTCCTTCTTCATCAGGCGCATGCCCTCGGCGCCCTTGATGTCCAGGCCGCCGGTGTCGAAGCACACACCCTTGCCCACGATCGTGAGCAGCGGGTCCTTGGCCTTGCCCCAGTTCAGCTCCACCAGGCGCGGCGCACGGCTGGCCTCGGCGGCGCGGCCCACGGCGTGGATCGAGGGGAAGCCGGCCTTCAGCAGCGCATCACCCACGGTCTGCTTGAACTTGGCGCCATGCTGCTCGGCCACCAGGCGCACGGCTTCGGCCAGCGCGGCCGGGCCCAGGTGCTCGGCGGGCGTGTTGACGAGGTCGCGTGTGGCGGCCACGGCGCCGGCCAGGATGAGACCGCGGCGTGCACCGCCGCTGGCCGGCAGCGCGAGTTCGGCCGGCTCGCGCTTGGGCGCCTTGTAGGTGTCGAAGGTGTAGCTGCCCAGCTCCCAGGAGAAGGCGGCGTGCTGCGGGTCGAGCGCCTTCGTCCCGTCCGCGCCGTCGGCCAAGTGGTAGCTGCCGGCCGGCAGCGCCTTGGGCAGCAGTGCCAGCGCCCAGGGGTCGGTGCCGGCGCGAACACCGGCCCACACGGCGGCCAGGCTGCCATCGGCCGCCGGCAGCAGCGCATGGGTGTCGGGGCTGCCGTTGAAGCCGCTGGTGCGCAGCCAGCCGGCGGCCAGCGCATCGAGCTGCTTCGCGGCGGCGTCAAAGCCCTCACGGTCGGTACAGAAGATGGGGGTGCTGCTGGCCTTGGCCTTGCCGAGTCTGACGCTCATGGGTGGGTGCTGGAGTTGCAGGTTGTTGGCCCCTGGGGCCGTGGGGGCGGATTGTGTGGCTTGCGCCCTGTTCGCCACCGGCGTCGACTCGCGCTTCGTGGCTGCAGCCCGTCGCAAGCCGGCTGCGCAGGCGGCGGCGTGGCGCCACGATGCGCTCCGTCGATCACCCACCGCACCGAGGAGGACCCGAGATGAGCCTGTTTTCCTTCGTCACCCGCCCCGTCAAGGACCTGACGGATGCCGTCGTGATGCCGTTCCGCGCGCTGTTCGTCATCGGCCTCACCGGCTTCATCAACTGGATGACCTACAGCGGCACCTGGTGGTTCAAGTGGGTGGCCTTCGGCATGGGCATCGCGGTGATCGTGTCGTTCGCGCGCGCCGCCAAGACCTTGCTCGTGCTGGCGCTCGTGGCCTGGGTGGGCATGAAGATCTACCAGCGCTACGGAAGCGCGGCGCGTGCGCACTTCGACGACTGGGTGGCCCGCACCCAGCCGAAGGCGGCGCAGGTGCTGGCCGCCCTCAAGGCGCCGAACGGCGCCGTTCCAGGTTGAGGCGCCGAACGGCGTGGTCTCAGGCTGAAGCCGGCGCGGCAGCGCCGCGCTCCACATGCCAATCGACCAGCCGGCGCATGTTGCCCATGCTGATCCAGTGCGCGTGCATCAGCGCCAGCACGCCGGTGCGGTGCAGCTCGGCCACCGTCTTCTCGGGGAGATCGGTGGCCTTCTTGTCGTCGATGGTCATGAAGCCGTCCACCGTGTGCTGCTTGCCGTCGGGCAGCGTCACGTCGAAGCGCATTTCCTGGAGCAGGCCCAGATCGCGCAGCTGGCGGCCGACCAGACGGGTGCGCTGCACCTCGCCTTCCAGCAGCTCCAGCTGCGAGCGCACGCTGGTCAGGAGTTCGGCCGCCTCGCCCTTGTCGGTGAACAGTGGCTGCCCTTCGATGACGCTGGTGCCGGAGAAGGCCATGTCCAGGCAGATCGCGAACTGCTCCTCGTTCATGCGCGCCAGGCAGAACGGGTACATGCGCAGCAGCGCCGGCATGTAGTTGGCGCGCCAGCGCTCGCCGGTCACGTACAGGTTCTCGTTCTGGGTGAGACCCAGCACCGCGATGGGCGCGATGGCGTCGGTGCCGTCGGGCTCCTGCCCGGCCTTCACGAACACGATCGGGAACTCGCGGCAGGTGTCGCCCATCTCGCTGGCGGCCACGAAGATGGCGTTCAGGTCCTTGGCGACCTTCCAGTCGGTGATGGGCAGGCGCAGCTTGAGGTTGCGGTGCTGGACGCTGTCCAGCGCCACGGGCTGGCGGTGCAGCTGCTGATTGATCAAGAGTCTTCTCCAGGGGTTTCGGTGCGCGTCACGAGCACCTTGTCAACTCGCTTGCCGTCGAGGTCCACCACCTCGAAGCGCCAGCCTTCCCACAGCACCGCGTCAGCCGTGCGCGGCAGGCGGCCGAGCAAAAGCATGATCATGCCAGCCAGCGTGTTGTAGCGGCCCCGGTCTTCCTCGGGGAGTTCCTTGATCTCCAGCCGGTCCTTGATCTCGGGCACCGGGATCAGGCCGTCCATCAGCCAACCGCCGTCCGGGCGCTTCACGGCCCAGGCGTCATCATCGGTGGGCGCGCCGATCTCGCCGGTGATGGCCTCCAGCAGGTCGCGCTCGGCGATCACGCCCTGCACGGCGCCGTACTCGTCCACCACGAACACGAGGTCGGTGCCCGAGCTGCGGAAGTTCTCCAGCAGCTCCATGCCCGAGAGCGTCTCGGGCACGAACACCGGCGGCTCCAGGTGATCGGACAGCACCACGGCATGGCCGCCGGCCAGCAGCGGCAGCAGGCTGGCGACGCTGAGCACGCCGCGCACGTCGTCCAGCGAGCCGCGGCACACCGGGTAGCGCGTGTGGCCGCTGTCGGCCACGGTCTTCAGCACCTCGGCCAGCGGCGCTTCTTCGTCGATCCACACGATCTCGGCACGCGGGATCATCATGCTGCCGATCTGGCGCTCGTCCAGCCGGAACACGTTGCGCACCATCTGGTGCTCCTGTGCCTCGATGACACCGGCGTCCACGCCCTCTTCCAGGCTGGCCGCGATCTCCTCTTCGGTCACCGAACGCGAGGGCCCGCCGCGGATGCCCAGCAGGCGCAGCACGGCCTCGGTGCACAGGCTCAGCAGCGCCACCAGCGGGCGCGTGGCGGTGGACAGCACGTTCATCGGGCGCGCCACCAGGCGCGCGATGGGCTCGGGGAACATCTGGCCCAGGCGCTTGGGCACGAGCTCGCCGAAGATGATGGTGAGGATCGTGATCACCACCACCACGAGGCCGGTGGCGCCGTAGCGTGCCATGCCCGGTTCGATGCGGAAGACCTCGATCAGCCAGGAACCAAAGGGTTCGGCGAAGGCGGCCTCACCGACGATGCCGTTGAGCACACCGATCGAGGTGATGCCGATCTGCACCGTGGACAGGAACTTGGTCGGGTTGTCGTGCAGGTCCATCGCGGCCTGCGCGCCCGGCTCCTGGTTTTCGAGCATGACCTGCAGCCGGGCCTTGCGGCTGGCGGTGAGCGCCATCTCCGACATGGCGAACAGGCCGTTGAGCAGGATCAGGAAGACGAGCAGCGTGAGGTCCATGCGCACCGCTGGCCAGGCTGCAGCGGGGGCGGTCAAACAGGGGCGCGAGGGTATCAGAATCGCCCCATGATCTTCCTCGTAGGCGATGTGCAGGGCTGTGATGCGGCGCTTCAGCGGCTGCTCGATGTGTGCGGCTTCTCGCCCTCGCGCGACCGGCTCGTGCTGCTGGGCGACCTCGTCAACCGCGGGCCTGCGTCGCTGGCGGTGCTGCGGCGTGTGGCGGGCTTCGGTGCCTCGGCGGTGAGCCTGCTGGGCAACCACGACCTGCACCTGCTGGCGGTGGCCGCCGGTGTGCGCAGCCTGCACAAGGGCGACACCTTCGGCGACGTGCTGACCGCGCCCGACGCCGCGCACTGGCTGCGCTGGCTGCGGCAGCAGAAGCTGGCACATGTGGAAGCCGGCTGGCTGTGTGTGCACGCCGGGCTGGTGCCGCAGTGGGACGCGGCGGAGACGCTCGCGCTCGCCGCCGAGGTGGAAGCACTGCTGTGCGGGCCGGCGCTCGAAGCCTTCCTGCCGCGCATGTACGGCAACGAGCCGCGCCAATGGGCCGACACGCTGCAGGGCGATGCACGCCTGCGCTTCGTCATCAACGTGCTCACCCGGCTGCGCTTCTGCACCGCCGACGGCGTGCTGGACTTCAAGACCAAGGAAGGCGCCGGCGCCGCGCCCCCCGGCCACCACCCCTGGTTCGAGGTGCCCGGCCGCGCCAGCGCCGGCCAGCCCGTGGCCTTTGGCCACTGGAGCACGCTGGGGCTGGTGAACCGCCCTGGCCTGCTGGCCATCGACACCGGCTGCGTGTGGGGCGGCGCGCTCACCGCCGTGCGGGTGGACGGCGGGCGTCGCGAGGTGCTGCAGGTGCCTTGCGAACAAGCGCAAACGCCGGGTGTGTAGGCCCGGCGCCTAGAATCCAGGGCTTCCGAGCAGGAAGCGTGGCCGAGCGGTTTAAGGCACCGGTCTTGAAAACCGGCGACGGTTCACCCGTCCGTGAGTTCGAATCTCACCGCTTCCGCCAGACAGCCAGGAAAGCCCAGGGTGCGCGCGGCTGCCAAACCCGCAGAATGAGCGCATGCACCTCGCCCGCCGCTGCATCGCCACGCTCACCCTGCTGCTGGTGCTCCACGCAGCCGGTGTTCGCGCCCAGGACCTCGACATCCGGTCGGCCCCGCTGGGCCGCACGGCCGACGGCAAGACGCCCACGGTCGCGGAGCACGAGGGAAAGGTCCTCATCGCCTTCTTCTGGGCCAGTTGGTGTCCGCACTGTCGCAGCGAGATGCCGGTGCTGGAGAACCTGCAGCGGAAGGTGCCCAGCGCGCAGTTGCAGGTGGTGGCCGTCAATGTCGAGGAGGCCGACGATTTCCGCCGCGTGCGGCGCGCACTGGGTGACCAGTTCCAGATGCAGCTGACACACGATGCCGACGGTGCCAGCGGCAGGGCCTTCAAGAGGCCCGATGGCATCCCCTACACCGTGATCTTCAACCGCGACGGCACGGTGCGCGCCACCTACTCGGGCTGGGGCGAGTCGAGCCTCAAGCGCTTTGTCAAGGACGTGAACGCCGCGCTTCAGTCAGCGCCCTGACCGCTTCCACCAGGGGCCCGATCACCGAGGGCGGGAACGGCGACACGCTGCTGACATTGATCTCGCACAGCACGTGGCCGCCCGGTTCGGTGCCGTGCATGAAGTCGGCGTCCCACAGCAGCGGCAGCCGCTCCGGGGTCACGCCCACACGCTCGCGCAGCAGCGCAAGCCAGCCCGATTCGAGCTGGCGCTTCAACGCCTGGCCGGGTGGCCAGTCGGCCGCGTGGTACAGGCGCGGGCCCGGCTGCGCATGATCCGGGTGCAGCGCGTTCACCGCCTGGTGGCCGAAGCCGGCCACGCGGTCCTTCACCAGGTAGGCGCGCACCATGCCCTCGGCGATACGCGGCTGCCACGGCTGGTCGATCAGGTGCTCGCCGGCCCCGGGCTCGAAGTACGGTGCCAGGCGCTGCTGCAGCGCGCCGAAGTCCACCTGCTCTTCGGCGCTGCCGCGCTGCGCGTGCCGCACCTTCATCAGGCCGCCGGCCTGCAGCTCGACCCGCCAGACGCCGATGCCGCTGTGGCCGCGGTGCTGCTTGAGCACCCGCGGCCCCTGGGCCAGGCGCGCCGGCAGCTCGGCCGCGAGCTGCGCGGGGCTGTCGATGCGGTGCACGTCGCTGCCGAACGGCAGCTCGCGTGTGGCGAGCAGCACGTCCTTGGTGCCCAGGCGCAGCACGGTATCGGGATGGGCGCTGACCCGAACACCGGCCTGTGCAGCCTCGCTCAGGACCGCGTCGAGCCGGTCACGCCGGCGCCCGCCCTCGATCGGGTTGCACCACACCAGCACCGCCTGCACCTGCAGCAGCTGCGCCGCCACCTCGGCCGCGAAGTCGTCATGCCAGACCGCCGGCTCGGGCGCCAGGCCAGCCGCGGCCAGCGCATCGAACAGCGGCGCGAAGCGGCTCTCCTGCGGGTCGGCGCGGTCGCGCATCGCGCGGTCGCCGGGGTACAGCAGCGCGATACGGGGCACGGCGGCGGCCATGCTCAGGGGCCGGGTTTCGCAGACAGCGGCCGGCCCGCCGCCTGCCAGCCGTCGAAGCCGCCGCGCAGGAAGCGCGCGTCGATGCCGGCGGCGCGCAGTCGCAAGGCAGTCGCGCGCCCGACCTCGTGGCCATACACGCAGTACACCACGGCCTCGGCGCCCCGCGGCAGCTCGCCGGCCAGTTCGCCGGCCCATTGCGCCACCTGGGCCGGGTCGCGCCAGCGGGCGCCCGGCAGCAAGGCCGTCGCCTTCTCGAACACACCGGCGCGCCGCACGTCGAGCAGCGGCTGGCTGCCGATTTGGCCGGCGTCGACGCCGAAGGGCTCGCTCGCCGCGTGCACGGCATCCTGGTAACGCTGGTACGCCGCGGCCCAGTCGATGCCGGCCACGAAGGCCCGCGCGTCGCCCTGCTGTCGCAGGTCCAGCGCCAGGATCGGCACGCCGGCCGCCTGCGCCGGGTCAGCGGCCCGCTGGTTCACGAGGCGGCCTTCCCGCGGCAGGAACAGCAGCAGCACCCAGGCCGCCTCCCCGGCCGGCGCCTGCGCGCACGCTGCGAAGCCCTCGCGCCAGCGCTCGGCGCTGCCGAAGCTGGCCTCCAGTGCCAGCCTGCAGGCCGGCTCCATCACCAAGGCATCGAACTGGACATCCATCGGGGTCTCCTTCACCGCGGCACACCGAGCAGCCAGCTCGCCACCAGCCCGGCGGCCGCGCAGGCACCGAGCAAGGGCATCACACCGACCTTGAAGCGGAACAGCGCCACCGCCGCCGCCACCGTGATGGCGGCCGACAGCGCATCAAAGCGCCCGCCAAAACCCTGCGGCCACCACACGTGGTACGCGAAGAACAGCGCCAGGTTCAGGATCACACCCACCACCGCCGCCGTGATCGCCGTGAGCGGCGCCGTGAAACCGAGCTTGCCGTGCGTGGCCTCCACCAGCGGCCCGCCGGCCAGGATGAACAGGAAGCTCGGCAGGAAGGTGAAGAAGGTGACCACCGTGGCCGCCAGCGCACCGCCGAGGAACAGCGCCTCGGGCCCCAACGCCTGCTTGAGCCAGCCGCCCACGAAGCCGACGAAGGCCACCACCATGATCAGCGGGCCCGGCGTGGTCTCGCCCAGCGCCAGCCCGTCGATCATCTGCGGGCCGCTGAGCCAGCCATGCGTTTCGACCGCACCCTGGTACACGTAGGGCAGCACCGCATAGGCACCGCCGAAGGTCAGCAACGCGGCCTTGGTGAAGAACCAGCCCATCTGCGCCAGCAGGCCGTCCCATCCGCCTGCGGCCACCAGCAGCGCCATGACCCCGAACCACAGCACAAGCCCCACCGCCAGCACACGCAGCAAGCCGCCACGAGAGAATCGGGCGTGCGGCGGCGTCGGCGTGTTGTCGTCGATCAGCGCCGGCCCGTAGCTCGCCTGCGCCGCGCCATGCCCGCCACCCAGCGCAAACACCTGCGGCCAGCGCCGCGCGCCGAACCAGCCCACCAGCCCGGCCGCCCCCACGATGGCCGGGAACGGCGTGTCGAAGGCGAAGATGGCCACGAAAGAAGCCGCGGCAATCGCCCACATCCAGCGGTTCTTCAGCGCCCGCGTGCCGATGCGGTGCGCCGCGTGCAGCACCAGCGCCGTCACCGCGGGCTTGAGGCCGTAGAAGAGCCCGGCCACCAGCGGCACGTCGCCAAATCGCAGGTAGATCCAGCTCAGCGCGATGAGGATGAACAGCGAGGGCAGCACGAACAGCGCGCCGGCCACGATGCCCCCCCAGCTGCGGTGCATGAGCCAGCCGATGTAGGTGGCCAGCTGCTGCGCCTCCGGCCCCGGCAGCAGCATGCAGTAGTTGAGCGCGTGCAGGAAACGCCGCTCGCTGATCCAGCGCCGGCGTTCCACCAGCTCGGTGTGCATGATGGCGATCTGCCCGGCCGGCCCGCCGAAGCTGA
>VFQQ010004490.1_pt1 | contig 12282 bp, 11 predicted proteins | sample 3512341 | NCBI WGS metagenome assembly VFQQ01 (sample SAMN10412373, study PRJNA504923) | tailings metagenome | isolation source: Relicate 2 Philex TSF1 revegetated site | place: Philippines: Tuba, Benguet | collected 2017-08-29 | reverse complement strand
GTGGACCACTGACGAAGGTGCTTCAGCATAGTGCACTCCATCTTCGAGTTGGTGCTGCCATGGCCAAGCTCCGAGCGAATGGGCCGACGACAGCCGCGACACACCTCTCCCTCTGCCAGGGGTGGCGGAGTAAGACGACGACGGTGCTGACGGGGCCGGAGCGGACATGGCGGTCCTAGACGGACTTCCTCGGTGCATTGCGCACCCAGAGAACGCTCCCTCTGACAGCTCCGTCCGGGACTGCCACGCGTTCTGCTGGGCTCGACGACCCAATCGGTCATAATGGCTCAGAGATCTCAAGGACGCCGGTCCCAAGGCTCTGACGCATGCACCTAATGCGGACGTGCGAGCGGCCAATGCTCAAGCGTCCGGCGAGGCATTCTTCCCCCACGCGCTGCAAGTTAAGCGATTCGGATGAAACGAGGCTTACCGCAGTTCAATAAATTGCGGGCCGTGGCGGCGGTGACTCAGTTCTGATGGGGCTCGCCGGGCGGCGGTTCGGCTTCCGCTTCGTTGCCGCTGCAAGAGCTGAAGAGTGAGGTGATGCAAGTCCAGGTCTGGGAGGCCGCGTTGCCGATCGCAGTGCCGGCATGGCCGATCTGCTCGCCTGCCTTCTTGGCCGTTCCGCCAATCGTCTCGCTAGCCTTCTGCAGTCCCTCTTGCGAGGATTTTACGGTCTGCCCTGCCAGCTCTTCCATTGTGCGAGGAACTTTGGAGGGCTTCTCGGCTGCGGGAGGTGCCGCTTCTTGGGGCTGCGGGGCGGCACCGTGCGTCGGTGCGCCGGTGGCGGCGTCAGCGGGATGGAAATCGGCTGGCGGAGCGGCCAGTGCCGGATGCTTCTTGGCCTCGATAACGGCCGTCAGACCCGGACAGGGATAAGGAGCGCCCTTTGAGACAGCGCAGCTCGCGTGGCGACCCTGCTTGGCCATTTGGGAAATACAATAGAGAGAGACCGTCGGATCGTTGCCGGGCCCGTCCTCGGAGCCGGCGACGACGCAGCGGTACATGGCGGGCGGGCCTTCGCACGTGACGCAATACTCCAGCGCGGCGGCTCCATGCGTGAAGCCCAGCCCAAGGCAAAAGCCTGCGAGGATGCTTGCCCGTCTCCTCATATACTCGAACTCCCCCCGTGGCTGCCGGTGCTTTACAGCGCCTGTTTTTCGCAGCTTTGCGGCTCAACCAGCCATAGCATATGGCAGGCCACAAACCAATGAAGGTGACCTTTACAAATCGCGGGTTTATGCGGCATTCGCGTGGCAGCGCGCGCCATGCTTGCCAACGGGCAACCTCGCATCTATACGGGGTGCTTCGCGCGATCCGGAGACGTGGCCGAGAGGCTGAAGGCGGCGGTTTGCTAAATCGTTATACCCCCTAAAAGGGTATCAGGGGTTCGAATCCCCTCGTCTCCGCCATTTTCGCTGCGGGCAGCCGCTCACCAACCCTGCCGCATGGCTCCGCGTTCGAACTTCCTCCTGAACACTCGGGCATTGCTTTTTCAAGCTCGCGAAATCCATCGGGCCATCGATCGTCATCGCCACAAATGCACGGGTACCCCTCGAAGCCTGCGCGCTGCAATTGGCGTTTACCTAATCCAGGGGATTTACAGCTGGGTTGTCAAAGAGTAGCACTTTGCGGTGGGCAATCGGTCTTAGCCAGAGCTGAGGCTTTTGCCGGATGCTCATACTTAAAGACTATATCGGTATCGCAACGGGGGGACTTTCAAGGAGAGTCCCATGGCGACCAATCTCATTTCTTCAATTTCTCAAGTTCTGAGCCCTGAACTTCTCACGCGAATTGCAACCGCTCTCGGTCTAGACAAATTCCTCGTTGAAAAAGCAGTCAGCGCGGGTGTGCCCGCACTGTTTGCCGCTTTCAGTTCACGCGCTGCAACGCGTGACGGGGCAGACAGTCTCAACAGGGCGATTGCTGATCAGCAACCCGGCCTTCTCACGAACATTGCCAACATGATCGGCGGCGCGAACCAATCGACGCTGGTCGATTCCGGTATCAACTCTCTGAGCTCGCTGCTCGGTGGGCCGACGACCAACGCGTTGTCCAGTGCGGTGGGCAAGTTCGCCGGGATTGGCGGAGGCGGCGCGAAGAGCCTCATGGGGCTGCTCGCTCCCGTCGCGATGGGTGTCCTGGGTCAGCAGCAGCGCAGCTCCGGACGCAGCGTGTCGGATATCCTCGCCTCGCAGAAAGACAACATTGCACGCGCAATGCCTAAAGGCTTCGCCGACTATCTCAGCGGAACCGGCTTGCTGGACGATGTTGCCTCCGCTTCGGGTGCGGCCCCGCGAGCCGCGGTCTACGACGCACCCCCTCCTAAGCAGTGGGCCAAGCCTGCCTCGACTGCCGGAGGTCCGAGCTGGGCGTTGCCGGCCTTGGCTCTGGCCGCGCTCGGTGCGCTGGCGTGGTATCTTCTTTCCGGTCCCACCCACACAAAGGTTGCCGAGACGGCGCCCCCGCCGGCCCCGGCTGAAAGTGCTCCCGCGCCGAAGGTCTCTGAGTCGTCGCCTATCGAAACGGGCGCCATCAAACAGGTTACGCTCGATCCAGCCGCGGCGTTCCAGAATCTCAACGGCGTCAAGGTCGGAGATGTCGATCTCGGTGCGCAGTTGACAACGGCGATCAGCAGCCTGCGCTCGTCGCTGGAGGGGATCAAAGACGAAGCAACAGCCCAGGCGGCCGTGCCAGCGATCGCCACTTCGAAGGACGAAATCAATCGCGTGACCGGGCTGATCAGTCAGCTTTCACCGGAAATGCGCAAGAGCCTTGCGGGCGCCGTCGCGTCCGTGAAGCCGGCATTGGAGCAGATGTTCTCCAAGGCACTTGCCATTCCGGGCGTGGGCACGGTGATCAAACCGGCGGTCGACTCTGTCCGTGCGGAGCTTGATACGTTGGCGGCGGCATAGCCCGCGGCCAAGCTCGGTCGAGCCACGGGACGAAGCAGTCCCCGGCTTCTACGGCGATGCCTGGATTCCAGGATCAGCTCTCGCCGTAGAGGTCGGGGACGTACATGTCGTCAGGTACGGGGCCGCGCAGGTAGTCGGCATTGAAGACGCGCTCCGGCAGGACGATGGAGGCTCGCTCTACATCGCGATACGGAATTTGTGTCAAGAGGTGGCTGATGCAGTTGAGGCGGGCGCGTTTTTTGTCATCCGCTTCGACGACCCACCAGGGGGCTTCCGGAATGTGCGTGCGCTCGAGCATGGCTTCCTTGGCCTTGGTGTAGGCTTCCCACCGGCGCCGCGACTCGAGATCCATGGGCGAGAGCTTCCACTGCTTCAACGGATCGTGGATGCGCATCGAGAAGCGGAAGTTCTGTTCGTCGTCGGTGATCGAGAACCAGTACTTCACCACCTTGATTCCAGCACGGACCAGCATGCGCTCGAACTCGGGCGCTGAGCGGAAGAATTCTTCCACGTCGGCTTCCGAGCAGAAGCCCATCACGCGCTCGACGCCGGCGCGATTGTACCAGCTGCGGTCGAAGAGCACGATTTCGCCGCCGGCCGGAAGGTGGGGGACATAGCGCTGGAAGTACCACTGCGTCCGCTCGCGCTCGCTCGGAGCGGGGAGAGCGGCGACACGGCAGACGCGCGGATTGAGGCGTTGGGTGATGCGCTTGATGACGCCGCCCTTGCCTGCGGCGTCGCGGCCTTCGAAAATAACTACGACCTTGAGCTTCTCGTGGACGACCCAATCCTGAAGCTTCACCAGCTCGCGCTGCAGCTGGAACAGTTCCCGGAAATAGAGCTTGCGATCCAGGCCGCTGGCGCCGGTCCTCTCGTCATGTCCCTCCTGCTTTTCGTCCTCCAGCTCGAGCTCCAGCTCCTCGTCGAAGCTGTCGAGCATCTCGGCTTTCATTCGTTCGGATAGGGGATCGCGCTCGGTCATGGGAGATGCCTTTGGTCGGGTTGGGGCTTACGCGGCTGATCTCGTGTGGGCGGCTCGCCTGGACGTGAGGCGGCCGAACAACCGCATGTTTCCGCGAGCCCCATGACGGGTTCATGACACTTGGCAGCTTACGGACTGCCTCAGGGGCTAGCTGCCGATGGGAGCGGCGGCCGACGCATCGGGGGCTGCCGACTGCTTTTCGCGCCGGATGAAAATCAGGTTGCGCGTGTAGATAATAATACCGAATTGCCCGAGAAGGATCACGGGATCCATCTTGTGGAGGCCATAGGCGAAGACGAGGAGACCACCGAGCAGGCTCAGGTACCAGAATGTTTCCGGCACCGTCGATTTTCGCGTTTTTTCGGTCACGAACCACTGAAGTAGCCAGCGCGCCGAGAAGAGGGCCTGTCCGACCAGACCAACCGACAGCCACATCAATTCAGCCGGCGACAGCGCGCTCCACCAAGCGATCAATTTAGCATACATGCGCGTGGTTCCCTTTTTTCGAAGCTGAACGCTGGAGTGACGCAGGAGAGCTTTTGGCCGCTGGTGCACGGTCGGGGAGAACCGTCCGCCGGATTAACCACCGCACCCCGATGAGGTCGTAGATGCCGATGAGCGCCCGGCCGAAGTTGGTGTACTTCGAATGGCCGGCGCGGCGGGGGCGGTCGTTGACGGGGTGGTAGACAGCCTCGTAGCCGTACGCCTGGAACAACGCCGGAAGGTAGCGGTGCATTCCCGAGAAGTAGGGAAGGTCGAGGAAGACCTGGCGACGGAATGCCTTGATCCCGCATCCGGTGTCGGGGCAGCGGTCGTCGAGGATGGCGTCGCGGAGCCAGTTGGCGAATTTCGACGCGATGCGTTTCGAGGATTCGGCGCGCCGCGTGACGCGCACGCCGCCGGCAAGGGCAACGTTCCCGTGCTCAGCGGGGTCGAGGAGGGCAACCAGGGCCGCGATGTCGCGTGGATCGTTCTGGCCGTCGCCGTCCATCGTGGCAATGAGCGGAGCGGTTGCTGCGCGAACGCCGGTGCGGACGGCTGCGCTTTGACCCGCGCGCTGGTGATGGCGCACATATCGCAGCTTCGGGATTTCGCTGACGAGCGCGCGCAGCTCGTCAGGCGTTGCATCGTCGCTGCCGTCATCGACGACGATAATCTCGCGCAGTGCAACGGCCGGAACACATGCAACGGTCTCGCGCACCAGATGGGCGATGTTGCCGGCTTCGTTGAGTGCCGGGATCACGACCGAGATGGCGTTCTCGGGGAGCGCAGGGGTTGCCGCAGGTGCTGGCTCTTCGCTCATCCGCGCACCCTTCCGAGAATTTCGTCTCTCAGGGGGGCGAACGGCGCCAGAAGCGTGTTCCACGTTCGCCGCGGGTCGCGCCAGAGTCCGATGAACGCGATGTGCAGCAGGCTCACGGTTATGGCCATGATGATCCCGGCGAATAGCACGTCGCTCAGGAAGTGCGCGCCCTGAATGATCCGGACGATGCCCGCCAGTGTGCCAGCCGCGATGCCCACCGCTATCAATCCCAGGCGATACTGAGGAAGGAGCAACGCCAGCGCGAAGAAGGCGGCATACATGGAGGACGCCTCGCCGCTGATGAACGAGCAATTTCGCGGGCACTCGTGCGAAGGAACGAGGGGCGGCGTGAAGGCTTTGGTGCCGCCGAACTCGACCACGTCGCGCGGACGGGCACGTCCGAGGTTGTCCTTGAAGACGAGGTTGGCGACGAGGCCCGGACCGGCGATGAGGACGGCGATCATGAACCAGCAACGGGCCTGCTCCGCGCCAAACCAGCGGCGTTTCGCAATCAAAGTCCGGACTGTCACGACGAGCGTCGCGAATGCGATGAGCAGAAACACGACCATGAAGAAGCGGCGGGCGTTGGTGACGGCCCACGTGGGGCACCACGGCCCGCCCGGCGACGTCAGGGCACAGCTTTCCCGCGCAGCCGAGGAAATCGAAAGATCAATCCACGGGTTCGGAATCGTCATCAGCGCGAGCGGCACGGCGAACACGACGGCCGCGATCAAAAACTCTCGTCGGAACTTGGTTTCCTGAGGGGCATAGGGGTCGATGGCTGCCATGGCTCACCTGTCCTGAAAGCGGGAGAGAGTTGCAAAGTGGATGGGACGTACGGCGTGTTTTCCTGCCGGGATCTGAGCCGTTCGTTGCCGGGTGACGGAGCCGAACTCCGCGATCAGCGCTGGCGCCACGTTGGGGCTCACCAGCAAGACCGGCATCGGGCTTGAAGCCGAGAACGGGTTCTCAATCTCGAAATGGTTGCGAGGCGCAGGGCCTTTGCGCCACGCGAGGATCGGGAGTCCGGCATCGCGCGCATAGTAGGCGAGGGCTGCCGAGACATCGCGGTCGTCGGTCAGGATGGCGCCGATTGGGTCGCCATTCTTCTCTGCCGTCGCGAGCTCAGTCTTCACGGCCTCGGCCAGTTCGCGATTTCCAAGCGTGCGCGCGAACGGGTCGCCGATCACGGGAAGGGCGAGTTGCCCGGCCTGCCACGTCGCGACTGCAAGCAGGAGTGCGACGGTGGCATGAAGCGCGAATGAGGTGCGCATCCAGCTCCAGTCGCTGTTCCTCACCATCGTCGCAGTGACGAGGACCACGGCGGCGATGTAGGCCGGGGCTGCCCAGTTGGCATGTGCCCGCGACGCCAGGCCCTGGGCCGTCACCAGGGCGATAATCGGCACCGAAAACGCGATCAGCAACTTATCGGCGTTCGACGTTGCAGCGGTGTTCCTCACCGTGCGCCACAAGATCACAAGAAGGGCGCCGAACAGAATCGGGCCGAACACACCGAACTGCGCCAGAAAGAATTCCGCAGCCTTGTCCGGATGGAACGGCACGCCGCTCCATTTCGCGTTGTCCGCCGTGTGGGAGAAGGTGACGAAGCCGTTGGAGACGTTCCAAAGGATGTTCGGCGTGATCAGCGCGAGCCCGCCGGCCAATGCGACCCACAGGTGGGCTTGTCTCAGTCGGCTACGGTGTTCGGGGACGGCGATGAAATAGATCGCCGCGCACAGGATAAAGTACGCCATCGCGTACTTGGCGTTGAGGCCTACACCTAGCGCGATTGCGAGAAGAAGCGTGTCAGCGAGCGTCGGAGCGGCGAGTAGTCCCGCGAACGCGATGAGTGCGAGCGCCCAGGCCGCAAGCAGGGGCACGTCGGTCGAGATGATGCCGCTCGAGAGCGAGACGGCGGGCAACAGGGCGTAGCCAAGTCCGGACAAGAAGCCGACCTGCGGCGAATAGAGCCTGCGGCCGAGAACGTAAACGAGGATCGTCGTCGCCAAGTGCAGCAGAACGGCGGGAAGGCGGACGCAGATTTCTCCCTCTCCGCACACGGCCGTCGCGCCGTGGATGATCCAGGCGATAAGGGGCGGCTTCGAGAAATAGCCCAGAGCAAGATCACGCGACCACGCCCAATACTGCGCTTCGTCGACGTAGAGATTGGTGTTGTTCAGGGTGAGTGCGAGGAGACGAAACGCGGTGATCGAAAGTGCGATGACGAGAAATGCGGTCGGGTCGCCATCGCGAATGGCCTGCGTGACCCGTGCCAGCACGTTGTCGTGTGCGCTTGCGTCCGCGCCGGCCAGCTCTTTGTGAAACGCCTTCACGATCCGCGCGCCCCCGCGACCCAGCGTGGCGGCTTCCCCAAGCCGCTCATCCGATCTCGCTAGCAGCTCAGTGCGACGGAACGGCTACCGTCTCGCGACAGGGCAGTGACAACGCGATGGGTGGTGAGCGGCTGCTACAGCCCATTGACAGGCGAAGCCGCATTGCCCATCTTTTGGGCATGTTTGGCGCAATGGCTTTTCATCTGAAGCTTCCCCGCGAGGGAACCGAAGCCGAGGGCATCTAGCCCCGGCTTGGCTTGCCATGCGTGTCCCCAAGCCGGGGGTTCTACCTCACAATCCATCCAACTCGTGGCTGCGCCCATTCAGAGCGCGAGCCGTTCTTGTCATGCGACGCGCCCTCTTCCCGCGCACTTCCTTGTGTGCGGCGCTCGTGCGCGCGACCTAAATCAGAGGTTTCAAAATGATCTTCCATCCTCCAACCAATGCCCTGCCGCGGATCGTTGTCGGCGAGCGCGAGGAGCAACGGCTGACGACGCTCGCAACTTCCGCAATGCTGACCGGCAGGTCCGAAGACGTGGCGCGGGTGCTCCTCGCCGAGATGGAGCGCGCGGACGTCGTGCCGGATGCCAAGGTGCCGGAGACTGTCGTGCGCATGAATTCGCGCGTTTCGTTCGAGATCGACGGCGGCGAGCGCCGGGAAGCCGAACTCGTGTTTCCGGGTGAGGCCAACATAGACCAAGGCAAGATTTCCGTGCTGACGCCGATCGGAACAGCTCTGATCGGGCTCTCGCCGGGTCAGTTGATGATGCTGCGGGGCGTCGATGGGCGTCCCCACCGGCTGCGCGTCATCTCAGTCGAGGCGCCCGTACGGCAGCACGGCTGAGCCCTCGAGCGGAAGCTGACATTTACCACTTCCGCGCATAGGGCCGCGTCCGAGCCCGAAATTCGGGATGATGAGCCCGCACCTCCCGCAAGTTCATGTTTGCTGCCTTGCGGGAGGTGTGGCAGCCTCGGTGCATCAAACAAAACGCTTCGCGTGCTACGTGCACGTCAAGAAGCGCGCCATGGGAGGAGGAATTGCGTGGGGCGAGCTTCAGCCTCCGCGAGGACGTGTGGAATCGGCGTCGCATCGACGTGCGCGCCATCGGTGGAAGAAGCGGTGCGCGAACTCAAAGAGGCGCTCGTCGGTGACTTCCAGCACATCATCGCGTTTTTCTCGATCGACTACAGCGCGCCGCGGCTTGCGGCGGCCCTCGGTGCCGCGTTCCCGAACGTTGCCATCAGCGGCTGCTCGACCTCGGGCGGGATCGGTCCGACGGGGCTCGTCGAAAGCGGCGTGCTTCTGATCGCCTTTCCGCGCCAGGGGTTCCGAATTCACACGGGCGTCATCGAAGACGTTGGCGCGTTCGGCGTCGAGCGCGCCAGCGAGATCGTGCGCGGGCTCAAGGCACGTATCGGTGCGCAGGCCGAGGAGAAGCTGGCGGAGCGCGTGTTTGGCGTCATGCTGGTGGACGGTCTCTCGAACTCGGAGGAGACTCTGGTTGCGGCTGTGCACTGGGCGTTCGGCGATATCCAGCTCATCGGCGGCTCGGCGGGAGACGGGTTGCAATTCCGCGAAACTGTGCTCATTCATGAAGGGCGTGTGCTCAAGCAGTCCGCCATCCTGATGATGGTCGAGAGCGAGTTTCCGTTCCAGGTGTTCAAGACCTCGAATTTCGAGCCGACGCAGATCAAGCTCGTGGTCACGGCAGCGGATGCAGGATCGCGCACGGTGCAGGAACTCAACGCCGAGCCTGCGGCGCGCGAATATGCAGCGGCCATCGGTCTCATGCCCGACGAGCTGGGGCCGTTCAGCTTCGCGTCCTATCCGCTCGTGGTTAAGGTCGGCGGCGACTACTATTGCCGCTCGATCCGCAACATGAACCCGGACGGCAGCCTCTCGTTCTTCTGCGCCATAGACGAAGGTCTCGTTTTCACGGTCGCACGGCCGAAAGATATGCTTCAATCTACGGAGCGTGTGTTCGAGGATCTCGATAGGTCACTTGGCGGCATCGACATCGTTCTCGGTTTCGATTGTGTTCTGAGGCGGCTCGATGCGGAGAACCGGCAGGTGCGCCGGCAAATGGAAGACCTCTATCGCAACTACGGCGTGGTCGGCTTTCACACCTACGGCGAGCAGCACAACTCGATGCACCTCAACCAAACGTTGACAGGCGTCGCTTTTGGATCGCGGCGGGAACTACGGTGACGGTAAACGACCGAACGAGTACGCCTTCTCCTTACGACGCGCTGGCGGAGCTCGAGCGGCGCAACCAGAAGCTCGCCAAGATCAATGCAGCGCTCATGCAGCGCGTCGAGCGTTCGATGGACTATCAGGCGAACGCCTACTCCATGTTTCAGACGGCCATCGGTCTCGAGACGCAGGTTCGGGCGCGAACGGAAGAGCTCAAGGCTGCGCTCAACCGGCTCGAGGCGGCCAACCAGCAGCTGACATCCGCCCGCGACGAGGCCGAGCGCGCAAACCGGTTCAAGACGGGCTTTTTTACCGCGGTCGGCCACGACCTGCTTCAACCGCTGCATGCGGCGCGCCTGTCGATTTCGGCGCTCGGCGAGATCCATCACGACCAACAGCACATCCGGCTGGTCGGGCAGATCGATCACGCGCTGGCTACCGTCGAGGAACTTCTGAGAACGATCCTCGACCTTTCCAAGCTCGAATCCGGTGCACTCAGGCCGTCGTTCCAGCCGGTCGAGATCCTCGACCTGTTTCGCTCCGTGCTGGTCGACATCGAGCCGATCGCGCGCGACAAGGGGCTCGAGCTTTCGATGCGGGCGGCTGGCGCGACTGTCACGTCAGACCCGCTGATGCTCCGGCGTATTTTGCAGAACCTGCTCGCCAATGCGGTCCAATACACGGAGCATGGCCGTGTGCTGCTGGCCAGCCGCAGGCGCGGGGCGCTACTCAGGATCGACGTGTGGGATACAGGCCCCGGCATTGCGCCGTCGGAGCAGACGAAGATCTTCGAAGAGTTCCAGCGGGGGGCTGCGGGACAGCGGTCTCATGCCGGCGGTTTTGGCATTGGCCTCGCGATCATCGCGCGCATGGGCGAGGCACTGGGGCACCGCATCGAGCTGTGCTCGCAGGTCGGCCGCGGAACGCGCTTCTCCATATACGTCCCGCTTTCAGAGGATGTCGCGGCGCGCAGGGTCTCTCCGTTCGATCGGCGACCGGCATCGCGGGCTTACGGGCTTACCGCCATCAAGGCCGTGGTGATCGACAACGATGGGGCCGTGCGTGATGCCATGCGGGCTTTGCTCGATCGATGGGGCTGTGATGCGCGGCTTCTGGCCGGGCTTCGCGACGTGGAGCAGCTGATCGCGAGCGAGCCGGGTTTTCGGCCGGACATCATTTTGGCGGACTTCCACCTGGACGACGGAGATTCCGGTTTGACGGCAGTGTCCCGTCTTCGGGACGTGTGCGGCGCGCCCGTCCATGCCGTGGTCATCACCGCAGACCATTCGGCCGAAGTGGCGGAGGCGGTAGCGGCGGCTGGCTGCGAAATCCTTCGCAAGCCGGTGAAGCCCGCCGAGCTGCGGGCCCTCGTCACGCATCTCGTAGGTTGATCAGGAACCGGCAGGGTTCTTGTCGGTCTCTTTCGCGGCGGCGCTCGCCAGGATCGAATCGTAGTCGAGCCGCGAGACCTCGATGACCGCTTGCGTCCGTGAAACGACGTTGAGCTTGCGCATGATCTCGGACACGTGCGCCTTGATCGTCGTTTCTCCGACGCCCAGCTCGTGCGCGATCTGCTTGTTCAGCATGCCCTGGCGGACCATCTGCAGCACACGGAGCTGCTGACGCGTCAGGGAGGCGACGCGGGCCGCAAGGTCGGCTTCCCGCGACGTCCCGTTGTCGGCGTCCGGAGGCTGATAGCCCTTCGGGAGGACCACCAGACCCGCCATTACGTCCTGAATGGCCTCGGCGAGGTCGCTCTTTTTGACGGATTTGTAGATGTAGCCGGCTGCGCCGCAGCTCATCGCCTCATGGACGAGGCGCGGATCTTCATGGGCGGATACGACGAGGATCGGCTGCTTGGGGCGCGCCGCGCGCAGCTCGATCAATCCGTCGAACCCCCGCGTGCCCGGCATCGTAAGGTCCAGCAGCAAGAGATCGAACGGTTGTGTGCCGGCCAGCGCGTCGCGCGCGGCGGCGATCGAGGAGGCTTCGACGATCTCGGCTTCCGGATATGCCGATTGTATCGCGAGCTGAAGGGCTTCGCGGAAGAGGGGGTGATCGTCGACGATCAAAAACCTGACCGTCATTTCATGCGTCCTCGATCGGGATGTTTTATGTCGCCGGTCGCTGCAAAGCGCGCTGTGAAATCAATCAAATCGAAAACCCATTTCGCGGTGCCACGTCCTGCAGTTGAGACCCCGGCGCCGGGGTTGGCAAGGGGGAAATGGAGGATCTTCCGATCAAGTTATGCGGCATTGCAGCAAACGTCGCGTTCCGCACAGTGGGACCGTAAAGCGACATGCTTAATCCCGTGTTTGTTACACGCGTGAGGACATCGGAATTTGAGACATTTACTCGGCCGCGCTGTGGGATCGCTGCAACTTGGAAACGCGGAAAGCCTTGTCTATAGTGCAGCGCGTCAGGTCACCCGGGGGGCCGGATAGCGACGCGGGGAAGAGCGTTCGCGGTTCGGGGATCGACGCGCGTATTTGGGGAGCATAGGGCGGGAATGAGGTGTAATCCTTCGCGTTGGCTTTGGGGTCTCATTCCGATCG
>VFQQ010004489.1_pt1 | contig 12282 bp, 9 predicted proteins | sample 3512341 | NCBI WGS metagenome assembly VFQQ01 (sample SAMN10412373, study PRJNA504923) | tailings metagenome | isolation source: Relicate 2 Philex TSF1 revegetated site | place: Philippines: Tuba, Benguet | collected 2017-08-29 | reverse complement strand
ACTGGGCGTTGAGCAGGCTGTCCTGCCACTGTCCGGCGACATCGCCGGCGCTCTGGCGCACCACGCCGAACAACTCGCCAAGATGACCGACGCGCTGCGCCAGCAGTTTTTCCTGCTCGGCCAGTTGGGCTTCCTGGCGGTCAAATTCGGCCTTGAGACGCTCGCTTTCGGCCTTCTGGGTATTCAGCGCGGCACGCGCGGCGGCCAGCAACTGCGCCTGCTCGCTGCGCTTGGCCAGGAAGGCCTGTTCGCGCTCCTGCATGGCGCTGACTTCGGCAGCGCGCTCGCTGCGGATGCGCTGCAGCAGCTGATCGGGACTGAGGGTTTCGGCCACGGCGGCCAGGGCCGGCAACAGGCTGAGCGCCAATACGGCTACAACACGACGACTCATTGTGCGGCCTCCTCGGCCAGGGTCTTGATCGGCAGGGACAGCACGGCGGGCGCCTGCTGCTGACGGGCGATGGCGATGGCCTGGGTCAACGGACGACGTGCGCTGCCATCGAGCACTTCCCAGGCCCTGGTCTGCGGGTTCCACCAGCCGCTCTCGTGGGCATCGAGGGTCTGGTAATAGAGCATGCTGCGGCCCAGGCGCAGGAACTCGACGCTGCGCGAACCGCCGTCCGCCTGGTTCAGCTCGCCACGCCAGGCCTCCAGGGTGCGACCGTAGTCGCTCTCGATCTGATAGGCCTCGAGGATACGGCGGTACTTGTCGGCCAGGCTGACATCGGCGCGCGGCAGCAGATCCTGCAGCTGGGCCAGACGATCTTCACGCTCCTCGGGCAGGAACGGCAGGTCGGCGGCGATGAACTGGCCCAGCACCTCGACCATCTTGACCATCTGTGGGCTAACCGCTTCCTGGGTGCGCTCGATGCCATCGAGCTGCTTCTGATAACTGGCCAGTTCCTGACGCTGGGCTTCGACCAGGTCACGAAGTTGACTGTTATAACCTTTCAAAGCCTCAGCCTGCTGCAGGGCGTTACGGTACTCATTGAGCATCTCGCGGCTGGCGTCATCCAGTTGCTCGATACGACCCTGCGAGGCTTTCGCCTCGGCGGCCAGGCGCTGGCTCTCATCCAGCGCAGCATCCAGCGGCGCGGCGGCCAGCGAGCCGCTGGCCAACATCAGGGCAACGGCCAGGGAACGGAGGGGGAAGCGATTCATGCGCAGAGGGTCCTCGACAGACAGGCTTGCTTCAAAAAGAGAAACATTATCATCTAGAGATGCATTCGAAGCAATGGACAAAACTCCATGGCAGAGCCCACCGATCTATTGAGCCAGGTCAAAAAGTGGATTGTTGCTTGGCTTAGCATTGATCGCAGCCAAAGACACAACCGACTCGAACTGGAGCTCGCTATGTACAAGTCACTGTTCACTGCCTCACTGCTGGCCCTGGCCATCGCCGCCCCCATCGCCCAGGCTCATCAGGCAGGCGATATCATCGTCCGCGCCGGCGCCATCACCGTCGATCCGCACGAAGACAGCGGCAATATCGACCACGCCGTGCTCGGCAAGGTCCCCGGCAGCAGCGCCACCCTGGACAGCGACACCCAGCTGGGCCTGAACTTCGCCTACATGGTCACCGACCATTTCGGCATCGAACTGCTGGCGGCCACCCCGTTCAGCCATGACGTCGGCGTCAAGGGCATGCCCGGCGCCTTCGCTGGCCTGAATGGCAAGCTGGGCAGCCTCAAGCACCTGCCGCCGACCCTCAGCGCCGTCTACTACCCGCTGGACAAGAGCTCGGCCTTCCAGCCCTATGTCGGCGTCGGCATCAACTACACCTGGTTCTTCGATACCGAACTGAGCAGCGAAGCCGAAGCCAAGGGCTTTCGCGGCCTGGACATGAAGGATTCCTGGGGCCTGGCCGGGCAGGTCGGCATGGACTACATGCTCACCGACAGCCTGATGCTCAACGCCCAGGTGCGCTACATCGACATCGACACCACCGGCACCACCCACCTGGCCGGCGACAAGGTCAAGGTCGACGTGGATGTCGACCCCTTCGTCTACATGGTCGGCCTGGGCTACAAGTTCTGATAGCCCGCGCGAGAATGAAAAAGCCGGCAGATGCCGGCTTTTTTCATTTCCGCAGTCCGAAATCCGAACAGCCTTTGGTGCGCATGGCGCACCCTACCTAGCACAGCGACAGCCGGGCTTGCGTAGGGTGCGCCGCGCGCACCGAGAAAGTCGCATCATTCGCTGCGCACAGCGCACTCTGGGGAGGGCCTGGCCACTTGGCCTGACGTCGCGGCGTCTGGCGTTTTCGGCGGCTTACACCCCGAGCAGCTGGCGCAAGCCTTCACGCAGCGGTGTCTGCTGCGGCATGCGGTAATGCGCCTGCAAGCGCGCATTGTCGGCGCGCGAGTGGCGGATATCGCCGGCACGTGCCGGCAAGTGCGTCACCTGCGGCAGACCACCGCAAAGCGCACCGATTTCCGCCAGCAACTGATTGAGGCTTACGGCCTGGTTCCAGCCGACATTCACCGGCTGTTCGACGAACTCGCCGAGCAATCCCTGCATCAACAGCTCGATCAGATCGCCGACATAGAAGAAATCGCGGGTCTGCTCGCCATCGCCGAACACGCTGATCGGCAGCCCCTGCTGAGCCCGCTGGGTGAAGATGCTGATCACCCCCGAGTACGGCGACGATGGGTCCTGACGCGGCCCGAAGATATTGAAGAAGCGAAATACCGCCGGCTCCAGCGCATGCTGGCGGCGATAGAAATCCAGATAGTGCTCGCCGGCCAGCTTGTCGGCTGCATAGGGCGTCAAGGGTGCCTTGGCAGTGGCCTCGTCGATCGCCACGCCCTCACCGTTGTTGCCATAGATCGCCGCACTGGAGGCATATACCACGCGCCGGACGCCATGCCGACGCATGGCCTCGCAGAGGTTCAGGGTACCGATGAAGTTGCTCTGATGCGTGGCCACCGGGTCGTCCACCGAAGCCTGCACCGAGGCCACTGCCGCCAGATGCGCCACGGCTGAGCAGCCAGCCACTGCCTGCATGACCACCTCGGCATCGGCCACATCCCCTTCAATGAAGCGCAGACGCGGATTGTCCAGCGGCAGGTTGCTGCGCTTGCCCATGGACAGATTGTCCAGTACGCGCACCTCGTGGCCTGCCGCCAGCAAGGCGTCCACCAGATTGGAACCGATAAAACCCGCACCACCCGTTACAAGAAATTCAGCCATGACGATAGAAACGATCCAGTAGGCTCGGCAGACCGGAACGCCAGGCGCGCGGTTTGATGCCAAAGGTGTGAAGAATCTTCTTGCAGGCCAGTACTGCGTGTTGCGGCTCATCGGCGGCATCCGGACGCGCGGCATGCGCCTGCGGTGCGATGTCCTCGACCAGATTGCTGCGGTAGTGACGCGCCTCGCTCAACACCGCCTGCCCCAGGCTCAGCGACGTAATGGCCTCGTGACCGCCATAGTGATAGGTGCCCCACAAGGGCGACTCGCAATCGAGCTGCTTGAGTACTGCCAGAATCACGCGTGCGGCATCGTCCACCGGGGTCGGATTGCCGCGCCGGTCATCGGCCAGGTACAGCGCGTCGTCGCGCTCGGCACGCTGCAGGAAGCGCCCCAGCAGGCCCTCACGGCTGTCATCGAGCAACCAGCCGAAGCGCAGCAGCACATGCCGCGGGCATATCGCCCGCACGCTCTGCTCCAGTCGCCATAGCGCCTGGCCACGCAGGCCGAGCGGCACCGGCTCTTCCTTCTCGCTGTAGGCAGTGACCCGCGAACCATCGAAGACCCGATAGCTGGACGGTTGCAGCAGGACGATGGAGTGATGCTGGCACAGCTCGGCCAGACGCTCCACGGCGCGCTCCTGGGTCTGCAGGCGTGACTCGGCCACCGACTCGGCCTGAAACCAGTCGAAGTAGTAAGCCAGGTTGATCAGTGCATCCGGGCGGGTGTCATCGAGCAGCTCAGTCAGGCTGGCAGCATCCCAGCCCGTTTCCGGCGGGCGTGGCGCGAGGAAGCCGATGTCTTCCTCGGCGCCAAGACGGATCAGCGCTTGCCCCAGGGCACTACCGCCGCCCAGCAGCATCAGGCGCATTCGCATAGGCTAGAGCCCGCTCGGATCAGAACGGGATGTCGTCGTCGAAGCTGTCGTAGTCAGGCGCTGGCTGGGCCTGCTGCGGAGCCGGACGCTCCTGACGCGGGGCCTGCTGCGGCTCGCGCTGCGGAGCCGGACGCGACTGGCGCGGCGCGCCACCTTCGTCACCGCTCGGACGACCGCCCAGCAGCTGCATGGTGCCCTGCATGTCGACGATGATCTCGGTGGTGTAACGCTTGATGCCGTCCTTTTCCCACTCGCGGGTCTGCAGCTTGCCTTCGATGTACACCTGCGAGCCCTTGCGTAGGTACTCGCCGGCGATCTCGGCGACCTTGCCGAACAGCGCGACGCGGTGCCATTCGGTCTTCTCGACCTTCTGCCCGGTCTGCTTGTCGGTCCACTGCTCGCTGGTGGCCAGGCTCAGGTTGGTTACCGCGTTGCCGCTGGGCAGGTAGCGTGTTTCCGGGTCCTGGCCGCAGGTGCCGACCAGAATGACTTTGTTAACCCCACGGGCCATAACGTTCTCCTAGACTCGGCACGCCGCTGGTGCCGATACGATCAGGCTTTCCAGCGTCGTGCGATCCACTTGTTGGGTATCGACTTTGATATAGATGGCCGCTTCGTCGACCACCACCACGGCGTCCGCCACTCCCGGCGTCGCCTTGAGGCGCTGGACCAGTCCGACATCGGCCAATGCCGCGGCATCGAGCGGCAGGCGCAAACTGGTCACATACGGCGGTTCGCGCATAGTAACAGCAATGGCCAGCCAAATTGCACAGAGCGCAGCGCAGCCGATGAACACACCGCCCAGGCCCACGTGCTGGTACAGCCAGCCGCCGAGAATGCCGCCCAGCGCCGCGCCGAGGAACTGGCTGGTGGAGTAGACGCCCATCGCCGTGCCCTTGCCGCCGGCCGGCGCCACCTTGCTGACCAGCGATGGCAGCGAGGCCTCGAGCAGGTTGAAGGCGGTGAAGAACACCACGATACCCAGCACCAGCGCGCGCAGACTGCTGCCGAAGAAGGCGAAATGGAGTTCGCAGAGCAGCAACACCGTCACCGCGCCGAGCAGCACGCGCTTCATCTGGCGCTTCTTCTCGCCGTAGATGATGAACGGCACCATGCCGAAGAAACCGATCAGCAGCGCGGTGAGGTAGACCCACCAGTGCTCCTCCTTGACCAGCCCGCCCTGCTCCACCAGCGCCAGCGGCAAGGCGACGAAGCTGGCCATGAGTACCGCATGCAGGGCCAGGATGGCGAAATCCAGACGCAGCAGGTCGCCATGCCTGAGGGTCGGCCACAGCGCCTGCGCCGCCACGCCGGACTCGCGGTGCTGCAGCGGCCCGGCGTCTTTGGGCACGATACCGGCGACGATCAGGATGCCGAGCAGCGCCATCGCCGCCGTGGCCCAGAACAATCCGGACAGGCCGAAGGCACGGGTCAGCAGCGGGCCGACCACCATGGCCACGGCGAACGACAGGCCAATGCTCATGCCAATCATGGCCATGGCCTTGGTCCGATGCTGTTCGCGGGTCAGATCCGAGAGCAACGCCATCACCGCCGCCGAGATCGCCCCGCCGCCCTGCAGCACGCGCCCGGCGATCACGCCCCAGATCGAGTCGGCGTTGGCCGCCAGCACGCTGCCGGCGGCGAAGATCAGCAGGCCGACGTAGATCACCGGACGTCGGCCGATACGGTCACTGACGATGCCAAAGGGAATTTGCAGCACAGCCTGAGTCAAACCATAGGCACCGATGGCCAGACCGATCAGCGCGGGCGTGCTGCCGGTCAGATCCATGCCGTAGGTGGCCAGTACGGGCAACACCATGAACATGCCCAGCATACGAAACGCGAACACCATGGCCAGGCCGCCGGCCGCGCGGGTCTCGCTACTACTCATGCGCTCGCTGTGCGGATCGTGCATCGAATGAACCCTGAGGAAATCAGCCGGCGATTCTAGCAGTCGGCATCGTTCCGGCACAGGCGCACACTTTGCCGCAGGGAGGCAGCAAGCCCTATACTCGACCGTTTTCCGCCCGCCCGGCGAGGCCCGTTGCAAGCTGCCGCCGTCTGACGCGGCAGCGGCAATGCAGACAGCTTTCAGAGGTTCCCTAAGTGGACAAGATCCTGATTCGTGGGGCACGCACCCACAACCTCAAGAACATCGACCTGACCCTGCCGCGCGACAAGCTGATCGTGATCACCGGCCTGTCCGGCTCCGGCAAATCCTCCCTGGCTTTCGACACGCTGTACGCCGAGGGCCAGCGCCGTTACGTCGAATCCCTGTCGGCCTACGCCCGGCAGTTCCTGTCGATGATGGAAAAGCCCGACGTCGACACCATCGAAGGCCTCTCCCCGGCCATCTCCATCGAGCAGAAGTCCACCTCGCACAACCCGCGTTCGACGGTGGGCACCATCACCGAGATCTACGACTACCTGCGCCTGCTCTATGCCCGCGTCGGTACGCCGCGCTGCCCGGACCACGACGTGCCGCTGGAAGCGCAGACCGTCAGCCAGATGGTCGATCAGGTGCTGGCCCTGCCGGAAGGCCGCAAGCTGATGCTGCTCGCCCCTGTCGTGCGCGAGCGCAAGGGCGAGCATCTTTCGGTATTCGAGGAGCTGCGCGCGCAGGGTTTCGTCCGCGCCCGGGTCAACGGCAAGCTGCATGAACTGGACGAGCTGCCCAAGCTGGACAAGCAGAAGAAGCACAGCATCGACGTGGTGGTGGACCGCTTCAAGGTGCGCGAGGATCTGCAGCAGCGCCTGGCCGAATCCTTCGAGACCGCCCTCGGCCTGGCCGACGGCATCGCCCTGATCGCGCCAATGGACGATGAAGAAGGCGAAGAGATCATCTTCTCCGCGCGCTTCGCCTGCCCGCACTGTGGCCACTCGATCAGCGAGCTGGAACCCAAGCTGTTCTCCTTCAACAACCCGGCCGGAGCCTGCCCGACCTGCGACGGCCTGGGCGTGAAGCAGTTCTTCGACGCCAAGCGCATGGTCAACGGCGAGCTGACCCTGGCCGAAGGCGCCATCCGCGGCTGGGATCGACGCAACGTCTACTACTTCCAGATGCTCGGCTCGCTGTCCAGTCACTACGGTTTCAGCCTGGAGCAGCCGTTCGACGAACTGGCCGCCGAACACCAGAAGGTGATCCTGTTCGGCAGCGGTACGCAGAGCGTCGACTTCAAGTATCTCAACGACCGCGGCGATATCGTCAAACGCTCGCACCCGTTCGAGGGCATCATCCCCAACCTTGAGCGTCGCTATCGCGAGACCGAGTCGAACAGCGTGCGCGAGGAACTGGCCAAGTTCCTCAGCACCCAGCCCTGCCCCGATTGCCGCGGCACGCGCCTGCGTCGCGAAGCGCGGCACGTCTGGGTCGGCGAGAAGACCCTGCCGGCGGTGACCGGCCTGCCGGTGGGCGATGCCTGCGATTACTTCGGTGATCTGCACCTGACCGGCCGCCGCGGCGAGATCGCCGAGAAGATCCTCAAGGAAATCCGCGAGCGCCTGCAGTTCCTGGTCAACGTCGGTCTCGACTATTTGACCCTCGATCGCAGCGCCGACACCCTGTCCGGTGGCGAAGCGCAGCGCATCCGCCTGGCCAGCCAGATCGGCGCCGGCCTGGTGGGCGTCATGTACATCCTCGACGAACCGTCCATCGGCCTGCACCAGCGCGACAACGAGCGCCTGCTGGCCACCCTCACCCACCTGCGCAACCTGGGCAACACGGTGATCGTGGTCGAGCACGACGAGGACGCCATCCGCCTGGCCGACTACGTGGTGGACATCGGCCCCGGTGCAGGCGTGCACGGCGGGCAGATCGTCTCGCAAGGCACACCCGACCAGGTGATGGCCGACCCGCAGTCGCTGACCGGCAGCTACCTGTCCGGGCGCAAGAAGATCCAGTACCCGGCCACGCGTACTCCGCGAGACAAGAAGAAAACGCTGAAACTCAAGGGCGCACGCGGCAACAACCTGCGCAAGGTCGACCTGGAGATCCCGGTCGGCCTGCTCACCTGCGTCACCGGCGTGTCCGGCTCGGGCAAGTCGACGCTGATCAACAACACCCTGTTCCCCATCACCGCCACCGCACTGAATGGCGCCACCAGCCTGGAAGCGGCGCCCTACGACTCGTTCGACGGCCTGCAGCATCTGGACAAGGTAGTGGACATCGACCAGAGCCCGATCGGCCGCACGCCGCGCTCCAACCCGGCCACCTACACCGGCCTGTTCACGCCGATCCGCGAGCTGTTCGCCGGCGTGCCGGAGTCGCGTTCGCGCGGTTATGGCCCGGGGCGCTTCTCCTTCAACGTCAAGGGCGGGCGCTGCGAGGCCTGCCAGGGCGACGGCGTGATCAAGGTGGAGATGCACTTCTTGCCGGACATCTACGTGCCCTGCGACGTGTGCAAGGGCAAGCGCTACAACCGCGAAACCCTGGAAGTGAAGTACAAGGGCAAGAGCATCACCGAGGTGCTGGACATGACCATCGAGGATGCCCGCGCCTTCTTCGACGCCGTGCCGGCCATCGCCCGCAAGCTGCAGACGCTGATGGACGTGGGCCTGTCCTATATCAAGCTGGGGCAGAGCGCGACCACCCTGTCCGGTGGCGAGGCGCAGCGGGTCAAGCTGTCGCGCGAGCTGTCCAAGCGCGACACTGGCAAGACCCTGTACATCCTCGACGAACCTACCACCGGCCTGCACTTCGCCGATATCCAGCAACTGCTCGACGTGCTGCACCGTCTGCGCGACCACGGCAACACCGTGGTAGTGATCGAACATAACCTGGACGTGATCAAGACCGCCGACTGGATCGTCGACCTCGGCCCGGAGGGCGGCTCCAAGGGCGGCATGATCATCGCCACCGGCACCCCGGAAGAGGTCGCGGCCAACCCGGCTTCGCATACCGGGCACTTCCTCAAGCCGCTACTGGAACGCGACCGCGCCTGAAACGAAAGAGCCCCGCACATCAGGCCGTGTGAAAACGTGACGAGCGAAGGTCAGGCAAGGCAAAAACAGGCGAAGAAGCAGAGTTTACGAGTTGTAAATGAGCATTCTGAGCCTGTTTTTAACGCAGCATGACCGAGCGCAGTAGTTTTCACACAGCCTGACATGCGGGGCTCTTACTTTGGCAAGCCAGCTTACATCTGGCTTTGCAGGTACTTCTCCAATCCCAGCTTGTCGATCAGCTGCAGCTGAATTTCCAGCCAATAGGCGTGGTCTTCCTCGGTGTCCTTGAGCTGAGCCAGGAGGATGTCGCGGGTTTGGTAATCCTGATGCTTCTCGCACAACTCGATGCCCTTGCTCAGGGCCGCGCGCACTTCGTACTCCAGGGCCAGATCCAGCTTCAGCGCCTCGGGCACGGTCTGCCCGAACCTGAAGGCGTTGGGCACCATATCCGGCACACCCTCGAGAAAGATGATGCGTTTGAGCAGCGCATCGGCATGCTGGGTTTCCTCTTCCATCTCATGGTTGATGCGCTCGTAGAGCTTGCTGAAGCCCCAGTCCTCGTACAGCCGCGAGTGGATGAAATACTGGTCACGAGCGGCCAGCTCGCCCTTGAGCAGATGCTTGAGATAGTCGACGACTTCGGTATGGCCTTTCATGCCGGGCATTCCTTGTAGCATTCATGAACAGGTGGCAATGCTCCGCTTGACGCGGGGTTCGGTCAAGCGAAAGCACAACGCCTCCACGAGGGAGGCGTTGCGGTTTACTGACGCACCAGCGATGCGCCTGTCAGGCTCAGGCCAGATCGAAACGATCCAGGTTCATCACCTTGGTCCAGGCCGCGACGAAGTCATGGACCAGCTTCTCCTTGCCGTCGGAGCTGGCATAGACCTCGGCGTAGGCACGCAGGATGGAGTTCGAGCCGAACACCAGATCGTTGCGGGTAGCGGTGTACTTCACCTGACCGTCCTTGCGCGTACGCCCCTCGAAGACTTCATTGCTGTCATCGGTGGCCTTCCATACGGTGCCCATGTCCAGCAGATTGACGAAGAAGTCGTTGGACAACACGCCGACCTTGTCGGTGAACACACCATGCTGGCTGCCGTCATGGTTGGCCCCCAGAACCCGCAGGCCGCCGACCAGCGCGGTCAGCTCCGGCGCGGTCAGGGTGAGCATCTGCGCCTTGTCCACCAGCATCGTCTCGGTCGGTACGCCCAGGTTGCCCTTGCTGTAGTTGCGGAAGCCATCGGCAGCCGGCTCCAGCACATCGAAGGACTCGACATCGGTCTGATCCTGACGTGCATCGACCCGCCCGGCGGCGAACGGCACGTCCACCGTGACGCCGGCAGCCTTGGCCGCCTGCTCGACGCCGACGTTACCGGCCAGCACGATCACGTCGGCCAGCGACGCCTTGCCCGAAGCCTGCTGGATCTCCACCAGCTTCGGCAGCACCTTGATCGCCCGCTGATTGACCGCCCAGTCCTTCTGCGGCGCCAGGGCCAGACGCGCGCCATTGGCGCCGCCGCGCTTGTCGCCACCGCGGAAGGTGGAGGCCGAGGCCCAGGCCACGGACACCAGATCACCAACCGACAGCCCGGACGCCGCGATCTTCGCCTTCAGGTCAGCGATATCGGCAGCAGTCGGGTTGTGCGTGGCAGCCGGCAGCGGGTCTTGCCAGATCAGGTCCTCTTTCGGCACTTCCGGCCCCAGGTAACGGGCTTTCGGCCCCATGTCGCGGTGGGTCAGCTTGTACCAGGCGCGTGCGAAGGCATCGGCGAAGGCCTGCGGATCATCCAGGAAGCGCTTGGAGATCTTGCCGAACTCAGGGTCGAAGCGCATGGTCAGGTCAGTGGTGAGCATGGTCGGCTTGTGGAATTTGCCCGGTACATGCGCGTCCGGGATGATTTCCGGGGCGTCCTTGGCTACCCACTGCTTGGCGCCGGCAGGCGACTTGGTCAGTTCCCATTCGAAACCGAACAGGTTCTCGAAGAAGTTGTTGCTCCACTGGGCCGGGGTTTTCGTCCAGGTCACCTCGAGACCACTGGAGACGGTGTCCTTGCCGAAGCCACTGCCGAAATTGCTGGTCCAGCCCAGGCCCTGGGCTTCGATCGGTGCCGCTTCCGGCTCTGGCCCCTTGTGCGATTCCGGGGCAGCGCCGTGAGCCTTGCCGAAGGTGTGGCCGCCGGCGATCAGGGCGACGATTTCCTCGTCGTTCATCGCCATGCGATAGAAGGTGGCACGGATGTCCTTGGCCGCGGCAAGGTAGTCGCCACTGGCGTTCGGGCCTTCCGGGTTCACGTAGATCAGGCCCATGTGCGTGGCACCGAACGGGGCGGTCAGCTCGCGCTCATCGTTGACGCGCTTGGGATCGACACCCAGCCAGGCGACTTCGGCGCCCCAGTTGACGTCCTGATCCGGCTCCCATACGTCCTCACGGCCGGCACCGAAGCCGAAGGTGCGGAAGCCCATGGATTCCAGCGCGACGTTACCGGCGAGGATGTACAGATCGGCCCAGGAAATGGACTGGCCGTACTTCTGCTTGATCGGCCACAGCAGGCGGCGCGACTTGTCGATGTTGACGTTGTCCGGCCAGGAATTCAGCGGCGCGAAACGCTGCTGACCACGACCACCGCCGCCGCGACCATCAGTGGTGCGATAGGTGCCGGCAGAGTGCCAGGCCATACGGATGAACTGCGGGCCGTAGTGACCGAAGTCGGCAGGCCACCAGTCCTGGCTGTCGGTCATCAATTTGACCAGATCGGCCTTCAGCGCCTTGTAGTCGAGTTTCTTGAACGCTTCGGCGTAGTTGAACTTTTCGCCCAGGGGGTTGGATCGATCGGAATGCTGATTGAGCAGGTCCACACGCAGCTGGTTCGGCCACCAATCTTTGTTGGTCGTGCCACCACCAGCGACGTGGTTGAACGGACATTTACCTTGGTTCGACATGCTTCTCTCCTTCTCCTCATCGGGTCGGTCGCCGCCTGTGCGACCAACAATGGGACAAGCCTAGACCCGCTTTGCCAGGCGAACCAATTCATGAAGCGTAACGGCCCGATAGTTAATTTCTTTCGTCGAGCAAGCGCGCCCTCCAACGCAAAGGCCTGCCGACGACGACTCGATTGCCGCATTCGCAACCTGAAATCCGGGCAACAAAAAACCGGGCACTAGGCCCGGTTCTTCGTACAACCAGCAACTTACTCGGCGTCTACAGCTGCACCGGCGACCGGACGGTCGACCAGTTCAACGTAAGCCATCGGAGCGTTGTCGCCAGCGCG
>VFQQ010004484.1_pt1 | contig 12306 bp, 24 predicted proteins | sample 3512341 | NCBI WGS metagenome assembly VFQQ01 (sample SAMN10412373, study PRJNA504923) | tailings metagenome | isolation source: Relicate 2 Philex TSF1 revegetated site | place: Philippines: Tuba, Benguet | collected 2017-08-29 | reverse complement strand
GGGGGGGGGTGGGAGGCGGCAGGGAGAGCGGAAGCCGCTGCCCAGCCAAGACACCGTAACAAGCCTGAGACACAGCGGCGGCAATGGCTGCGGCTGCTCAACCCACGCCTGCAAGACGCAGCACCCACCTTGCCGATCAGGTGGTTGCAGCCGCCGCACCACACGTTGAAGGGCATCTCAAAGCGGATGATGAGGATGCCCTCGCTCTTCAGCTTGCGGGCGCGGTCGCCCAGCGCGCCGTGCGAGCCGTGAAACTTGTTCAGGCTGCCCTTGCTGGGGTCCCACCCCGGAGGGTAGTACATGTTGTCCGCCTGCACAGGGGAGAGATGGGGGAAGGCAGAGTCGGTGCGGGCGGCAGCGGCGGCGGCAGGTGCGGCAGGAGCGAGGCGGCAGGTGCGGCCCCTGCTGGGCCCCTGGCGGCCGGCGGGCGAGCCCACCTTGGCGGCGGCCAGCGTAGACATGGTGGCAGGTGTGCACAGGCGGCGACGAAGCTTGGCGGCGCGGGGCGAAGCGCAAGTGGAGCGGTGGGAGGCGCAGGGCCGCCCACGTGCAGACCAGTAGATTGGTGAGAAGCTTGAGGCTGGGAGTAAGTGCAAGGAAGGCCTCGCCACCGCTCAAAGGGCACCCGCCGCCTCCGCTGCGCGCTGCCGCTGCAGGCGCATGCGCTGCTGTGCTGACCGCCCTGATCACGCAATGGCCTGCAGGTTTCGCCTGACCATCTGCTCTGGTCTTAGTTGAAGCAGGCGCCGGCTGGTTCAGCACCCGCTGCCCAGAACGCGTCCACACAGTTCCTTGCTGAGCCGCGCTTCACGATGGCTTCGCTCAAGAGCGCGCAGCTGTTCAAGAGCAAGGGCGGCGAGGCCGTCCCTGCGGCTGATCTGTGGAAGGACGGCCCTGTGCTCGTCGTCGCGCTCCGCCGACCCGGCTGCCGTGAGTTCGCGCAGCTTCTGATGCCGCCTGCAGCCTCTGCTCACACATTTTCTGAAGTGAATGCATTGCAGCAGAGGCGCAGGTGTGTGCAGGTAGATCTGCTCGACCTCCACAACTGTGGCGGTGCAGTATGCAATGTCGTGCGGTCATCATACTCCTGCCTGCCATAAGGTGTTGGCTGTCACGCCGTGCCGCGCCTCCCACACCCCCGCCCATGCAGTGCTGTGCCGCGAGGAGTCCATCAAGGTCTGGAACGCGCGGCAGCAGTTTGAGGAGGCGGGGGTGCGCCTGGTGTGCGTGCTGCACGAGTGGATTGACCGCGAGGTGGACGCCTTCCGGCCCGAGTACTGGGGTGAGTGAATGTGTGGGGCATGTGCTGTGCCGGCTGGAAAGCACTGGGCTGGGCAGCAAGGCAGTCAAGTGGGCTCCAGTTGAGATGGTGGCGCTCCAGGATGCACCCTGTTGCACGCACGGCCTCAGCTGGCATGCTGCTGCTGCCGTGCACTGTTAGTGGCGCTGTGTTGTCCCTGCTGACCAACGCGACGCGAGATAACCCAAGTCCTCACCTCCACACTGCCCTCTGCTCACCTCTGTCCACCCACCTTCCCCACCCAGGCGGCGAGCTGTACTACGACCAGGACAAGGCCTTCTACGCGGTGGTGCATGGCGGCAAGCCGGCCCGCGCCTCCCTGCTGCAGCTGCTGAGCCCCACGGTGTGGCGGGCGGGCAAGCGCGCCAAGGAGAGCGGCTTGGTCAAGGACTCCAACTACAAGGGCGACGGCCTGACCCTGGGCGGTAAGCAGGCAGCAAGGCAGCTGGTGTGGCAGCTGGGTGGTGGCGTGGCACATGGTGGGCCATGCTTGGCAGCTGTCGTTCCGTGTCGCCCGTTTGCCGGTGTTGATTGCGCACCTGAGCAGCGTTGGCCCCCTTATGCTGCCCTGCCCTGCCCCACCACTGTTCTTGCACAGGCCTGCTGATCATCAAGAAGGGCGGCGACATTGCGTACAGCTATGCTGAGAAGTCGTTTGGGGACCATGCGCCCATGGAGGAGGTGCTGGCCGCAGCCCGGGCGGCGGCTGGCAAGCAGTGAGGCGCCGATCCGGGCGCCTCTTGGCTGCGCTGTACACTTTGTGAGCACCCATCATGTACCCCCATCCAGAGTTCACTCCTTGCTTCTCCTGTACTGCTCTGTGTCTCCATCCATAGATTCTGATTCACTCGACGACCTGAACCGCCAGCATCACCCTGCCTCGCGTTGAGGCCCACCGCCTGCATCCACCATGCCATGTCTAGCGCCTGCAAGACCTACTGGTCAAATCCAAGGACTTGGGCCGCTTACCGAGCACACAGGGAAAATTTTGTGCTAGCAAAACTGGCCCTGCGCTCGCGCCTCGAGGCACCCCGCGGCGCCGATGCTGCCCTGCGCTGTGCGGCACCCTGTTTGCCAGGGCGCTCAGTCTGAGCATCTGAGCGTGCATGATAGTTGCAGTAGCTCCTGACCGCTGTGTCGCAGCCCGTGAGCAGCAGCAGAAGCAGCCCGGGCAGGCCCTTGCGCCGGGTGCACAGGGAGCTCGTACCCAAGCCTTTGTGCCTTCACCCGGCGGCCCAGCATGGCTGCGGTGCTCCCCTGCCGCAGCGCCAGCGTCGCTGGGGCGAGCGCAGGGCGTGCCCAGCCGGCGCGCCGAGCAGCGGCGCAGCGGCAACCCAGGTGGGTTTGCCGCCGGTACCCGCAGATCGCCGGCGCATTGAATTGACGGAGCGCCCTAACGGGGCTGCCAGCTTCAGGACGGCAGCGCCGCCGCCGCCGCCGCTGCCTGCCAGCCAGCCAAGTGTGCCAACTGCTTGTCCGCCTGTTTGCAGGCTCAGAGTGCTGGCTGCCCAGCGTGCGGAGGTGCAGGCAACCAGCAATGGTGAGTCACACATGCATGTCTCAAGCTCAGGAATCGGGCAGCTCCCTGACCTTCCCTGACCTGCCGTGGTTGCATGCCGTCACCCTCCTTTGCGTGCCGTCACCCTCCTTCGCCCTCCTGGCTTTTCGCCCTGTTCCCACAACAGGCAGCGGTGCCGCGGTGGCTGCAGCAGCTGCTCCAGAGGTAGAGGCAGCAGCGGCCATGCAGGCGGAGCGGTCAGAGGGCCCCTCACCCTCCTTCTCAAACATGCAGGTGGGTGTGGTGGCCTGCTGTGCTGGCCAGCAAGCTGTGTGCAAGCAGCGGTCCTGGCTGCCATTGAGTGTAAATTCAGCAATGCACGCATGCTTGCGATAACCCCCGTAGTAGCCAGGCCACGGCGTGAACAGCCCGCCTCCCGCTCACTGCCGCTTGTTACTGATTTGCACCGCCCTGCCTGCCCCACCCCCCAACCGCTGCCCGCAGGTGTACGGGCTGCAGGAGGAGGACTGGAACAAGTCGGCGCTGAGCATCGTGGTGGTGGGCGCATCCGGCGACCTGGCCAAGAAGAAGATCTTCCCCGCCCTGTTTGCGCTGTACTATGAAAACATGCTGCCCAAGGTGCGGTGGGCTGGGGGCTGAGGTTTGGGGGGATGTGACTGACCGCCCAGTTTCAAGGCACACGATGCACTGGCTCCTGCAGCATGCAAATGCGCCCCTGCCGACCGGCCCCACCCTGGCTGCTGCCCCACCGCCCTAGCTGCTGTTCAGAACTTCTCAGTGTACGGCTACGCGCGCTCCAAGATGAGCGACGAGGAGTTCCGCGACTTCATCGCCTCCAACCTCACCTGCCGCCTGTCCGACTCGTGAGCTAAGGGGGCAGGGGGGCGTGATGCAGCGGGGAACGGGGGAGAACCATTGCTGCTGCTGCCTGCTGGGCTGGGGAGTGGGCATTTGGCAGCGCTGTGGGTTGTCTGGGGTCCGCCCCATGCTGCCCAGCATGCATTGGCTCTCCAGCTCTTGACCAACGGCTGGCTGCCCTTCACACCTCCCGTTCCCCCTGCTGCAGCAAGGACTGCGGGCTGAAGATGGAGGAGTTCCTGGACCGCTGCTTCTACCAGGCGGTGCGTGGCTACAGGAGCCGTGCATGCTGTGCGGCTGCTGTGGGCATGCAGTGGGGCGCATGTGCCGCACGCCAAAGCAGCAAGCAGTGGGGCGTTGTCGCCAGGCCAGCTGCAGCACTGCTGCACCCATACTGTTACAGTTACACAACTGTGCCCACAAACCATCGCCTGCAGGGCCAGTACGCCAGCGACGACGACTTTTCGGCGCTGGACGCGCGGCTGCGGCAGACGGAGGGCAGCCTGAAGAAGGCCGACCGCCTCTTCTACCTGTCCATCCCGCCCAACATCTTCACCGCGGTGGCCGCCTGCGCATCCAAGTCCGCCTCCTCCAAGTGCGCCATGCATGCTATGCATGGAAGGGCGGCCGGGCAGCAGTGCTAGCACAGCAACGGCTGCTGCAGCAGCACTGTATGGGCAGGTTCACACCCCTGCGCTGACCTGCCGTGCCTTCCCGCCCCCTGCTCGGCCCTTTTGCCCCGCACCACAGGAACGGCTGGACGCGGGTGATTGTGGAGAAGCCGTTTGGCAAGGACAGCGAGAGCTTCAAGCAGCTGAGCGACGACTTGTACCAGCACCTGCGGGAGGACCAGATCTACCGCATCGACCACTACCTGGTGCGGGGGCATCAGGAAGGGAGGAGTGGTGATGTTTGGTGGCCAGTGTTGTGAGGGATGTCAGGGAGAGGTGGCTTGGCTGCTGGTTGATGTACATGCTGTGTGCGAGGGCACACTGACCTGGAGGCACGCAGCCCTGCTTGCCTGGCCTCCCACCCTGCCCCCAGATGCCCCTGCTAGACTCCATTTGCCACACCGCCTGCCTGCCCCTGCCGCAGGGCAAGGAGCTGATTGAGGACCTGACGGTGCTGCGCTTTGCCAACCTCGTGTTTGAGCCGCTGTGGAGCCGGCAGTACATCCGCAACGTGCAGGCGCGTGCTGTTGAGGGGGGCAGGGATAGACGGGGATTGCGGCTGGAGCGGGAGGCACAGTAGATTTTGGCACGGAGATGTGGGTTCAAGCCTGCCCCTGTTTGGCTGTTGGCACTCACCCCGTTAAAAGCAACCGCCTCCTGCAGGTCATCTTCAGCGAGAACTTTGGCACCGAGGGCCGCGGCGGCTACTTTGACCAGGTGGGTGTGCAGCGCAGGGAGCAATGGCAAGCGCCTCCCAACTGCCTAGCTGCCTGTCAATGTGATGCGACCTGCCCACTCTTGCAGTGCTCTGCCTTCGCATGCTTGACGCTGCTCACAACCCCCGCTCCCTTGCCCTGCCGCACTGCAGTACGGCATCGTGCGCGACGTGATCCAGAACCACCTGCTGCAAATCCTGGCGCTCTTCGCCATGGAGCAGCCGGTGAGTGCCCGCTGGGTCGGCGGCTGGTGTGCCTCGCGCTGAGTGCTTGCCGTCCACTGCACCCCTGCCATCTCACACTTTGTGCGCTCTGCTTTCCAAGTGCCGCCTGCAGGCTTCGTTGGATGCTGAGGACATCCGCAACGAGAAGGTCAAGGTGCTCAAGTCCATGCAGCAGGTGGGTGGGTGATAGTGAGGGGCATGAGTGGCGCTGCTGCCCTCTGCACACGCCCGCCTGAGATCTTGGCGGAAGTAATCGCAGGAGCAGCATGCTGGAGTGGCGCATCATGCATGCCAGGCAACTCACTCCCTGCCCATGCCACATGCACATCCCCCGACCCTTACCATCCCGCCAACTTCTCCCCCACATCATCTGCCCGCCACCAGGTGCGGCTGGAGGACGTGGTGCTGGGCCAGTACCGCTCCCGCAACGTCAAGGGCTCCGTGCTGCCGGGCTACCTGGACGACGACACGGTGCCGCCCAACAGGTGGGAGGGGGGCTGGGGGTGGGGTGGCAGGGGGAGGGAGGGCGTGGTGCTGCTGGGGCTGGGATGGCTGCAATTGCTGTGCAATGCGCCTCTGTCTTGTACGCCCAGCGAGGGACTCCCCCGCTGACCCGTGCACCCACCCCTGCCCCCTCGTGCCCTTCCTCTTCTTGACCTGCGCAGCATCACGCCCACGTTCGCGGCGTGCGCGGTGTTTGTGAACAACGCGCGCTGGGACGGCGTGCCCTTCCTGCTCAAGGCCGGCAAGGCGCTGCACAGCCGCGTGGCCGAGATCCGCGTGCAGGTGCGGCCCTCTGAGCTGCGTTTTGAGCCGCACTGCCTGCCCAGCTGTGGCAGCTGCCTCTGGTGTTGTGGCAGGCAGTGTGTGGCCTGCTGCTCAGCGCCCAGCCCTTTGGCTCATCCCGCCCCCGCCTGCCTGCCTGCAACTGTGGCCCCTTTGTACCCGCTTGCAGTTCCGGCACGTGCCGGGCAACCTGTACCGCAACAAGCTGGGCCTGGACCTGGACCGGGCCACCAACGAGCTGGTGGGTGGGCTGCAGCGTGGCGGTGGGGAGGCCGGCGGGGAGGGCAGCCGCTGTTGCCGCGTGCTGGTGATGGCAAGCAAGCTGCTGCCTGCCACCACAGGCTTGCAACTGTACCACCGTTGCCTCCTGCCCCTCCCTGCGCTTGCAGGTGATCCGCATCCAGCCCAACGAGGGCATCTACATGAAGATCAACAACAAGGTGGGGCAGCCCGCATGATACCTGCAGTGCTTAAATTGCCATGCCGCCCAGTTCAGAGGTGCCATGCCATGCACCTCTCCCAATCTTCGCTACATCCCAGCAGCACTCACCTTCCTGCCCTCTGTCCCTGCCCCACCCTACCCCCTTCAGGTGCCTGGCCTGGGCCTGCGCATCGACACCACGCGCCTGGACCTGACCTACAAGTCCAAGTACGACGCGCACCTGCCGGGTGAGGCGCACACGCATGCATGGGCAGGATTGGGGTGTGTAGTGCGCCTCGCCTGATGGTCAATGGATGAGCAGCAAGAGTGTGGCTGAGCCTGCGTACAGCCTGCACCAACCGTGATATCAACCCATCTGTGTACCCTTCCTTGCACCAGACGCCTACGAGCGCCTGATCCTGGACTGCATCAACGGCGACCGCCGCCTGTTCATCCGCAACGACGAGCTGGAGATGGCGTGGGAGAAGTTCACACCCGTGCTCAAGGTGCGGGAGTGGCTGGCAGGGGGTTGTGGCAATGGGGTGAAATGTGCCATCTTTAGGCTGCTCCGAGCCCAATGCCTATGCAAACAGCAGGCAGTGGTCCTGCCATTTCGTGCCCCTGCTACCATTCTGCTGCGCCCTGATGTCACCACCCCAGCAGACCCCATCCTTGCAATCATCTTCACCTGCCCATCCGTCCCCGCCCCGCCGCAGGAGATTGAGGAGCGGGGCGTGCAGCCGGAGCTGTACCCGTACGGCAGCCGCGGCCCCGTGGGCGCGCACTACCTGGCCGCCAAGCATGGCGTGCGCTGGGGCGACCTGGCGGCCGACGACGAGTGAGGGGGCTGACCTGGCCCCCTTGGGAGGGAGGCGGGCAGGCGGGGTGCAGGCAGCCATGCCAGCAGGCACAGCCACAGCTGTGCAACCCTGTGGGCTGCCTTGCGCACCACCAGAGCCCGCTGCTGAGACCGCCGAGCCCCGCCACCGCCCTGCCTCCTCCCTAGGTCCATTGATATCAGTTGATCGCCGCCGCCACTGCTGCCGCTGGCCCGTGCACCGCACTGCTGGCTGAGCCGGCACCGCTGCCAGCCGCTGGTACCGTCCGCGCGCCAAAGAGCGCAATGCCTCGCACCAGAACACACTGTGACCCTCTCGAATCCAGCATCCGCATTTGCCCAGACCCTGCCGCTCGGCGGCCTCTCCCTTGTTCCCCCTGTTTCTTGCGCCCCCAACGTGCCGTCCCCCATGCAAAGCGCGCATGTCATGTTGCCGCCTTTGCCGCTATATCTCTGCCCGCCCTCGCTGCTTCCCTGCTTGCATCAGCGCTGCCGCACACATTCCGAAACTTGTCAGCCAGGGGGCCGCATGATACCGCAGCGGCCCGCCCCCACCCATGTGCCACCCTACCGCGGTTCTCTAGCAACGCTAGCATTCTTTCCGTCCAGTTTGCCTCGCCACTCGCCGGTTTCATGTACTCTTCTAACTTCCTTCTCGCCTGTTGTGTGTTACACCAGAGCACGTGCGCAAGGCCTCAGGCTGCAGCACACGCATGCTGGGAGGGGGAGGACAACGAGGGGATGGCACGGTGCGGCTGAAGTGGGTGGCGAACTGCAAGGTCTCAGCCCGAGCATGCCACAGGGGCTGCCAGCCACTGCTGGTCAGCGGCTGGTCAGCGGCTGCCGCTGGCGCCGCTTCAGGACACGGGGCACGCCTCCTCAAAGTCCTTCTGCTCCTTGCGGCACTTGGTGAACTTGTTGCTGCAAAGAAGCAAGCGGTTGGTAGCAGGCATGTGACATGCATGATGTGAGCAGCCAGCCAAGGCAAGCAGCCAAGGCAAGCAGCAGAGCTTCCACGCACACAGGCCACGCCACAGCTCGTGCCAACCCCTGCCAGCATCGCACTCCCCAGCCAGCTGACCTATAGTAGTCCATGCACTCATAGTAGGCCTTGAGTTGCTGCGGGCACTTGGCGTTCACCTCCTTGAGGCTGCAGCAGGGGCAGGGTGGGTTGGTTGCATGGCAGCACATCAGCGGCGGTGGGGCGACCGGAGGTGCAGGCGGAAGCTGCAGCGGGCTGTTCCGCGTCTGCATCCGTGCTGTACATTGCATCACGCCATCACTAGTTATTTCTTTTCTTAAGTCCTCATCAGTTGTCGCTCACAGGTCGATGACGCAGGAGGTGACTGCGTCGCCCTGGGCCAGGCACGTCTCCGGGTTTGCGTCCTTGGCCTTGCAGTCCATGTAGGCGCGGTTGACCTTGGCGCACCGCACCGCAATGTGCTTGGACAGGCTCATCAGCACCGCGCTGGTGGGCGGCGGCGCCTGCCCCTCTGCTGCCATGGCTGCTGCTGCTGCTGCTGCTGCTGCCGCTAGGCGGTCGGGCGGGGGAGCGGCGGAGGGCGCCCCGCTGGCAAGGGCGCTGACCCGCGCACCCTAGCTGTCTGGCGGTGCCACGGGCGCCTGGAGAGGCTCGAGACGCGGCAGCCGCCGAGCCTAGGGGCACTGAGGGCTGGAGGGGCTTGGGGTGGCCGCGAGGGGCTGGAGGCGGGGCGGGGTGGCCTTGCGGCGCGTGATAGACTCTGCACAACCCAGGGACGGCCCTGCAAGCCGCTCAGCTGCTCTCACTCTGCCATTGGCCCCATGCTGCGTGCTCGGCGCGGCAGGCTGCCGCCTTGGGCGCCGGCGGGCCCCGCATCGCCCTCTTTCGCGTGTCTGGCCGTTGGAGAGGACAGCGGCTCTGCAACCATGGCGGAGGTGCGGCCCGGGGAGGATGCACCGTGGCGATGGGGGCCAGCGGGCGCTCTGACGCGTCCCACGGCAGCAGCAGTGGCGGTGGAGCGGGTAGCAGCGGCCATGAGGCGCAGCCCGGCCGGCAGCGGGGGATGCACGCCGGCTCGCAGTGGGGGCGCGGCGGCTGCGGCCGCACGGCGCCCTGGCGACCTTCCATGGCGCAATTGAAGCTGGTGGCGCGCCATGCGGCCATGCAGGCGCCAGCACAGGAGCCGGCGGCGGCGCCCCACTATTGGCGGCGGCTGTGCAGCTCGGTCGCGCCCTGCCTCGGCGGGCTGCATGCCCTGGGTGCAGTATGTCTGCGCACTGGCGTGCTGCTGACCACGTGCCGCTGCCCTGCCGCCCCCTGCTGCTGCAGTCCGTCCAGACTTTCGGCCGCAAGAAGAATGCGGTGGCTGTGGCCTATGTGAAGCGCGGCAAGGGCGAGATCCGCCTCAACGGTGAGGGACTGAGCGCTCACTGCTGGGGCAGCAGCACAGGCAGCCGATGGGAGCAGCCAAAGGGTGGCTCGCAGCGCAGGCCAGCACGCAGCATGGAGCCCTCGCGCTGATGCAGCATGGCGGCATGACGGCAGCTGCTTGAAAACAGAGGCGGCACGGATGCGACAGCCGCGGAGCGTGCAGATGGAAAGGGGAGCTGAGGAGCAGCATGTGCAGCGCTCAGCACCAGCGGCGTCATACGCAGCAACATGAAGCGGCGCTGGCGCCAGCCTGGAATAAGTGTGAACACGCACGGCCAGCCGGTGCCTGGGCGCTGCATCCATGGGATGCAGCGGCATAGAGTTGCGCTCAATATCCAGCTGTAACAGCGGCCTTAGCGGGTGCCCTGACTGCCCTTCGTTGGCCTGCTGCTGCCGGCTCACCTGCACCGCTATTGCCCTGGTATTCCCCGCCCCGCTGCAGGCGCCCCGCTGGAGCTGGTGCAGCCCGAGACGCTGCGCTGGAAGGCGTTTGAGCCGGTGCTGCTGCTGGGCAAGCAGCGCTTCTCCAACGTGGACATCCGCATCCGCGTCAAGGTGCGGGGGCGGTGGGTGGGCAGGCAGTGGCAAATTGGAAGCATGCGAGGTCGGCTACGTTGGCTGCCACTAGTGCGGACGAAGGCTTTTGCCTGCTGTGCTGCGATGAATTTGTTGAGGTCTGCTGTGCGCGAGCAGCCTGCTGACGAGAGCTGCTGCCCGCCTGCTCTTTTGTCTGCGCCAGGGCGGCGGCCAGGTGTCCCAGATCTACGCCATCCGCCAGGCCATCTCCAAGGGCATTGTGGCCTTCTACCAGAAGTGTGAGTGGGCTGGGGGTGCTGCTGCGGTGCCAGGGATGACACCGCTGTTGCAGTGCCTGCCTGTGGCGTAGGCGGCTTGCCCTGGGCAAGCGACTTCTGAGCAGGCAGGCGGCAGGCAGTGCAGCAGGAGCAATGTGGCGCAGCGGCGGCTATTGGAGCTGCACCAGTGGGCGTCAGAGGTGCTCACAGCACGTGGTGACGTCTTGAGCGGCGCGGAGGCGCTGGACCTGGGGTGTGGCCAGTCGCCAGCAGCACCGGCAGGCAGCCATGGCGTGGTGGGGCGCACACCATGCATCCACATGCCTCATGCACTGCACGCGTCATGGCCCCCGCCACTCCCCTCGCCCTCCGCTGCCGCAGACGTGGATGAGCAGAGCAAGAACGAGATCAAGGACATCCTGCTGACCTACGACCGCACGCTGCTGGTGGCCGACCCTCGCCGCTGCGAGCCCAAAAAGGTGAGGGCGGGGTGGGGCATGTGGGGTGGGAGCGGCATGGTTTTTGTGAACCTTGCCTGTTTGTTTTCGCTTGTTTGATTCAGTGCTTGCTTTATCTGAACGATAATGATGCAGTGTGTGCTGGGTTGAGGTGTGGTGGGTGCTGGCAGGGCGCTGTCAAGCGGCAGTGGTCGCTTCGCGCACCCGCCCTGACGCCCCACCTTTCCCCCAACCCTTCTGCGTGCAGTTCGGCGGCCACGGCGCTCGCGCGCGGTTTCAGAAATCTTACAGGCGCGTCGCACTTTTCTGCTGTTTTCTGGCCTGTTTGGGCGTGGGGAGGCAGCTGGGCCGAGGTGCTGGCGCAGTAGCGGTGGCAAGACAGCTGGCGCCCAGCAGCAGCAGGCGCTGACAGGTGCATCCTGGTGCAGCGATGCTCATGCCTAGCTGCCTGCCTCAACCCGTTCACTGCCGCAGGTGAAGGCTGCCCCGTGGGACGGTTGGGCGCCTCTGGAGGCTTCTTCTGCGCCGCTGGCGTGGCGGCAGCGGCGTCTGCGGCCTAGGCAGCTGCCCTGGAGCAGCATGCCCTCAGCGAAAGCACCATGAGTACACCTTGCGTGTGTAACAAAACGCCACACAGACAGGGCTCAGAAGCAAGGGTCTGGCTGGATCTGGGGCGCTATTCATGTGATGCATCCGTGCATCCGGCTGGGGCAGTGCAGGAGCAGGACAGTGTTGAGCAGAGCGCACACGGTGCATGCATGCCGCTACGAGAAATCTTACCGGCGCGTCGCACTTTTCTGCTGTTTTCTGGCCTGTTGGGGCGTGGGGAGGCTGCTGGGCCGAGGTGCTGGCGCAGTAGCGGTGGCAAGACAGCTGGCGCCCAGCAGCAGCAGGCGCTGACAGGTGCATCCTGGTGCAGCGATGCTCATGCCTAGCTGCCTGCCTCAACCCGTTCACTGCCGCAGGTGAAGGCTGCCCCGTGGGACGGTTGGGCGCCTCTGGAGGCTTCTTCTGCGCCGCTGGCGTGGCGGCAGCGGCGTCTGCGGCCTAGGCAGCTGCCCTGGAGCAGCATGCCCTCAGCGAAAGCACCATGAGTACACCTTGCGTGTGTAACAAAACGCCACACAGACAGGGCTCAGAAGCAAGGGTCTGGCTGGATCTGGGGCGCTATTCATGTGATGCATCCGTGCATCCGGCTGGGGCAGTGCAGGAGCAGGACAGTGTTGAGCAGAGCGCACACGGTGCATGCATGCCGCTACGAGAAATCTTACCGGCGCGTCGCACTTTTCTGCTGTTTTCTGGCCTGTT
>VFQQ010004483.1_pt1 | contig 12307 bp, 21 predicted proteins | sample 3512341 | NCBI WGS metagenome assembly VFQQ01 (sample SAMN10412373, study PRJNA504923) | tailings metagenome | isolation source: Relicate 2 Philex TSF1 revegetated site | place: Philippines: Tuba, Benguet | collected 2017-08-29 | reverse complement strand
GGAGATGCCCTGCTGGCCGGCGGTGCGGGCGGGCGAGTAGATGATCACCTGCGGTCGGGAAACGATCAGCCAGTGTGCAAAGCTGTGAGGCTCTAGCAATGCCAGGAGGAGTGTACGACCAGCAGCCTTAGGCTGGCTGCTGAGCGCCCGCATCCGCATGTGCCGTCGCTGCAGCACCTGTGCATGCCTGCATCGCCCTGCATTGTGCGTCGGCAAGCAGAGCGGCCTCTGCGAGGTGCCGGCACAGGCTTCCGAAACACAACAGCATCCCCGGCTGCCAAATGCAACAGCACTCTGCTCCCTTGTCAAGCCCCGGCAGCTGCGCGCACCTTGCGCCCCACATCCAGCGGCGGCAGGCCGCTGACCACCGCAATCTCCGTCTGTGTGGAGAAGGCGCGGGCATGCGCGACCAGCGCCTGCACGAATGTAACAGTAGGGCAGCTGGGCAGCGGTTCAGGTGCAGCTGGCTTGCAGACAGAAGAGGAGAGCATCCGGCAAGTGTGCAGCGGGTCGGCAGCAGCGGCGAATGCCGCCGCCGCCCCAGCTCCGTGTCGCCGGCTGCCATCGGGCGCTTCTAAACACACTGCGGTGTCGCCAAGAGCAACTCAAGCCCGCCGAAACTCGCCTGCAGCGCCCTAGAACGCAGGGCCATCGCCCCTTGAGCTGCCTGGGCTACAACCCTGGCAGGCTGGTCACTCGACGGCTTTGCAGCGACCGCCGCCGCCTATGACGCCCCCAGCAAGCAGCGACGGGGGTCTGAGGGCTGCGCTTGCGGGCTGAGCGGTGGGACAGGGGGCTTCCTGGCTGCCCGATCGCTGCCCCTTGTGCGTGTTTGCAGCGATGCTCGCACGGTGCTGCCATCTCCTCCATGCCATGGCGCGCGCCACGTAGGCCGGCCAAAAAAGCTGAACGAAGCGAGGCTCTGACGCGCTAGAACGATCAACAGTGGTTATGATAAATGACTCGGGCACTCTACAGTTGTGCCAATGGAGCTGCAGCGGCGTTTCGATGAGCTGCTCGCTCTGGGCTCAATTCTGGGGCCTGATTGCACCCTGGAGGTGAGCATCAGTCAAATATGAAGCCATGCAGTGATGCACATGGGCCGTACCTGCTGCACCCACTGCCGCTCACCGCCGCTGCAATCACCGCTGCCTCAGGGACTCCACCCGCCCGAGCTGCAAGCTGCGCTGCTGCAAGGGGAGTTTGACAGCAGCAGCTGCTCACACCTAACGGGGGAGCACACGCAGCTGACGCTGCTGCTGCACCCGCCGAGAGTGCCTCCCGCACGGCTGCACCTGCGCCTGCCGCTGGGGTACCCAGGTTCTCTTCATGCGACTCCGCTCATCGAGGCAGTGACATGTGATGCCCTGGGCAGGCAGTGGGAGCAGCAAGCGCTGCAGCAGCTACAGGCAGTGGCAGCTGGGGAATCAGACGAGTGTCTGTACCAGCTGGCAGAGGCTCTGCTAGCGCTGCTCGGGCAAGCAGCGCAAGCAGCAGGGGTGCAGCTCGGCGGGGCGCAGCACGAGCATGTGCAGCCAGCGGCAGCGCAGCACGCCCAGCAGTGGCAGCAGCAGGAGCAGAAGGAGCAGCAACAGCAGGCCCAGCAGGCGCAGCAGGTGCCGCTGCAGCACCAAGAACCGCCACAGCAGCTGTGCCTGCTCAAGTTGGACCACATGCACAGCCGCGGCTCCTACAGCCGCCTGATCCGGCGGTGGGCAGCCGAGCTGGGGCTGGGCGGTCGCCTGCTGTTTTGCGGCAGCAGCCCCATCATCCTCATCCTTCTAGGAGGCGCTGCTGACGGCCTGAAGGAGTTTTTGCTGCGGATGCGGACGCGCAATGTGGATGTGGATTCCAAGGGCAGGTGCGAGACACAGGCAGGGCTGCGCTGCATGCATAAACGACAGTGCCGGCTGGTTGTGCCCCCCGCATGCCCCCGAGCCATCATGCTAGATACCAGCTGTTGCAAAGTAGCCCTAGGATTGGCGCGTGCTGCTGACCTGCACGTCCCTGGTCCATAGCTGCGCCCCTCTAGCTGAAGTGGTGGTATTAAACTGCTGCTTCCTGCAGCTCATGTGGTGATATCGTGACATCAAGCACAGCGCCCTTTTTCCTATCCCTCCCTGCACTTGCTGCAGGCCGTGCCGTGAGCGGATGATGACGGTGCTGGCCCTCATCGACTGCAGCGCTGAGAGCTGCACAGCCGGGCAAGCATGCGATAGTGGCGGTTTGGCCAGCGGCTGCTGCTGCAGCCCGGCATGCGCCTGCGGCAGCGCATGCCGCTGCAATCAAAGCTCCCGGCTGTTTGCAACTTTTGAGGAGGAGGATGTGAGTGTGGCGCAGCTGGCAGCACACCTGCGAACGGCTGGGCTGCTGCAGCATTGGGCGGACGCCACGGGGCTGCCGCTGCCCAGCTGACACGCTGCAGGACAGGCTTGCCAGTGCCTTGCCTGGTCGTCCGCTTGTTTGTTGGTGCTTTGTTGCCAAAAAAAAGAAGCTGTGGCTGCAGCAAAGGTCGATATCGTTGAATCAATTGTAACCCTGACTGTGGGCCAGGCCTTGAAGTGCATGCCAGCGAGGCGGCATGGCAAGGCCAAGGTATCCAGCATGTCGCCACCTTTGCCTACCTCTCCTTCCATCTGTAGCATCAGAGCCAAAGTTGAATGGCCTCTGGACGGCTGATGGCGGCACCAGCGGGTCTCCCGATGGTCCGTTCCGGCAGGTGGGGCGCTGGGTGGCACTTGAAAGCAAAATGCGCCCACCCACCCGGCACCAGGCGCCCGACCCAGCAAGGGTCAGACCTGTTCTGGCAGGCGCTTGCAGAGGCATCTGATTGTTCGCTCGGCAAACGGTGCTGTTGTCCCCTGCAGCAGCCCATCTTGTCCCTGCGCAGGAATGTGTGGACAGGCCGCACCCATCCCTGCCGCCTGCACCTACCCCTCGTCCCGTGGAAGCGCCGCAGGCGGAAACAGCTGCAGGAAAGCCCTGGGCTGGGTTTGATCCTGATCCGCATGCACCGTTGGAGATTCAGAGCTCTTAAACTTCGCTTTTTGGAGGTTTGAAGCAGTCGAAGGGTCCAGCCCGGCGGCGAGGGGGCGTAGCCCTGCATGAGCGTGAAGGCGACGGCCCGACTGCGCCTGCACTCTCCCTGCACGCACTGCTGACTTGGGTTTTCTGGCATGCCAGGAATCTCGGCCTGAGGATAGGGCACTGGACAGCTGGACTGTCCAGCTTGAAGATCGCTGCGGCCTGCAGCAGCTGGACGAGGGGACGGTGCGCTGCAAGTACTGCCGCCTGCTCGCCGGGTGCACCTTCCCCTCCCGCGGGTGCCCGGCTGCATTCGGTCCTGAGTGAAAAGCTTAACAGGCAGGACCCAAACTTTCAAGAGCGGCGCCACAGCGCGTATGCGCGTGAGGGCGTCCCCGCCCCCACGGGCAGCCCCTACCTGCACGGCGCCGTCAGCACCGGCGACAAGCTGGTTGCGCTGCTCACAAAGCTGTCGGGGCCGGAGAAGGTGCGGTTATCCGTGGGTGTTGGTGGTCTGAGGCATGGCTGAGGATGGAGCCAGCGCCAGGGCAACCGTCACCCCACGTCACGTCCTGCCTCGCCATGCGCCGCCTGCACCACGCCGCAGGTTCAGCAGCTGCTGGCTGATCCCGATTTCCAAGCGTTCCAAGGCTCCCGTGCCAGCACTTCAGCGCCCGCTGCTGGCATCAAAACTGGCGCGCTTCGACGCCTCGTTTGATGCTGGCGCTGCTGCTGCTGCGGCGGCGACAGCGGCACCCACCGCTGGCGCTGCGCTGGCCGAAGCACGCTGTGAGGTACGCTGTGCTGTGGGCGATCAGCTCAGGCCATCCGATCAGGTGCTTGATTCTGTGAGTCTGTGTGCTGGACAGAGCTGCTGTGATGCCTTCTGCAATGGCACGAGAAGATTTTGCTGAACAATCGCAAAGCCTGACCTCTTGGCCAAACACTCTGCTGTGCTGCCCACCCACCCCGCGCCCCTGCGCCCTTGTGACAGGTGACCGTCTATGAGAGCTTTCCCACCGGCCAGCTTGCGGCGGGAGCTGACATACTGGCGTTCACTGGCGGCATCGGGTGGAAAGGAAGGGAACCCTTCCTTATGGCGGGACGCATCGATATCAGCAGCGCCCAGCCGATGCCAGCGGCAATGACAGCGGCAGATGCAAGTGCAGCAGCAGAGGGTGGGCGGCCGGAGAAGCGGCGCAGGCGGAGCCAGCCAGGGGAGGCTGGGGAGGAGCGCGGCTGGCAGCAGCAGCTGCGCAAAACCACCACAGGGTTCTACGACACGGTGAGTGGGTTTGGGGGAAGAGGTTTGAGCCAGCACGAATTTGTGCTGTTGGGGCCTCCGCAACGGCTGGTGCGTAGCCATAGCGCAAGTGGCGGTTGACAAACGCCTGCTCTGACGCAGCCGCCCCCACTCCTGCACTCACCCTGCGCACCTGCCTGCCTGCTGCCCCCTCCACAGACGCCTGCAGGGCTATTCGGTGGCTGTGGATCCTGAGCGCGGCCTGGTGTGGGCCGCTGGTGGCGAGAAACGCATCAAAGGCTTTGCCACCGCAGGCTCACGCCGCAGGCTGCGGTGCACGGTGAAATTGTCTGGCCTTGCGCTTGCATTGTGGGATGCATCTGGGCACGTTCACTAAGTAGCTGTGGCCGGCAGGTAGCAGGCTGGTGCAGGCACTCCCTCTTGCTGCCCGCTCAGCCTGGTGTGCGGCCACTCACTCAAACCACTGTTTCCATGCCTCCTCTCCCCTCTATGACCTCCACCGCAGGCTCACGCCGCAGCGCCGCTGGGTCGCAGCTCGGGAGCTGGATCCAGAGGAAGGCGACAACCATGAAGATGAGGCCGCTCACATCACCAAGTTTGGATGCAAGGCAGGCAGCGTGCTGCTGCTGCTGCTGCTACGCTGCGTCTGCGTCTGCTGCTGCTACGCTGCTCTGCTGCAAAGTTGCTGGGCGGAGCGCGCGCGTGTGCTGCCCATGCATGCAGCGGCAAGGGAGCCGTGACCACTGCACAGTGTTGACTGTTCGCCCAACTGATTGTTGCATGTTGGGTGCCTGCAGGTGCTGGACATGCTGCAGGACACTATGAACGAACTTGCTTACGACAGTGAGCATTTATTTGTTTGGATACAACAATCAGCCAAGTTTGTGCACGCAGCCGGCTGCACCTGGCTGCCGGTGGGTGCATGTGGAGGCACGCCCCTGCCGCCCACTGCCCACCCGCCTGCCGCTTGGTCCTGTGCCTGCTGCAGAGGCGGAGGTGACTTATGGGGAAAGGCCACACGGCCACCTTCAGCTGCAGGCCCCAAACCTGGAGGTGCTCCAAATGGAGGCGCTCGGGGCAACTGGGGGCGGCGCTGAGCCGCAGCAGGTGCAATGCGTCAGCAGCTGGGGGAAACTTGGGGTAGTGATCAGACATGCTGAGACAGAATTTGAATGAGGAAACAGCTTGGACCAGCCACACGTGCTGCCGCCCTGTCGGCAGATCAGCACATGCCAGAAGCGGTGTGTAGCCCAACCTCCAATTTGCTGAATCCCTCGTCCCTGCCAAATCCCACCCCACAGCTGGCGGCGGTGCTGGACGACAGCAACAGCGTATGGGTGTTTGACTGGCCCAGCGGCCGCCTCAGCAGCCTGCTCACTGGGCACGCCGGCAATGCCACCTGCCTGTCAACCAGCCCTACCCTGCCCCACACCCTTGCCGCGGGCTCCAGTGAGTCATCAGCCCACCTGGCACCAAACATGCCCGCCAGCCTTAACGACACGTGCTCAGCTCTTTTCGTCGAAATGGCACCAGTGCAAGACCGTTGCGGCAGCGGGCGCTGTCCATCCCCTGTCCATCCTCAGTGTATTCCTTGCTGCCGCTGCAGACTGTGGCAAGGTGCGGGTGTGGGATCTTCGCACGGCGGCATGCACACACGTGCTGAACACGCATGGCGACAAGGCGGCGCAAGCAGTTGCACTGGCGGAGGACGAGGTACGGGCGTGCTTGCTGTGTATGGATGCCGTGCGTGCTGTGGTCCTGGACAGCACCCGCCATGTGTATAAGCACAGCAGCTGGCACGGTGAGCTTGTGTCTGGTGACCGCTGCCCTGCCCCTGCTCAGTGCCACCCCCGGGCCTGCCCCACGCTGCCTGCCTTGGGTGCAGGGCGTGCCATTTTGCTTCTCTGCGCAGCTTGGCGGCGAGTCAATACTGGCGTGGGACCTGCGGGCCCCAGGCCGCTGCCTGTACGAGTTGGCTACGGGCAATAACGACGTGGTTTGCCTGCAGGTATACGACTGCTGCTGCGCTTGGTGCCGGACGAGTGTGGCTGCCGATGCTGTTTGCGGGGTGTGCTGCTGGGCTGCCGGGCTGCGTTTGCTGCCTCTGCTGCTGGGCATGCTGTGCGCACACAGGGAGTCAGCCAGGCCGGTTATTCTTCACGGCATGCCACCCCTCTGGACCGGTGTGCTTAGTGTACCCTGACCTCTGCCCACCATAAGTGCAGTGGCATGCGCCCTCGCGCTCGCTGTTTGCTTCCACCAAGTGCAACTATCAAGATCGGTGTGGGCACATGCATGATCAGGTGCATGAGCCTGCTGCCCGCTGCTGGGCATGGCGTGGTGGCAAGGGCGGCTGGGATGAGTGGCTGACCGACACCAGCTGCTTGGGCTATGTTCCCTTCGGCAGTGTTCTGTGGAGGAATCTTGAGATACACCTGGCTGCTCCCATGTGCAGGGCACCATTGACGGCTACCGCTGGCCCGACTGCATGCACCGCCCTACCGATTTTGGCCACGCGTGAGTGCGCCGTTGAGCTGGCAACGGATGCCTTCCAGTGGCAGGCGGCCTGTAGCTGCATATCAGCTGCCTGTAGTAGCTGAGTGCCAGCAAAGAGGGCGTGCCGACACCAGCTGCCTGTTATGCATGCCCTCGAGACCTGCGTGCACATGCAAGAGCCTGCGACATCCCTCATCCGCTCACCCTGGGCGGCCCATTGTGCATGTGCAGATGGGATGCTCGTGGGGACATGCTCGCCCGCTACGCCTTCAAAGATGCGCCGGACCTGGCGGTGCTGCCGGAAGAGGCAGAACCGGACCCAGATGCCGAGGAACTGAGCGAGGAGGAGCGCCGCACCTTTTACCCCAAGTCGCCGCGGCGCTACTGATGACCGGCCTCAGCGCTGAGGCGAAGGCTGGCCTCAGGCCAGCCCGCCACCACCACGGACTTCAGACTATTCCTGCTCCCCTACGGACTTGCTCACTGCTGCACTTCAACCGTGAAACCTTTGTCTGTAACTCGGGGTCTCTGTCTGCGGTTCTAGCAAGCCGGGGCGTGCAAGCCGACAGGTATCCAGCATGCCGGCCACCTTTGCCTACCTCTCCTTCCATCTGTAGCATCAGAGCCAAAGTTGAGTGGCCTCTGGACGGCTGATGGCGGCACCAGCGGGTCTCCCGATGGTCCGTTCCGGCAGGTGGGGCGCTGGGTGGCACTTGAAAGCAAAATGCGCCCACCCACCCGGCACCAGGCGCCCGACCCAGCAAGGGTCAGACCTGTTCTGGCAGGCGCTTGCAGAGGCATCTGATTGTTCGCTCGGCAAACGGTGCTGTTGTCCCCTGCAGCAGCCCATCTTGTCCCTGCGCAGGAATGTGTGGACAGGGTGCACCCATCCCCGCTGCACCTACCCCCCTCGTCCCGTGGAAGCGCCGCAGGCGGGGCAGCTGCAGGAAAGCCCTGGGATGGGTTGAAGCTGAGCCCACATGCGCCTTTGGAGATTCGAGGCTCTTACATCTCGCTTGTTAGAGGTTAGAAGCAGTCGAAGGGTACGGCCCTGTGGCGAGGGGGCGCAGCCCTGCTGGCGGGAAATTCCTCTCTTCTCCCTCCCCTCACTGCTGACTTGGGTTTTCTGGCATGCCAGGAATCTCGGCCTGAGGATAGGGCACTGGACAGCTGGACTGTCCAGCTTGAAGATCGCTGCGGCCTGCAGCAGCTGGACGAGGGGACGGTGCGCTGCAAGTACTGCCGCCTGCTCGCCGGGTGCACCTTCCCCTCCCGCGGGTGCCCGGCTGCATTCGGTCCTGAGTGAAAAGCTTAACAGGCAGGACCCAAACTTTCAAGAGCGGCGCCACAGCGCGTATGCGCGTGAGGGCGTCCCCGCCCCCACGGGTGGCCTGGCTCCTCGGCCTGCTGGTCGTGCTGTCAGGTGCGAGGACCGTGCTGATCGTGCCCTCAGCGGTGCAGGGGCGGAGCCTTGCGACGTTGGGCGGGGCGGGGCCGCGGGCGGTCTGCTGCACGGCAGGTTGGGTATGCCGCCCTGTGCGAGACCTCCGACCCTCACAAAGGCTCTGGCGGGGCGCGCGGGCCACCCCGACCATGGTAGCCAGGCCCGCCGCCCAGCCCGCCGCCGCTGCGTGGCGGCTCTGCCACCCTTGCGCAGCTGTTGTTCAGCACCGCAAGCTGCATCCTGGTTGTTCTAACGGGTCCTGACATGCTGCACACCCGCTTGCAGCTGCTGCCAGCGCAAGGGCTGCCTGCGATGAGGGCAGCGGCGCTTGCGCAGCGGACCTGCAGCAGGACCTAAGCGCAGGGCCAGGTGCGTGATCGCTGTGACTTGCAAGGGGCCTGACAAGATTTGCCCGTTACGCACGGCTGGGTTGCAAGACAGCCGCTGGGTGGAGGCAGTGAAGCAGCGCAGCCTGCCAGTGCAAGCCGGCGCAATGCTCCTGGGTGATACTTGCCGCTGAGCTGCAGCTGAATAAGCGGCAGCCTCGCATGGCCTGCCCAGCCGGCAGTCCTGCGCTGCCGCTGCTTGACTGGCGACTCTCCTGCTCGGCCGCTGCTCAACCGGCGCCAGGCGTGCCAGCACCCATCAGCCCCACGCTGCCCTGCCCTCCTGCTTCAACACAGGCCGCCAACTTAGAGTGGTCGCCGCCGTCGAGTCGGAGACTCCCACCTCCTGCTGCACCGGCACACCAGTGAGTTGTGCAAGTTGCGCGCCCGCCGGCAGAGCAACATGCCTGCTGCCACCGCTGTCACCTGCCATGCTTTTATGCGCCGTACTTGCTGCCTGCTGATCCGTCCTCTGCACTGCACTTGGAACTGCCACAGGGCTGGTGGGCCGGCAAAGGCCAGGATCTGTGGCGCGGCAAGGAAGGGCTGATCCCTGATGTTGGCGGCTTCAAGCTGGGGGAGGTGTTTTACACCAACCAGCAGATGACCGACAACGTGCTCAAGTACAGGGCCACGGTGAGGGCCTGCCGGGCTGCGGACACAGCACACAGCATGTGTGGGTGGGTGGGTGCAGCACTGCACAGAGCAGCTGTTGCGCTGCCGCTGGTTGCCGTCTTGCTGCACGATGCTTGCCGGTCGCCGTGACTGCGAATGCTGCCAGGTGCAGCAGTGCGCACCACAACCTGAGCACCCACCTCCTGCCCTTCCTCCTCGTGTGCAGAACAACAACGCCCTGGACCTGGGCAAGCAGCTGGCGGCCGCCATCCTGAATCTGCAGTGGTTCAAGAGGAAGGGCTGCAGCCCGCCCACCGGCGAAGAACTGGCCGGCAAAAACCCTCCGTTTTCGTCCGTAGATGCTGCGATCGAGAAGGCAAATGGCCTGCTCGCCCAGCGCCGCCTGCCCGGTGGCCTCTGCGACTGCTGCAACACCGGCAAGAGCTGCGACGGCACTGTGTGCGGCGACACAGATGGCTGCAACATTGAGAAGAACCCTCTGGCGTCAAGCAAGGACCTGACCGCCGTCATGGACTTCCTGCAAAAGTGGAACGTGTACAAGTCGTGCGGGTGCGTTGGTCAGGCTGCAGGCTCAGCTGTTTCTAATGCCTCGTTGCCACTCCATCTTTGCACCGAGCGATTGCACTGGTGGCTTGGATGGGGTTGCTAGGCAGCTCTGCCCAGCTGGTTGGCAGCAAGTGCTGCTGCTCGTCATTGGCAACCCAATGTTGCGTGTACCTCTGGCTCAGCCACACCTTCACACCGCTTGCCCTCGCAGCGAGCCTGACACGTGCAATGGCGACGGCGCTGCCGACGGGCGGTCATGCCGCGACCGCGGCCCGGGCATGTGGGTGGCTACTGGCGCCAGCGAGCTCAACTATAAGAGCACGTTTGACGTCAAGTGGTGCGACCCCCGCACCTCCACCAACACCGATGACCTGGTGGTGCTTGCGGAGCTGAAGACCAAGACGGCGGCAAGCAGCAAGCTGGGAGGCAACAACGACCAGCTGGGCCTGGTCACCGACAACTTTGCTGTGCTGACGGAGCAAGCGATCAAGCTGTACGGCCCCACCTGCGCCTGCTGCGCGCTGTGCCTGGCGCAAAACATGAACCTGGGGTGCGACGGCAAGGGCGGCGGGAACAGCGGCGGCACGCAGCCCATGCGGGTGAGGCGTGCGGGCCAGCTTGGGGGGGTGGAGATGGGCGTGCTTGGTTGGCGCTAATGCATGGGGTGACGTGTGCATGCAGGGCCCACCACTTTGCAAACCAGCGCCCTTGCGCATCACCCCTGTGCACCCCTGCGCTGCCTGTGCTGTGCGCAGTGCAAGTCGTGGAGCCTGCGTGAGAGGGACGACCAGGGCGAGTACATTTGCAGGCTGTGGTCCACCGACGACGTGGAGAACAACGGCGGCCAAATTACGCTGGAGCCCGGCAACAGGGTGCCAGACAAATCGCCCAACTGGCCTGAGAAGTACAAGTACACGTCCGGCAACAGTGAGCACACCCCTTGCATACTGGGGTTGTACAGCGGTTGGGTGGGCTGCCGCAACAGCCTGGAACTTTTGCCTTGAAACGGCAGCCTGAGCGCAGCAGCTGCCGGTCGCCGTGTGCAGCTTGCTTGCTGGCACCAACCTGCAGTCCTGCCCTGGCTACTCTGTCTGCAGGCCTGCTGTGGAACCCCCAGTGCTGCGAGGGTTGCTACTACCCTTCAAAGGATGACCCCAACAGCTGCGCGGCCAGCCTGCCATCACCTCCGCCCAGGTGAGGGGGTAGGGTGCAGAAACGAGGTGTGAGGGTCTGGTTGAACACATGCAGCGTGGAGCCCCCAGCCCAAGTCGATGGTAACAAGGGCGAGGCTGGCTGCGGGGTTCTTTTGCTTACCAAGATGCCAATACACTGCATGACAAGCAACATACGTTTTGGCCACCAGACAAGAACCGCACCAAACAGATGCCCCTCTTCCTCCCATGCACCCCAACAGCCCCAGCAAGCCGCTCCTTAGCAGCCCACCCCCTCCCTTGCCATCGCCGCCAAGGTTCGCAAGGCCAATGAACTCATTCTGACATCATGGCGTATTGTTGTGCTATGCTGTGCTGTGGGTCAAGTGCAGTTTTCGCGTCCAATGTTGGCATGCCGCTGACCTAGCTGCCTACTGCCGCCTTGCTTGCAGCCCCAACCCTCCACCCAGCCCCAACCCTCCACCCAGCCCCAACCCTCCGCCAAGCCCCAACCCTCCGCCCAGCCCCAACCCGCCACCCAGGTGAGCAGCAGCTGCTCTTGCGCATTGCGGTGTCCGCCGCTGTGCTACTGCCGAACACCTCAGAATGTTGAGAAGTGCAGCCTTCGCGTCCAATGTTGGCATGCCGCTTTGACCTAGCTGCCTCCTGCCCTGCCACATGGCTTGCAGCCCACAGCCCCCGCCCAGCCCCAACCCACCACCCAGCCCCAACCCTCCGCCCAGCCCCAACCCTCCGCCAAGCCCCAACCCTCCGCCAAGCCCCAACCCTCCGCCCAGCCCCAACCCGCCACCCAGGTGAGCAGCAGCTGCTCTTGCGCATTGCGGTGTCCGCCGCTGTGCTACTGCCGAACACCTCAGAATGTTGAGAAGTGCAGCCTTCGCGTCCAATGTTGGCATGCCGCTTTGACCTAGCTGCCTCCTGCCCTGCCACATGGCTTGCAGCCCACAGCCCCCGCCTAGCCCGTCCCCGCCTTCCCCGCAACCCCCGCCTAGCCCATCTCCACCCTCGCCTGAGCCGCCTCCGAGCCCCTTCCCACCCCCCAGGTGAGCAGCAGTTGCTGTTGCTCGTACACTGTGAAGTTCAGTGCTGCCTCTGCGAATCGCTGCAGGCTGGCAAGTACACTAGTGTGCCTTGCGGTGTGTGCATCCAATGTTGGTGTGCCGCTGACCTCTGGCTGCCTCCTGCCTTGCTTGCAGCCCCTCCCCGCCTTCCCCTGAACCGCCTCCAAGCCCGTTCCCGCCGCCGTCCCCCTCGCCGCCGTCGCCTGAACCGCCGCCAAGCCCCTTCCCACCGCCCTCCCCCTCGCCACCCTCGCCTGAACCGCCTCCAAGCCCCTTCC
>VFQQ010004482.1_pt1 | contig 12308 bp, 17 predicted proteins | sample 3512341 | NCBI WGS metagenome assembly VFQQ01 (sample SAMN10412373, study PRJNA504923) | tailings metagenome | isolation source: Relicate 2 Philex TSF1 revegetated site | place: Philippines: Tuba, Benguet | collected 2017-08-29 | reverse complement strand
GGGCGATTGCGGCAGTGTCATCTGCGACAGCGAGGACCTAGATGAAGCGGCTTTGCGGTCGGAACTGCTTGGCTTCGTAGATGAAATTGCCGTCTTCGAGGCTCGCTCCAGCTGAGCTCGGCCAAAGCGTAGATTGGGATAATGTTGCTGCTGCTTTCTGCAGGATGTGGGTGCCAACGGAGGTTACAATCGCCAGCTCATCGGCTTCGGTGGTTTCAGCTCCGAGCACCACCTTCCCATCCAATCGGAAAATCTCCACCCGGGATGGGTCGGCGAGGGAAAATAGCCCTCGCGAAGAGCCAAGAAGCAGGCCGCTCTGGGTAGCTCTGGCATGATATATTTCGCCAATCCCGTTATATGCCCATGTAGTTTTGCCATCGGTTCGATTTATGGCGACCAAACCTGCGTTGAAGGTGGGAACCAGTAACAAAGTGTCTGTCTCGATCAGCCCTACGATGCCCGCTTGTAGCAGCGAGGAATTGATGCCGTCTTTCAGGGCATGCTGGTTCAAATGATCGGTAATCCCTCGCGAGGTGAGAACGTAGTTTTCTGTGACCCCCCCGATCAATTCCGCAGCGAATGTTAAATGACTTTTCGCGGGGCTTAGCTTGCCGTCGTGCCAAACCCAAGGGCCTTTCTGGGTTGAACTTACAATTATCTGATTAGAGACTTTTTGGAGGCGATAGTGAACGATCTGGCCGGTTGGAGGCTCCAACTGTTTTTCGAGTAGGCCCTCGGTGTTCAGATGGTAAACTCCATCAACTCCAGACAGCAACCAGCCTTCCGGTGTGGTTTCGATGTGGGTCAGCTCCCGAAAACCTCCGCTGATAGCTTCCATTCGATGTTTTTGGATGAATGCGGCGAAGCCGTGGCCGACGGCTAAAATCCGTCCATGGGCCTCGTTCACAGCCCGGACAACCTGCCCGTTGGGCGAGGGTATCAGTTGCCAATCAGAACCCGGCGTGCCGATGGCCACACCGCCTTCAAACCCCACGGCCAATTGGCCCGAAGAGAGCGTGGTCACGGTCCAGACCGGTTTGCCACGCAGTGCCGCGGGGAGCGGCAATTCCGTGGCCAACGGCTCAAAGCTGGCGCCGCGGAGGGAAAAAATGCCGACCGCAAGCATAAAAACCACCCATTTTGAGGGGTGAGGTTTCATCCCTAGAAGGGTGGTTTTTTGCAGAGCCGCCGGGCCGGTGCAACGCGATACTGAGGGGGTATGAAAAAGCTTACTTCCTTCTTCCTCCTTGCCAGCGGCGTCGTTGCGACCCTGTTGCTCGCCGTTGGCCTGAACCAAGCGGCCCAGAAAATGGATCCCGTGGCGCAAAAGTCGTCGCCCATCTCCACGATGCAGACGGGTGAGATTGCCTCGTTGCCTTGCATGCCCTGCACCAATGGCGAACCTCCTCCGGGCGGCGAACCCCCACTGATGTTCAGCTGAGCGGTTGCGGGAGTTGTGCCATGCTTTCACTTGCGGCCTTGCGCTATCGGGATGTGTTCGCCGCGGACGGCGGACCGATCGAGCGCGTCCTGACCGGGGAGTTCAACATCCTCGGTCAGCCGCACCAGCAGGCCAACGCCTTCCTCCGTCCGGAGCTGACCAGCGGCAAATCGCCCCACGCCATCTACGGCCAGGCCGACGGCACCGGTTCCGCGCCTTCCGCTTCCGTCGCCTGTCACATGGCGATTTCCGAGGCGTTGGAGCGCTGGGCCTTCCTCGCCACGCACAACCGGCCCGACGGCGAGAAATACGGGTTCGACGTGGACCGCAGTTCCAACGGCATGGCGGCCTATCCCGGCATGTTCCGGTTTCAGGCCGCCCGCCGCGCGCGCTTCGAGGCGCTGGAGCGCTACGCGCTGATTTCCTGGTGGGACGGACGGCTGCCGGCCGAAAAAACGGGCTCTCCTTTTCCGGGGGTTGATCTGGTGCGCATCCATCACAACGCGGGGGAGGGTGAGGTGGTCATCCTCCTCCAGCGTTCGCGGGCGGGTGTGGCCTATGGACATGCGGCCGGTCGCACCGTGCGATCGGCCGCATACAAGGCCGCCGTCGAGCTGGCGCGCAACGCGTTCGTCATCTCGGCGCACCGCGCGAAAGGCGCGCTGGTGCAGGCGGCCAATTTCCTGGAGCGCCGCGCGCTCTACTTTGCCACCGACGAAGGCTACGAGGATTTCCAGCGCCGCCTCGGGACGCGTCCCCACCAGGCGATGCCGCGCTGGGAGCCCGCCTTCGACGGCGAAATCCCGGGACCCTGGTCCCGCTGGGCCACCGTCTGGCGCCATGCCGTGGCGATGCCCACCGACGAATATCTCAACCCGCACTCCAACTTCTTTTTCTGGTAACCATGACCGCCCGCGCCGAAACCCTCCTCCATATCCGTCATCTGCTCGACTGCTCCGGCCCCGCCGACGCCGCCCGGGCCACGCGCGCCGCCTTCGAGGCCGGCCGCATCGATGCGCTTGATGTTCCCGAAGTCTTCCTTGCCCTGCGGGCTCGCTCCGGCGACTTTTTCAACAGCCTTTGTGCCCGTTCGCCCGGCGGGTCGCGCTTTCCCTTCAGCCGGGAATGAACGAGGGTCTGACCAAGACGGAGATCGCGCTGCTTGAAGCCCTGCAACGCGAACGTGTCCTTCTGCAACAGCGGGACTGGGTCAGTGGCATCATTTTGCACGAGTTGTCCAACGCCGTGACGGTCGTCAGCGGCGGGGTGGACCTGATCAACCTCGTGCCGGCCGGCACACCGGCCTACACCTCCGCTCTCCAGCAGCTCCAGCAGGGCTCCACGAGCCTGCGGCAGCTGCTCGCCGGACTCCGGGTGTTGATCGACAGCACCGGCACGCCGCCGGTTTTCGAGGCGGTCAACATCATGGAATTCGTCCAGGAGCTTGCCGCCGACCCCGTGCTGGTGGGCCGCGAGGACAGCCTGCGCGTGCGGCTGCAATTGCGGCAGCCGCTTGCCGTCTGGCGGATATCGCCCGTGCTGATGCGCCACGCGCTCGGCAACCTGCTGCGCAACGCGATCCGCTACAGTCCGCCCGGTTCGGCCGTCCGGGTGACCATCGGCCGGCGCGGGACGCGCCATTGGATTCACCTGCTGAACCGCGGGCCCAAGATTCCGCCCGATTTGCAGCGCCGGTTGTTTGAACCCGGCAAAAAAAGTTCCCGCGGCGGCATGGGGTTGGGACTTTACATCGCCCAGACCTGTGCCGAGCGCATGGGCGGCCGGCTTTATTTCGGCACGACGGAGCAGGGCACCGTGTTTTCCATCGTGATGGAAGACGTGGCGCAGGACATCCTGAGCCTGCTGCCCAAATCCGGCGATCTCGCCTCCTGAACGCCCTCAGGGCGCCGGCGGCGGGGGTGGTGCAGGGGGCGGGCTGAAGGTGACCTCTTTGGCGGCCGCCTCCATTTCCTGCAACGCGCTCTGCAGCGCGGCGCGGTCTTCCGGGGTGTCCCGCACCTCGGCCCGGCCGCTGGAAAAATCAATCGTCTTCCCGTCCTGAATCGCGACCGGAGGCTCGGCCGCGGCGGCCGGCGGCCGCGGCCGGAGCAACAGGTAGCTGCCAGCTGCGCCCAGCAGGACGCCGAGGGCGAGGAAGAGCAGTCTGCGTTTCATGGTTCAGCCAAGGGCGAGGGCGATGACGCCGAGAGCCATCACCCCGGCGGCCCAGAGCCTGCGGGGCCCGCCGGTTTCTTTCAACAATTTCGCGCCGATGAAGGCGCCGAAAAGGATGCTCACTTCGCGCAGCGGGGCGATGTAGGTCAACGGCGTGAAGGTCATCGCCCAGAGCACCAGGATGTAGGCCAGCGGCCCGAGCCCCGCCACGGCGAGACACTCGAGCCGGTAGGTCCGCCAAACCTGCTTTACTTCGGTCCAGCGCCGGATCGCAAACGGTGCAAAAATCACCGTGCGGGCGACATTGCCGCCCCAATCCAGCAGGAGCGGCGGCACCACCGCGTAGGTCACGGCCTGCCGGTCGGCGACGGTGTAGGCGGCGATAAAGGCGCCGCAGCCCGCCCCGTAGAAAATGGCGGCACCGGAGCCGGCCCCCGCCTTGCCGCGCAACAGCCGGTGCCCGCCCGTGAGGAAAAAGATCGCGGCGATGATCAGCAGCCCGCCGCTGCCGGCGAGCAGCGAAGGCCGCTCTCCCAAAAAGGCAATGGCGGCGAGCGACGAAAGCAGCGGCCCGGTGCCGCGCGCCAGCGGATAGACGAGGGAAAAATCCCCGGCGCGGTAGGCCCGCTGCAGGAAAAGCGAATAGCCGCAGTGCAACACGCCGCTGAGGATGATGAACCACAGTCCGGTCGTCGTGACGGCCTGCGGATGCAGCCACCAGTAACCGACGGCCAAAGGGGTCCACAGCACCAGCGACGCCATCCCGCTCGCCCATACGAAGGGCAAACCGCTGGCCGCGCGCTTCGCACAGAGGTTCCACGTGGCGTGCAGCACCGCCGCGGTGAGCACGAGAATGAAGGCGAGCGGCGTCATGCGGGTCCGCCACTGCACCGGGTGCGGGATTTGGCTTCAAACGGAATCTGTTCTCTGCGCTGCTGGACGGCCCATGTCCCGCCCGCCGCCCAGTGAAATCCGCCAGACGCTGACCCTGGCCTTCCCGATCATCATCGGGCAGGTGAGCCAGATGCTGATGGGCATCACCGACACCGTGATGATCGGCCGCGTGGGCAAGGTGCCGTTGGCAGCGTCGGCTTTCACGCACAGCCTCTTCATGCTGGTTTTCATCGTCGCGATCGGCGTGCTGATGTCCGTCTCGGTGCTCGTCGCGCGGGCGCACGGCGCGCGCCGTTCCCGGGAATGCGCGGCATTGCTGCAGCACGGCATGTTGCTCGGCTTGGGACTGGGTGCGGCGGGTATGGCCGCGATGCTGGCGGTCGGCCCGTGGCTCGGGCACTTCGGCCAGCCGCCGGAGGTCGTCGCGGAGGTCCGGCCTTATTTCGACCTGATCGCGTGGTCGATCATCCCGACGCTGGTGTTTCAGGTTCTCCGCCAGTTCAGCGAGGCGGTGGATCATCCGTGGGCCCCGATGGGCATCCTGCTCGGCGGGGTGGCGCTCAACGTGGTGCTCAACTGGATCCTCATTTACGGCAATCTCGGCGCGCCGGCGCTGGGGCTGGAGGGCGCGGGCTGGGCAACCTTGGTTTCCCGGGTGCTGGCCGCGGCTTTCCTGTGGTGGTGGCTCGCGCGCCGGCCGGAGATCCGCACCGAGTGGCCGGCTGCGATGTTGGCGCGCTCCTGGTTCACCCGGCCGGAATGGCCGCGCTTGCGCGAGATGCTTCGCATCGGGTTGCCCGCGGCGGCCTACCTCGTGTTCGAGGTCGGGGCCTTCAGCGCGGCGGCGCTGATGATGGGGCTGCTCGGCACGGTGGCCCTGGCGGCCCACCAGATCGCGCTCACCTGCGCCGGTTTCACGTTCATGTTTCCGCTCGGTCTTTCCATCGCGGTGTCCGTGCGCATCGGCCGCGCCCTGGGCGAGGGCCGGGCCGGAGCGCTGCGCGAGATCGGCTTCGGGGCGCTCGGCGCCGGCTCGCTATTCATGGGCTGCTGCGCGCTGGTCTTTCTGCTGGCCGGCCGGTCGGTCGTGGCCGGTTTTGCGACGGAGCCGGAGGTGATCGCGCTGGCCGCGCAGCTGCTCGTGGTGGCGGCGGTGTTTCAGCTCTTCGATGGCTGCCAGGTGATTTGCGCGGGCGCGTTGCGTGGGCTCATGGACGTCAAGGTGCCGATGGCGATCACCTTCGTGGCCTACTGGGTGATCGCCTTGCCCGGGGGTTACTGGCTGGGGGTGCGCGGTTGGGGCCCGCTTGGCATCTGGGCCGCGCTCGCGGCCGGTTTGGCCTTTGCCGCCCTGTTGCTGGCATGGCGCCTGTATCGCAAAACCGACCCCGCCCGTTTGTCACCTATGGGGTGACGAAAGGGCTGAGACGGGCCTGCAACTGGGGCGGCGTCAGGCCGTCGAGACGCACCTGTTTGAGGCGGTAGGTTTTGCCGGACAACACGGTCACGGCGCCTTTTGGCAGGTCGAGTGCGGCGGCGAGAAAGACGCACAGCGCGGCGTTGGCGCGGCCTTCGAGCGGCGCGGCCCGCAGTTTGATTTTCAACGCGTCGCCGAGCCAGCCGGTGATTTCGTCGCGGGATGCGTTGGGGATGACTTTGACCGCGAGGATGGCGTGCGGCGCGGACATGGCGCCGGCTTCAGCCGAGGGCCTCGGCGAGGGTGGCGATGATGTCATCGACCGGCTCGGTGCCGACGCAGAGACGCAGGAGGTCGGGATCGAGTTTGCTGGCGGCAAGTTCGGCGAGTCCCGCGGGGGTCGTGACGAGGTCGTAGTGCGCGAGATACATGAAGGGGCAGATGAGCGTGGTCTTCATGCCGAAGCTCGGTCCCTTGGGGAGACGCAGACGGTCGTAGAAGGCCTCGAGCCCGCCGATCTTTTTCAGCGTAAAAGTGATCATGCCGCCGGTGGCGTCGGGCGCGCGGGCGAGCCGGCGGTAGTTGGCGGCGCCGGCCGGGTGCAACGCCCAATGAACCTCCCGCACCGCGGGATGATCCGCCAGAAAGGCGGCGACTTTGGCGGTGTTGGCGTGGATCTGTGCCAGCACGGTTTTGGTTTGCCCGATTTGCGCCGCGAGCCGGGCCAAGTCGCGCGCGTAGAGCGGCTCGACTTCGGCCGCAATCCGCGTCCGCAGGGCCGCGGCATCGGGTCCGGCGGGATTGATGGCGCAGAGACCCGCGGTGAGGTCGCCCTCGCTGGCGGTGTATTTGGTGAGGCTGGAGACGACGACGTCGGCGTGCGGCAGCACGTCGACGTTGAACACCGACGAGATGGAAGGATCCACGAGCAGCCGCGCGCCGTGTTCCCGACAGAGTGCGGCGAGGGCGGGCAGATCCGGGGTTTGGATCAGCGGGTTGGTCGGCACCTCGGCCACGATGCCGGCGAGGCGCGGGCCGTGCGCGGCGAAGATGCGCCGCAGTGCGTCCAGGTCGAGGACGTCGCGGATGTAAACGTAGTCGGCGGGCGAAGCGGTGAATTTTTGCAGCAGCGCGATCGTGTCGAGATAGAGCCAGCCGAGTTGCAGCCACACGGTGCGGCCGCGCGCGGCCTGCAGCTCGGCCACCGCATAAAAGGCGGCCCAGATGGCGCTCATGCCGCAGTTCGCGAGGATAAGGTCGTCGGCGGTGGCGGCCGGCAGTGCCGGCAGCAGGTGCCGGCGCACTTCGGCTCCGGCGTCGCCCGCGAAGGCATCCTCGCGGTGAACCGCCGGCAGCAACCCGAGCCGCGCCAGATGATCCTCGGCCTCGCGCGAGGAAAGAAACCCGCCGCGGTTTTGGAGGAAAACTTTCGCCCGGGCCGCCAATTCCGGAGTGTCGGCGTGCGAGACCCCGTGCAGTCCCCCTTGGGAAAAGGGGGTTGCGCCGCTTCCGTCCAGCTGCGCCGTCAGGGCCGCGGCCATGCGGGCCGAGGAGGTGAGCCACAACTTCCGGCCGGCGAGCCCGTGCGCCTGCGTGAGATACTCCGCCAGCCGCCGGGCGAACGGATGCACCACGAAGCGCGGGTAGCCGTTGGTGAGATGGCGGACGATTTCCGGGTCCTTTTCCTCATAGCCGCGCACGGACCGCATGGTCGGCAGGCTGCACGAGACGGCGTGCGGGCTGGCGGGAATCGGGCGGCCGAGGGGAAGCTGGGTGAAGGCGGACATGCGCGGTAGGCCGGCACGCTTGGCCCGGCCGCCGTCCGAGGCAACCCGAAGCGCGAAGCCGCCCTGTCATAGCCGCAGAAAAAGATATCGCCCCCGCGGCGCAGCTCCGGAAGCTGACGGCGCATGAAACTGCTTTCGTGGAACGTCAACGGTGTGCGCGCCGCTCTCGGGAAGGGTCTGCTCGACTGGATGAACGCCAGCCGGGCCGACGTCATTTGCCTCCAGGAAGTCAAGGCGACGCCCGGCGATGTCCAGGGCGTGGCCTGGCCGCAGGGCTACGAGCTGGTCTGGAACGCCGCGCAGAAAAAAGGCTACAGCGGCACCGCGCTTTTTGCGCGCACCAAGCCCCTCGCCGTCACGCTTGGGCTCGGTTCGCCGGAGCACGACGCCGAGGGCCGCGCGATCACGGCGGAGTTTGCCGACTGCTATGTGGTCGGCGTCTATGTGCCGAACGCGCAGCCGGAGCTGGTGCGCATCGGCTTCCGCCAGGCCTGGGACAAGGCCCTGCTGGCGCACGCGAAGAAGCTGGAGAAGAAAAAGCCCGTCCTCTTTTGCGGCGACCTCAACGTCGCCCATGAGGAAATCGACCTCGCGCGCCCGAAGGAGAATGTCGGCAATCCCGGTTTCTCGGACGAGGAGCGCACCGGTTTTCGCGACTATCTCGCCGCCGGTTTCATCGACACCTTCCGCCACTTTGAAAAAGGCCCGGGCCACTACAGCTGGTGGACCTACCGGGCGAATGCCCGCGCCAACAACGTCGGCTGGCGCATCGATTACGTGATGGCCTCCGCGGCGCTGCGGCCGCGGCTCAAGCGGGCCTGGATCGAGTCGCACGTGCATGGCAGCGATCACTGTCCGGTGGGGCTGGAATTGAAATGAGTTCGCGTTCCTCCCTCCGCCCCGTGCGGCCGGCACCCAGCCGTTGGGTGCGCCGCCGCCGCTCCGCCATCCATGGTTCCGGTCTGATTGCCGCCCGGTTCATCCCCGCCGGCACCCGCATCATCGAGTATGTGGGCGAGCGCATCACCAAGGCCGAAGCCGACCGCCGCGAGGCCGTGCGGCTCGCGCAGCGCGCGTCGGGCCGCGACGGCTGCGTGTATGTCTTTGAGCTGAACCGGCGCCATGACATCGACGGCGATGTGCCGTGGAATCCGGCCCGGCTGATCAACCATTCCTGCGCGGCCAACTGCGAGCCCGAGGTCATCCGCGGCCGCATCTGGATCATCGCCCTGCGCGACATCGCCGCCGGGGAGGAGCTCGGTTACGACTACGGCTTTGATCTGGCGGACTGGCGGGAGCATCCCTGCCTCTGCGGCACGGCGGCCTGCACGGGCTACATCGTGAAAAAAAGCCAGCGCTGGCGGGTGCGGCGGCTGCTGGCCCGCGAAAACCCGGCGGCCGCGGGCTGAACGGCAAAATCAGGCTTCCGCCGCATCCCCGTCGGCGTCACGCTGCGCGGCATGTCTTTCCGTCTGCTCCTGGTCTGCATGCTGCTGGCGGCCCGCGCCGTCGCGGAGCCCTTCACCTTCGCCGCGCTCGGCTGCATGCCCTACCATTACGTGCCGGACATCGGCGCGCGCACGCAGCGGCTGACGGCCGAGATCAACCGCTTGCAGCCGGCCTTCACCGTGCATTGCGGTGACATCCACAGCGGCGGCGAACCGGCCAGCGACGAGCGGTTTCTCGCCGTGCGCGACTGGTTTGATACCTTCGAAAATCCGCTCATCTACACGCCGGGCGACAACGAGTGGACCGATGCCCACCGGCCCGCGGTCGGCGGCTACGAGCCGCAGGAGCGGCTCGCGCGGCTGCGGGAGATTTTCTTTGCCGAGGACCGGAGCCGTGGCGCCCGGCCGATGGACTTGGTCACACAGCGGTCCATGCCGGGCTATGAAAAATTTTCGGAAAACGCGCGCTGGACCGTGCAGGGCGTGATCTTCGCCACGGTGCATGTGGTCGGCAGCAACAACAATCTCCAGCCGGACATCCCCGGCGCGGCGGAAGAATTCGCGGCGCGCGATGCGGCCAACATCGCCTGGCTCCGCGCCGTCTTTGCCGAGGCTCGCGCGACTGACGCGCCCGGCGTGGCGCTCTTCATGCAGGCCCAGCCCTTCGGCTATGTGTGGGGTTACGACGGATTTTTGCCCGGGTTTGCGGATTTTCTCACCGTTTTGGAAGCGGAGGTGCGCGCCTACGGCCGGCCGGTGCTGCTGGTGCATGCCGATGAACACAAATACCGCCTGGAACAGCGGGTCACCATCGCCCACGACACGGCGCCGATTCCAAATCTCACCCGTTTGGAGACCTTCGGGGCGCGCGACATCCACGGGGTCGTGGTGCTCGTGGATCCGGCCTCGCAGGCGGTCTTTGCGCCCGGCCCGCTGCTGGTGCCGGGCAACCCGTTGCCCAAATTGCCCGCGGTCACCAATCCCGATGAATGAACTGAAAACCCTGCTCCTGCGCCCGCCCCGGCTGTCGGTGGCAGTGGCGGAAAGCCTGACCGCCGGGCAGGTGCAGGCGCGCATCGCGGCCGTTTCGGGCTCATCGGCTTATTTTCTCGGAGGAATCACGGCTTACACGCTGGAGCAGAAGGTCCGCCACCTGGGTGTGAACCGGGAGGCGGCCATGGCGGTGGACTGTGTCTCCGCCGGGGTGGCGGAGGAAATGGCGGCCGGCGCCGTCCGGCTGTTCGGCAGCGATCTGGCTGCGGCCACGACCGGCTATGCCGAGCCGGATCCGGCTCACGGCGTCGTGGTGCCGTTCGCCTGGTGGGCGCTGGCGTGGAAGCAGACCGACGGTTCGTTGCGGCTGCGGTCCGGGCGGCTGGATTGTCCGGGGCTGGCGCGCACCGCCGTGCAGGCCGCGGTGGCGGAGGCCGTGCTGGCCGCGCTCGTGGACTGGCTGCGCGCGGAGCGCGGCTGATCACTTCACCAGCCGCTGCAGCCAGAGGCCGCCGCCGAGCGTGCAGAGAAAGCCGGCAACCGCCACCTGCCAGGCGGCATGGCCGAGAATGAGCGCATCGCGGGCCGGACCGTCCGCACGCAGGCCGGCGATCATGCCGGCGAGAAACAGAACGGTCCCGACGAGGACGAGCAGGCAGCCCGCGATGATGCCGCCGCGGGGCGGAGGTGCGGCCGGTTCCGGATTCACGTCAGGCTGTTTTGCAGGAACTCGATGCTTTCGCCGTTCGGTCCCTCGCAGAAGGCGAGGCGCACCGGCACCGCGCCCGCGCCGTTGGTGGTGCGGATGGTGGCATCGCAGGGCTCCACGGTGATCTTCACGCCCATGCCGCGCAGGCGTTCGACCACGGCATCAAGCCGGGTGGTGCGGAGCGCGAAGTGATAGACCGGCCCCTGCGGCGCCGGCGCCCACGCGAGGTCCTCAAACACCTCGATGTAGTTGCCGTCGCCGGCGTCGAGCATGACGGCCCGCTTCGGGGCCTCCTGCCAGGCGATCTTCACCGTGCAGCCGAGGCCTTCCTGATAGAAGCGCATCGTGCCCGCCCAGTCGCGGGTCTTCATGCACACATGGTGAAACCCGCCGCCACCGAGGATCGGATTGGCCGGCATGGTCGCTCAGGGCGCGATCTGCCGCACGTAGTTGAGCAGGGGCTGGACCTCCGCCGGCGGCTGGATCCAGTTGCTGTAAAGGATTTCCGGCAGGGTGTAGCTGGTGTTGTAGAGCGCGCGGTTGGCGGGGTCGTCGCGCGTGACGTAGCCACCTTTGAACGAGAATCCGGCGAACAGCCCGCGGTTCTTGCTGTAAACCAGCACGGGGGTCGAGAGCACGTCGTCGTTGATGTGCTCGCGTTCGCGGACGCGCGGGCCGGCCACGGCTTTGGCGTCCACGCCGGTGAGGAAGCGGTTGCGGAAAAACAGGCGAGGCGTCTCGTCGTCCATCAGCACGTAGATGGTCTCGATGCGGGTGAAACCGACCTGGAAGCCGATGTTGCCTTCGCCGGCGTTCATCAGGACGGGGAGGCTCCAGGTGTTGTCCGACCGCTTCACCATGAGGGTGGCGTAGCCGTCTTTCACACCGATGACGAAACCGCCCCGGGCCTGGTTGAGGATCACGAGCCCGCGGGCGCGCTGCAGCACCTCGGCGGGGATCGCGGTCTCGGGATTGGCCATGAATTCGCGGAGGATGGCCTCGCAGGATTCGATGCGCTCGACGGATTCCTTGAACGAGGCGGCGACGGCGTGGCTGCCGGCCAGAAGGACGGCAAGAAGGGAAAAGGACAGGAGTTTCTTCATGAGCAAGGTTGGCGGACTGGCGTTGAACAAAGCAGGGCCGCGGGAAATTGGAAAGCGCGGATTGTGCGGGGTTCCCCCGGTTCAGTCGAGTCCGCGGGCGGCCAGTTCGTCCTCGTCCCAGCCGAGGTAGTGGCCGAGTTCGTGGAGATAGGTCAGCCGCACCTCCTCCCGGAACGCCGCCGGGTCGCCCTCGGCGAAATCCCAGAGGTTGTCGAGGTAGAGCAGGATCTGGGGCGGGGCGGGGTGGCTGTGGGAAAGCTCCGTGCCGTGGGCGTTGCCCGTGAAAAGCCCGAGGATGTCGGGCTCGAAGCCCTCGGCGAGCACGCTCTCGTCCGGCCCGG
>VFQQ010004481.1_pt1 | contig 12310 bp, 21 predicted proteins | sample 3512341 | NCBI WGS metagenome assembly VFQQ01 (sample SAMN10412373, study PRJNA504923) | tailings metagenome | isolation source: Relicate 2 Philex TSF1 revegetated site | place: Philippines: Tuba, Benguet | collected 2017-08-29 | reverse complement strand
GCAGCACAAGCTGTTGTTGCACGCGGCGCAGGCACGTGCCGGTGAGCTGGAGCGGCAGGCTGCCAAGCATGCGCAGCAGGTGGAGGCAGCAGTGGCGGACGCCACGCAGGCCGCTGCTGCTGAGCTGGCGGCGGTGCAGCAGCAGCTGGCAGATCAGGAGGCTGAGACAGCCCGCCTGGCTGCTCAAGTGCAGCAGCTGACCAGCCAGCTACAGCACCACTCGGAGCAAGCCGCGGAGTTGGCCGCCGACAACTCAAAGCTGTGGATGGAGGCGCAGCAGGCACAGCGTGAGGCTGCCACCCAGGCGGCAGCGGCGCAGCGTGCGGAGCAGGTTGCAGCCGACCAAACTGCTGTCGCCATTGAGCTGCGCTCTCAGCTGCAGCAGATGGAGCGGGCCGCCGCCGACAAGGACGCCGCTGTGGCGGCCGAGGTGCAGCAGGCGCAGCAGACGCAGCAGGCAGCCGAGCAGGCGGCCGCTGAGCTGCAGCACCAGCTGCAGGCGGCGCAGCGGGAGGCGGCGCAGCATGCTGAGCGTGCCTCCAAGCAGCAGGCGGCGGCGCAGCAGCTGCAGGCTGTGGCGGAGGAGCGGAGCCGCCGGTTAGGCGAGGTGCAGGCGTCGGCCGAGCGCCGTGCAAAGCGGCTGTTGGCCGCCCAGCAGGAAATCGGTGAGTTGGCAGGGCGAGGCGCGTGTTGGCCAGGGATGCACGCAAGCGATGTTGTGGGTTGGTGGGTGGTCCCTGACTCAGCAGCCCTGTACGCTGTCACTCTCTCCAGCCAGCTAGCCAGAGTGCCCGCAATGCCTGCCCGCCCACCACCGCCAAAGCTGCTCCCCGCCCTGCTGCTCAGCAGTGCCTGTTGCTCACAGCCTCCTGCCCAGTTCTGAATGCTTTCTTGCCAAACCCCACCCCGCTGCTGCAGAGACGGCGGCAAAGCAGCACGGAAAGCTGTTGCAGGCGTACAGGGGCCTGAAGCAGCAGCATCAAGAGCAGCTGAACCAACTGCAGGACAATCTGCAGGACGACCGCTGCGCCAACCTCGCTAGCCTGGAGCTCGCTCGTGCTCTGGTCGCCTGCTTTGGCGCCGGCTGGTGCCTGCTGACGCCCGAGGGCATCGCACAGCCGTCGCCGCCCGAGTGGCGTGCCGTGGCCGCACACAACACCCGACACCTAGCCTAAGAGCCAGCTGCAGCCGCTGGCTGGCGGCCCGCAAGCCGCTGAGCTGAAGCTGAGCTGGCGCCAACTGCGCCGGCACCGCTACATTGTGCAGCACCAACGCCCATTCTTAACGTTCAATGCTCTCCCCTCAACGGCGCAGTCCGCCTTTGTCTCTCCTTAATACATGCCCTGCCTGTCGCTTTGATTTCTAGCCGCAGCAGCACTATGCCGCACCATTCTTTTTGTTGCTCTGCCCTGCTGTGAACGCAGGCCGCCTGCATAAGCCCTTTGCCAGCCAGGCTGAAACAGCCTGCACCCTTTTCTCCTGCTCACTCATTGCACTCCCGCAAACCAAAAAAAGCTGTCGGTTAGACCTGCATGCCTGTTTGAGTTTGAGCCTTTTTCTGTCCTGCCCGTGCCGTGATGCACTTCAGCATGGATTCCCCGCACTTGCTGCCGCTTAGCACACCCCTGCTTTCTTCTTTTCTTGCATGTTGCTCTGCATGATGATCTGTAAAAACGCATGCTGTGCTCCCAAATGGCGTAAGAGTGTGAGATAACGGTCCGTGGATTGTGCTGTGCATACTGCAGTGCAGTGTTTTGTCACATCTGTGCATGATACACATTCGCATGATGAGAGGGAATGAAATTAAAATATAATGCGGGTGAGTGGGAAGGGCGTTCAACTGCTGCGGGATACATCCTGTATCCAGGCTGACACATCAGAGGCGCTGCCGACCTCGACAATCAAGCGCAGCTCAGCCAGAAGGCCGGACCGCAGCACACCATTATTAATCCGCCGAAACTGCCTGGTGCAGGCCAGCTGCTCCGGCACTCCTGATCCTGCAAGCTGCAGCGCTGCGCTGATTGCGCGTATCTGGGCCACAATCCGCGCTTCATCGCTGCTGGCCGCCTCAGCTGCGTCGAATGCTATCAGGACCTGTGCTCGAGCATCTTCTGGCCAGCTGCCGCCATCAGCTGCGCTGCCGCATCTGCCCGCAGCACCGCCGCCAGCAGCGGCACTGGCATCCCTGCCGCTGATGCTGGCCGAGGCCAGTGCAGTGCCAGCAGCTGCCGCTGCTTCCGGCTGCGAGTGCCGCCGCCCTGCTGCCGCCACACCTGCTGCTGGCTGTGCTGGCGACTGCCCCACATGCTGCTGCTCCTCTGCACCCAAGGCCTGCTGCTGTGCCTCCTGCTCTGCTGCATCCACTTCCTTCACGTCAGTGGCTGCCTGCTCGCCTGCTGCCGCCCCGCGCTGCCGCTTGCCGCTCAAGCTGCTGCCCGTTGCTGCGCTCTCTGCCGGTCGCTTGTCGCCAGCGCTGGCCACCCCGTGCTGCCGCTGCACCAGGGACATCAGCTCTTCTGCAAACTTGACTGGAGATGTGCCGCCCAGGGAAGCGCTCGGCAAGCTGCGCAGCGGCGCCACGCCGACAGAGCCGGCCGGGTGTGCTGACTGCGCTCCGGACGTTCCACCCAGCTGCAGCTGCAGCCAGTTGTGCATCGCGGTTTTGTCGGCGCAGTCTTGGAGGCCCGCAATGACGTGCCCATCTGCAAAGCGGGAAGAGAAACACTGGGGTGATTGCTCACGTATGAGCTCAAGCCCTATCGTATGGCTAAGGACGCACGAGAAAGCAGCCAACACAGAGCAACACTCCACCCCAGGCAGGGCTGCAGCCCCCCACCCTCCTAGAGCAGTTGTGACTCACATGTTGCTGTATAGAACTCCAAAGGGAAGTTGAGGTTCCTGGGCTGCAGCTGGGCTGCGCACTCTGCAGTGGGCAGGCGGGGAAGTTGATTGTAAGCCATTGCAGATACACATGCCGACGGATGGCAAATGCAGGGCGTGTTGGCAGCCAGACAGGCTGCAGCTCCCCTGCCGGCCAGCCCAAACTGCCTACTAACTATCCCCAGATAAGCTGGGCCCTGTGCAGTCAGGTAACCTGCCCCACACACCATGCCAGCTGCGGCACCCACCTTGCATCCAGCCTTCTTGCCAGCCGTGCTCAGTGGCGAGCACCCAGATGGCCATCAAATCCTCTGCCTGCGCCGCCGTCCTTCCATCCGCATAGCTGCCAGCATAGTAGGACTTCTTTTTGAAGGTGAGGCGCGCCCGCCTGTCCCCCTTGCCGTCGCGCCCCGTCGCCAGCCGCTTGGCGCCCTTGGCTGTGGGCTTGGGCGGCTGCGCGATGGCGGCCAGCAGGGCTGAGAGGTCTGGTGGCACTGCAGCACCTGCCGGCGCGGCAGCAGGCAGTGCTTGCAGATCTACCAAAACGGCAGCTGCGCCCTCTGAACCTGCTTTGCTGGCAGTGGCCACTGCTGCCCCAGCTGCCTCAGCTACGACTGCTGCCCCTGCCGCCCCAGCTGCTCCTGTTGCGCCTGCTGCGCCTGCTGCATCAGTTGCCCTAGCTGCCCCAACTGCTCCTGCCGTATCCTGCACTAGGCCCGCTGCTGCCAGGCCAGCCGATGTTGCACTCTGAGCACCATCACCGCTGGCTGGCGGCTGGTCGGTGGGTGGGACGCTGAGCACCGGGTCCATGTCAAAGTCCAGATGGATCTCGCCGTCCTGGCCGGGGCTGTCAGGCCGCAGCTTGAGGCACAGCGTCTGGTTGGGCTGAGGCTGCGAGATCAAAAGATCAAGCAGCGAGTCCATGCAGCCTTTCTGCAAGGGGACAATGGGAAAGAGAAGGTCAGACGAAGGCCAAAACCTTGTCGAGGGCAGGTAACAGCCAGGCAGCAGACAAACAACTGGTTGCTTGCATGTGACATGAAGCTATGATACAGCAGCATTAGTGCAGATGGTGGACGCACCTCGAGCACCCAGTCCGGCAGCTTCCTGCTTCTGTTGGGCGGCATGGCAGTGAAGCACATTTTGAGCTGCCACTCCTCTTGGCCTGCCGCCGCAGCGTCGCTTGCAGCTTTTGCGGACAGCAGTTTGTGCCTGTGAGCAAGACAGTGCACAGGGCCTTGATGGAACTCAAACAGTGGCAGCAGCACTGTGCAGCTGCACGCAATCAGGAATCGGCCGTCACAAATGGCTCCACTGTCAGCGCAGGCACATTTGCAAACCATCTGTGATGGCAGCAAACTAGTAGCCACTCACGGTATGTGAAGAATGAAGGACGGCGGCTGCTGCCCCGCCTTCAGGGGTACGTTGAAGCAAAAGTCGAACTGCTGAGGCTTGCCATACTCAATGTCTGCATCAATGGGCAAAGGGCAGCTGTTAACCGTTGAACCTTTGCTGCAACTCCTGTACAAAGCACTTTGACAAAGAGTGTCAGCAGACCTTGCAGAGGCACCAGGCCATCAGACAGGCTATGTAAACCATGCACCAGGCTCTCAGACTCCGCAGTCACCTCTGAAGGGCAGGCCGCCGCTCTCCCGCAAGTCCCCCGTGAGGCGAATCTCCCAAACGCCGGGCCGGCAGCTCACATCCCCTGCCAATTCGGAAAATTCCCAGCCGCCAAGTATCTTCTGCAAAGTCCGAGAGGAAAACCAGGGAAGTAGGGTGGGCAGGCTGTGCAGCAGGCACGCATGCTGTGAATGGATGGAACATGCTCCAGCTCGACAAGCAGAGGCAACTGGACGCATGGCTGGCGCGGCTTTATGCAAAGCCCACAACCGGCGTCACAGACGGCGCAGATAGCAGCACGCACGCAAGTTGTTCTCACCCAGTAATCCCGCTCGCGCTCCCTTTCCAGCGCCCATATCCGCTCCTGCGCGCGCTTCTCCAGCTCCTCCTTCTTTATTTCCTGCCGCGCCCGCCGCTGCTCAGGCATCTCAAACTGGCGATTAAAGGGGGGCGGTTGCAGCAGCAGCAATGTCAAGTCATCACAAGCAGGAGCTGCGCCAGCTGGATCTGCAAGCTGTGCAACTGGTGTCCACTAAACGGCAGTGGCAGCACGGCCAGAGGCAAGCAGGTGCCGCACATCTCCACCCACCTGCCGGCTAGGATTGCTGCTGAGCATGCTCTTAACTTCACGCGCTGCCACCAGCAGTGTTGAATTGTGGGCCACACTGCCCTTAGCCTGCCCCTTATCCTGCATCAGCGCCTGCACAGAGTAGTTTAAACCGACATGCAAGTTGGAACAAGTCGATTAAGGGCAGGTGCAAGTTCGGCCCTAGGCATGCCATGTTCAGGAAAAAAAATACAGAGAGAACAACTTACTTGCAGTCGGTTGATGACGCCGCTCAGCAGCACTTTGCGGAAGGCATCAGGCACGTTGCGCGGGTACCACTCCGTTGAAAGGAAGCCTGCAGCATGCGCACCAGGGGACACGTACGGTGTGTCAATTATACCAGGGAGGAGACGCGGTGCACGTGCCGCAGCGTGCGCTGGAACGCATGCATGCGACACCCCGCCCAATTTGCAGCTGTATGGCAGGAGCCTTGCCGGACCAGAAGCACGTTGCCATGCGTCTGGCGGCAGCTCCTACCTGGGTAGCCAAACTTTGTATCATCAAAGTTGTCGTTTGGATGCAGTTTGTAGTTCTTCCGGTTGTAGTTCTTCATGCGATCCACATCTACAGCCCGAATGTCTGCGAGGTGTGAAAGAGCACGAGGCAAACACATCAACAGCATGCGAAACACGCACGCGCAACAGAATCAGGGGGACCGCAGAGGTTTGTATGGCCCTCTGAAGCGCTGACTTCCCGCCAGCGAAGCAAGAACAGTGTACTGCCCAGCAGCAAAGCAATGGTCACCAGCGCAGCAATGCAGCAGTCAGTCCAACAAGCACTCAGCATTGCTCACAGGGCGGCAGGTTGGCCACGAAGTAGAGGGCGCTGGTGCACATGAAGGTGGAGCCCAGGCCTGCCGACCTCTGCTGGGGCACCTGCAAGCATGCGCAACAAAATTGACTCGCCGTGGGATGCAGGCAGCTGTGCTTAAAGTAGGACAATGGGACAGAAAGCCAGGAGTGCACTGCTGCAGGGTAGCCCCAGCACCTGACCTGCCAACACAAACTGCCTGCTTTAAACAACCCTTGCCAGTACTGCTTACGCTTGCGGTAAGGCGAGGCGCTTTGCTCCAGTCTACCGATGCCTGCTCGTCCTGCAGGTGCGAACCATGAATGCTGTTGTGCGCAGCACCTAATGCTTGGCGACAGCCAACTTTGTAGCCTGTCCGCCGGCCAGCATCCTGGAATGATGGCATACCAGCATGGCAGAGCGTACCAGCAGGCAGCACTTGGTAAATGCGTACCTTGCGCGCGTACAGCTGCAGGAAGGCGACGAGCGAATCGAAATCCGGCTGGTGTTGGACAGCCGCTATGCGTCCTGCAAGGGTAGCCATTTGTACACCTCAGTGATTGGCACATAGGACGCATGGTACAGAGGGCAGGGCTAGCTGTGCTAGTCTGGTCACTGGATCAGCATACTCAGCAGGTAACAGCTGCCTGTATCTTCATCAATCTTGACATGGCTGAAAAGGCGTGAAATCAGCCGCATGCGCGGCTCACCTGAGTCCAAATGCAGGATAAGCGGCCGCTGTTCACGCCCACGCCATGGCAGCTCCAGACGGTCCTTACCCTTGCCTGTGCCCTGCTGCTCCACCGGCTGGCACACGACCAGCAGCGAGCCGTGGCTGGGCGTGAGCAGCGGCAGCAGCAGGTACTGCTTGCTGGCAATGTCGTGCTCCTGTGGTGGGCAGGCAAAGAGTGGGCGTTTGCTTGCGAGAGCATGGCACGGCAGCAGGGGATGGCACGCATGCCTGGTTGGCAGGGTCTACGAGGCAGGCAGGAAGGGCACACATAATTCGGCCATCACGTGCATCAGCAGCGCGGCATGCACCGCAGCAAATATGCAGCATGTGGCACACGCAGTGGCAGTAAAGGGAGGGGGGCAGCGGCGATGCACACAACAGACCAGATTGCGCAGGTTGCCCGGGTGCATTGCAGGACGACGGCTTTGCACCGTGCCCACGTGCCGGCAGCAGCGCGACAAACATGCCTGCACGCCCCCATGTCAACTGTGCAGGAGCGACGCCCCATCATCGGCCTCACCCGGCAGAAGCGCTCCAGCGCGGGGTAGCCCTGCTGGCCAGCACCTGGCTCGCTGTCACGCAGCAGCAGGCGGCGCAGGTCGGCAAACGTGTCGGGCCCAAACACGAGGCAAGACTTCAGCTTGCCCCGCACCCCTTCCTGCCGCAGGCACGCCTCAAACTGGCTCCTGCGAGGCACACATGGAGTTGAAGCAGACAGAAGGCTTGCAGTGCATGGCAGCGTCAAGCCGATTGGGATGCGAGCGGGCAGCACCCAGCATGCAACACGTGCATCGTGACGGAACCGAGTCACCATGGTGGGACTCCTTAGCACAACACCTACGAGCTACCCTGCCAGCCCTCACCTGAAGAACTCCTCGATCAAAGCTGTGGAAACACAGCAGCCTGGCTTCAGGCTGTAAATGTCTTCTTTTGTGAGCGTGCACCCAGCGTCGTGGCCAGCTCCGTCAGGCGGCCCGGCTGCCGCCGCTGCCCCCATGGGCCACCAGGGCCGGCTGCGGGCTCTCCAGGTCTCTAGAGCGCCACGGAAGCGGCCCGCGGCTGCTGGGAGGGTGCCGGCTGCTGTGAGGGGCCGAACAACGAGGTGACGGAGGGCTTGTCTTGCCGCACGCTGGCGTTCCACTCGCGCAGTCCCGCGACTCGAGGATGGCGCAGTAGTGAGCGAGCGCTTGGGAGCGCCTGCTGTGTGCACCCACAGGGGACTGGTGCACCTGCCGCAAGTGTTACGCTCGGAAAAGCGGCTTGGAAATTTACAAAGGTAGAATTATTACAGCGAGCGGGGGAAGCTAAGCTCCCCGAGCGCGCCAGGGTGCATCATGCGCGCGGCGTATCGTTCACCGCCGCCGGACCGAAGGCCCGAGCCATGTGCCACGCATTGGATGCATCCATCCAGCCTCTCAACCGCGCCAACCCACAGGTCACTTGAGCTGAAGCCATCTGCTTCTTCTACAGGCTGCCAATACGAATCTAAGGAGGTTTGAGAGGGGCTGCTCCTTTTGACGCAGGTGTACCACCTTGCACCAAGGGCGACACGTGTTCGCTTGTTCGCTGCACTGAGCATTCTCCAAATGCGGTCCCTTCCATTCTGCACCTGCTGTTTGGTGTGCTGCTCCTTCATCTTGCTGAATTTTCCTGCAAAATTTATTCCGGTCGCTCACAACTACCTCAGCTGGGCAGGCTCCCTCTTGCGCAGGTGGTTGCAGGCTTGGAGGGCTTGCCAGCCGGAATCGCCTCCAAATGCCCATCTGTGACCACGTACAGGTGCAGGCTGCCTCTGAGGGGTACCGCTCTATCCTGTCTGGCAATGCTGTGCAGTCTGGTTATGTGGGCACACTGCAGCAGATCCACTGCACCTCGACCCATGATGCACACACCTCAAACCAGGCAAAAGGGTGTTGCTCTGGCAATGTGCCCAACTCTAGCGGTCGCGGGATTGTGGAGGGCTCGGCAAGCTTGAAACTGGCAACTCAAATCAATCAGTTGAGCAGCCGAAGCATAAAGGTAGCTGATGCAGCTTGGCATGCCAGTCGGTGGTCAAGTGGCTGTGCGAGAAGGCAGGTGCGTGCCGAAATGAGCCAGCTGATAGCAGCTTCCCGCAGCGTGAACCATGCTCATTGAACAGTCTGGGGTCTTCCCTCTTTGGCATTGTAGGGCGTTAACCCCCGCTCCCGTTCAGAAGGGCAGCACGTGTTGATGCATCACACTGCAAGGCGGCGGTAGGTGGCACCTGCCGCCGCCCACGCCACCCTGGCCCATCTCACCGCATCACGCTGCATCTGCCCTCCGCAGGTCCCTTGTTGCACTCTGGAGCTCTGCCGCATCCCTCTGCAGCCGCTGCAGCCGCTCCTGTGCCGCTGTGGGGAGTGCGCCCCTACGCGAGCGGGCACTAGGGCTCGGCGGCAGCTCGACATGGTGTCGAAACACAGCGGCACGATGGACTGTGCGCCCAATGCCAAGACGGGTGCGCGGAGGGCCCTGTGTTGGGTCGCAAGCGCGGCGGGGCTTAATCCGAGGCTTGAGCCTGACGTGTAGGCATGTTCAGGGCGGCACAAGCGCGATGCAGCGGTGCTCACATGCGCCGGTGCCCAAAGGGGGCGGCGCCGCCGCTGCTGCCTTTGCAAGGGCGGTGTCGCCGCTGCTGGCTTGCCAAGGGCGCCATTTTGCACGCTGGAGCAGCATCTGCTCAACGAGCGCTGCACTGATGTCTAGAAGAATGCGGTTGGGGGCAGCAGGCATGGAACAGCGTGATAATGGCACAAACGGGGGCAGCGAGGGGCTGGGAGGCAAGGCATCATGTGCGACTCTTTGCACCTCTCCTGATCTCCGCTGTCGCAGGCACGATGTGGACGGCCACGAGGCACAGTCGCCTGCGGCGCTGGCGTCCTCGGCCTTCCGTGCGTGGTTTGGTTTGTTTGGGTTGAGCGCCCGGGAAGCCGGCTGGGGCTGCTGCGAGACCGTGGACAGGCCTGGCCACTGTTGCTGCTGCCGACTGGGGTCACATATGTCCATCCGGCTCGCTTAATCCCCGCCTGCGCGCAGCTGTTGCAGCTCACTGCCACCCACCTCTATCTGCTGCACTGCGCCCGCCCTCTGCAGATACGCGGTCGGCATGCTGGGGTGGGTAGCGGGGCCGCTGCTCCTGACCGTCTTTTTCCTGGTGGTGAGCTGGGAAGTTAGCTGCTGGTTAGCAACCCACTGATGCACTGTGGCTCAACATTTAATGCTGCCTTTGCTGGTGTCACTGCGTGCATGCTGCAGCCGTTGCTGCCGCTGTCTTCCCCGCCTCCCCTCTCTGCTCTTTGTGCGCCTGCCCAGTCACGTCGCCTGCTGCTGCTCTTTGTTGTGTCTGCAGGCGCGCTGGACCAGCATCCTGCTCTCAGAGGTGAGCCGGCGCTGCTGCTGGTAAAATCCTGCTGTAACTGGGCTACCTGTGCCCTGTTACGAGTGCACTTCTCGTGCGCCGGCTGGTACTGTCATGCTTGCCATCAGTATTACCCGCCAGAGAACGCTGCCACCCCCTTGCTGTCCTCCTCAGGTGTACTGCGTGAACGGACTGGAGCATTCTCGTTACCACCATGCTGTACGCAGCTTGCTGGTGAGGGTGGGGTGCGCAGCTGTTGATGCACAGCGGCTTTTGTGCCTGCTAGGCGGCGCCTGCTAACCAGCACTGAGTGTCGAGCAGTGCTGGCCCAGCTGACCATGGGCCCTGAGCACGTGTGATGCTCCAACACTAGAACCACCCTGCCTGCCTGCTGACTCATTGTTGCCTGCAGGGGCGCACCGGCTCAATCTGGGCGTCAGTCTTTCAGATCACCAACCTGGTGCTGCTGTGCCTGGCGTACACGTGAGTTGCAGATTGAGCATAGGTCCAGATGTCTGCCTTGCTGACTTACAACATGGCTGACGAGCAATCTGAGGTGCAGCAGACAGCGCTTGTCCTTATTCTGAGCCCCCATGCATGCCCTCATCGTGCACCTGTAAACCCAAACCCTACCTCCTCGCCGCGACACCCCGCAGCATCACGGGCGCGGACGCCATGCACTCCACCGCCCTGCTGGTGGGCAGCGGCTTCAACAAGCTGTGGCAGATGACGGTGGTGTTTGGCGGCATCGAGCTCGTGCTGTCGCAGGTGCGGGCTGTGCCCGTGCCTGTGCGCGTGCGTGGCATCACGCATAGCAGCGGTATGGGCATTGGCAAGCTGTGTTGTGGCTGTGGTGGAATGCTGGTGTGAGCTGCAAATGAAGCGGTGCTTGACCAAATGGCCCGAAAGCCGCTTGCTGCCGCACTGCACAGGCGCATTGCTGTCGAGCAGTGCAAAGAAGCTACACCATACCCAAACCCGCCTGCCTGCAGCTGCCGAACTTGGAGGAGGTGTGGTGGGTCAGCGCACTGGTGAGCCGCATGGCTGCTTCTCCTACCTGCCCGTGCGCCTGCCTGTCTGGTTTGCATGTCTGCCGGCGTGCAGGCGCAACGAGGCACTGTGCTTGCTTGCACAACACACACGCATGCAGCTCCATCATTCATCAATGCCTGACCCGCCGGTCCCAACATGTCGCAGGGAACAGCCACATCGCTGCTGTACTGCACCATCGCCCTTGTGCTCGGTGAGCCTTGGCTTAGCGTTGGCATGGTGCGGCAGGCGGCAGCTGAACCTTGCTCGCACAGATGAACTGTCTGTCCTGCTGGCCAGCGAGCTATTTTTGTGTACCAGTAGCTTTGCTCTGCCTGTGGATTAGCTTATAACACAGCCGCCTCCCACCAAACTGCTGCAGGCTGCATCTACGCCGACGCCAACCAGGGCAGCGTGGGCGGCATTGGCGGCCTGTCCCCTGCCAACAAGGCATTTGGCGTGCTCAACGCGCTGGGCAGCGTGGGCTTCGCTTGTGAGTTGCTGTGGTTGCTGTTGTGCTGCAGGGATGGAACGGCCAGCTTCCCAGTACATCCATGCAGGACAGGCAAACACAGCAGGCGCAGCTCTGAAATTCAGACGCCTCGCTGCAACTGAGCATTCATCGCTTGCTTGCTGTTGCACTGGATCAAAACCGCAGACGGCTTCTCGCCGGTGCTGCTGGAGATTCAGGACACGCTCAAGCAGCCGCCGCCCGCGGTCAAGTCGATGCGCGGCGCCATCAACATTGGTGCGCCATGCCTGCACTGCATCCAATCCCGCTGGCTCATTTTGGATGCACAGAAGGGACCCAGATTTGCTGTCCCTGCGCCCACCACCTTCCTGCCTGAACCTGCCCGGCACGTGTGTGCCTGATGCCTTCCATCCCACATGCCTCCTTCCTGCCCAGCGGCCCTCCCCGGACCTTGCCTTCCCCCTGCAGGCGTGACAGTTGCCTTCTGCTTCTACCTGTCAGTGAGCGTGACTGGATACTCAGCGCTCGGGGACAGCGTGCCCACCCTCGTCCTGTCCGGCTACACAGGTGCGGCCGCGGGCTCAGCATCGGCAGCTGTTGATTGCTTCTGCCTGCGTGCCAGCGTGGTGCTGTGGTACTGCATTGGGCTGCTGCTGCGCTTGCACCTGCCTTTATCGACTCTGGGCGTGCTCAGTTGGGGTGCGCTACAACTCCCTGCTGTTGCAGAGGCGCCGGAGTGGGTCAACGTGATCGCCTTCTTGGCCATCGCTGCCCACATGTGCTCCGCGTACCAAGTCT
>VFQQ010004480.1_pt1 | contig 12316 bp, 6 predicted proteins | sample 3512341 | NCBI WGS metagenome assembly VFQQ01 (sample SAMN10412373, study PRJNA504923) | tailings metagenome | isolation source: Relicate 2 Philex TSF1 revegetated site | place: Philippines: Tuba, Benguet | collected 2017-08-29 | reverse complement strand
CCCTCAGCCAGATGCGGCCGCAGCAAACCCACCCCACCACCTATGCCTGAGAGCACGCTGCTCCCGGACGTCCTTCACCTGGTCGCCTTCGGCCAGCTGGGCGTGCTCGTCCGCTACTGGCTGGGTTACGCGTTCGGCGGGGGCTGCACAGCGGGTTCATCATGGCTTCCGTGTGTGACCTCCCCAGGCCTTATACGGACAGGGGGAGCCCTGTTCACAGACCTCCCAGCAAACATTGTGGGCTCAGCAGTCATGGGCTTCTTATCCCCCGCAGACCTCCTACTTTTAGGCCAGGCACAGCCCCAGTGCCCGCAGCCCAAGGCTCAGCAAGGTACACAGCCTGACGCAACCACGCAGCGATCGCCGGCTATACAGCCAGGCACACCGTGTGCGGCGCTGCCGACAGGGAGCGTGCTGCAAAAGCACAGCCCGCTGCTGCTCGGTCTACGCACAGGCTTCTGCGGGTGCTGCACTACATTTGCAAGCTGGTGAGCACTTTTCACAAGCATGGCCCCTTCACACATTTGCACTAGCCACGCATCGCTACCCACCGCCGTGCATTGTTCGGGCTATGCGTGGCCTACATGACAGTGAAGCGTGTGTGTGTGTGTGTGTGTGTGTGTGTGTGTGTCAAGCACAGGTTGACTCAGGTTACCTACATGATGGTGGGCCGTGCACCAGGCACCTCCGCCAGAGGCACAGAATGGTTTGACGCCATATGCGCGCTCATCATTGGCTGCCTAGCGTCCCAGGCAGCATTGGTGACAGGGCAGCAGGCAGCACGCATGGTGTCAGGCTACTGGGCACGCCACACAGACCCCACACCCACCAGAACGAACACTAGCAGCTCGCTTTCCAGCACAGATGTGACACTAACCACGAATCCCCTAGCAGTACAAATGCAGCAACAGCACGCTAGCAGTACAAATGGTAACAGTACGAATGCTATAGCTGTACAAGCAGCGCAGGTAGTGGGTGGCAATGGTCACACAGTTGCGATGAAGGCTGACAATGAGCCTAGTGTCGCGCCGCCCACCAGAGCGCCCGCCACAGCGCCCACCATGGGCTCCATGAGCGTTGAGCAAGATGGCGGGCGCACTTTGGGTTTGACCATCACGCGTGTGTGTGATCTCATAGCGCTCACGATCCTGTTCGTGCTGACGGGTGTGTCAGTTGGGTTCGTTGCGTACGTGTCAAGTAACGCGGAAACGGTTGCTGAGAAGCAGCGGTTGGTGGGCGGCAGGGAGTACGTGTTGTGGGTGTCAATGCTGCTCAGCCCTGTGGGATGTCTACTCAGGTACGTGTGTGTGGGGTACATGATCACAGCTGCACTCTCAGAGTAGCCGATACTTGCACGTTGAGTCCTTGCTGCTGCATGTTGTGCACTCATTGCTCCGGGGAGCAGATACTTGCACGTTGAGTTTTGGCCAAGTCGCGTGTCGCAGTGAGCAGCAACAATGTCACGAAGCGCACGGAATCGTGCCGTCTGTGTGGGTGTCTTTGCCTGGGTATGACTCGCGTTGGTGGCGTGCATGAGCACGCTCACGTTGGTAACTTGTTTGTCACTTTGTCACGACATCCTGTGTGTTACTTTGGACTCCATGACTGTGTGCATACTCATGTGTACGCAGGTGACGTCTGTCAGTGTGCGTGCCTGAGCATGCTCATGCTTATACATACTACCTTGTCTGCCAGTCTGTCGTAATATTGTGTGTGTCAGTGGGGCTGTGTGAATGTACGCGTACTCTTGTGTACGCAGGTGGCGTCTGTCAGTACTCAACCAGCGGCCCGCAGCCACATCCCCCCTCCCCTGGTTCCCCCTCGGCACATGGCTCGCAAACATAGGCGGTTGTCTGTTAGACTATGCCGTGGCAGTCATCCTGCTGCGGACCACGGACATATCACACTTTTCACGCGATGTGTTGGCAGCGGTGATTGCTGGCGCTGGGGGGTCGTTGAGCACAGTGTCCACATGGGTGAGTGTCAGTGATACAGGCGTTCATTTGCAGAGTCGTGAACATGCTTCTTACGCATGCCATAGAGCACAGAGCTTTACACAGTAGCATAGAGCCGCAACCACCAGACCTGTGTGTGTGGGTGTGTGTGTGTTCTACGCGTAGGTTGTAGAGCTTCAGAAGCTAGGTGTGAATGTTACTGACGACAACAGAGCACTAATCTACCTTATTGCCACCCTGGTCCCTGCAGTGGCTCTAGGGCTGCTTGTGTACGGAACAGCAGCGTGGACGCTCTAAGCTGCTGAGACACACACAGAGTGCTGACGTAGACACACAATCATGGTCTGAGATGCTTGCAAGGGCAGTTCTATCTGCAGTGTTGATTGGAGACCAACGCTAGGAGGCATCGTCATGTAAGCAAGCGCCTATGTGACAAGCTTGCAGCGTCCATCATGGTTGTGATCATTCAGCGGAGGCGTCGTCACGCATCCACAAGAAAGGGGCTGCGACTGACGCCCATCACAGATGCATCTTGCCGCTTGTGTAGCTACCATAGCATAGATTAGAGTGTGGGAAACATCAATAGATGCCTAAGCCGCCCCGCCTCGCGGCCTAGAGTGGGCTCCTGCCCAACTGACACCGGACGTGAGTAACCGACCCGGAGCCCTCCTTTCCCTCATTACCGTATCCTACTGCATGTTAGTGCACCGTACTGAAGCATGTGTTACATGTTGGTATGTATCATGTTGGTTGTGATTCATCGTGTGGGTGGTATACGCCCTGGAATTCAGTAGTTGCATGCGTTTTGCGATCGATCCATGCTCTTGCATCTGGTTTGTGTTCACGAAGTGGTGGCTGTTCTGTGGTGGTTGCTGACGTATGCCGTGTAAGCTCCTTGTAAGCTCCGTCAGGTGTAGCGCAGAGAGCGTTACCTGGATCGTGACATGAAACCTGAGCGAGGCTTACAGCTCACCACAGCGCACACCACATGAGACCCCAAATTCATATAAGCACTACAGATACGCACTACAGGTGTCCAGGCACTACTCATGTCAGTCACTACTCGTGTCCAGGCACGAGACATGTCCATGTCATGCATAGTGTCTGATTCTCAGTCTAAACTCGAAATCCAGCACTTCGTTCGTCTTTACCAGTCATGACCAAGCCGATATGAGCGCTTCCATGCTGTGCAGCTAGTCTGGCCTGTGCACCTAGTCTGACATATGACACATGCAGCCACCGTTCATAGCCACACAGTCATCTACTCATCCTCACCCTCACTACTCATGCTTGAGCTCGACCCCCCACAATCCCTAAACCGTGATCTCAACAACTGCTGATAGTCCCTACCCGGATCACAAACTATAAAGTCGTCCAGATCAGACCACCCACCCTCACCCTCATTAGACCCATCAGAGTTATCACCATTGCCAGTGTGTGTTATACCACTTGTGCGGCCAGGCCCGCGCGACTTGCGGCGGCCGCGGCCGCCCCGGCCGCGGGTCGCGCCGCGCGCGGCGGTGCCGCGCTCCGCGAGGCACGCGGCGACGAAGGGGTTGGACGTTGCCGCGGCCAGCTGCTGTGCGGCGTGCGGTTGCGGGAGGCTGGCTGGGGCGTCGCTGCGGGGTTTGGTGTTCTTGTTGCTGGAGCCTGGAGGGCGACCGCGGGGCCTTCGCTGTGGCACACTTACACCCACACCCTCACCCACACTCGCTGTGCCACGTGTGGCTTGGTCAGTGGTAGTGCCGAGGGTGGGCCTGCCACGGCCACGGCCACGCCCACTGCCCCTACCACGCCCTGAACCCCTACCCCTGCCCACGCCCCTTTCGTGCTCATGCTCTGTATCCTCCTGTGAGTCTGATACAGTGTCATCCCCGCTTCTATCTGACGTATCATCCCTACCCATGTGTCTTTGGTGGGGGCTGGCTTGCAAGCGTGGTGGCCGCGCAGGCTGGCGGGTGGGTCCGGTAGCTCTCCCCTTAGCTCTGTCACCTGTGTCTGTGTCACTGCTCGTGCAGGCTGTCTCTGTCACCCCCTCTGTTTCTGACACGCTGTCTGTGTCGGCATCCGTGCCAGACTGATGGTACGAAACATCATCGCGTGGGGCGTGACCGCCACGGCCACGCTTTGCAGCATGGTGTGACACGTCCTTCCCTGCAGGCGCACGTGGAGTCGCGGCAGCCGCTTTCGCAGCCGCAGGCTTGCTTTTGGCAGGGCCCGCCGCGCCCCGCTGTGCCTGTGCAGGGTTTGTTGCATGGGGTGCTGTGCTTGCTGGGGCTGTAGTTGTGATGAAGGATTTGCTGAACCAGGATGCGCCTGCGGTAAGGTAATCGTCGTTGGCAGCACGGCGCTTGCGCTTGCCTGGTGTGCTGGCTGCGGCTGTGGCTGATGGTGGTGAGGGCAGGTGGAGCTCGCCGTGCGGCTGCGCCGCACGTCGCGCAGACCGCGTCTGCGGCCCCGGCGACGCCGGCGTGTCCGCTGCAGCCCGCGCGGGGCTGTCGGCTGCGGGCGCCGCGTGCGACCGCGACCTGCCAGGCTTCTCCCGCGATGCAATCGCGCGCGTGGCTTGTGTGTCTGCAGCTGCTTGCACGGGTGAGTCAACACGCTTGGCTGCAGGTGCTGCCACTGTACACGCTTGCTGTGGAGACGCGGCAAGCGCGGCTGCGGCTGCAGCCGCCTGCCGCCCAGCCAGCGCAGCGGCAGCTGCGATGCGCTGGGCAGGGCTGCCGGAAACCAGCTGCCTTGGCATCGCTTCGACCATATCTGCCTTGCCGCTGCCGCCTGCGCGACCAGACGGCGGCTGCATGGCCCCAACTGCACCTCTCACAGTCACATGCTTGCCACCCGTGCCCATGGCCCGATCCATGCCACGTGGGCTATCAAATCGGTCAGCACCACTCACCCCACCGCTACCATACCCTGCCACAGAGGCCCCGTGGCTCTGCAGTGCTGTGTGTGTGATTTGTGTTGCAGCAGAGCCATCGCTGCCCCGCCCAGCCTGCCCATGCGGCTTGGTCGCAGGCCGCACGGGCAGGGCGCTGGACATGGCGGGTCCAGGCCCGCGGGGGAGTGTGACTGTGGCAGAGCTCCCCACGTGCGTCTGGCCTGTGCTCTGTGACGTGCAGGGTCGGCCTGGTAGGACCGCACGGTTGGCGGAGGGTGGGGAGGCTGTGTGGTGTGTTGTGTGCGTGGCTGTGGGGACGACCCTCCGTGGTGTGGGCGCGGGTGGTGAGCACGCCGCCTCGCGCTGCGCTGGTGACGGTGGTGCAGTGGCAGTGGCCGTGGTTTTGCGCAGCGGCGCTGGCGCAGCCTTGAGTGCTGGCGACAGACATTCTTCCTGCTCAGCTTGCTCCCTCGCCCTGCCCGCGCTTCCCTTCACCTTGGATGGGCGTCGTTCATCCCCAGTGCAGGGCACTGTGGTGTCCTTACGCCTGGCTTGACCTTTGCTGGCTCTGCCGTGCTGCGCGTCTGCTTCATCAACACGCGTGGCTTCTGCCTCACGCCTGGACCCTGACTTCCCCTTGCTACTTGTATCACCCTTGCTACCCGCATGGCCCTTGCTCCCACCCCGCCTACCACTCCGCTCGCTTGCCTCGCCCGCCCCGCATCTCTTCTCCCTATGCCCGCCCCGTGGCATGCCACTGGGGCCGGCGGCAGGCAGCCGCTCTGGTGCCCCCACCCTTGCACCCAACCCGTGCTTTTGACCATGCGGCTGTGGTTGTCTGGCCAGGGCTGCACGGAAGTCATCCTTTTCCGACTCTGTCCCCTCACTCCCACTCTCACTCTCATACCTACCCATCCCACCATCGTCATAACCACCAAACCCACCAAACAAATCCCAACTAAGGTCTAAGGGGTCGCCTGGAATGTCATGTGGCAAGAGACTGAAGGGGTGCTTGGGCGGGGCTGGCACTTGCGGGCCAGGCTGGCCGGCCAAGGGGGCACCGTGGTGCTCTGTCGCGGCCGCGGATGTGTGCTGATGGTGAGGGTGTGTGGTGTGTTTGCCGTTGGCGTGGCTGTGGTGGGCGCCGCCGTGGAGCACATGCAGGGCTGTGGCGGCGTGGGTGGTGGGCGCCACGGCCGGCGTGTCCGCTCGGTGAATCGCAGCGGCCAGGACGCTCTCCACACGTTGCGTGAACGACGCGCCCGCCCCTCCAACCACGCCTGCCCCAGCATCCTCAGCAGCCTGCACTGATAGACTATTCACTAGGGCGTCGCACCGAACCCTGAAGGTAGCCATGGTGTTCTTCAGCACCCTTGCTTGCCGCATGAGTGCCATTACTGCAGGCGGCAGGGCGCCAGTACTGGGCACAGGTGTGGCTGGCACTGCGTCGTTGCTGTATGTAGCAGTGGCGGCCAGAGCGCCAGCATGGGGACCAGTGGTGGTTGGATTGGTGGTTGTGTAGATGGTGGGAGGGTTGCCGTAGGAAAGCACGTCTGACGCAACCTGCTCGGCCACGCTAACGGCCGTCATGCCCAGCGCGACGATCGTACAGGCGCGCGCCAGTTGCTGCTCGGTCGGCAGCTCGACGGCCCGCGGCCTGGCGGTGGCTGCGGCGGGCCGCGGCGCTCGCAGCGCGGAGAGGCGCGGATCGCGCGCTGCGTCGCGGCCTTGCGACGTGTTTCGCTCCTGGCTTGTTGTGCCAGCGGATGTGCCCATACCAGCCCCCCGGGAGGGCCCTGGAGCGTTGCCTAGGCTGCCTGGCTCTGTATGCTGTGTATGGGTATGTACGAAGAGAGCGAGCTCGCCGGCCGTCATAGAGCATGCCTGCAGGACATCAGACATACATAACATCGCTTGTGAAGGGCAGCTGACATCAGACTGGCAGCAAGCGGCTTGTGAGGTTGCTTGCTTGTGTGTGTGCGTGTGTGTAGATGTACTGTGGCACCAAGCGTGTGTAGAACGCATTTCCAAGCGTGTGGCACCAAGCGTGTGTAGATGTACTGTGGCACCAAGCGTTTGTAGAACGCAAAGGAATCTGTGACCTACCGAGAGCACATGGTGCAGACCCAAGAGTGCCTGTTGCCATACGCGTATGCGCTGCGGTGTCAGGCGCCTGCCCTCGCCACTGCCCTGTGCAGCTGCGCCGTCTGACCAGTCACGTGCCAGGCTTGCCAGCCACGCTGCAGCGTTGAGGGTGCCAGCAAGACCGATCAGAAACGCCTGCGTCCACACACACACACACACACGCATACGACAATGACAACACAGAGACACTGCAATCTCCACCTTGAAATTCCAGGGGCGCCTGCTTGTGTCTTTGCACTTGTTGAGCAACTCATGCCCATGAGTCATGAGGGTGGGTTTGCTTGTACATGTGTGTGTGTGTGTGTGTGTAAAAGCGTACCTCCGGATGCAGCAGGCTGGGGTCATCAGCACCTGACAACAGCTTGACTGGCTCTGTCTCGCCCTCTGTACCCTCTTGTTGTGTTGTGGCAAGCATGTCACGAGCACAGTGCACGTGCTGCCTGTGGTGGAACAAGACACCACACAACGCGCACTGAAGCAACAATAAGCTTGGAGCAGCCGCAAACCCACGGTGCGTAAAGTGTAAGTCTTGGTAGCTCAGCTAAAGCTGCGTGCATGGTAGTGCGTAGCGTGTGTGTGTGTGTGTGTGTCACGCACCGTATCCGACGCCAGAGGCTGCTCAGCAGCCGCATCAGCACATTCGCAGCCAGCTGCGGGCCCAGCTGCCCCGGCTGCTGGGCCCACGCAGCGAAGCCGAACAGCCGCGGCGCAGTGGTAGCCGCACCATCACCCTGTACACCACGGGAATGGGCAAACCCACTCTGCCCTCTACCCTGCCCTGCCTTCCCAGGGCTAACATGGCCACTTCCTAGCCTGCTATTACCACGCCGCTGGGTTACAGCGTAATCAATGGCACCCCTACGATGCCGCAGCCGCTGTATGGATGCACCTGTTTGTTGCTGGTTGCTGCAGCTTTCGAGTCTGATCCAGGCGGCGGACACAGCGTGCGTTACGGCGTCGCGCAGCGCGGGCCGCGGCGCCGGCTGCTCGCCCTGCCGCCGCCGCGCCAGCACCAGCGGGCACAGCAGCTGCCATGCAGGTCCGTCCGCCTGGCCTGTTGAGGCTGCTCCCGCTGGGTGCATGGCGCCGAGCAGGATTTGGCCCACCAACCGCCCACACCACACCACAGCATCACTATCCATGGTTTCGTCATCATCAATAGCCGTTGTAACCGCTTTTGCAACCACCCTACTCGTCGTATCACCAACTGCCGTAGCGGGTGGACCAGCTGTGGCCATAGCGCCAACTGTTGCGGGTGTGCTTGTTGGTGGTGTTGGTGCAGAGGCATTGGTGGCATGTGGTGTGTGCTGTTGGGGCTGCTGCGTGTTGGTTGAGTCTGGTGCATGCACTTGTGGTTGTGTGGGTGTGGGGGCTGGGAGTTGGCCCTCGTTTGGGAGGCTGGTGCTGCAGCAGATGCGGAGCAAAGGGCTGAGGATGTCTGACCGAGGACCTAGCACGTCTGGGAGTGAGTCCGGGCCTACACACACAAAAAAAAAATAGATGCAGACATAGCCATGAGCTGTACTGACATGGGCATTTAGTGCTTGCACGCGCTGTGTGCACTATGTCTGCACTATGCCTTACACCCTCAGTCTGTGTTGTTCGTTGAATGGTCGCAGCAGAGGCCTCTTGCTTTGCATGCCCTTACCTGACAACAGATGACGTGAGAGCTCCACACACAATTGGCCCAGGCTAACAGCCACACGCGCCCTGCTAGCTACCTGCGTGCCTGTGCCCGCAGTCTGCCCTCGTTGTCTCTCAACACCACTACCATCAGCCACAACAGCTGTCCCAACACCCCCAGGCACATCTGCTGGAGCATCCGCCGGCTCAGCTACAGCTGCAGGTGCCACTGCCGCCGCTGCAGCAGCAACAGCTGCTTTGTGCGACCCGTCAGCGGCTGGCCGCACGGTCACGGTGCACACAGCGGCGGCTGGCTCCTGCGGTGTGTCCTCCGGACAGAGGCACGCAGCTTCAACTAGGCTTGCGGCCACAGCTAGGTAGCCAGGGACGAGTGCAGACATGAGGCCCATGACGGCGCTCAGTGGGGCAGGCAAGGGTTGCGGGGCCTCGGCCTGACCGCCGCTGCTCTCGCCGCGTGCGTGTCGCTTGGCTGCGCGGCGCTGGGCGGCATGGTGCGCTGCTTGGACTTGGGCATTGATGCGTTGTAACAGAGGTAAGATGGAGTAGACCTGCGATTAGCGCACATGGCGTCACGGCATGAGCTCTTTTGAGGGTCGCACCAGGCAGACAAGAAGCTACGAGTTATGCGATACTCAGCACATATCAAACAGGCGTTTCTCAGACGTGGATTGCATGTGTACACGCACTGCTGTGACATATGCAACGCTGCAGGGTAGAGAGAACCACACCTGTAGTAAGAGTGTCAGGGCTGTGCCCAGACAAGGGTTTCTGCGCGCGGCGCGCCCAACTTCGTGCCACGTGTTGCGTAGCACGCCGCGGTGCAGCGCACACAGCGCCTCGCGCGCCGCGTCGTCGCGCGCGGCGGGCCCGACGAGCTGCGCTGCGATGGCTGCGGCGGACACAGGCTGGCCCTGGGCACCTTCTGCAAGCAGCGAGATACAGGAACGGACACCAGCTTGTTTCGGCGTTGCTATGCTGGCAGTTAACGGAATCATCAGTACCTGGCAGGCCAGGCGCAAGCTGAGAATAGAGTATTACACTTCGACATACCAGCATGCCCGTTGATGCCTGTCCTCTTGCCACCAACACGGCCCATGTCAGACATTGTCGGTAGTTCGGTTGCCAGCAGCGTCAGAGCCGACGCCAAAGACGCAACCGCCGATGACACCGCTTCCACACTCCCACTCCCAGCCTGCCCCGCACCACCCTGGTCTGATGCGCCCACCTTGACTGCATTAGGCAGCAGACTAACCACCTGTAGCAGTGTGGGTAAGAAGCCGCTGCCTGTATAAGAATCGTGAGTTGTGGTGTCAATGGACGATGTTGGCTGGGCGCTCACACGGCGCTGTAGTTTGTGCAGCATGGGCGCGACCTTCCTGCCATGGGTTTGGCTGGTGCCAACGGCGTCGCCAGCGCCGAGCGCGGCGCTTGCGTGGCGTGCGAGCACCAGGCAGCACGCGGCCAGCCGCCCGCCATGCGCCCCGCTGGCCGCGTGCGTTAGCTGGCGTTGTGCGCCTGCTTCACGCCCTGTGGCGTGCTTCCCTTGGCCTGCTCGCGCCCAGGCGAGCGCGTAGGCCAGCAGAGCGTGATGGCTCTGCACCTCACCCTGGCCACCCGTGCCTGCTCCTTGGTCATTCCCACTACACCCTGTGTCAGGCTGTGCACTGCCCCCAGTGCCCTGATCACTGACTGCGTGTGCCAGCCGCTCACAAAGGGCCAGGGTGGCGGGCTGGGGCAGAGTCCAGCTTGGTAGTGCCTTGACTACTGCACCCAACCACCCATCCAACTGACTCTGTCCTGGGTCAGATGTAACTGCAGCTGTTGCGTGCGTAACAGGCTCTGTTGTCATAGCGAAGAATTGATGCTCGTCATCGTCAGAGGGTGCATTTGTGGGGTTTGTAGGGTTGGCTGCAGGGTTGGTTGCAGCGGTTGGCTGGGGTTGCTTGGCGGTCGGGCTGGTGGGTGGGGAGGCTGCAGCCTTGCTTTGCTGCGGTTGCGGGGTAGCACAGGCGGCCTGCAGGCTCTTTGCGTGTGCTGACAGCAGCACAGCGATAGCTGCTGTGGGCTCGTGGTCGCCTGCGGCGCCTGTGGGTTGGTGTGCTATGCTGAGGAGGCTGCTGCAAACGGCACAGGCTGCAGCATCTGGGCACAGCCAGCCGTGACGGCTGGCCTGCTCCACAGCCGCAGCCAGCCATGAACCTCGGCCGGTCACCGCCGTATGCAGCAGGCAGCTGAGCAGGAATGCCTGCAGCCGAGCCTGCGCCCGCCGCTGCAGCTGCGCGGCTTCGGCCGCGGAACTGCTGCCGTGCGGCTCAGCCTCTGCTGCATGGTGCGCACATGCGAGCAGCAGGGCAGCCAGCGTCTTTGTAGCTTGATCCCCTGCACCGGCGGCCTGCTGGGCAACATCCATGTCTACCACACCTGTGTTGCACTTGCTCGTGGCTGTCAAGCTGCACAGTTGTGTGAGCAGCGTTACCAGCGCGTCGATGCACGCAGCCAGCTGGGGCACGCTGCCTGTCGCGGCTGCGTCCTGGCCGGCTGCGTGGCTGAGACCCTGCAGCATGCTGGCCGCTGACCACCGGCCGCCAGCGTAGTCTGGCGGCGTGAGGATACCGGCAGTCAGCGCAGCCACGTGGTCAGTCAGGCACAGCAGCAGCGGGGAAGGCTCGCCGGGTGCTGTGGCTGCAGCCGGCTGCGGCATTGCGGCGGAGAACAGCCGCGCAGCTGCAGCCAGCCGCGACCAGTCACTGGGCTGCGGGTGTCCGCCCTGCGCGGCCCGACTAACCCCACCGGCACACAACAGCACATCTAGCACCTGCTGCGCATCACCGGCCACCGCAGCTGCGCCAGCAGCTGCGTCCCCGTCCCCAGCCCACGCCGCCTGCTGCTCAGTTGCAGCAGGCAGCCGGCCCCACTTCATGGCTGCGCAGTACAGTTGCACAGCCAGCGCGTGCCCCTCGTTGGCTGCCGTGTGCGCGTCTGCAGCTGCTAAGGGCTCGTTGGTGGGGTTGGGTGTGACTAAAGGTAGTGTGTCACTGTTGGCTGCTATAGCTGCGATTGATAGGTTTGAGGACAACCCTGGGAAGGCATCCATGTCGGCACCAGCTGAAAACAGGGAGCCGCACATGGACGGGGGGCATGCCATGGTGCTACCTACACACACACACACACACACACACACACCACACGCAGTGTGATCTGTGCAGCACCGCAGGTGCCTGCCAACGTGCAGTGGAATGTCAGTGTGTGTATGTGTGTGTTGCCACAAATACCTGTACGGCACGAGCTGGCAGGGGACGCGACCCCAGACCCATCCCCACGCATAGACGGACGCGCGCTACCATGTCCCGCACTCTCTGGCCCCGTCCCGGCCAGCCCCGCACGGCCAAAGGCCGGCGCTAAGGGTCCTGGGGTCATCAACCCTTGCCTTGGCTCCCGCCCTACATGACTTACTGGGCCAGGTGTCCTTGAACCGATACTGTTGATAGTACTACCAGTCTGTACCCTAGCCATGCCTACTGATGCCTGGCCTGTGCTGCCAACAATGATGCCTAGGGTTGCGTGGGTTGTAGCACTGCGGGGCAGCGGCTGGGGCGCGGTGGGTGCGGCTGTCTGCTGCGCTGACCGTGCTGCCTGCGCGGCTGTGAGGGCTGCCTGGAGCACTGCGTCCGTCAGTGCGCGGGGTGCT
>VFQQ010004478.1_pt1 | contig 12319 bp, 12 predicted proteins | sample 3512341 | NCBI WGS metagenome assembly VFQQ01 (sample SAMN10412373, study PRJNA504923) | tailings metagenome | isolation source: Relicate 2 Philex TSF1 revegetated site | place: Philippines: Tuba, Benguet | collected 2017-08-29 | reverse complement strand
TCGCTTGCTGCACCACCTACACACCTACACACACACACACACACACACACACACGCACATACATAGAAAGAAGCACATCCACACAGTGCCCATGATTAGTTCACACAGAATGCTGAAATCTGTGCCAGTGTGTTCTGCAATGTGCCTGCCCAGGGTGCGGCTTTGCTACTGTGGCTGACTACCCCCTTACTACTGTATGCCCACGTCTGCTGTGCAGACTAGGTACTGCAGGACGCCCTTGAGGGCTGTCCAGTGATGCTCGTAGCATGCCAGGGGCCTTGACACTGCACACGTAGCTTTGAACATCAGATGGGCTTGTCCATGTGGCTTTAGTGTATGCCTGTGTATGTACCTTTTAGTGCTGCAGCAGCGCGCGTGATCGCTCGTGTGATGGCATCCGAGTGACTCTTTCTTGGTGCTGGCTGTGCGGTGTCCTGCGACTCCTCGTGGCTCTCCGTTTGTGAGTCTGACACCTCTGTCTGTGAGCGCGGATAAGCTGTCCTGTGCGTCTCGGTCCCTCTGGCAGCCAACGCTCGCACGTCTGCCTCCTGGCTGAGAAAAGACGTGACTGCGGCCGTAACAAACCCTTCTTGCTGCTCATCGTATGATTCTCTTGAATGTCCCGACTGTCCTGGCTGATTCTGTTGGCGTGGGTGCTTGTCGCACAGTGAAATCCTGGACTGTCGCTGGGGTGCGGCCCCGCTGACTGTATGCCGTGCTGGCTCGTGCGGCGCTAGGGACTTGCGCGGCTGAGTCTGTACCCCACTGATGGTGGCTCGACGTGGTGCGTAGTCGAGGATTTCACTGGTTTCACCACACAGCAGTCTGCCGCTTGATGTGACCCGTGGTGCAGGCCGGATGGGTGCATCAGGGGCTGCTGGTCTTTCCTGCAAGCTGCATTGAAGTTCCTGTATGCGCCTTGCTTGTGATCTGATGACAAGAAAGCAGCAGTATGCACCTCTGCAGAGCCAGAGGACCTGCGAAACCAGTAGGGAACCGCAACACAGCAGGGCATTGGAGGACCTGTAACAGGGAAAATGTGGGCCTACGATCGCCAGCAAGGCATCTGAGGCATCTGAACGTGTGATTGGTGGAGCTGAGTGGAGCTGAGGGGCCTTGCCAGCCTCGGGGCCATGATTCCCACTGCCTCGACACAAACGCCAGCCTCGGGGCCTGATTCTCACCATTAAGAAATTGGCCAGCTGTCCAGCTTGATTGGCTTGTGGGTTGAAGCTGCAATGACGCTGCGAGCTGGGGCTTTGAACAGCCAGAGAGCCTGGAGCCTGTTGATGACGGCCCCCAGGCGTGAGGGTGCCCTCTGCCGCCCATGCTGACGCTGTCAGTGCCCAAGCGCACGCAAGGCGCATGCATGAGAGCCAGTGCTGCATGATTGGCGTTCACTGGCGCATGGTGGGGCTCGCCTGGCGGTCCTCAGGCTTGGTCATGCTGGCTTTGGACGAGTCATCAACGACATGACCCTGCATCCATTGGCTGCACTCGCCACCTTGAACCCAAGCTTCTAATGGTGCTGATCACATTGAAGGGGCTGACAGGAGACTCAGCCGCTGTGTTCAATCCAACCGCCTTTTTCTTTCTTCTTTCTTCTTGAGAAAAGAAAAGAAAAAAAGCTTGCACCTTGCTTGCACTTTTTCGCATTAGGTAACACACTTTTTCCGTAAGGGGACACGCCCTGAGCTTGCAGCTTAACACGTTGTTTGGCAGTGCAAGAAGATCAAGACATTCAAGACACATAGACTGGCCATGGCCTGTATAACAAACGCAGCGCTAAATCGCTACACAACACCATACGCACGTCTACCTGCCTATGTGCCTACCAACAGCTGTGCTCACCACGCAAAGCACTCAGCGGCGCCCCGGCCCGCCCTCGCCTTCAGCGCAGCCTGGCGCGCCGTGCCAGCCGGCCCCACGCCTCCTCCATTCAATGCCCCTTGCTCCGCACCCCTGCCTATCCTATCCCCACCAGCCCCACCCATCACAGGCCCTGTTGCGTACTTCCCGTGCGTGCCCAATCCATGCGCGCCCCTCACGCTGAGCTGCCCTGAAGCACCCGTATCTATACCCCAAGGTGGCTGCGTGTAGCTAACACTCTGACTGGCCCCGTTGCCCCGCGCACTAGGCAGGCTTCCTGGTTGGTTCTGTACGTTGTAAGCTCGACTTGACAAGCTGTCTGGTGGTGGCGGATGCTGAGGATACGCACCAGCTGACATGCCACTGCCACCAGCAGCATCGCCCATACTGTGCTCGCTGTCATATGCACTGGCACCCCACTGGCTACGGGAGCCAGAAACCAGCCCGGCCGGCGCGGAACCCTGCGGCGGCGCCGGCACGCTGATTGCCGGCGCGGCGAGCGGGCTGTACAGGTGCGCAGGGCCCTGGTGTGTGTGCACGAACCCGCTGCTGGCAAAGCTCTGGCTGCCTCTCAGCGCTGAAGGGCCACTACCCCCTAGAACACTACCCTGCATGGACTGTCTCACACTGTTACTGTAATTATGACTATTATGACCTACCCTGCCTGGTTCTGCAGCAACCACACTGGTGGCGCGAAAACGGTCCAACGAATCCTGTGCACCGCCGTACTGCCTTGCTGTGATAGGCCCAGTGCTTACAGTACTGTAAGCACTGTACCCATTCCCATGCGCAGAATCAACGTTGTACCCACCCGTGCCATGCGCGGTGTCGCCACCATACGCTGCGCCTGTAGGATACCCATGGCCACTGCTTTGGCTGCTGCTGAACGTGTTGTGTGTGGACTGTGTGGCTGCTGCTGCTGCTACTGGCTGGTGGTCAGTGTTGCTGCTCTGTTGCTGCTCGGGGGGCACGTACGAGCCCCGCCGACCAAAGCTAGGCTGCTGGACCTGTCGCGTGGGCGAGAGGCCTCCAACCCCACCTCCATCACTTGCCCCACCAGCAAAACTGCCCCGCACCCTATCCTGACTGTTGCTACTGACCCCTGTAGACGCATGAAGTGCGCTACCATGGCTATGTGTCTGCGCTACCAAAGGTTGCTGGTGGTGTATGGTGGAGGTGGTGAATGAGGTGTGTGACGGGTGTGTAAAGCCAGCTGCAGCAGCGGCAGCGGTTGGTGCGGGTTTGCCCATGTATGTTGCCACCGGTTGTGCGTGGGTCGTGTGTGGCGCCGCGTGCTGATGTGTGTGTGTGGCTGTGGCCGGTGTGGTAGTTAGGCATGTTGCTGATGGGCGGTTGGAAGGAGGTAGGCCCTGCACCCAGGGCGGCTCTGAGGCCCTTGACGCACCCTACACACACACACACACACACACACACACACACACACAGCTGCATGAGTGGCCAGCGGGCATCAATGGCACGGGAAAATCATCATGAGCTCTGGCTGAAGACATGTGGCGTCTAAGATGCGGCTGTACTGACCTGAAGCTCCCGTGTGGTGGCATTGTACTAAGCACTTGTGAACTATGCACTTGTGACCTGAAGCTCCCGTGTGGTGGCATTGCACTATTATTATTATATTTATAATATTATTATTGGCATTGTACTATGCACTTGTGAGGCCACTGGCCACTGGCCACGACCCTACCCCACCCACCTGAGTGCGACCCTGCTGATATGAGTGATGAAACTGATGATATGAGTGATGATACTGATGATATGAGTTCAAGCACCCCCACCCACCTGAGTGCGTCCCTGCTGTTGCTGTGGCGCGGCTGCAGAGGGTGACGTCGCTTGCGGGCCCCACCGCCTGCGTCCGTGCCGCGGCCCCGAGCTGTCACGGTCCTCACCCCTCACTGCACTTCGCTGCTGCTGTTGATGGTGCTTCCAAAAGCTGTTATACAGCACGTAGTTGTTGCTCTGAGGCACGTGGTCCCGCAGCCCTGCGAACAGCCAACCAACCACCAACCAAACATTGCGGGCGCACGGCACTTGTGTGTGAACATGCTCTGAGGCACATGGTCCCGCAGTCCTGCGAACAGCCATGCGCAGAGCACGTACATATACTGTCTGTGCGTGCCTATGTCTGTGTGTGTCCGTGCGGCTGATGCTTTCACGCGCGCACCCTGGAGAGGCAGCGCAGCGCAGCTCTCTCTCTCTCTCTCTCTCTGTGTGTGTGTGTGTGTGTATGTGTGTCTGAGTGTGTGGGTGTGTATGAGTGTGACGCGCTTGTGCTATGCTGGCTCACCATAGTGTCTGCTTAGGAAGGCCAATAGTTTGCTTGACGGTCTGTCGTATGCTACCGTGTCTGCCTGCTGGCCCTCGGTAGCCAGAAAATACTGCACGTACATACACACACAGACACACACGCAATCTCGCAAGGTAAGCACACGCAAGCATGCAAGCACACGCCACACCTTACAAGCAGGCAGCTTTGTCAAGAGCTTGCGCACGCGCACCTCAAAAACGCAAGCGTGCAAGCACACGCCGCACCCTACAAGCATGGTAGTGTGTCAGAAGCCCGTCTGCACAGACACACACCTCAAAGAGCTGCTTGCCCACGCCCTGTCTCTGGTAGTCCTCGTGCACGTAAAAGTCCAGCACACACACGGGCTCGACCTCGTGTAAGCCGCCCTGAGCCTGCAGGCCGAGCACACCCACAGCGAAGCAGGACGCTGCACCACTCAGGACCTTAGCCCTGCATGCGTGCTCTGCTGGTGAATACGTGGGCTGGTCCTTCGCGTGCAAGGCGTGGTTGAGAGTAATGTGCGCACCGCGTACACGTAGAGCTTCTTGCGGCCTGTTTTGAGCCCGCCCAGTACCAGTGTCTTGCCTTGACTGCGGATCGCTGACAGGTACAAACGCTGGTCTGTGCCGCGCAGCCTGCATAGGTCTGTGATGGGTGCGTGGAGGCCCTGCGCAGATGCAGCGCGTGACCACATCGCATACGCTACAGCCCTCCTCGCCCTAGTTGACAGGGCCAGTGTACCTGTGCTGGCGTGAGCGGGCTAACGGGCTCGTGCTGCAGGGCCGCGGTCACGCTGAGCATGGTCTGCCAGCTGGGAGCCGGGGCTTGCACACTAGTCACGCACTTGGGACTTTGCGGACTTCTTGCCGAAGAGATCGACAACGTCCTTGAATCTTGCCTGGTCTTCAGGGCATAAGGAACCTGCAAGGAGAGCAGGGCGGGGCAGGCGCAGGGGAGAGCTGTAGTCTGAGCGCACATCTGGGCGGGTTCTTCTGGCATCCCTTCCAGTGCTTCCGCCGACCCTGCAGGCGCTTTGCGAAATGTGAGTACTCACGCAGAGCACTGGCGTCCCAGATGGAGATGTGCTGGCTCTACAGGGCAAGCCAGCGACGCGCGCACAGGATAGTCAGCGCCTGGTGTGGGCAAGAGCCTACATCCTGCTTGCGAAGCTGGGCGCTGCAGCTTTAGCTCTGCAGTTGTCAAAAGTGCCTCACCACTAGGCCAGGCACCGTGAAGTCAAACTCCATGGCTACGCATCAGGGTATACCAGGGTATGCCTGGGCCGCGGGCAAGTCTGAAGTGAGCAGACTGCTCCTGTCCTTCACATTGCCAAGACACGTTTGCAGGTTGCTGAATGTGGAAGGGCGGAAGCTAGGGAAGACGGGCGAAAAGAGCGGGTCACTTTTCCTGTTACCGGTGCTGCGTCTTCCGGCTCCTGCTGCGCGCAATTCGCTGTGTGCAGTCCCAGCTGCTGTAGCTGCAATCCCAGCTGTTGCTGTACACCCCTGCAGTTTGTTGCTCCGCACAACTTTGGTACTGTGTGCATTACAGTCACAAACGACAAGAGACACAAGTACCGAAATGATGCACACATGAACGTTTCTAGAGCATACATGTATCACTGCCTGCGCGTGCAGGCGGTTTCATATGCATGTCAGTCGATAGGAAATGGAAGTTCCGGGCTGAAAGGCAGCCAACCACAAACCGGTGGCTGGTCCTGACCACTCGAGCAACTACTTTTTTTTTGCTACTTGCTGCTGGTCGAAAGTGTTACTGCTCGTTGTCGAAAGTGGGCTTCAAGCACCGCTTTTGCACTCTCAAGAAGTGGGCGCGCTTCGTGTGTCTGACCGCGTCTCTTGCAACGAGCCGTGTGAAGGCACGTACAAGGAACCAGCGCAAGGTCTCATTCATGACTCGTGTAACTTTGCACTGCATCAAGTCAGGTATTTTGTCAACTCTGTGTCCGCTATGAAACGCTATAGAAACGTCAGCCCCATGGTCATTGTTTCCTAGAAGACACAACATGCCATAGCATAGCACAGACATAACGCACACACACACACAGACATAACGCACACACACACAGACATAACGCACACACACACAGACACACTCGCTTAGCCATACATTGCTGCCAATCAGTGACTGTGCAAGGAGAGACCTAGAAGCACACCATAGCATAGCACAGACATGACGGTATCCAACAGAAGAAGGGGCATAATTGTGCCATGACTCTTGCGATTGCATGCGGCAAAACTGCACTACGTTATGTTGCCCATGGAGAGGGACAGGTGACTAGTGTGACTGTACGTGATCAAATTTGTGGCCTGAAAGTCCAGCCACTGGAACACGCATACAGGCACCTCCCAACACACACACACACACACACACACACACACACAGGGTCTAAGATACAGTGCGTGTTAGCCTGAACTCGACATACGTGGTCCCACACGGATGCTCGATGCCAACACGTCCAGACTAGCATACCCACACACACACAGACAAGCACAGTGCACGGACAAGCTTTCCAACCACAAAGCGGGTTGAAAATCAAATCAAACGAGTCCCAATGCCTGTACACGTATGTGTCGCTCTCCATCACCTTGCCAGCCGTTGCATGGCTCGCCTGTGCCGTTCTTGTGCTCATGCCAGTCTGTACACCACACAGGTCCACACAGTTACCTCACCATTCGCACCATGGGCACGCTCACACAAAGCGCCTCTGAACAAGCGTGAGACAAGGTATAAGAGCACACATGGCAGCATGGCAGCATTCATGTATCTAAACTGCATGGGTTGAGAGGCGTGAGGCTACACATGGTCTGAGAGGAGTGCTCGCGCATGGGCCACACACAGAGGGTTGCCAAGACTAGACTATGTGCCTCTGGTAATAGGCTTTGTAATTTTCTCGGTCGCAAAACACTGGCCAAAGCTTCGCGCATAGCACCTATGAAACACCGAGTTATATAGGCTCTGGGATTCTTCCAAGAGATCTCCACCAGTATCCACGCTTCCCACCTTCGTATCTCTTCTCGCTCCTCTGCAAGGCCTTTTCCACAACCCCAAGAGCCACGTGTAAACAACCCCCATCTAGTCTACGTCAGGCCATGTCTGCCACTAGCACACCGACAAGCACAAAGTCGTGACATTTCACGCAGCGTTTGCCAGTTTGCCTCTGGAAAAAACCGTTTGGTCGGTTGAAAGGCCCAGATCAAGGGCTGACGGTATGACGGTTTGTTCAGATGGCAGAGAATAGGATAAAAACCGTTGCTCAGACTTGTGCGGTACCCACTTGTGCTCACAACCTTGGTCCATGCGAGGGCTGCAAAGAAACGTTGCAAAGAAACGTGCGTTGCATGAAATGTGCTTTCCATGCAGGTGTTCAGCCAAGCCTATCTGTCTCCACTGCGTATCTGTGTGTCCGAGGGAAGGGCAATGCTGCTATTGAAGATTGAACAGAGACATGATGATTGTGTGGTCAAATTGTAAGACAGTGTATTCATCTGGATGACTGGATAAGTGGCATGCAAGAGCTACCACAAATGCTACTGATGCTATGGGGGTGCACATCTGGGGTCTAGAATACTGCTGCTACCAAGCGCTCAAGGAACGAGCCAAGAGCTTATGTCATGTCTAGATGTTCTCATGTCATGAAGCAGTCACACGAACACCTAGTGTCTTGCAGCAGGCAGCACGCATAGCGTATGGTAATGATCCACGCATTGCAAACACACACACGAACACACACACATACGCACAAAGCAGTAGCTGACATCTGCACGCTTCTGACTCCCCGCGAGCAAAGAACACACATGTTCGGCCGAACACATCCGTGCCATGCGCAGAATCCTTGCAAATGTAAAGCAGTACAGTACAGTACGTTAGCAGAGCTTGGGCAAACTGAATCAGTCTCTGGCCTGCCATGCACAGCCAGGCAACTTAACCACCACCACCGGAATCTCTGTGCCATGCATGTCAGTGCAATACCACCATGTGTGCTCTAGCTTTACGGCTGCTTAACGTGCGCCGTTTCGATATCTTCCCGGGCTGCGTTTCTACGATTGTTTTGCACAGGTCAGAGGCTGGTTCGCACGCTCAACCCCACGCACCATGAGACGCGCTGCTGTTCCATGCAACGAAACCCAATTCACACCACGCTGTATACCTTAGCACAAGCAGCATGGCATTGGGGGCTTCTGTGTGAGTCACTCACTCACGAACACACACATACACTACGCAGGCTTGCGATCAGGCCGGGTCAATGCTGCTGCCAGGCGAAGGAAATGCAGGGCATAAGGAGGACGCTGACGTCGTCTGATTGGCTCAGGAATCCCAGAACAGATACTTGCCTGGGATATCCTGCCCGGACCCCACCCTGATTGATACATTCTGAAACCGTCTAGCCAGCTCTCAAGGTGTTGATGCAGCACCGCTCACTTGAACAGCGGAAACGGCGCAAATGACGTAACCTGCCGCGAGGGCGGCCTGTATGCCTCACCTCGCTGGGCAGGGCGGGAGTGAGGACTGTCTGATGGGAACGAGTGTTGTGTGTACGGGGACTGTTATGAGCAGGGCGCAGAGACACAGATAGGGCGCACATAGTATGTACGGACGGGCCGTGCGAGGGGTGCAGCGGCCCACTGACGTCTGGGACCTTTTTGAATCCGTTTCTTGGTTAGGGTTACCGGACCGGTCTTCACATCTGAAGCGCGTGCCATGGCTCGAGGCCAGGGGAGGGAGCTTGCACGAGTGCATTGGGCCTGCGCAGGCATACCACATGACAGGCATACATCAGTCAAGCAGCATGCACCTCTGCCCATTGAGGTGCATGGCATGGCAGCATGCGAGGCCACATCAGATGCATGGCGCGGCAGGTGCAGGTTGAACAACCTGCCATGCACTTCAATCCACCATACACCCACATGGGGCGTCTACCATGGCGGCGGCAAAGCATGCGGAGTCCATCGGAGCTCTCAACATTCTGCAACAGGCCAATGCGTGTGTGAGTTGATCTGAGATCCAACCCATACTCACTGTTGAATGATCTGGTATGTGACTCCAGTAACAGGATTGCTGATAATCAAACGGTCCATGTTGCCTGTTCCACCAGGCAGTGTAGCCAAACTGTACACAGGCTGCAGCGGCTGCAGCGCCGGGACGTGCAGGGAGGAGGGTGGCGTGGTTGCGACAGACTGCAGCAACTGCTGGCGCTCGCGCGCGCGCGCGTGGCGCTCCGCGCGAGATCGCTGCACGGTGATGTGCATGTGGTGACCCTCGCGGATGCGGAAGCCGTGCAGCTGCTGCATTGCCTTCAGTGCGGCTTCCTTCTCGACAAAGTTGACGAAGCCCACGCCCCTGCACGCAAGTACAGGCACAGCACTCTCTGTGTCTTGCGCACCCTTTGCGTCACCCTTGCGCCTCCTAACAGCTGCTAAGCTGCTGACCTTGGCTGCTGTTTGTTGTGGCTGGTATGGGTGCTGCGGAGGCCGCAGGACACAGTCTGCACTCATCGCTGCGGTTGTAGGACGCCTCACCTGCACTTGCCCGTGACGGGGTCGGTGTACACCTTGCAGCTGGCCAAAGCACCGTGCGGAGCGAACTTCTGGTACAGGAAGAGCTCGGTAGTCTCAGGGGGCAGGTTCTTCACATATCTGCGCGGTGATGGGCAACACAGAACACATCACCTTACGAGCAGCGAAGCTGTTAAACTAGGCTGGACTGCGCGGCGAGGACTGCGGGCGACAGAGCTCGTGCATCTGCAGAACTCACAAGGATGCAGGGCCCCTCTCGCCCTCCTGCTGCGGGCTATCACCTCCGCCATTCTCAGAGCCACCCTCTTTCTCGCTGGGGCCTGGCCCTATGTTGAGGCTGGCAAGCAGACTTCCTGCGTCTGGCATCCTGGCGTACGAAGGCCCAGAACCTAGATCTAGAGACCTGGCGCCTTGCGGCAAGACGCTGCCAAGCACACCTGTCTGAACGCTGCTCGTCGGGTCTGTTGCGGATGCCGTGTGCTGAGGGCTCTGACTGGGGTCGGACAGTAGGCCCGAGGACTGGGACATCATCACGCTTCGTACATCATTCTGCGTTCATCAGTGCCACACTGAACATGTCTGACACGGTGTCAGGGGCACAGGAAGCGTCCGCACCTTCCTGGACCCGGTTGACAGGGCCGACTGGGGCCGATGACAAAAGCCCTGCACGCTAGTCTGCCCCCCATCTTTCTATGCTCAAGCTGTGTTGCTGTATGAACTGTGCTGTGCTGTGGCCAACCCACCCAGTTCACCCCATTCTCCTCCATAGTAACCAGACCTTCACTCTTTTGCACGTTCTGGTTAAGCGCATTCCGTAGCAGAGTTTGTAGCCTGCATAGAGCACGATGGCATCACTTCGTACTCGCTCTTCGTGCTGGGAGCCACCACCTTTGCCCCAGCATTACGCCAGCTGAGCGGAAATGATGGCTGGACGTGGGCTGAATTCATTGGCAAGATGGGTAACTGCTGCTGCAGGGTGCAGGACGTCCTGAGGACGTGGGGCATCGCCCAATTTGCAGTGGCCCGCGGCAACACTGCGCTGCATTCGCGCTGCCATACTGTGTTATATGCAACACTCTACCTGATCAAGGCCTGCTCGCTTTCCATGGCTGGGGGCAGACCGTGCCGTGCTGGGACAAGGTCAAAGGAGTGGCTGGGAACGAGCTGTGGAAGTCCTACGCCACACTTTGTGTACTATTCTTCGCCGCAAGGCACACTGCAAGCTAAAAGGGCGCTGCAGGACACGCAAGGACACATCGACAGTTGACTGTTAGCCGAGTTCTTTTGCCTGCAGTGCACGCTGCAGAACACACAAGACGTCTCTTCTTTGCGCACAGTCTGGCCCTGATGACAGTTAGCTTTGTTCTGTTCAGGCTGTGCTGCAATGTACGCTGCGGATATACACTGTGGAGCTTACACAGCTGGACTGTACTGCGCAGTTAACGTAAGACTGCGAGGACACATGCTGATAACTCACAGAGGCAGGGTGTCTGCATGTCAGCTACATTGTTCTACAGATCCCTGATACCTAGGAAACCCATACAAAGGCCATGAAAAGCCAGCACTACACGTCTCTTGACCGCCGCAGTCATGAATACACTAAACCTTCCCTGCTCACTTCCTGCCACCGCGGCCGCCACCGCGCCGGCCGCCACCCACCGGCGCGTCCGGCGTGCTCTCAACAAGCATATCTACCGCACTCATGGACTCCGCACTCACTCCCCTCTTTGCCCCACCCGCCCCCGTAGCCCCGCCCGCCTGCTTGCTCCGCGCCACGCGCACGCCCATGCCCCGCAGCAGGTCGGACATGAACAGCGGCTTGCTGGTATGGTCCAGCTGCTTGAAATCCTGGGCGCGCACGTGCCTGACCTCCCAGCCATTCATCTCGAGGACTCGAGTTTGAAATTGCAACGGCCCGAGAAACTGCCCGGTGTTGCAGGTGTGCTCGTGCTCCATGACGATCTGAAGCGCGATGAAACGGTCTTCTTGCGCGCGGATGGCTACGTCTATTAGCGCGATACCGTCCTTGGTGGGTCGTGCCAGCTCGTGTTGCACGCGGAGCGAGCGAACGATGGTGGCAATTTCTTCCTTGACAGTGCGTCGCCGCTTGGCCTTGTTGGCACCTGCAACACACACACACACACACGCACACACCGTGAGCACATAGCCTGACACGGTCGGCGTGGCACAAACGCGGAAGCGCACACACATAAAAGCACACAGAACAGCACGCACTCACCTACACAGACGAGGACAGAGGTACAAATGTGGGCACAAACGTAGCTCAAAACCCACCTGAGCCTGCCACGCCGCTGCCGTGCTTCACACCACTAGCCGAGGCTGCGCTGTTCGGATCTGAATCCAAATCCAAATCACCATCCTCGTCATTCAAATCCGCGTCCCCCCTCACACTCGCGCCAGCCTCCACCTCACTCTTCTGCACGGTGCTGGCCAGCGCGCTCTCGCGCCACGCCCGTTTCATGGCCTCCATCATGACTGGCGGGAAGGAAACCGGCACTGTCGCCTGTGGTTTTGAGCCGTTTTTGTTGCCGCTGCTGGGGTTGTCTTCTTCGTACATGATCTGGTCGAGCTTGCTGCAGAGGAATGCCTG
>VFQQ010004476.1_pt1 | contig 12327 bp, 9 predicted proteins | sample 3512341 | NCBI WGS metagenome assembly VFQQ01 (sample SAMN10412373, study PRJNA504923) | tailings metagenome | isolation source: Relicate 2 Philex TSF1 revegetated site | place: Philippines: Tuba, Benguet | collected 2017-08-29 | reverse complement strand
TGGCCGGCGCACTCGGCTTTCTGATCCAGTTGCTCCTCATCGGTGCGCTCGTCTGGCTGGCGATGGCCTTCTTCCGCTCGCGCCGCCAGCCTGCGCTGGCCGGCGCCACGGCTGCGCGCGCATCGACCGGCGGCAGCGCGGACTATCGCAGCCCTTCGGCGTCTGGCGCTTCTGCCTCGACAGCGGCAAAGTCCGCAGGCTTCACGCTACCGCGCATCGGCGGCGGTGCGACAGCCGTGACCCCACAGACAACCGACATCACGCTCGACCAGGCCGACCTCGACACCTTCCAGCGCCTGCTCGGCGAAGTGCAGCCCGCCTTTGCAGACGAGGACCACGCCGCCCTGCGCCGCCTGTCGACGCCGGAGATGGTCTCCTACTTCTCCGAAGAGCTTGCCGAGAACGCCAAGCGCGGCGTGCGCAACGAGGTCTCCGGCGTCGAGCTTCTACAGGCGGACATCGCCGAAGCGTGGAACGAGGGTGAAGACGATTACGCCACGGCCGCCTTCCGCTACGAGGCGACCGACGTCCTGCGCGACCGCGCAACCGGCGCCCTTGCCGGCGGCGTCGACAAGCCGACCGAGACTGTCGAGCTCTGGACCTTCGTGCGCAGGAATGGCGGCGAGTGGAAGCTGTCCGCTATCCAGGAAGCAAACGGATAAGGCGCATGACGGCGCCGCATTCATTGGCGATCCGCGACATCGGCCGCCAGACTACGGGCCTCGATGAGCCCGAGAAGCGTGGCCTGTTCGGCTGATCGGGTCTCGGGCTGCATGTCGCGATCTCGAAGCGCATGGCAGTAGAGTTGGGCCAGCGTGCCTGTGCCCAGGACGACGACGCGGCGATCGGCGATGTGCGGTTGCATGGCAGTCGTTTCCGAGCCGATCAGCAGCCCGGACAGGTGAGCCAGCGAGGCGTCTGCCGGACGTCCATAGAGGATGCTCGCTGCGCGCAGCGTGAAAAGGTGGGCGGACAAGGCGGCAGGGTCTGACACCGCGGTGGCGAGGCCTTCTTCGAATTCGGCCAGCGTTTCGGCGATCGGTTCGCTCGCAGCATCCGCCACCGAATGGCGCAGGATGGAGTGCTCGCGCAGGAGCGAAAAGACTTCTCCGGTCATGAAGGTGCGGAAGCGCGTCACGCGGCCGGCCTCGAGCCACGCCCATTTCGTATGAGTGCCCGGCAGGCACAGCACGCCATCGAACCCCGGTTCGAGCGACAGGAAGCCCGCGATCTGCGTTTCTTCGCCGCGCATGACGTCGGGAGGTTCGGCCTGGCTAAGGCCATGGATAATCGTGACCTTGATCCGTGCGTCCTTCGTCTCCACTCCAAGAAACGACGAGGGTTGGAGCGGGACGCCGGGGACGTTTGCATAAGGCGCCTCGGCCCAGCCCTGTCGTGCGCCGGCCATGCCGCAAATGACGACTTCGATCGCTCCGTTCATCCGGAGCCATGGTTCAATCAGGCTGAGCAGAGCAGGCTCGAAGGCGTCTCGGGCAAGCTTGCCCATGCCGGAGGACGCCTCGCGCATGTCGAGCGCCGACGACCCGGCCATGGCCCAAACGCGCAGATTGGAGGTGCCCCAGTCGACGGCGATCCATTCGACATCTGCCGCCGATGGCGACATCACCCCGCAAGGTCCTGCGGCAGAAGCGACGCCGGCAGGTCCTGATAGGTGACGGGCCGCAGGAAGCGCCTGATAGCGAGTGTGCCGACCGAGGTGGACGAGGCGCTCGTGCTCGCCGGATAAGGCCCGCCATGCATCATCGCGTCGGAGACCTCGACGCCGGTCGGGAAGCCATTGGCGAGGATGCGGCCGGCCTTGCGCTCGAGGATCGGCATCAGCCGCCGAGCGAGATCGAGATCGTCGTCGTCCATCTGCAAAGTCGCGGTCAGCTGGCCCTCCATCGCCTTCGCCACCGCGAGCATTTCGTCGTCGCCCGCCGCGCGGACGAGGATGCCGGCAGGCCCGAAGACTTCTTCCGCAAGGTCGGTGTTGGCGAGAAACGTCTCGGCGTCGGTGGTGTAGAAGCCCGGCTTCGCTCCCCTGCCCTCGACAGATGCAGCGACGATCGTGCGCACCGCATTGCTTGCGCCGAGATGCGCAGAGCCGCGAGAGAACGCGCCGGCGATGCCGGACGACAGCATAGGCTGTCCGCCGACGCCGGACAGCACGGCCGCGGCCGCCGCCTCGAAGGCGTCCGCCGCCTCGCCGGCCGGCACGACGACGACGCCTGGATTGGTGCAGAACTGCCCGACGCCCATGGTAAGCGAACCTGCCCAGCCCCGCGCGATCTCGGCGCCCCTGGCGTTGGCTGCCTGCGGCAGCACGAAGACCGGATTGACCGATCCCAGCTCGCCATAAAAGGGGATAGGCTCGGGCCGTCGCGACGCCAGATCGAACATCGCGCGGCCGCCGCGCAGCGAGCCCGTGAAGCCGATGGCCTTGATCAGCGGATGCGTGACCAGCGCCTCGCCTGCCTCGTTCGTGTCGGATTGGACGAGCGAGAAGATGCCCGGATGATGGTCCGTGCGCCGGATCGCGGCGACGATGGCTTCGGCTACGATTTCCGACGTGCCGGGATGGCCCGGATGGCCCTTCACGATAACGGGACAGCCGGCGGCGAGCGCAGAGGCCGTGTCGCCCCCGGCCGTGGAGAAGGCGAGCGGAAAGTTGGACGCTCCGAACACGCCGATGGGGCCGATCGGCCTCTGGACCAGGTGAAGTCCCGGACGCGGCAGAGGCTTGCGCTCGGGATCGGCGGGAACGTGGCGCCGGTCGAGATAGGTGCCGTCGCGGATGTGACTGGCGAACAGCCGCAACTGTCCCGTCGTCCGGCCGCGTTCGCCGTCGAGCCGCCCTTCAGGCAGTCCCGTCTCGGCGCTGCCAACAGCCGTGATCGCGGCAGCACGGGCGTCGATCTCGTCGGCGATCGCTTCGAGAAGGATCGCCCGGTCTTCCCGCGATGACCAGCCAAAGGAGGCAAAAGCTTCTTCGGCAGCCCGCGCGGCGTGGTCAATGTCGTCCCGCGTCCCGCGCGCAAAGAATCGGGCTTCGCCGATGGCAGGCTGGGAGGAAAAATACTCGCGGCTCGCCGTCCATTCGCCTGCGATCAGATGTCGGCCGGCTGCCTCCGTCACATGCGTCATCGGTCTGTTCAATCCTCGAACGGTTCGACGGTCTGGCGGCGGCCGAGCATGAAGGCGTCGGCCACGTGAACGAGCGGCGACAGGTCGACATCGATCGCGCGTGCGGCAACGAGTTCGGCGAACCGGCGATAGATGCCGGGATATTCGACGTCGCCGGAGGCGTGCGTCTGCGCGCCATCCACGCTCATTTCCGCACCGCCGGACTGCAGCAGCAATTGACCGGCATCGGTCTCGACGGCGATGTCCCAGGTCTGCGGACCGGTCTGGCGCCAGTCGAAATCGGCATCGACCACGAGACCGGCGACGCCGGCAAAGCGAAGCCGCGCGGCGATCGGCGCGTCCCGGCCGTGCGGAAAATCGAGCGTCGCGGAGACGAGATGGACGGGGTTCGGCAGGATCGCCGTGACGATCGAAAGCGCGTTGATCCCGGGATCGAAGACGCCTAGCCCACCCGGCTCCCAGATCCACGCCTGTCCCGGATGCCAGCGCCGCACGTCCTCCTTCCATGTCACGGTGACATGCCTGACCACCTTGTCGGACAGCCATCGCCGCGCGGGGTCGACGGCTGCGGCAAAGCGGGAATGCCAGGTGGCAAAGAGCGACACGTTCTCGTCGACCGCCATCCGCTTCAGCGTCTCGACTTCGGCCACCGTCGCGCCGGGCGGCTTTTCGAGAAGCACATGCCGGCCGGCCGCGAGAGCCTTGGCAGCCGCCTCGAACCGGACCTGCGGCGGCATGCAGAGCGCGACGGCTGCAACGTCCGGCCGCGCGCTCAGGAGTTCGTCGAGCGTGCCAAAATTGGGGATGCCGTCGAGCCCGCCTTGGCTGCTGACAGTCGCCGCCAGCCGGAACGCGTCGCTGCCGGCGATCGCTGGAATGTGCTGGTCGCGGGCGATCTTGCCGACGCCGACGATCGCGATGTCAGTGACTGTCACGGCCGACTGCCTTGCCGCGATGGCCCTTGAGGAAGTCGAAATCGGCTCCGGTGTCGGCCCCCTGGACGTGGTCGTGGAAGAGCCGCGCATAGCCGCCCGAGGGCTTCTCGACTGGGCATCGCCATGCGGCTAGCCGTGCCGCGATCTCGGCGTCCGGCAGGTCGATATGGATGCGGCGCGCGGGCACGTCGAGCTCGATCATGTCGCCGGTGCGCACGATCGCCAGCGGGCCGCCGACAGCTGCCTCCGGCGTGGTGTGCAGTACGACCGTACCGTAGGCCGTACCCGACATGCGCGCATCCGAGATTCGGATCATGTCGGTGATGCCCTTCTTCAGGATCTTCGGCGGCAGGCCCATATTGCCGACCTCCGCCATGCCGGGATAGCCGCGCGGACCGCAATTCTTCATGACCATGATGCAGGTCTCGTCGATGTCGAGCGCGTCGTCGTTGATGCGCGCCTTGTAGTCGTCGATGTCCTCGAAGACGACCGCACGGCCGCGGTGCTGCATCAGATGCGGGCTCGCGGCCGACGGCTTCAGCACGGCTCCGTTGGGCGCGAGATTGCCCTTCAGCACCGCGATGCCGCCATGCGCGGTCAACGCCTTGTCCGTCGGGCGGATGACGTCCTCATTCCAGTTGCGGACGTCCTTGACCTCGTCCCAGATCGCCGTGCCGGACACGGTGATCGCGTCGCGATTGAGAAGCCCCGCCTCCCCCAGCCGCTTGATCACGACCGGCAATCCGCCGGCGTAGAAGAACTCCTCCATTAGGTATTTGCCCGACGGCATCAGGTTGACGATCGTCGGCACGTCACGGCCAAGGCGATCCCAGTCCTCGAGCGTCAGGTCGATGCCGACACGGCCGGCGATCGCGAGCAGGTGGATGACCGCATTGGTCGATCCGCCGATCGCGCCATTGGTTCGGATAGCGTTTTCAAAGGCTTGCCGGGTCAGGATGTCGGACGGCTTGAGGTCGTCCTTCACCATGTCCACGATCCGCCGGCCGCTCAAATGCGCCATCACGCGGCGGCGGGAATCGACTGCTGGAATGGCCGCATTGCCCGACAGTGCCATGCCCAGCGCCTCGGCCATCGACGCCATGGTCGAGGCCGTGCCCATCGTGTTGCACGAGCCGGGGCTGCGTGACATGGCCTGCTCGGCCTCGAGGAACTCCTCGCCCGTCATCGTGCCCGCCTTCACCGCCTCGCTCATCTGCCAGAGCGCTGTGCCGGATCCGACGCGCTCGCCGCGGAACCAGCCATTAAGCATCGGCCCGCCGGATACGGCGATGGCCGGGATGTCCACGCTGGCCGCGCCCATCAGGAGCGCGGGCGTGGTCTTGTCGCAGCCGACGAGGAGCACGACGCCGTCGATCGGGTTGGCGCGAAGCGCCTCCTCGACATCCATGGCGGCAAGGTTGCGGTACATCATGGCCGATGGTCGCAGCGCGCTCTCGCCGGTGGAGAACACCGGGAACTCGACCGGCAGGCCACCTGCCTCGTAGACGCCGTGCTTCACGCGCTGGGCGAGATCGCGCAGATGCGCGTTGCAGGGCGTGAGTTCAGACCATGTATTGCAGATGCCGATCACAGGCCGGCCGTCGAACAGGTCGGCGGGCAGTCCCTGGTTCTTCATCCAGGAGCGATGGTAGATGTGGTCGCGGCTGGTCCCCCCGAACCATTCCGTCGAGCGCAGCTTGCGTGGCCACTCGGCCTTCTGGAAGCTCATGCCTGTCACGCCTTGTTCTTGTTGTAGACGTCGAAGATGACGGCTGCGAGCAGCACCAGGCCCTTGATGACCTGCTGGTAGTCGATGCCGATGCCGAGGATCGACATGCCGTTGTTCATCACCCCCATGATGAAGGCGCCGATGACCGCGCCGACGATCGTGCCGACGCCGCCCGACATGGACGCGCCACCGATGAAGACGGCCGCGATCACGTCAAGCTCGAAGCCGAGGCCGGCTTTGGGCGTCGCCGTGTTGAGGCGCGCTGCGAAGACCAGGCCCGCAAGGGCGGCCAGCATGCCCATGTTCGCGAAGGTCAGGAAGACGAGCCGCTCGGTACGGATGCCCGAAAGCTTCGCCGCCTTCTCGTTGCCGCCGATCGCATAGATGCGGCGGCCGACCGTCGTGCGGTTGGCGACGAAGGAATAGATCGCGATCAGGAGCGCCATGATGATGAAGACGTTCGGCAGGCCGCGGAACGACGCCATGAGGTAGCTCATGTAGGCGATGGCGCAGACGATCAGCGCGTTCTTGACCGTGAAGACCGCAAATGGCTCCTCGACCAGCCCGCGCTTCTGCTCCTGCCTGCGGCCGCGGATCGCGAGGTAGAGCAGCAGTCCGGCGACCGCGAGGCCGACGACGAGCGAAAACAGGTTGATCCCCTCCCCACCGAACAAATCCGGAAGGAAGCCCGACGACATCAGCTGGAAGGTCGGCGGGAACGGGCCGACGGACTGTCCCGCGAGAAGCCACAGCGTCAGGCCTTTGAAGACCAGCATGCCGGCAAGCGTCACGATGAAGGAAGGGATGCGGAAATAGGCGATCCAGTAGCCCTGCGCCGCACCGATGGCCGCGCCGACGGCGAGGCACAGGATCGCTGCGAGCACGAAGTTCATGTTCCACTGGACGATCATGACGGCGGCGAGCGCACCGACAAAGCCGAGCACGGAGCCGACCGAGAGGTCGATATGGCCGGACACGATGACCAGCAGCATGCCGACCGCCATGATGACGATGTAGCTGTTCTGGAGGATCAGATTGGTGAGGTTCACCGGGCGCAGGAGGATGCCGCCGGTGGCGAACTGGAAGAAGGCCATGATGACGACGAGCGCGATCAGGATGCCGTATTCGCGCATGTTGGCGCGCAGGAAGTTCGGCCGGCCGGAGCGGTCGGAAGCATCGGGGCTGCGCGTGGCGACGGTCTGGTCCATGGGCCTATCCGCCCGCCTTGATGATCATCGACATGATCTTCTCCTGGGTGGCGTCGGCCGTCGGCAGTTCGCCGACGAAGCGCCCCTTGTTCATGACGTAGAGCCGGTCTGTGATGCCGAGCAGTTCGGGCATCTCCGACGAGATGACGATGATTGACTTGCCGCTGGCCGCCAGGTCCCGGATGATCGTGTAGATCTCGAACTTGGCCCCGACATCGATGCCGCGCGTCGGCTCGTCGAGGATCAAAATGTCCGGATCGGCGAACAGCCATTTCGACAGGACGACCTTCTGCTGGTTGCCGCCGGAGAGGTTGACCGTCGCCTGCTCGATCGACGGGCTCTTGATGTTGATACGCCGGCGATAGTCCTCGGCGACCTCGCTTTCGCGGTGACGGTCGACGACGCCGGAGCGCGAGATGCCTTGAAGATTGGCGAGCGGCACGTTGCGCCGGATCGTCTGGTCGAGCACAAGGCCGAAGGATTTGCGGTCTTCGGTGGCGTAGGCGAGTCCCGCATCGATCGCTGCCGGCACCGTCGAGAGATCGACCTTCTTGCCGTCGATGAATGCCTCTCCGCCGACATAGCTGCCATAGGAACGGCCGAAGAGGCTCATGGCGAGTTCCGTGCGGCCGGCGCCCATCAGGCCGGCGATGCCCAGCACCTCGCCGCGCCGCAGCGTGAAGCCGACGCGGTCGACAACCATGCGCTCGCGATCGACCGGATGACGCACCGACCAGTCGCGCACCTCGAAGACAACGTCGCCGATCTTCGGCTCCCGATGGGGATAGCGATCCGACAGCGAGCGGCCGACCATGTCGCGGATGACGCGGTCTTCCGGCACCGGCCCGGCGGCGCAGTCGAGCGTCGAGACCGCCGTTCCGTCGCGCAAAACGGTGATCGTGTCGGCGACCTTCGAGACCTCGTTGAGCTTGTGGGAAATGAGGATCGACGAGATGCCGCGCTCGCGAAACTCCTTCAGGAGCTCCAGCAGGGCATCACTGTCCTTCTCGTTGAGCGAAGACGTCGGCTCGTCGAGGATCAACAAGCGCACCTCGCGCGACAGCGCCTTGGCGATCTCCACCAGCTGCTGCTTGCCGAGGCCAAGATGCATGACCTTCGTCTCGGCGCGCTCGGCGAGACCGACGCGATCCAGGAGCTCGCGCGTGCGCCGGTTGGTCTCCTGCCAGTCGATGATGCCGTTTCGTGCGCATTCCTTGCCGAGGAAGATGTTCTCGGCGATCGACAGGAGCGGCACGAGCGCCAGTTCCTGGTGGATGATGATGATGCCCTTGGCCTCGCTGTCGGGGATGCCGCGCAGGCTCAGCGTCTCGCCCGCATAGACGATCTCGCCTTCGTAGGAGCCGTGGGGGTAGACGCCCGACAGGATCTTCATCAGCGTGGACTTGCCCGCGCCGTTCTCCCCGCAGATGGCGTGGATTTCCCCTTCCTCCACGGTAAGGGTGACGTCGTCGAGCGCGCGGACGCCCGGGAAGACCTTCCCGATCGCGCGCATTTCAAGAAGCGTGGCCACGTCCGTCCCCCGGATGCCAAGGTGCCCGCGATGCCGCCGGTCCTGCGCCGAGGCAGGACCGGCGGCGGCAGGGCTCACTTCAGCTGGTCGGCCGTGTAGTAGCCCGACTCCACCAGCACCGCGTCGATCTGGTCGACGCCGAGCGAGGTGGGCTCCAGCAGGTAGGACGGCACGACCTTCACGCCGTTGTCGTAGGTCGTGGTGTCGTTGATCTCAGGCTCGCCGCCCGACAGGATCGCGTCCACCATCTGCACGGTCACGCCCGCAAGCGCGCGGGTGTCCTTGAAGACGGTCGAGTACTGCTCGCCCGCCATCATCGACTTGACCGAGGGGATCTCGGCGTCCTGGCCGGTGACGCAGGGCATCGCGAGGTCGCCCGAACCGTAGCCCACGCCCTTGACGGACGACAGGATCCCGATGGAGAGCCCGTCATAGGGCGACAGCGCCCCGTGCAGGGTCCGGCTGCCGTAGTTGGCCGACAGGAGGTTGTCCATCCGCGACTGCGCCACCGCGCCGTCCCAGCGGAGCGTGCCGACCACGTCCATGCCCATCTGGCCCGAGGGGACCACGATGTCGCCCGCGTCGATCATCGGCTGCAGGACGGACATGGCGCCGTTGTAGAAGAAGAAAGCGTTGTTGTCGTCCGGCGAGCCGCCGAAGAGCTCCACGTTCCAGGGCTTCTGGTCGCCGAAGCGTTCGCCCAGGCACTGGACGAGGCTTTCGGCCTGCAGGACGCCGACCTTGAAGTTGTCGAAGGTGGCGTAATAGTCGACGTTCGCGCTGTCGCGGATCAGGCGGTCGTAGGCGATGACCTTGATGCCCGAGGCCGAGGCGTTTTCAAGCGCGTTGGACAGCGTGGTGCCGTCGATCGCCGCGATCACAAGCACGTCCACGCCCTTGGTGATCATGTTCTCGATCTGGGCGAGCTGGTTCGGAATGTCGTCCTCGGCATACTGAAGATCGGTCGCGTAGCCCGCGGCCTGGAACTGCTCCACCATCGAGTTGCCGTCGGAGATCCAGCGCGAGGACGATTTCGTCGGCATCGCGATGCCGATGGTGCCCTTGTCCTGCGCCACGGCGGGTGCCACCGGAAGCACCAGCACCGTCGCCAGTGCGGTGGCCAGGGCCAGGCTGGCCCGTCTCGAGAAGTTCATGTCTTCCTCCCTGAAGATCACGTCTTGTTATCTGTCCCGGAACCGCAGGCTCCGGCATCCCGATCCTTGATCTGCCGTTTCATAACCGTCAAATGTCAATTTGGGCAGCAAGCATGATTTTTCGGTCATGATAGGGTTTGACGAACACGCACAGCGCATCCTGCGCGGACTGAAGCTCTCGCACCTGCGTCTCGTGGCGGAACTCAAGACCACGGGGAACCTGACCGCGGCGGCCGAACGCCTTGGCATGACGCAACCCGCGGCGTCGCGGATGCTGTCGCGGATCGAGGAGCTGATGGGCCACCCGGTGCACGAGCGTGTGGGGCGCGCCATGTGCCTCACCCCCGCGGGAGAGGCGCTCGCACGCCGGGCGGAGCGCGTCGTCCTCGAACTGCTCGACGCCTCGCGCGACGTCTCGGAGGCGGCGGAGGGCGCCACGGGCAGCATCCGCGTCGGCGCCGTCACGGGTCCCGCGCTGAGTCATGTGCTCCCGGCCGTGCGCCTGATGCGGCAGCGGTTCCCCGACGTCTCGGTCGAGGTGGTCGTGGCGACCTCGGACGTCCTGTGCGAGCACGTCCTGGGCGGGCGGCTCGATCTCGCGCTGGGCCGGGTTCCTGCAGCGCTCAAGGCGCAGATCGAGACCGAGATCATCGGAGAGGAACCTCTGGGTCTCGTGGTCCGGCGGGGCCATCCGCTGCTCCGCAAGCGCGACATCTCGATCGCGGACCTGCTGGCGCTCGACTGGGTGATGTCCGAGGACGAGACGCTGCTTGCGCGGACGGTGAACCGATGGCTCGCGACGACGGGCCATGGCCCGCCCCGCCGCTCTGTCTCGACTTCGTCGTTCCTGTTCACGCTGGCCCTGCTGAAGGAAAGCGACGCTGTCGCGCCCCTTGCCCGGCCGGTGATCGATACCTTCCTCGCGGGCCGAGGGATGCCGTTCGTCCCGGTGCCGTTCGAGATGCGCGCCGCCGTGGACGCCTACGGCCTGTTCCGGCGGAACGGCGCGGTCCTGCCGCCCGCGTCCGAACGGCTCGCCCGGATGATCCTCGATGTCGCGTCCGGACCGGCGCCCGGCGTGCTGTCCCGGTCAGGAGGCCGGTGACGCCCAGGCCGTGTCCACGATCGACCGGTTGAGGTCGAGCATGGCCGACATCGCCTTGCGCGCGCCTTCGGCGTCGCGCGCCGCGATCGCCTCGGCGACCGCCAGGTGACCTTCGCGGCTGACCTTCTCGTTCTTCGGGTTCACGACGCCGAACTCGTAGGAGACGCGCAGCATCGTCAGGATGATCTGGCGCATCTGCCGCATCACCGTGTTCTGCGTCATGTCGAGAAGCGTGAGATGGAAGCGGCAATCCGCCTCGAACAGCCGTTCCACGTCCACCTGCCCCGGATGGATGGCATTCGCGGCCTCGAGAAGGGTCTGCGCCTGTTCCGGCGTTCCGCGCTGCGCCGCGAGCGCGGCGGCGGCGGGTTCGAGGATGGTTCGAAGCTCTGTCGTCTCGGCGAAGATCTGCCGGATGCGGGGGTGCGTGGGCTCGTGCCACGAGACGACATCGCCGTCGAGGAGGTTCCACTCCTCGATCCGGCGGACCCGCGTGCCGTAGCGCCGCGCGGTGCGCAGAAGCCCCTTGCCCGACAGAACCTTGACCGCATCGCGCACCGTCGCGCGGCTGACGCCGAGCGACCGGGCCAGCTCCTCCTCGGTCGGCATCACGGAGTCCTGCGGATAGACGTCGTTGGTGATCCGCCGCCCGAGCACCTCCACCGCCTGCTTCGCGGCCCCGGTGGGCAGCGACGACATCATCTCGGTCGGGAAGCTGAGTTCGAGGTGGCGCCTCAGGGGAACGGCCGCGGTCGCTGGGTTGATCGTCACGCGCTGTTTCCTCTTTACATCCGATCTAAAGATGACATTCTACATCACATGTAGAGCGTTCGCGCCTACAGTGGCATCATCCGGCAGCAGGCATCAAGACTTCGCGCCCCGGAGCCGTCAGATTGGAGGAGGATCCCATGACCACGCACTACTCGTTCCTTGCGGCTGCCATGATGGCGGCGTCCCTTGTCGTCGGGGCATCCGAAGCGGATGCGATGGAGATCAAGTTCGGGATCGGAATGCCCGAAGGCGATTCGCCGGAATACCAGGCGCTTGCCCGGTTCAAGGAATACGTCGAGTTCAAGACCAACGGCGAGATCACCGTGCGGCTCTTCCCGAACAACCAGCTGGGCGGCGAACGCGAGATGATCGAGATGGTCCAGCAGGGCAGCCTCGAGCTCAGCTTCCCCGCCGACGGGCCGATGAGCGGCTTCTACCCGCCGATGCAGGTCTGGTCGATTCCCTACATCTTCGAATCCGCTCCGGTCGCCTGGCACGTGATGAACAGCGACTTCGCCGACCGGATGAAGGAGGACATCCTCGAGACCACCGGCATCCGGGCGCTGGCCTTCTCGCAGAACGGGTTCCGGTCCTTCACGAACAACGTCCGTCCGATCCTGAACCCCGAGGACATGGCGGGGCTCAAGATCCGCACGATGGAAAGCCCCGTCTACATGACGATGGTCAACGCGCTGGGCGCCACGGCCGTGCCGATCAGCGGGGCCGAGGTGGTGATGGCGCTGCGGC
>VFQQ010004475.1_pt1 | contig 12330 bp, 9 predicted proteins | sample 3512341 | NCBI WGS metagenome assembly VFQQ01 (sample SAMN10412373, study PRJNA504923) | tailings metagenome | isolation source: Relicate 2 Philex TSF1 revegetated site | place: Philippines: Tuba, Benguet | collected 2017-08-29 | reverse complement strand
ACTGGGCGGTATGGGGCAATGGCAACCCGGAATGATAATGGTAGGCGATATGTTTGACATAGGCTTGAAGTACAAAGTAGATGGCTTGTGCACTGAGCTATCGGAGCTAGTTCGTTCAGAGGAAGAAACGCCTAAAACACCTACTAAAGCCACTTCTAAAACCAAAGCATCGCCAAAAATCGAAAGTAAAAATACCAAGCCTTCGGCCTCATTTCGGGGAAGTCAAAATGGGTATCATTATGCTTATTTTTCCTCAGAGAACAAATTAGAGATTGAACACGAGGGTAAAATTACGAAGTATAGTACCAAAGGTTATGCGCTTTCGGGAGTGCAGCAATCACAATCAAACAGTGTTCAGAATCTTACTTTTAGCTATCCTGGAGGTACGGTAAGTGTCAAAGATTTGAAAAAAATAAAATAGACTTCATGTCAATCCTAAAAGCTTCGCAGAGGAGCTTTTAGGATTTGATTTCTTCTTCCACTAGATCTAAATCTTCAGTCGGGACTACTTCATTAGGTATAGCTGTACCCATAATACGCTTGCGGTGCTGTATGCCCCAAGCCCTCATTTCGTTCAGAACATTCCGCAACGAATGTCCGTAGGGAGTTAATTCATATTCTACGGTGACAGGAACAGTGTCGTACACGGTACGTTTGACCATTTGATTGATTTCTAATTCACGCAATTCTTTCGACAACATCCGAGGCGTAATGTTGATAATCGACCTTTCCAATTCTTTGAAACGTTTTTTTCCTTGTATTAAGGCTCCTAAAATGGGTAGTTTCCATTTGCCACTGATGATGTCAAGACAGTCACGGACGGGTACTACATAGTCTGCACAATTGGGCAAGTCTTCTTTTATCATTTGTATACAAATCGTTTAGTTGCTATCATGGAGTATACCGATATACTTTGGTATAGTAGTTACTTTTGTATAGTAAAGGTAGCTACATTTGCTGTTGGTAAAAAGACTATCCATAAAATAAATTACAAAGATGATATTAGTAACAGGAGCAACGGGCCATTTAGGTTCAGCTACGATTGATTTTTTATTAGAAACAACGCCTAGTACTCAAATAGTAGCATTGGTGAGAGATGTAGCCAAAGCAGGCAACCTCACAGAAAAAGGGGTTGAAGTTCGTCAAGGAGATTATTCGGATGCCGATTCGCTATCAAAAGCTTTTGAAGGAATAGATACGTTGTTGTTGATTTCGTCGAGTTCAATGGAAAACCGACTTTTGCAGCATACCAATGCCATAGATGCCGCCAAAAAAGCGGGCGTAAAATACGTTGTATATACAAGTGTGGTCAAGCCCTCTTACGAAACTAAGTTTTTGCCAGGTCTTGATCACATCAAAACCGAAGAGTACCTCAAAGCGTCAGGGCTAAATTATGTTGTTTTTAGAAACACTTTTTATGCCGAAGTATTGCCGATGTTGTTGGGTAATGCCCTCGAAACGGGTCATTGGTACTATCCTGTGGGAGAGGCTAAAATCAACTTAGTGGCACGGTTTGATATAGCTGAAGGATTGGCAAAGGTACTCGTAGCACCCGAAAAGCACCTCAATCAAGTATATGAAATCACGTCGAGTGAGTCGTTATCGTTTACCCAAATTGCCGCTCTTCTGACCGAAGCGAAGGGAAAGACGATTACTTATACTAGTATTCCGACCGAAGCTTTTGTGGGTGGATTGCAACAAGCAAATCTTCCCGAACCTGTAATAGGGATGATTGTAGGGATAGCAGAAGCTATCAAAGGTGGCGAATTAAGTACGACAGATGCTGCCTTGGAAAATATCTTAGGTCGTAAAACTGCTCCGCTAAAGTCTTTTATCGAATTACTATAATTTCCTCTTTATCAACCCAATCTCATGAAAATTACACTTTGGATTGTTCAAGTATTGCTTGCTGTCATGTTTTTGATGGCTGGTTTCATGAAACTCACGACTCCAATCGCCGAGCTGGCGACTCAGATGCCTTGGGTTAATGATTTTTCGGAAGGGATGGTCCGATTTGTTGGAGCAGTAGAGCTGCTTGGAGCAATCGGCCTTATTTTGCCTTCGCTTTTAAGAATCAAGCCTATTCTGACTCCCCTTGCTGCTTTAGGACTGGCTACGGTGATGATTGCAGCGGCGGTTTATCATGCGCTTAAAGGTGAATTTGCGGCTATTGGTTTCAATTTCGTACTGGGAGCGTTGGCGTTGTTTGTGGCTTGGGGAAGATACCAAAAGGCCCCGATTACTGCTCGTTGAAAATCATCAACGATTTATGCTAGAATTTTGCCAAAATAAACCACTTTGGTAACTTAGCAACCGCTTAGTACACACTAAGCGGTTTTTGTTTTTTCACCTCTTAACCGATAGCCATGCCTTCTACTGTTTTGGAGCGTTTTCTACGCTATGTGCAAATTGATACTCAGTCAGATCCCCATTCTTCTACTCAACCTTCTACCGAAAAACAAAAAGATTTAAGTCGGGTTTTGGTAAATGAGCTTTTTGAAATGGGCCTTGTAGATGCTCATTTGGACGAGTATGGCTACGTATATGCTACTTTGCACGCCAACACCCCCAAGCTCAATGTTCCGGTGATTTGCTTTTGCTCGCACGTAGATACGGCGCCCGATTGTTCGGGAAAAGGTGTAAAGCCACTTGTGCATCAGCAATGGGACGGCTCAGACATTGTCTTGCCCGATGATACATCGCAAGTTTTGCGAGTAGCCGACCATCCAGATTTAGCGGCCCAAATCGGTAATGATATTGTGACCGCAAGTGGGACTACGCTTTTGGGGGCTGACAATAAAGCAGGAGTAGCCGAAATCATGGATGCCGTTTATCAGCTTGTCAATCATCCTGAGATCAAACACGGCACTATCAAAATCCTGTTTACGCCCGATGAAGAGATTGGACGAGGAACCGCCAAGGTCGATTTGGAGAAATTGGGGGCGGATTTTGCCTATACGATTGATGGCGAAAGCCTCGGAACGCTCGAAGATGAGACTTTTAGTGCCGATGCGGTCAAAATCACAATTTATGGCGTAAGTACTCATCCGGGGTTTGCCAAAGGAAAATTAGAAAATGCCCTCAAAATAGCGGGCGATGTATTGGCCGCGTTGCCCAAAGACCGGCTTTCGCCCGAAACCACCGAAGAAAAAGAAGGGTTTATTCACCCGACACACATGGAAGGTATCCTCGAAAAAGTAGTGTTGGAGTTTATCATTCGCGATTTTTCGGTAGAAGGTTTACACGAAAAAGAGACTTTTTTGAAAAATATTTTGGACGGTGTACTCGTCAATTATCCTAATTCTAGGGCTGATTTTGAGGTGATTGAGCAGTACCGTAATATGAAAGAAGTGTTAGACCAACATCCCCAAGTAAGTGAATATGCCCTAGAAGCCATCAAACGCTCCGCTTTGACTCCCCTTAGAAGAAGTATCCGAGGAGGAACCGACGGCTCACGTTTGTCTTTTATGGGATTGCCCTGCCCTAATATTTTTGCGGGTGAGCATGCCTTTCATTCCAAATTAGAATGGGTATCGGTACAAGACATGCAGAAGGCGGTGGAAGTGATTGTAAATTTGTGCCAGATTTGGGAAGAAAAAACATAGATTTTTTAAAAGATAAACAAATAAAACGCTTTCTATATACCAAAGTAATAAGATACAAAAAAAGGTATACTTAAGAAATTAGTTATTTTGTATTAAATGAGCTTTTTGTAAGCTCATTTTTTGTTTATTAGCATTTCATATAATTTAAAAAACAAAAGTTATGACCCGTTACAGCCTCTTAACCTTTACTATTGTACTAAGTTGTTTGTTGAGTTCTTTTCAAATGGACGATGCTTGGTTTGACAAGATTGTGAGTAAATTTCAAAACTACCAGCGCACCTATCCTCAAGAAAAAGTCTATTTACACCTAGATAGGCCCTATTATTCGGCAGGAGAACGGATTTGGTTTAAAGCCTATTTGGTGACGGCCATGCTTCACGAAGCCGATTCAATCAGCCGAGTGCTTTATGTGGATTTGGTAAATAAGCAAAATGGAAAAATCATTTTGATGAAAAAAGTGGCTATGTCGGGTGGTATAGGAAGGGGAGAATTGGCTCTTGGAGACTCACTAGCAGTAGGAGAGTATCGTTTAAGAGCATATACCAATTGGATGCGTAATTATGACGATTCTTTCTTTTTTCAACGAGATATAAAAATTCTTCGCCCAGATTTCAAAGCCTCGTCATTGCCGCCCAATCCTGACGATATTGACGTGCAGTTTATGCCAGAAGGGGGGCATCTTGTAGCCAATCTAGAAAGTCGAGTTGCTTTTAAAGCACTCAATACCTTGGGAAAAGGAACCGATATCACAGGGGCAGTATTGAACCAAGCCAATGATACCGTGGCGGGTTTTAATACAGGACATTTGGGAATGGGCTTTTTCAATCTAAAACCTGAATCTGGACAACAATACAGAATAGAAGTCAGGAAACCCAATGGACAATACACCAAATATCCGATCCCAGAGATATTGGCTGAAGGCTTTGTACTGACCGTCGATAATCTCTCCAATAAAGATAACATAAGGGTGATTGTGAGGCACAATAAAAACGTGACACAAGGCGAATTAGCACTTCTTGCACATACACGAGGACTAGTAGTATACGGAGCAAAAGGGGCAATGGCCAAAAAAACGCTGCTTTTTAACGTGCCGCGAGCTGAATTGCCCGAAGGTGTCCTTCATTTTACGCTGTTTGATGACCAAGCCAAGCCCGTAGCTGAGCGTTTGGCTTTTATCAATAAAAACCAACAATTAAATATTCAGGTTGCGACTGATAAACAAATCTATAAATCGCGCGAAAAAGTAGAGGTGGAAATCACCGCCAAAGATGCCAACGGGCAGCCCGTAAGTGGTAATTTTTCGTTGGCAGCCGTTGATGCTGGCCAAATCATTGACAAAGAACTTTATGCTGACAACATCCGTTCGTATTTTTTGCTGACTTCTGATTTGAAAGGAAATATTGAGGAACCGGCAAGGTATTTTAGTGCCCAAAATACCAATTCAAATGCGCAACTTGATTTGTTGATGATGACCCAAGGGTGGCGACGGTTCAATTGGACTTCGGTTTTGAGCGATTCTGCGAGTGCTCATCCCTTTTTCTTGGAGCAGGGCATTAGTTTTCAAGGCAAGGTAACGCGCCTCAACAAAAAGCAACCCGGCAAGGTAAAACTGACTTTCATGATGATGCAAAAAGACAGCGCTCAATCGTTTTTGACGGGCGAAAGTACCGAAACGGGAGAGTTCGCAGTTTATGACGTGGATTTGCGCGATACCACCAATCTGCTGGTACAGGCCGTCACGGAAAGAGGTAATCGAAACCTCATCCTTAGTCTTACGCCCTTTCAGCCAGCCAAAATGACGATAACTAAAGTACCTTACAATCCAGTCGAATTTGATGCCAACGAATTGGCAGAGTATCTCAGACGAACCGAAGAATATCTGCGTATTGAGCGGCAAATACGGGCAAGCCGAGAGCAAATGCTGCAAGAAGTAGTAGTGAAAGCAAAAAAAGCCGACCCGCTAAAAGATGATGGACGAAGGGCATTGTATGGTAATCCTGATGCTACTGTAAAGTTTGACCAAATCAATACGGCAGGTGCTATGAGTATTTTTGATGTGATTCAGGGAAGAGTGGCGGGGGTTACTATCACGGGAAGTGGTATGAACCGAACAGTCCAAATTCGGGGAGCGGCCAATTTTAGTGGCGTAGTAGAACCGCTTTTTGTGTTGGACGGAACGCCTGTTGACAAACAAGCGATAATGAACCTTCCGCCGTCGGACGTAGAGGCGGTCGATATTTTGAAAGGTGCTTCGGCGGCTATTTATGGGAGCCGTGGGGGAGGAGGAGTGATTGCGATATTGACAAAACGTGGTGGTAGCAACTACGATTGGTCAAAAGAGGCGGTTCCGGGTACCCTAGTCACCAAAATCTTGGGATACAGCCCAGAAATGGAATTTTACGCTCCTAAATACGATACGCCCGCCCCTGAGCACGTTCGACCTGATTTTCGCCCTACTGTATTTTGGGCACCTCTCATCCAAACCAACCAAGAAGGAAAGGCCAAAGTGACCTTTTTTACCTCCGATGCCAAATCTACGATTCAACTAAAAATAGAAGGTATGACGAGTGTAGGAAAAATGGGCGTAGGGCAAGGGCAGTTTAAAACTTCTGAATAAGCAATTGAGAAGTAGAAAATATAAAAGCCTGCTGAGAGAAACTCCCGGCAGGCTTTTATATTTTACCATTTTTCAAGTCCTAACAATTTCTTGCCTAGTTCATTGAGTTCGGCACGGTCATATTTGATTTGTTCCCAACGGCGAGGGTCACCCGGAAAAGCGTAGCCTTCAGGAGCAATGCGGTTTTTCCAAGAATTGATGCGCCATTCGCGCATGGCATCATTGTCTTCTTCGGCGGGCATCATTGAGATGTACTGAGCGATTCTGACCTTATCTTCTGAGAGGTTGGGGCGGATACCGTGCGGCTGACTGCTATTAAATATCAGTAAATCACCCGCTTCGAGTTTTACTTTTACAAGTTTGTCTTCAAAACCACTGATGTCGGGTTGGAAGCGGTTGCGGTCGGCGGGTTGGGTGAGCTTCCACGTGTCGTAAGTTCTGAAAAGCTCAGGAATACATTGAAACCCGCCCATATTTTCGTCGGTTTGGTCGGCAAGGGCGAGTACACCCTGTACGTTTTGGGGTTTGGTTTCGGGGTCATAATCCCAGTGAATAAACCCTTTGTATTCAAAACCCGGACGAATCGGGAAGTTGAGGTTGGCACGGTCGATCGTGACCCATAGCTTTTCTGTACCCCAAACATCCACAAAGGCGTCGTAGACCCGTTGCATTTGGCGATTGTTCCAGAGATGTTGGTGATTATATACTTCTACCATGCCTGTACCTGTCAGCTCCTTCATTTTCATTTCGGCGCGTGGTGGAGCATACCATGTTTCGGGATTGTTGGGGTCTTTTTCTTCAAATTCCCACAAAAATTCGGCGGTTTTTAGGGCTTGCTCGCGTGGTACTGCATTTTTGACAACTACGTAACCATTATGTACCCAAAATGCCCAATCCTCTTCGCTCAAAACTCTTAGTGAGTGTCCATTGGAGCGGTCGCTGAGTTTGATATGACTGCTTGTAGCGGTAGAGGGGTTACCGGGTATTTCTTTGTGATTCTGATTCGGAATCATGGTAGGGGTCATTGTTTGCGCTTCCATGTTTTGTAATATTTTTGATTGAAATAATAATACAAAGATAATGGAGCCTCAAAGCCAATTTCTAGCCTTCAAATTGCCAAAATTTGAACTCTATTGATTTTTTAAGGGTGTATTGTATTTGTAATTATCAAAAATGATAGAAATAGATGAATGCTGAGCTTATCTAGTAGCAGGTAACTTCAATAAATAACCTGCCAAATCAGCAAGATCTTTCTCTTTGAGTCCTAGCGACGACGGCTCTGGCATAAGGCTATTGGTGAGTTGTTTGCGGGAGGCGATATTGGTAGCTTTGATAGCGGTAGTTTGACCGCCAGCATCTTTGAGTACCACCGTAGCTCCGTCACCTACGATAAAACCATAGTAAGTATTTTGATCTTTGGTTTGGATAATCCAAGGTTCATAACCAAAAGCCATGCTAGCGCTTGGATTGATGATGGCATCAAGCAGGCCGGGTTTGTCAAACTTCTTGCCAATCAACGACAAATCTGGACCGATGTCTTTGCCGTCTTTGCCAAAACGGTGGCAAATGGCGCAATTGGTTTGGAAAATCTTCTGCCCTTTGGAAGCATCACTCGGAAAGCTTGCTGCCAAATTGATTGAGAGCCCTTTGCCGCTTGGGCGTGGGAAATAATCGCCCGCCATCATACGAATACTACGGTCGGGATTGTTGAAAATATGCTCCGCAATGACGGGACGTACTTCTTTGGGGATTTTATATTCGCTTGCCGTTGCCAAAATCAACTGTCCCCCAAACACATCAGCGGCGAGGCTCTTGGCCGCATTTTCACGGTCAGGTTTGGAGGCTAGGGTATCAAGCATTATTTTTTGCCATTCAAGCATTTTTTTCTGTTCAGGAGTAAGCTGTGCAGCAGCGGCTTCTTGCCAGTTGAGGAGGTCTTGCCAATCGTTGGTTTTGCGGAAATTGACCCAATAAAACGCTTGCTCGGCTACATCTTTGAGCTGATTTTTAGAAAGTTCAAGCATCGTGAGTGCCGCCTCTTTGTCTTTGATAAAAGCCAAGGCCGTAATAGCTCTTTTACGCTCATCGGCGGGTAAGGTAGCCGTGGTTGCTCTTGTTTTTAAATCAGAAAGAGCGGTTTTGGGGTGAATTCTCCACGTGAGCCAAGCTTGCTGAGGTGTCCATTGAACTGGATTTTTAGGCCAAGAAGGGCGAAGGTCACGGTAGATATTTTCTTCTTTACCGTCCAATCCAATTCCCAGGGCTTCAAGGTAATAGCGGTCTTTACCGTCAAATTTAGCAATGAGCGCTTCGAGTAGATTTTTAGAAGTTTCGTAAGGAACATCCCGCAATGCAATGGCGATTTCGCGTAGCAAAGCTACATCTGTGATGCTATTTATGGCAGGAACCCACGAAAGGTCGTTCGTGGGGTAAAGTTGTCTCAGCGCTCTGAAAGCGGTGATTTTGAGTTGATTATCAGGGTTGTTTTTGAGGATTGTAGCTACTTCGGCCTTTCCTTTAGGGCCCAGTTGTGCCAATAGCCACACCGCTCTTGCTTGTACAAAAGGATTGGGTGCTTTAAGCAAGGCTTTTACCTCCGGTATTACTTTTTCTCCTTCTGCTTTCAGTGCCACAAAACCGAGGTTTCTTACGTTGATAGCGGGATTTTTGAGGGCTTCTATTTGCCCAGCGGTAGTGGTTAAATCAATTTTGGGCGTGGTAAGTTTTTTGCCTTTGGGCGTAATCCGATAGATGCGACCATAGCCGATTTTATCGTGCATTTGGTGGCCTCCCACGACAGCATCGTACCAATCGGCCACATAAATAGCGCCATCAGGCCCCGTAGCAGCATCGCTTGGACGAAACCATTTCCGTTTGTCTTGACCTGTTTCGTGCCAAATGTAATGTTCGTCCACTTTAGGAAACGAACTTATCAAATCAATGCGCTGACTGAGGTCGTAGCCTGCGCCCTTGGGTTTGGGCCAATACATCCATACCACATTCCGGCCTGCTTCACAGCTCAGTACCGTACCACGGTATTTGGGGCCAAGTGCATCTCCTTCGTAAACGAGCATACCCGTAGGGGAACCTGCGCCGGTGTTGTCGCTAGCGATGAGCACACCAGGGTCTTCTTGGTGCCAATGGGCCGTAAACATATCTTGGTCGGGGCGGCGGTCGGCTTGCCAGTAGCGTGTGCCGTCGGCGCTAAAATAGCCCGCATTGGAGCCTTCCATGACCCAACTCGTGCGGCAAGTTACGACTTGGTCGTCGTTGTCGTTTTGCCAATAGTTGCCATAGCTATCGATAGCGGTTTCGTAGCTATTCCTGAAATTGTGCGCCATTACTTTGAGTCCCGTTGCATCGGGATTCATACGGAGTGCCAAGCCGCCCACCCATACGCGTCCGTCATCGCTCTTTTGATTGCCTTGGTTGTTTTTGTTGTAGGGAGTACCGCCAATATAAATACTTCCTGAGCGAAGCGTCCAGCCGCTTTTGTCTTTGACTAGGTGGGAGCCGGCGTTGCCTGTATTGAAATGCCAAAGTCCATCAGGCCCTGCCGTAAGCGAATGCAGCGAGTGGTCGTGGTCGAGCCCGCCAAAACCCGTCAAAATGATTTCTTTTTTGTCGGGCACGTCGTCGCCGTTTTCGTCGGTGTACACAATCAAGTTAGGCGCACAGCTTACGATTACTTTATTGCCAATGACCCCAATGCCCAAGGGTGCCACCAAGTCTTTGTCTTGTACAAACACCTTCGATTTATCGGCTTTGCCGTCGCCGTCGGTATCTTCCAAAATAACCACCCGGTCGCCTTCGGCAAAGCTGAGTTTTTGATCGGGTTTATTATTGAAATTTCGGTAGTTGACCGCCTCCGTAATCCACACTCTGCCCTTAGCATCGATGTCCATATTGGTAGGGTTATGAAACAAAGGTGTGGTAGCCCAGAGCGTCGCTTCGAGGTCTTCGGGGACATATACTTGATTGGAATCTCCTTGGGTTACTGTTTGATACGCTTGTTGGAGGGTGTTGGTTCCGGTAAAAGAAAGGGCAGCTACCAAGCTAGTACAAGTGCCTAATATGAAAAATGTCTGGCGCATTACAACGAAGATTAAGGTCTTAAACTGAAAAGAAAAATAAGTTTCTCACCTACTCAAAACTTATTATAAAGAGTGGTGACTAAAGCTGATTTTATGGTTGATTAGGGCCAAATTTAAGTTTTTGAAAAGTGCTAGGGGGTTTTGTTGCAGTCATTGATACCACTTGATAAATTGTATGATAACTATCATTCTTTATAAGCAAAAGATTCTGTAACTTGAGATTTTAAACCCTACAGTGTTCCAAAATACATACAGCTTTATTATGCGCTTTAAGATATACCTAAAACCCCTACGTGACCGACAAAAACTTTTGTTTAATTATCAATACCCTCTACAGGCTTGGATTTATGGGTTGTTAGCGCGGGCAGATGCGGATTATGCTACATTTTTGCATCAGCAAGGCTATGAGTTGGCAGCTACCCGAAAGACATTTAAGCATTTTACATTTTCGAGTTTGGTAATTCCACGCACTGAACCCATTCGAAAAGGCGATACGTATATGACGCTCCGTTCGGATATATTGAGTCTTGTGATTTCGTTTTATGTAGACAAAGCCGCCGAGGGTTTTATCATAGGATTGTTTCAAGAGCAGCAGCTTAGTATTTACAATCGCGAGTATCGCGCCGATTTTGTGGTAGAGCGGGTAGAGACGCTACCCGTGGTGGCCTTAGATGCCACAGTGACCTTTCGCACCTTATCGCCGATGGTAGTAGCCAAAAAAACAGACAGTTTGGATCAGTATTTAGCCCCGACGGATGCCGAATTTGGTCGATTTTTTGCGGTCAATTTGGTCGATAAATTTCGTTCGATACAGCCTTCTATGCACATGGACGCAACTGTTGCCGAGCGACTCGTGAAGTTTGAACTCTTGAGCGACCCCGAACGTATCAAAAAACGAGGTATTTTGACCAAAGAAGGGAAAGAAAGGCTACAGACGAAAGTGGTTGGATATCAGAATTTTACATTTGCGCTCACGGCTCCACCCGAACTTATTGAAGTGGGGTATTGGGGAGGGTTTGGCCGGCACAATGCGCTGGGATTTGGGTGTGTGGAGGTGATTAGTGCTTCACCACCTTGACGTTCAAGCGTTTGAAGGTTTTAAGTAAATCAGCGTTTTTGGCCTGTGATGCTTCCTCAATGGTTGCAAATTGACCAAGTTGTTTGGGTGATTTGTCGTCGTAGTTGCCATGTAAGTTGGTTTTTAAGCAATAATAACACTTATTTGATGAAACGATAAAACCTTCATAGGTATGATTTGGAGTGAAAGTTACGATACCTTCATCGCTAATACCCCAAATGTTAAAACTACGACGAGGTTCGCTTCCCGTAAAAACGACAGTAGTAGAAGGGTAATAGACAAAAAAAGTTTTCGACACTAATACGTTTTGATGATGAGAAATCTAGTATCTTTGCGGTTGACTGATGCGTTTGGTCGCTTACATAACTCATCTCCTGATGGGGGTTGCCAGTACTGGTACGGGGGCGAAGAGATGTATCAGTTTTTTTGTGTCCTCACAAATTTAAAGGCGGTTTTAACTCGTCGAGCCTCAGTAAGTGAGTCTCACCGTCATATACTTTCGGGTTTTCTGCGTATAAATCAACAATTTTACCTGCTAAAGGCTCTATGCTTTGCCAGAAGCGGATTTCGCCCTTTAATAAATAGCGTTGTAAGGCCCATAAAAAGTAATCTACGATGCTTAATTCGGGCATTTGATAACTGGGCTCAATACTACAATTATACTGAATGTCTTGTTTTTCAAGCCCTTTCTTCTTGGCATCATTTTCAATGGCTTGGTCAATGGAAGAGACGAGTTTGTGCAGTGCTGACTTGGCTCTGCCTGCCAAATAAATTGAATGGCTGTGTCCAGGGTTTAGTTTCTCCTGAAATAAGTGAGAAACTAGGTCAAAATAAAATTCGGAGGGGTTATTGTTATGCTTACGGTTGAAAATGCCTAGGTCTTTGCGTCCAATAATGGCGTGAAAACGAAGTTCGGAAGGGTTGAATTGCCGAAGG
>VFQQ010004474.1_pt1 | contig 12330 bp, 20 predicted proteins | sample 3512341 | NCBI WGS metagenome assembly VFQQ01 (sample SAMN10412373, study PRJNA504923) | tailings metagenome | isolation source: Relicate 2 Philex TSF1 revegetated site | place: Philippines: Tuba, Benguet | collected 2017-08-29 | reverse complement strand
ACCCACCCACCCTGTGCTTGCACTGCAGGCATTGAGCAGCAGATTGCGCGGCTCAGCGAGATTGAGTCGCTGCAGGAGGAGTGGCAGATCCAGGTGCGTGGGCCAGCCGGCTCCTGTGCTGGCCGCCAGCTGCGCTGCAGTGTGCACCTGTCTGCTTAGCCAGACACCCCCCTCAACCTTGCATCGCTCTCAAGATCTAATTTTGCCTGTTGTACCTGAGCCGGGCTGCTGCTTTACTTCACTGCGCCTGTGCAGGCCGAGGCCCAGGACGAGGTGGAGCGGCTGCTGCGCTCCCAGGCCATCTGAGGCTGCAGCACAGCTGGCCCACGCCGCTTTGAAGCTTGGCCGGGCACAGCCAGCCTGCAGACCACCTTACACAGCTCAACAGCACAGCTGGCACATGCTGCTTCGCAGCTCGGCACCCGCCCTCTGCAGGCCGCCCAATTTTCCTCCCCCTTACGTATGCTTGTCAATGTCTCGTCTGATCCTCCCCCCTTGTACACTAAGGCGATTCCGAATTTGATGCTGCCTTTGTTCAGACTGCCGAGAAGACGCTTTGCACGCTTGCTCCCAGCGACATTGTCTAACACAGATAGTGTGACCAAAAGTGTACTCAAGGGTGCAGTGTGGACAGAAGGGAGACTGCAAAGAGGTACACAGCGTGGGAGCAGGGAACGGCACTAACTCAACAGCGGCGCCTTTCAGTGGCCGGGCACATATTCGTCATCCGAGGCATCATCTGCCCCTGCATCCGGCTCGCTTTCCTCCTCGCTGCTTGGGTCGTCATACTCCACCGCCGCACGCTTGCCCCGCCCGCCGCCGCCCCTGCCGCCCCTGCCGCCGCGCCCGCCGCGCCCTCGCGCAGGCTGCGGCGCTGCTGCGGCCACAAAGGCAGTGGCGTCTGTGTCTGCATTGCTGCCTTCCTGCTGCTGCAGCAGCGCTCCGTTGGGGAACAGCTCGGCCGCCGGCTGGCCAGCAGCGGGGGCTGCATGGTCGACCTCCATCGCCTGCTGCGCACCCTCGCTGCCCTCCTCCTCCTCCTGCTCCAGCGCTGCCAGGTCCAGGCCGCTGGCAGTGCGGCTGCCGGCGCGGCTGGTGGTGCGGGAGCCCTGCTGGTAGCGGGTGGCGGCGCGCAGCTGCCGCTCGTCCACAAAGTGGTTCACCTCCACCACATCCCTGCGCATGGGTGAGGGAGGTGCAAGGATCAATAGAGGAATAATGTTGAAGCTTGCAGGCCAGATGCACTGATGCGCAGCCTGTACTGCATGGCTGGCAGGGAATCAATGCAGACAACCCTCCCAAAACAGCTGCCAAATACTCACTCTTTGACGGCTGCTGCTGAGCGGCCGCGGCGCAGCCCGCCCTTTGCCGCCTCAACTGGGTCACCCATAGGCGACAGAGCGCGCTGCAGGCAGGGCGGCACACACAGCACTTGAGCGCAGTTGGTTTGGATAGCAGTCAGTGCAGCTCAGTGGATGCTGCAGACCTGGCAGCTGCGATAAAGCATTCAAGAGAGCAGCCGCCCACGCTGCAATGGCTCAGGACCAGCCTCTGCAGCTTCAGCAGCCTACCCTGCGGCGCCGTCGCCCGTTGCCCTCATCTTCCGAATCAGTCTCCCCTCGCTGCGTCTGCCGAATGGCTGCACAATAGAGGGTGAGGAGAGTGATAACTCAGCAGAAGAGAAGGCTCTACCGCGCCGGCAAGATGGAATATAGACCAACACAAGCGCTGTCCAGCCCAGCACACGCGACCTGCGGCTGATGCACGCCAGCCCACCCACCGTCGCGCAGCGTCTCATCGTAGTCGTTGAAGGCGTAGTTGACCTTTTGGCGGGCGCGGCGGACCCTGCACTCACATTCGGGTGAGTAAGGCGAATCTAAGGACAGATGGCGATAGAACTGCAATGCTCAGCTGGGTCCAGCTGAGTGCACACTTGCGACTAAACCAAGCTGCTCTTGAGACCTGCCCTCTGCAGCAACCGCCCCTGCTCACTTGGCGCCATCGTCAAATGCCGCCCCTGCACTGCCGCTGCCGGTAGCAGCGCCGACAGCAGCCAGGCCGACAGCAGCGCCGCCTGCAACCGCGCCTGCGCCGCCGCTGCCTGTGGCGCCCGGTGCTGCCGACGCTGCAGGGGCCGCCATCTGCATCTGCATGCCCAGCTTCTTCTGCACCGCCTCCAGCGCCTTGATGCGCCGCTCCTCCTCCTGCCGCATGGCCAGCAGGGGGGCCAGCACCTGCGTAGTGTGTGGAGGGTGGCGGGTGCACTCTGTCGGTCGACAGCTGCTGGCAGTGTGTAGGGGTTTCTGGCCACCCAGAGCACAGCTGATGCAGGCTGTGACCGTAATGTGCATTAGCCCAGCAGGCAGAACAGCGCCAACTGCCTTTGTACTCCTCACCAGCGCCCGCAGCTTCTGGGCCATGTCTTGCTCCCCGGGGTGGCTGCTGGCCGCAAACTTGTTGGTCAGAGCCTGCAGGGAGGGGCATAGCGCAACCGAACAGGTAAGGCAAGGGCGGCAGTGAACTTGCAGCTGCACACGGCACAGCAGGCATTGCAGTAAACCAACATGGTTTCCCTAGCCAGCAGCAGCACATGTCCTGCCCCAGCATGCCCTTCCACTCCCTGCGAACACCCCTCTGCCCCCTCACCTCAAACTCCTCCAGCGTGGTGGCTGCCACCTCCCACCGCGGCTGCTGCTCCGGGTCGGGCGGCACCTGGTAGGCGGCTAGCCGCGCCTGCTCCTCCCACCAGCTCTCATCTTCATCGCTGCCAGAGTCGGCTGCCGCGGGCTGCTGCTGGGCCGACAGCCGTGCCGCCGCTGCTGCCTGCAAGAAGGGCAGCTGCTGTGCTGCCGCCATCTGCAGGAAGGGGAGCTGCTGCGCCGCCGCCGCTGCCTGGAGGAAGGGCAGCTGCTGTGCCGCTGCTGCTGCCTGCATCATGGCCTGCAGCTGCGCCACCTGCAGCGGTGCCTGCCCCGGCACCAGGCCGCCGTGCTGCAGTGCTGCGGCAACCACAGGGCCAGCTGGGGCTGCTGCAGCGGGGCGCTGGCTGGCAGGCGCTTCCTGCTTGATGGATGCAAGAGGCGCCTTCTGCTCGGCAGCTGGCTTGGCGGCTGCCTCCTGCTTGACGGCAGGCTTGGAGGCCTCCTCCTGGTCAGCTGCCCCCTCCTTGGCTGGCTCCAGCGGCGGCAGCGGCGTCTCGCGGTACAGGCGGAAGCCTGCAGGTGAGACAGGGGAGGGCCGGCACGCAGCATTAGACACAGAACAACACGGCTGCAGGGCTGCAGCAGGAGGGCGTCTGCCTGACTGCAGAGCGGCCCACCTCTGGCATGGATGCACGTCACCGGCACAAGCAGACCTAGACATGCTTGCCAGTCTTCATGCAGGCCAGCTGTGAGCCCACCTGTGGTCTGGATGGAGTGGAAGATGTAGTAGTGCGCCCCGGTGCTGTCCTGGCCGGCGGGCAGGCGGCGGAAGGCCTGGGTGCCCAGGTCCACGATGGGGGCGTCGTCCAGCTGGTGTCAGGGCAGGGATGAAGGGGGCGCGACGAGGTTAGGCCCAGTGAGGATGAGGCATATGCCAAAGCCAACGAATCACCTAAATCTACTGCTGAAACTGCAACATGCAACAACAGGCAGCCTCCCCGCCCCGGCAGTACCAGTTTCGCAAGCCATCTTGCCAAATTCGAACACCAGCAGCGATGCGTGGCACTCACCCGCCCGGTGCGCACGGCTTCCATCTGTGCGATGCGCACCAGCTGCAGCTCCGCCTGGCTCCACTCCCGCATGTAGCTGTCAGCCGTGCGGGTCTGCGCAGGTAATGGGAGGGTATGGCAGGTGCTAGTGAGGCGAGGCCCGGGTACTTGGTTGCGTATTGCCTGCAGTGTAGCAGCGCAAAAGACTCATAACCAGCCAACCGAAAACCCCCGCCACCCACCTGAATGTCCTCGCGGTCGCAGCGGATGGTGCACAGGAAGTGCAGAGCGCGCACCCTGCACAGAGGAGAACAATGCTCTGCTAAGCATCGACCTTTGTACTCGCAGGCAGGCTGGGTATGCATGGCTGCCAGCTAGCTCACCCTCCTGACCAGACAGGCAGCTGCAGCAGGCGCTGGGCAATGAAACAGGCACAGCTAACCTGTCTGGTGCGGGCAGGCGTGCATACGTGTAGGCCTCAAAGTACTTGTCGGGCTTGAAGGGGCAGTGCAGGCCGCCTGCAGAAAGGAGGATGAGCAGGGCAGCACATGCGTGTCACAGGCAGCGTTGCGCAGACAGGGCGTGTTGGACCGTACGCTGATGCGATGTGCTCGGCTGCAGCTGCTGGGCTATTCACTGCAGTCAGAACTGCTGCACGTGCCCTGCACACTGCGCACTCACTCAGCAGGGGGCGCCAGTGGAACTTGATCTTGTTGGCCAGGTGGATGGCCCACTGGTCGCGCGGCACCTCCTGCTTGGGGCTGATGCCGCGCATGATGTCCTGCAGCGGGCAGCAAGCGACAATGGTAGAGCAGGCGAAGGATCAGCTCGGCCCATAGCGGGCAGGCATGCTGTCGCAAGGCAGCCAGGCGGCAATCCCTTCTGCACCTGCCAAATGTTCGCACAGCATTGGGAGCTCAACCACCAGGCTCACAATGTGGATGTCGGCCAGCAGGCCATCGCGGCCGTCGCTGTATGCCATGACATGCTCCAGCTCCGTGGCCGAAAACTTGCGGCTCAGGTTCAGCTGGCGCCTGCGGAGCGATGATGCGGACGGAGGCAGGCAGTTGAGGACCGGAACGCAGCTGTCAGTGCTGGTTGCGCTGTGGGGCCGTGGCGCCCGCCTGCTGCCCCTGCTGCCCCTGCACCTAGACAACCTCAACTGCACTGCTCAATTGCGTCCCACTCACTTGAACAGCTCCACAAAGTCCAGGATGGAGGCCATCTCCCACATGCCCCGAATCTCCTCCAGCTCAGCCGCCATCTCCTCCTCGCTGGGGCAGGATCCAAGCAGGTGGAAGGGTCAAGCTGGCTACACTCTCCGATGCATGCTGCGCTGCCCCATGCACTGACGCTTACTGCCAGAAACCTGTGCTGTGTGCACTGCACACCTGCAGGCAGGCAGCACAGGTTCAGCCTTGGCAGCTGCCTCATGGAGTGCTGCCCCACTCTGCCTGCAGGCTGCAAACCAAACCCTGGCCCTCACGTGTGCTCCCGCCGAATGTCCTTGGGGTTGGGCAGCAGAGAGACGGCGCTGGGCTTGGGCTTGGCAGGGGCAGGCGCCTCGCTGCCGGCACGGCTGGCAGGGCCGCGCGACGCCGGCGCTGGTGCCTGCAGCACGGGCCCTGAGCTGCGCAGGCCGCGGCGGGGCAGCGGCTCCAGGTCCTCGTTGATGTCCGCCAGCTCAGCGGCTGCAGCAGGGAAGTGGTGCAGTTGGCACAGCTGGGGTGAATTGTGTTGCAAAACCACAGGCAGAGTCGTTTGCAGCGAGCAGGTAAACCTTGCACACGTGGTACTGATAATCAGCAAACATGCCCAACAGCCGGCTGCGACAGAAAAATCCTCAAGACTCAACCTGGCACAGCCCTCGTGCTCACCAACATCGATCGAGCTTGGACCGCGGACTTTGATGCGCGAGCTGCGCCGTGCACCAGGGGGCGTAGGCTCCCTCCGCCGCTTGGCCCGGCTGCGGCAGGGTGGGGTAACACAGGCGGGTTGAGACTACACGGGGGCTCGTTGATTTCTGGGGCGCTGCTTAGGCAGATGCAACTTCTGCTGAGAGGCAGCCCCGGGCTCTCTCCAAGCTGCAAACACACGTGCAGCCAGCAGCAGCGCCCTGCGGCGCAATCAGCCTCGATCGCCCCTGCATCCAGCCGCTTCCTCCTCTACCCCCTCCGCCCTCCCTGCCCAGCAGCTCACGCTCGGCTGTCCATGTACTCCGGGTCAGACTCCTCGCTGCTGTCCAGCTCCTCGGAGCGAGGGCGGGTGCGAGGGCGGCCGCGGCCCCGCCGGCTGCGCGCCCGCTCCTGCTCCTCCAGGTCCTCGCCCACGCTGTACTCACTGTCGCTGGGGTCCTCTGCAGGTGTGGTAGCAACAGGAAAAAACTGCAGGTAAGGAGACAAGCCTGGTCCGGGCAAGCAGCAGCAGCAGGAGGCACTGAGCAGCATCGCACCCAGCCTGGAACAACATGCAAAACGCTGGGTCACCCAGCTGCCAGCCACCAGCCTGGCTGCAAGAGCGCACCTGCTTCCTCTGCGCTGCCGCTGGCTGCTTCCTCTGAAGCCTCCTCCTCAACCTCCTCCTCTTCCTCTTCCTCCTCTTCAACCTCCGGCTCTGCAGGCTGCAGCGGCTGGCCTGCAGCAGCAGCGGCCATAGCCGCCAGCTGCGCCTGCTGGAATGCGAGCATTGGATCCATGCTGTGCTGCTGCACTGCCTGCTGATGCAGTGACCCCAAGCGCTCAGCGGAGGAAGCTGCCCTGCTGCTTGGGCGCCTTGCTGCTGCTGGACTTGCTGGACTTGTGCTGCTCTACAAGCTCTGCCAGCCGCTGCTTGCTGGCCAGCTCCTTGCTGCTGTAGCGGTCTGCCCGCTTTGGCCGCTCGCCCTCAACGCTGCCGCTGGCCGGGGCTGCCGACGTGGGCTTCCAGTTGACAAGCTGCACGTGTGGGGGTGGGAACAAGAACCGTGGCGTTGGTGCCCAGGGCAGAGGACGCAGACGGTGCTGCATGACACACGCTTCGGGGCGCAGTTCAGCTCAGAGCCAGCAGCTCTCTTGCCACGCCCATCATGCCAGCACAGCAGTTTGTAAACCCGGCAGCAGCGAGCCTCACGTTCCACTTGAGCTTGGCGTCGGTCACAAACGCCGGCTCTACTGGCTCGGAGGGCTTGTTGCTGGTAAAGAGCTTGTCGACCGCTTTGTTGGTCTGCAGCATGCAACACGAGCGGCAGTCTGCAATCAGTGACCTGTTGTATGGCTGTAGGCGATGCAGGAAGGCAGACGTGAGCAAGCAGGAGGCCCCAGCCCAGCCTCGCACCTTGTAAGCGCCCCACGCGCTGGCTCCAAAGCAGGGGACGAGGCACGGGCACAAAAAGCACATGAGTGCCCGGCGCACGCGCCGAGCTGCGTCTGCAGGGCAGGACAGGGCGCGGACCGGAGCGTTGAAAGAGCGATTGAGGAGCCTGGTGGCGAAAGGCGGCAGAGCGGGCGGCGGCGGTGGCGGCGGCGGCCAGGGCAGCCAAGCGGCGCAAAGGGGCGAGGGCTCACATGTGCTTGTCTCAGGCGAGGGATGCCGGGGAAGGGCGCGTGCTGGCCTGCAGAGGAGCGGCCAGGCAGGGAGCGGAGCGTGGGCAGGTGGGGCAGGGGCGGCCGGGGCTTTACCGCTGCCGGCAGCGGGCTCCCGCGATCGTCCTGACACCGGGGCCGGGCCCAACAGCCGGCGACAGCGGCCCAGCGAGGCGATGCGGGTTTCCCGCGCGCTTTGGGCCTGCCAGCGGCCGAAGCGGAGCGGGATGCGCTGCGACCAAGATGTCGATCAGGCACAGGCAGCCCAGACAGCCGCAAAGCGACCCTTGCGCCCGCACCAGGTCGCCGCTCCGCGCTCCGCGCCCTGTGAATGCTCCGCGATGCGCAGTTGTGATGTGCAGGTGGCTGGAGTGCGCTGGGGCACGCCGGTGTGATTGCTGAGGAGCGCCGCTGGCGCCACCCGGGCGGTCGGCAGGCGGCGGTCATTCACTTCGATCGACGTCGGCTGCCCCGCTCTATCACACTGGCAGCCACCTGTACCTGTGCGATACGAGCCTGGAGAGATGCATCTCACTTCCTGACTGCAGCATGTGCTCCGACGCAATGCCGATCGCTCCTTCCGCCACTCCTCTCGCACTCCCGCCACATGCCTCCCGCTGCTTCGTTCCTCTGCCCCAACGACAGCAATCGACCATTGCACCTTTGCATCCTGTTTAATACTCAATGAAGCCTCGACACTTCTTATAGGCAGTGCCTTGGCTGCACCAAGGGCAAGCCGTCGTTGGCACCGCCCGCGCTTTGCTGCCGCTGCCGCCGACGCCCTGACTTGGCCCAGCCGCAGCTGCCCCCACCCTGCTCGCGGCCCTACGTGTTGCCGACCCGCCACACACTCTCTGCGGCAAACCTCTGCGCCTTTCGGGGGCCTGCAGCGGCAAACCAGCACACGACCGTGCGCACGCGCTTGCCGGTTCGCCTGCCGCTGCTCTTAGTCTGCGTAGGTCAGCCGCACGACATGCTTTCCGGCCCGAACGCTGCGCCGCGGTGCCTTGCGTCCCTGCCGCCGCTTTTGCCGCCCGCCGCACCGCCCTGCCACGCTTCTCAGCTCACCCTCACGCTTCCCGCGTTGCAGGTGATCATCATGCTGCTGCGCCACCTGGCTGTACGCATGGTTTTGCCCGGCGCCAAGGCCGCGGCAGGGGCCATGCCGCTGGTGCGCCCCATGGCGGTGCGCGGTGCCGCCAGCGCCGCCGGCGCCTGGTCGCCTGCTGCTGCCAAGCAGCCGGCAGCGGCGCGGGGCCAGCAGCAGCAGGTCCAGTCCTACACATACGAGCCAGTCGGCATGGACGCAAGCGCTGAGATTGGGGAGGTGGACTTCGATCCTGCCGCCGCCAACAGCGGTGCGCTGCCTGCCTGTACCTGTTGGACATGCACTGCCACGCTGGCCCAAGGCCAACAAGTGCTGTTGCACTGCGCTGGGTGGTTGTGAGTGAGGGCGGTGTGCTGGCACCAAACCCGCGCTGTTGCTGTTGCTATCCGCTTCAGTATTAGCTTCTCTGCCTGCTTTGAGCGCCCTGCACTGCAGCCTACAGCGCCCCCGCTTCCTGCCCTCCTCCCCGCGCAGTGCGCCTCATCGGCGTGGTGGGCGGCAAGAAGGACCTCAAGGTGTTTGAGCGCTCCAAGCTTCTGCCCTTCTCCATCGGCATCAAGTTTGACCGGCGGCGCGACGAAGTCGAGTGGTGCGCCCATGCCACCTCAATGCACTGCTGATGCAGACGTGCGGGTGTGACCCTTTGGATCAAGCTACTCTGATGGTGTGCCGCCGCTTCATTGCTGCCATGGCTGCCCTTCGTCTGTACACAGCTGGCTTGTCCTCACTGACATGCTTTGGTCACACGTTGCAACGCCGCTCTCTGCGATTCCCCCTGCAGGGTCAATGTGGAGGCCTGGGGCCCGCTTGCTGAGCGCGCCGAAGCAGTGCTGCAGAAGGGCGACCGCGTTGCCGTGCAGGTCAGCACGCCTTCTGTACGAGCTACATGCCTTCAGGCTGCCGTGCTTCCAGCCCTCTGCCTGGCTGCCGGCTAGTCGCTGCTGCAGCATGCATTTGCCGGACCACGGTTGCTGTGGCTGCCACCGCACCTGCCCATGCTAGCCCTGCAGCTGGCTGCGATGCCATGCACAGCACCGCCTGCAGCACAGCGTGCCATCCACACTAGTTATATACTCTATGCCTGTGCAGGGCCGGCTGAAGCTGAACAAGTGGGAGGATGCTGCGGGCATGAAGCGCACGGCATGGAAGATCACGGCAAACAGCATCAGCAAGGTTCGCTCCAACTACCCGGCAGGTGGCGCCAGCGAGGGCAGCTCGTTTGACGAGTATGCCTCGTCCGGCAGCGCAGCGGGCCCAGCGCCCTGGGACCTGCCAGCTGAGCCGGCTGGCACATCCGCAGGGCGGCAGTCGTGGCAGGCGCAGCAGGGGCAGGAGGTGCTGACCACGGAGCAGAAGTGGATGGACTTCTTCGAGGACTCCAGCAGTGAGTCCTGCCTGCTCTTGAGAGGTTGTGGTTGTGCAGATGCCGCCACCACTGCTGCCGCTGCGGCGCCGCCTGCAAGCTCAGCCCTGCTGCCGCGCCGCCGCTGCAGCTGTGCTGCTGTTGCATGCCGCTGTGCTGCTGTTGTGTGCCTCTGTGCCGCTGTCTCACTGCTGGGTTTCTTGGAATGCTGCTGCAATGCTGCCTCTGCTAAGTTATAGAGACAGATGCTCAAGAGGCCGTCTGTGGCTCACACACTCGGCCTGCAGAGTGGTGGGACAACCGCACGAGCAAGACCAACCCCAAGGCGCCCGATTTCAAGAAGAAGGGCGCCCGCGACGGTGCGCATATGCATGCGCTGCTGCGCTGGCTAATCATGCTGTTGCCTTCTCTGAGAGCAGGCCTGGTCCCTGCTCTGGCAAGCTGCTGCGAGGCTGTCGCTTTGCCTTGTCCGCTTGCTGCAGTTGTAATGGCGCTGCTCACTCCTCTTTTCCCCGCCTGCCCTTGCCGTGCAGCTCCGGCTCTGTGGCTTGAGAGCAAGGACACGCCCGCCTGGGTGAGGGGCGAGCTTGAGCGCATGGACAGCGGCGCTCAGTGAGGGCTGCGCTGACGGAACCTACACACTTTGCCACCGTGCCCACACGCCCAATCCACTGTTCTCATGTTGCTGCTGGCAGTTGTAAGCTCACACTTTTTATGTGCACGGCATATCGCGGATGAAGCAGTAGTAGGGTGGAGTAATGCAACACAGCATGCTGCTCAACAGGAGGCAAACTAAATCATGGGGTGCGTGCAGAGCAGGCGGGAGGCCAGATAAGCCAGCAGATGCAGTGGGGTGTAGAAACAACAAGATGGCACAGCGCGGTTGGGGCTTGGAAAAACAGTGCATGCAGACAAAGTGCTCAGATCGTTCATGCAACACGTTCATTTGCAACAAAAGCGGGGAGGCAGAACTGAGGTCATTCACAACGTTTATACTGGCAGGAGTGCAGGTGGGGCAGCTAGCTACGGCCGGTGCGCGGCATTCTTCAACCAAGTGCCAGCGCCGCTGCCAGCAGCGGGCTGCGGCGCTGGCGCCTGCTCCGGCTGCTGGCGTCGCCGCTGTGCCTGCTGCTGCTGGCCACCGCCGCTGACCATCAGCTCCTGCAGCGACTGGCGCTGCAGCGGGCTGGGAGGGTCTCTGCCGCGCTTGCGCCCAGCATCCTTGGCAGAGCTTGGCCCGGCGGCAGCAGGAGTGACTGCAGGCAGGGGGTGGGAGACCATGTGAGTGGCGCAGCGCGTTGCAAGAGGCAGCATGTGCCGAGATGCACGACGCATCTCTGCCAGCCGCAGCAGCTTAGCGCGCACAACACATCCCGCACACCATTGCAAAAGCGATGCACTGCTGCACACCTGCTGCCTGCTGCTGCATGCGCGCCACCTGCCGTGCGCTTGGCCGCATCACCATGTACTGCGCCCCCAGCTGCCGAGCCCTGCAGTACGGGAAGGGAGATAGGACGCTGGAGCGCGCAGAGGGCAGCCGACTGAGCCACATCGCGCTGCTGTGGGCTGAGCACTGAATTGCGCCGATAGCAGCTGGAGCCCTGGCCCTGCCCCCACCTGATGGCTTGGATGGAGATGGCATTGAAGTCCAGGCTGCGCTGAGCTGCCGCCCGCTCGTCGCGCTGCCGGCTGTCCACGGAGCTGCTCTTGGTGGGGGCAGCTGCAGGAATGGTATGCCAGGGCCAGAGGCGGTCTAATCAAAGAAGCAAAAACATGCAGATAGTGTGTCCAAGATCCAGGCAAGATGTATTTACTGCCGGCAGCTATGCAGCAGGCTTGCATGCCCAGCCGGTGCATAACCCACCGGGCAGGCGTGGAGGGCAGTGCTCTTGGCTGGGCGTCCTGCCCTCGTCAGCTGCCTCGCCGCTGCTACCTGCAGCATTGAGAGGAAGGAAGACATGCTGTGTGCGGTCGAGCACGATAGGCAAAGCGCAGGTTTGTTGGCCAGGTTGCAAGATGCAGCAGCCAACCTGCAAGAGCAGTGTACTGCGCACCTGCCACTGGGCTGACCGGGCTGCCAACCACTCCCATGCTCGCGGTGCTGCTCAGCCGCCGCTGCTGCTGCTGTAGCTGCTGTCGCCGCTGCTTCTGCTGCTGCTGCTGCCGGGCGGCAGAGGCGTGCGGGGTGCCGGAGGGGCGGAGCGCCACCAGCGTCACCTCCAGCGGGCAGCACACATTGCAGTGATTCTTGGGGTACCGCGAGCAGCGGTACATTTTGCTGCACAAACGGGTGGAGAGGGCCAACATGAGGCGGGGAGGGAATGGTCAGCAGCAGCCTGAGGTGGCAGCGGCAGCGGCACTGGCGGCGGCGGCGCGCCCCGCCCAGGGCGGGCGGCTGGGAGCGCGTGCTCACCGGCCGTTCACATCGGCGAGCACCGTGGGCTCCTGATGACTACAGAGGGGGCCCAGCGGCGGGGCTTGTGCGTTTGGCGTGGCCATTGACATGGCCGAGGGTTTAGGGTTTAGGGTTTTCGGGTTTTAGGGTTTAGGTTTTTTTAGGGTTTTAGGGTTTAGGGTTTAGGGTTTAGGGTTTAGGGTTTAGGGTTTA
>VFQQ010004473.1_pt1 | contig 12335 bp, 11 predicted proteins | sample 3512341 | NCBI WGS metagenome assembly VFQQ01 (sample SAMN10412373, study PRJNA504923) | tailings metagenome | isolation source: Relicate 2 Philex TSF1 revegetated site | place: Philippines: Tuba, Benguet | collected 2017-08-29 | reverse complement strand
TGTTCCTGAAACACCGGATGAGCAGAAAACCCAGTCTTGCTGCGCGATTGCACCACAGCCATGCAGGCCAAACCGGACAGCCATTGGTCTTCGCCCGGGCATGACGACGGTGAGGATGGCGGGTTCGAACACCGCGATATCCGAGCCGCGCTGGTTTCATGTCTCAGCAAGGCACCGCGTTACGGAATGCCAGCAATGACGCGCTTTCCGGCACCTTCATTCGCTTTCTGAGCGTTGGTAACGGCCCAGCCTCACCCAAAGCCGTCATGGTCGGCGCAGGCCGACCATCCACGAGTTTTTTGTTTTTCAGCCGGTTCAGCAAAACAACACGTGGATGGTACGCCTTCGCGTACCATGACGGCCTGTGTTATGGGGCGAATGGAGCGCGTTTTGCGTCAACCATGTTCCTGAAACACCGGATGAGCAGAAAACCCAGTCTTGCTGCGCGATTGCACCACAGCCATGCAGGCCAAACCGGACAGCCATTGGTCTTCGCCCGGGCATGACGACGGTGAGGATGGCGGGTTCGAACACCGCGATATCCGAGCCGCGCTGGTTTCATGTCTCAGCAAGGCACCGCGTTACGGAATGCCAGCAATGACGCGCTTTCCGGCACCTTCATTCGCTTTCTGAGCGTTGGTAACGGCCCAGCCTCACCCAAAGCCGTCATGGTCGGCGCAGGCCGACCATCCACGAGTTTTTTGTTTTCAGAGCCCTAAAACACGTGGATGGTACGCCTTCGCGTACCATGACGGGCTTTGTTGTGGCACGAGTGAAACCGGTCCTGCGCCATCGGTGTCCCCAAAACACCGGATGAGCGGAAAGGCCAGTGTTGATGCGCGTTTCTGTCACAGTCACATAAACTGAACCGGACAGCCGTCGGCCTGCGCCGACCAGGACGACTATGATACAGCTTCAGACTTCCGGGGTTTCACCCGGGCGTGGCGCTGCGGCCTCGGTGCTCGGCTCCATCACTTCGAGCCGCACGCGCTGGCGCATTTCCTCCAGGCAGGCTTCGCGGCTGGCGCGGAAACCACCATCGCGCCACCAGGCTTCCAGTTCCTTCAGCACCAGGCTGATGCCCGGCCCCGGGCGCAGGCCGAGTTGCAGCAGGTCGCTGCCACGCAGCGGAAAGACCGGCCGCCGCCAGGTGGCGGCATCCTGCAAAATCGCCGGCAGCACGGCGCGGCGCGGCGCATCGTCGAAGGCCAGCAGGATGGCCTGATCGCGGCAATACTCGGCGCCATGGGCATAGAACAGCGCCGGGCGCTGCGCCGCATCGGTCAGATCATCCCAGCCGAAGGGCGGCGACGTGGTCAGCACCGCCATGCGATGCTGCTGCCCGCGTGACAGCCGCAGACGCTCGATAGCGGCATCATCCCTGGCTGCCTGATTGTCCCCGGCTGTCTGATTGTCCTTGGCTGCCTGATTGTTACCAGCCGGCAATATCGCCGCCAGGCGCAGCCAGGCATCGTCGCTCACCGCCAGCAATGCGGCAAAACGCGGCGGCGTGAAACGATGCCCCGGCATCAATGCATCCAGCACGCCGCAATCCTGCATTGCCGCCAGGGCAATATCGGCGCGCGGCAAAGCCAGGATTTTCAGCAATTCATCGCGCACCCGCTCACCGGAAAGCCGGCCCAACCGACCGGCAGCGGCAGCGCAGGCCTGCAAGGCCAGCAAATCCGGCGCCCCGGCAGCAAACCGGGCATGGAAGCGAAAAAAGCGCAGCACGCGCAGATAATCCTCGGCCACCCGCGCCGCCGCATCGCCGATGAAGCGCACGCGGCGCGCCGCCAGATCGGCCAGGCCGCCGACCGGATCGTGGATGCCGCCTTCGGCATCGGCATAAAGCGCGTTGATGGTGAAATCGCGCCGCTCGGCGTCGCATTGCCAATCGGTGCCGAAGGCCACCTCGGCATGGCGGCCATCGGTGGCGACATCGCGGCGCAGGCTGGTGAGTTCAAATTGCTCGCCCGGCAGCGGAATCGCGGTGATGGTGCCGTGATCGATACCGGTGGGGATCGCCTTGATGCCGGCGCGTTTGAGCCGCGCCAGCACAGCCTGCGGCGCCAGTGGCGTGGCCAGATCGATATCCGCCGGCCTGAGGCCGAGCAGCAGATCGCGCACGCAGCCGCCAACGAACAGGGCGCCTTCCGGCGCCAGCGCGGCCAGCAGGCGCTGCGCGCCTGGCGCCATCATCCAAGGCACGGGCGCGACATGGCGCGCTGCCGGCACCAGATTTATGCCGCCAATGGCTGGCGCCATCGCCATCTCAGCGCTGGACGTTACCGGGCTGGATGACACCATCCTGCCAGCGCGCCGGGGTGTAGCTGCCGCCGCCATGCTCGCCCATCAGGCCATAGGCGACAAAACTGCCGATCAGCAGGATCAGCCCGGCCATCGACAGCCAGAACCACGGCGTGGCTTCCGGGCCATCCTTGCCGCTGCGCTTGACCTGCCAGAGATACAGGCCATAGAGCAGGAAAGGCAGGATCAGCAGAAAGCCGTGGATCAGTACGCGTCCCATTATTCCGCTCTCCCCGCTATTCCACTCACTTGGCCGCCAGGGCTTGCGCGACGGCTGCCTGCACAACATCCGCCTGCTGGGCTTCTGCCGGCAATGTTTCACCCCGTACCATCTGGTGCAGGTTGCGCAGCATACCGGCTGTTGCGCCCCAGATGTAATAATCCTGATAGGGCATCGCCCACCAATGCCGGGTCACGCCATTGAAGATGCCGGAATGGCGCTGGTGATTGCGCTCGTCCATCAGGAAATCGAACGGCACTTCAAACACCTCGGCCACTTCCTGCTGCGCCGGGCGCAACGCAAAGCCGGGCGTGACCTTGCCGACCACCGGCACCACGGCAAAGCCGGTGCCGGTGACATAAGGCTCCAGCGTACCCAGGATATCGACATGGCCACGATCCAGGCCGATCTCCTCCTCCGCCTCGCGCAAGGCGGCGGCCACCACATCGGCATCCTCGGGATCAACCCGGCCGCCGGGAAAACTGATCTGCCCGGCATGATTGGACAGATTGGCATTACGCTTGGTGAGGATCACCCGCGCGCCTTCATCATAACTGACCAAAGGCACCAGCACGGCGGCCGGCATCAGTGGCCCCTTGCGCAGCGGCGGGCTGCCCGGATTGAGCTGGAAATCGCCAAAGCGCGCCGCCTCATAGGCCAGCGGCAATTCGGTCAGCAAGGGCGGCGGCCGCAGGCTGCGGCGCAGAAAATCCATCGGGCTGGGCTGAAGCGTTTCGATCTGCATTGTCTGTTACTATTCCAAAAGCGCTCACGCAGGCTCGGCGTCCAGCTTGCCCAAGACAAAGAACCGGCCGTCGCTCCACACGCCCAGTTCCGTGCCGCCAGCGGCGGCGGCCAGTTCCGTGCCGCCATCGGCGGCGGCCAACTCAGTGCCGCCATCGGCAGCGGCCCGTGTCTCGGCCAGGGCGACCAATTCGTAATAGACCGGGCGGGCGATCAGGGCCTCGAGTCGGTCGCGCACCACAATATAGGGCGAGGGTTCGCCCGTATCGGGATTTTCCGCCACACGCAGCGGATGCGCGGCATCCAGCGGCACCACATCATCCAGATTGGTGCGGAAAGCCAGGCTCTGCTGGCGGCCTTTGCCCTGCACGGCCAGTTCCACCGCCACGAAGGGGGCATCATCCACCCGGATGCCGACTTTCTCCACCGGCGTCACCAGCACATAGGTGTCATCCGGTTCACGGCGCAGAATTCCGGCAAAAAGCTTCACCATCGCCGGGCGATCGATGGTGGTACCCATGTAATACCAGCGCCCGTCGCGCGCGATCCGCATATCGATATCGCCGCAGAAAGCGGGATTCCACAGATGTACCGGCGGCAATCGGCGCGGCCCGGCGCCATCATCCAGGCCGCCGAAGCGCGTGATCAACTCTTTGAGAAAGGCCGGGGATGGCGGTTGGCTGGGCATCGGTTCTGCTGGGCTTTCAAAATAGATTTCTTATATAGTAACCCGCATGCAGAATTTCAGCGACACCGCCGAACAGATCCTCCCCGAAATTGATCGCCTGGGCAGCCGCCTCGGTGCCGTTCGAGAAGCGGTCGAGCGGGTGATCTTCGGCCAGAATGATGTGGTCGAGGAAAGCCTGGTCACGCTGCTGGCCGGCGGCCATGGCCTGCTGGTGGGTGTGCCTGGCCTGGCCAAGACCAAGCTGGTGGAAACTCTGGCCCGGGTGCTGGGGCTGGATGCGCGCCGGGTGCAGTTCACACCCGACCTGATGCCGGCGGATATCATCGGCTCGGAAGTGCTGGAGGAAAACGACCAGGGGCGGCGCTCGTTCCGTTTCCTGTCCGGGCCGATTTTCTGCCAGTTGCTGATGGCGGATGAAATCAACCGCGCCAGCCCGCGCACACAATCCGCGCTGTTGCAGGCGATGCAGGAACGCCAGGTCAGCGTGGCCGGCACGCGGCATGATCTGCCGGCACCGTTCCATGTGCTGGCAACGCAGAATCCGCTGGAGCAGGAAGGCACCTATCCGCTGCCGGAAGCCCAGCTTGACCGTTTCCTGCTGCAGATCGATGTGCGCTATCCCGACCGGGAAGCCGAGCGCCGCATGCTGTTTGCCACCACCGGCGCGGCCGAGGAAGCCGTACCCACCGTGCTCAGCGCCGCCGATCTGATGGCGGCGCAGCGCCTGGTGCGGCGCATCCCGGTGGGGGAAAGCGTGGTGGAGGCGATCCTCAATCTGGTGCGCGCCGGCCGCCCCGGCGAAACCGATATCCCGGAAATCCGCAATCTGGTCGCCTGGGGCCCCGGCCCGCGCGCCAGCCAGGCGCTGATGCTGGCGGTGCGCGCCCGCGCCCTGCTGCAAGGCCGCCTGTCTCCCTCGGTGGAAGATGTGCTGGCCCTGGCCGGGCCGGTGCTGCGCCATCGCATGGCGCTCACCTTCGCCGCCCGCGCCGAGGGCGTCGGCGTCGGCGATGTGATCGACCGCCTGACCCAGCCGTTACGGTAATCATGGCGGCAGCAGCCGTGTCTCCGCTTCAGGCCGCAGCCGTGCGCAACAGCGCGCCGGGTGCTGTGCCGGGTGCTGTCGATGCGATTGCCCGCGCCGAAAATTTCGCCGCCTTCCTGCCGCCCTTGCTGCTGGCCGCCGAGCGCGTGGCCGCCACCGTGGCCCAGGGTGTGCATGGCCGCCGCCGCACCGGGCCGGGCGATGCCTTCTGGCAATTCCGCCGCTACAGCGCCGGCGACAGTATCGGCCGCATCGACTGGCGCCAGACCGCCAAACGCATGCAGGCCTTTGTGCGCGAGAATGAATGGGAGGCGGCGGAAAGCATCTGGCTGTGGCGCGATCCCTCGCCCTCGATGGCCTGGGCCTCGCCGCAGGCCTTGGAAAGCAAGCAGCAGCGCGCCGATCTGCTGCTGCTGGCCTGTGCCAGCCTGCTGCTGCGCGGCGGCGAGCGGGTGGCTTTGCTCGGCGCGCCGGAACGCCCGAGCAATGGCCGCCTGGTGCTGCCGCGTATGGCCGAACGCCTGGCTTTGCAACGCCAGCAGGTCGCTGCGCTGGCCGATGCTGCCGGCCGCGCCGCTGCCAGCCTGCCGCCGCCGGCCGCCTTGCCGCGCCATGGCCAGGTGGCGCTGTTCGGCGACTTTCTCTATCCGCTGGACGAGATCGCCACGCGGTTGCGTGGCCTGGCCGATCAGGGCGTGAAAGGCTGCGTGGTGCGCATCGTCGATCCCGCCGAGGAGGATTTTCCCTATAAGGGCCGCACCCGCTTTCTCGGCCTGGAAGGTGAAGGCGAGATGCTGGCGCCGCGCGCCGAAATCCTCGGCGACGAATGGCGCGCCGCCTTTGCCGCGCATCAGGCCGGCCTGGCCGATATCTGCCGCCGGCTGGGCTGGCATCATATCAAGCACCGCACCGACAAGCCGGCCGAAGCCCTGCTGATGGCGCTTTATCTGGCGCTGGAAGGTGATGGCGCACGCGAAGGCAGGCGGCGCTGATGCTGTCGCTCGGCGCCCTCGCCTTTGCCACACCCTGGGCACTCGCCGCCCTGGCCGCGCTGCCGGCCTTGTGGTGGCTGCTGCGCATCACGCCGCCACGGCCCAGGCTGGTGCAATTCCCGCCCCTGCGCCTGCTGCTGGCCTTGCGGCCGAAGGAAGAGACCCCGGCGCATACCCCGCTCTGGCTTTTGCTGCTGCGCCTGCTGATTGCCGCGCTGGTGATCCTGGCCTTGGCCGAGCCGCTGCTCAATCCCGACCGCGCCCGCATCAGCAGCGGCCCGCTGGTGCTGGTGGTGGATGATGGCTGGCAGGCGGCGCCGCGCTGGCGCGACAAGATCGAACGCGCCACGGCGCTGCTGGACCGTGCCGAACGCGAAGGCCGCCCGGCCATGCTGATCACCACCGCGCCGCCGGCCGATGCCGGGCCACTGGCGCCCGGCGCCCTGCTGCCAGCCGGCGACCTGCGCCCGCTGCTGGCCGGCTTGCAGCCCAAGCCCTGGCCGGCCGACCGCGCCCTGCTGGTGCAGGCGCTGAACCAGGTGCGGCTGCCGGATAATGCCGAAGTGGTGTGGTTCAGCGATGGCCTGGGCGATGGCCGCACGCCCGATGGCGGCGCCGAGACCAGTTACACCCTGGCGGAAAAGCTGCTGTGGAGCGATGGCCTGAGCATCTATCGGCCGCGCCGCGAGGATACCGCGCTGGCCTTGCTGCCGCCGGCCACCGATAGCGATGGCGACAAGCTGGTGCTGCGGCGCAGTGCCGATGCCGCCGCCCCGGCACAGAGCTACACTTTGCGCGCGGTGAGCGACCAGGGCCGCGTGCTGGCGCGCCAGCCGATCAGCTTTACTGCCGGCGCGGCGGAAGCCACCGCCATGCTGGCGCTGCCGACCGAATTGCGCAACACGCTGGCGCGGCTGGAAATCGAGGAACAGCCCGGCGCCGGTGCGGTGCAATTGCTCGATGACCGCTGGCGCCGCCGCCCGGTCGGGCTGATTTCCGGTGCCGGCCTGGAACAGCGCCAGCCGCTGCTGGCCGACCTGTTCTATCTCGACCGCGCCTTGTCACCTTTCGCCGAATTGCGCCAGGGCAGCATCGCGCAATTACTGGAACGCCAGATTGCCATGATCGTGCTGGCCGATGTCGGTAATGTCGTCGGCAATGAAGCACGGCAGCTCGGCGAGTGGCTGGAACAGGGCGGCCTGCTGCTGCGTTTTGCCGGGCCGCGCATGGCGGAAAGCAGCGATGCGCTGCTGCCGGTGAAGCTGCGCCAGGGCTCGCGCCAACTGGGCGGCGCCCTGTCCTGGGCGCAGCCGCTGAAACTCGGCCCGATCCCGGAACATAGCCCGCTGCTCGGCCTGACGGTGAGCCCGGAAGTGACGGTGAGCCGCCAGGTGCTGGCCGATCCGGAACCGGCTCTGGGCGACAAGACCTGGCTGCGCCTGGAAGACGGCACGCCGCTGATCACCGCCGAGCGGCGCGGCAAGGGCTGGCTGGTGCTGGTGCATACCACCGCCAACAGCCTGTGGAGCGACCTGCCGCTCTCCGGCTTCTATGTCGAGCTGCTGCGCAAGATTCTCGATCTCTCCCAGGGTGTCGGCGCCGAAGCCGGCAGCGAGGGCGAGCCGGCCCTGCCGCCACTCAGTATGCTGGATGGGTTCGGCCGCGCCAGCGAGCCGGGGCCGGCGGTGCAGCCATTTAATCCACGCCAAGCCATGCAGATCGGCCCGCGCCAGCCGCCCGGCTTCTATGGCCGCTGGGATGCGCGCCAGGCGATCAATCTGGCCAATGCCGAAACGCGGCCTTTATGGCTGGAAAACTGGCCGGCCGATGCGCGGCTGCTGGCGCTGGATCAGGGCGGCCAGGAAACCCGCCTGCTGCCCTGGCTGATGGCGCTGGCGCTGCTGCTCTTCCTGGCCGACTGGCTGATCGGGCTGTGGCTGCGTGGCCTGCTGCCGCGCCTGCCCGGCCGCGCCGTCACCGCCGGGCTGCTGCTCGGCCTTGCCATGCTGACGGCACCGGGGGTCGAAGCCCAGGCGCAGATGCCGGCGCGCGGCAGCAACAATAATCCGAGTGAGGAATTCATCCTGCGCGCGGCGATGGAACTGCGCCTGGGTTATGTGCTGACCGGCGATCCGGTGACCGATAATCTGAGCCGCGCCGGGCTGTATGGCCTGACCGAAGTGCTGTTCCGCCGCACGTCGATCGAGGCCGCCGAGCCGATCGGCGTCAATCTCGACAGCGACGAGATTTCGCTGCTGCCCTTTCTCTATTGGCCGATGGTGCCGAGCCAGCCGGCCTTATCCGACCGCGCGCTGAGCCGGCTCGACACTTTCATGAAAACCGGCGGCCTGATCCTGTTCGATACCCGCGACCAGGGCCTGCCCTTTGCCGGCACCGCGGCCAGCCCCGGCACCGAGAAGCTGCGGCAATTGCTCGGCCGGCTGGATATTCCGCCGCTGATGGCGGTGCCGGATGATCATGTGCTGACCAAGGCATTCTACCTGATCCAGGATTTTCCCGGCCGCTATGCCGGCGGCCCGGTCTGGGTCGAGCGCAACCCGGGCGGCGACAAGGATGGTGTCACGGCCTTGGTGATCGGCGGCAATGACTGGGCTGCCGCCTGGGCGGTGGACCAGCAGGGCCGGCCGCTGGCGCCGACGCAGCCGAATTCGCCGCGCCAGCGCGAACTGGCCTATCGCTTCGGCGTCAATCTGCTGATGTATACCCTGACCGGCAATTACAAGGCCGATCAGGTGCATATCCCTGCCCTGCTGGAACGGCTGGGCAATTGAGATGGAAATCGCCGCCGCCACCACGCTGACCTTCGCGCCTTTGCTGCCCGAGCCGGCATTATGGGCGCTGGCCGGCCTGGCTTTTGCGCTGCTGCTGTTCGGCCTGGCGCGGCGGGCGCGCGGCACTTTGCTGCGTGGCCTGGTGGCGACCCTGCTGCTTGTTGTGCTGGCCAATCCGGTGGCGCGCAAGGAAGAACGCGCCGCCCTGCCCGATATCGCCGTGGTGGTGGTGGATGACAGCCCGAGCCAGCAGATCGGCGAACGCCGGCAGCAGACCGAACAGGCGCTGGCGGCGCTGACCGAAAAGCTCAATGCGCAGCCCAATCTGGAACTGCGTGTGGTGCGCGCCGGCACCGCCGATGCTGATAGCGCGCGGCGCGATGAAGGCACGCGGCTGTTTGCTGCGCTCAATCAGGCGCTGACCGATGTGCCGCGCCATCGCCTGGCCGGCAGTTTTTTGCTCACCGACGGCCAAGTGCATGATATTCCCGACCTGGGCGCCGCCGCCGATCTGCTGCGCGCGCCGCTGCATGTGCTGCTTTCCGGCCGCCCGGATGAGCGCGACCGCCGCCTGGTGGTGAAAAACGCCCCCACTTTCGGCATGCTGAACCAGCAACTGAGCCTGACTTTGCGCGTGGAAGATACCAGCATCCTGCCCGGCGAGATGGCGGAACTGCGCTTCCGCCAGCAGGATGGCCCGAGTTTCAGCCAAACCGTGCCGGTCGGCCGCGACGTCACCATCCCGTTCCGGCTCGACCGCGCCGGGCGCAGCCTGATCGAACTCGACGTGCCGACGGTGCCGGGCGAATTGACGCCGCTGAACAACCGCGCGGCCTTGTCGATCAACGGCATCCGCGACCGGCTGCGCGTGCTGCTGGTGACCGGCGAGGCGCATGCCGGCGAACGGGTGTGGCGCAATCTGCTGAAGGCCGATCCGAATGTCGATCTGGTGCATTTCACCATTCTGCGCCCGCCGGATAAACAGGATGGCACGCCGATCCGCGAACTCTCACTGATCGCCTTCCCGATCCGCGAATTGTTCGAGATCAAGCTGAACGAATTCGATCTGGTGATCTTTGATCGTTATCGGCGGCGCGGCATCCTGCCCACGGCCTATTTCGAAAATATCGCGCGGTATGTCGAGCGCGGTGGCGCCTTGCTGGAAGTTTCCGGCCCGGCCTATGCCACGCCGCTGTCGCTCTATCGCACGCCACTGGCCGAAGTGTTTCCCGGCCGCCCGACCGGGCAGGTGCGCAACGAAGCCTTTGTGCCGCAGCTTTCCGAAACCGGCCGGCGCCATCCGGTGACCACCAATCTGAGCGGTGCCGGCGAGGCCGGCGGGGCGCCGAACTGGAGCCGCTGGTTCCGCGCCGTGATGGTGGAGGCGAAACGCGGCGAAACCCTGATGCAGACCCCGGCGCGCGAGCCGCTCCTGCTGCTTGATCGCGTCGAGAAAGGCCGCGTGGCGCAGCTTTACTCGGATCATATCTGGCTCTGGTCGCGCGGCTTCGAGGGCGGCGGGCCGCAGGCCGAATTGCTGCGCCGGCTGGCGCATTGGCTGATGAAGGAACCCGATCTTGAGGAAGAAGCCCTGCGTGCCGAAGCGCGCGATGGCCGCATCGAGGTCGAGCGCCGCAGCCTGAAGCCGAGCAGCGCGCCAGTGACGGTGCAGCGCCCCGATGGCGTCGAGCAGCCGTTGCAGCTGGAAGAGCGCAGCGATGGCCTGGCGGTGGGTGCGCTCGGCGCCACCCTGCCCGGCATCTGGCGCATCCGCGACGGCCAGCGCGAAGCCCTGGCCACGGTGGGCGCGGTCAATCCGCGCGAATTCGCCGATGTGCGTGCCACACCCGACAAGCTGAAGCCGCTCAGCGCTGCAGCCGGCGGCGGCATCCTGTGGATGCGCGATGGCAGCCCGGATATCCGCCTGCTTGATAAAGGCCGCGGCACCGGCCCGCGCGAAGCCGCCGGCCGCAACTGGCTCGGCCTGATCCGGCAGAATGACTACGTCGTCACCGGCCTCAGCCTGACCCCGCTCGCCCCCGCCCTGCTGATGCTGGCCCTCGGCATCGCCGGCCTGATGCTGATGTGGCGCCGCGAGAGCAGGTGAACTATCTTGGTGTCGCGCCTTCAAACGACGCTGGGGTTTGAATGTCAAATACATTGATGTGCGAGACAGCTACCGCGTATCGGGCGCCAACCCTGGACGAAAACTCCGCGACTTCCGTTTCGGCAAGAAGGCTGCGCCTGCGCCCACCGGCTGATTTGCGGCAGTTGGGCAACATGATCCAGGCCACCACCTTGCTGGCCGGCACCGGGCTGGGTTTGCGCCTTGCAAAGGATGCCATCGATCAAGTGATGGCTGGTCAGGCCGCGCTACTGCAATTGCCGCAGGCGCCGCCTGATATCATGCCGCGTTTGCAGGCGCTGGGACTGGTGGTGGAGGATATCGCACCCCGTGCCGTGGATGTGCGCCAGCTGCGCCGCAGCCTGGGCCTGACGCAACAGCAATTTGCCCTCGCCTTCGGGCTGGAAGCCGATACCGTGCAGAATTGGGAACAAGGCCGCGCCCGACCACAGGGCGCCGCGCTGGTGCTGCTCAACCTGATCGAACGCGAACCCGATACCATCGCAGCCCTGCTGGCGCGCTGACCAATCGGCGCCACCGCTTTGACCTGGTCCTTGCCCAGCCACCCGCGCTGCATTACATTGTCATGCAGAAAACAGGAGGCAATCCGATGGCTGCAAACCAGCTTGTACAAGCGCGTATTGACGGGAAGATTAAATCGGAAGCATCGGCCGTCCTGGCTGCGATGGGGCTTACCGTGTCGGATGCCGTGCGTCTGATGCTTACCAAGGTAGCGCAGGAAAAGGCGCTGCCATTCGAACCGTTGATCCCGAATGACACAACCATTGCGGCCATGAAAGAAGCGCGGCAGGGCAAGCTGGAAACGGTGACGCTGGCCAGTCTGAGGACTGCTATTCGTGAGAGTGATTAAGCAGACCGGACAGTTCAAGCGTGATTTGAAACGGGAAGCGAAAGGACGCCACGGCGCCACTCTGGAAGCCGCCTTGTTGCCGGTCATTGCGGCTTTGGCGAAGGATGCTGCCATGGAGCCGCGCCACCGCGACCATGCATTGACCGGCGATTGGAAGGACCATCGGGACTGCCATGTCAAACCCGACCTGGTGCTGATTTACCGGAAGCCCGATACAGACTCGTTGCAACTGGTCCGTCTCGGATCTCATTCCGAACTGGGATTGTGAAGGCAAGACGATACCATCGCGGCCCTGCTGGCGCGCTGACCGGAAGGCGCCGTTGTGCCTGGAATTGTCTTGCCCTGTGCCGTCCGCTTTGGCACCTGCCGCGATTGGATTTCCGATCATTGGGTACAGCCGGAACGCACAACAAAACCGTCGTGGTCGGCGCAGGCCGACCACCCACGAGTATTTTACTTTTGGTAATGCCTAACTGCACTGGACCAAATCTGTGAGGATTTGGCGATGTCGAAATGCCCTGGATGCGGGTTCGGTTGGAGTTGGCAGT
>VFQQ010004472.1_pt1 | contig 12337 bp, 29 predicted proteins | sample 3512341 | NCBI WGS metagenome assembly VFQQ01 (sample SAMN10412373, study PRJNA504923) | tailings metagenome | isolation source: Relicate 2 Philex TSF1 revegetated site | place: Philippines: Tuba, Benguet | collected 2017-08-29 | reverse complement strand
GGGGGGGGGGGGGGGGGGGGGGGGGGGGGAAGGGGGCAGGTGGTTAGCGGTTGTTGATGGGGAAGATGGGCAAGGGCAGCAGCCAGAGATGGAGGCGCAGCAGGCTGGGCGTGGGGCTTGAGCACTGCGAGACTTCCAAACAGCCCACAGCCCGCCTGCAACGTACTGTTTCCCAGCCGCCACACACCCACCCCTCCCTCCAAAACAAGCAGTAGACATTCCCCGCTCACCAGAGGCGCTTGTCCTCCGACCCCACGATGAGGTGGTCGCCGCTGGGGTGCAGCGCCATGCTGGTGATGACGCCGCTGCCCGCCACCAGCTTGCGCGCCAGCGCCTGCTTGGCCAGGTTGTACACCCGCACCTGTGCGTGTACAGGGAGGGGTAGAGGCGAGGGATGTGAGAAGTGGAGCGTTGGGAAGCAGAGGGTGCATGAAAGAGACGTGCGGATATAAGCAGCTGCTGGCGGACAGTCGCCATTTTCGGCCTTCCATGTTATTGTCCCCAGCACCAGCATCTAGCACCGGCACATCCCACCCCACCCCTCTCACGTTTTGCTGCGTGGCCACAAAGAAGAAGGGCTTGGCGGGGTGGAACAGCACCCGCACCACGCGGCCGCGGTTCTTGCGGAAGGGGTTCTGGCTCGCGCCCTTGCTCAGCTGGTGCACAAGCACCGCCTGGGGAGAGAGAGAGGAGGGAGGAAGACGGGAGACCAGATTGGTGGTTGAGCGCAGAAGCCAGGGGCCAGCCCGGGCAAGGCATGCCAAACAGCAAGCAAGCGCAAGCTATCTTGCAAACTGAACAAGTTCTGGAGGCCAGAAACAGCACGCACATCAAGCAACTCCTTAGACCAACCCCATCCAACCACTGCCCATTAGAATGGTCCTCACACCTGTGTGTTGCCGGTGGGCGCCACCGTGGCAAAGTAGTCTCCCCGCCCGTGCCACGTCACATACTTGAGCTGGAACCGGTGCAGCACCACCACTCCCTCGCTGCTGTCCCCGCTGCCGCTGCTGCCGCCCTGCCACCGCTGCCAGCTCACAAGCTGCCCCTCCTCTATGCTGCCGCTGCCGCTGCTGCCGCTGGCCGCCAGCGCCTGCTGCAGGGCCGCCTCCGTGGCCGCCTCCTGCTCCTCGTTGCCCGTGCCGGTGGGCAGCAGGAAGAGCCGCTTGCCGCAGGCGGCTGCGGGGGCAGGGAAGCGGGGTGGGGCAGGGCCGCATGACTGGCAGGAGTGCAAACAGCATCCTGTGTTTCAGGTGCAGAGGAACCAGCTCCACACCAAACAGCCCAGCAACATGCGCATGTGCTGGCTCAACACCAGCCATGCCCCCTGGAAAGCCGCCACTGACCCCTGCCCCGCACCTGCTGCCAAGGAGAGCTGCGAGGAGGGGCACCAGGCCACACAGGCCACCGGCTCCTCCAGCTGCCAGGTGCGCATGCAGCGCCCCGTCCGCACCTCCCACAGCCGCACGCTGCCGTCGTCTGCAGGGGCAGAAGCGGCAGAAGCAGAGGTTGGAGTCGGCACCAGCTTGCAACCATGGCAGCACGGCCAAGCCAGTGCAGCGCGGCAGGCAAGGACGTGCATCACCTTCCGCAGCCAGGACGCAGCCCACTGTCCCCACCATGCACGCCCCCGCCGCACCTGAGCCGGACAGCAGCCACTGGCCGGTGGGGTCTGGCGACAGCGACCGTACCGCCTTGGTGTGCCCGCTGAACTGCACCGCCAGGCTGACGGGGAAGGGCTGCAAGTCCTTGGGCTTGGGCAGCGTGGGCACCAGCACCTCGGGGTCTGCGGCAAGAAGGCAGATCCAAAGGACATGCACTGGTCAAGTCGCCAGTGCAGCTTGCATTTGAGAGCGTGATGGCATCAGGCCTGCCAAGCGCAGCTCAGCCAAGGTCATGCATATGGCTGCACCCTGCACCCCTCCTCAGCTCATGCCCACCAACCCTGGGCCTGCGTCATACCCTCGATGATGAGGCGCTTGCGGCGGGTGCGGGGGCAGAGGTACAGGTCCAGGCAGCGCTCAAACCGCTCCTTGATGAAGCTGGCGTAGGCAGGCACCTGCGCATGAGAGGGTGGGGAGGGCACACATGCATGATGAGCAGCCAGGCGCGCATCAAAGCAGCGCAGCAGGCTGCTGCAGCTCGACAACGTGGGAAGCTTGGGTGTGACTCAAACAGCCAGTCGCTGCTGGCCGGCCCGAAGGGCGACACTGCTGCGCTCACCCGGCGCAGGCTGTCGTAGGCGGTGGGCACAAACTGCGGCCGCTCCTCCTCATCCAGCAGCTGCGCGGCGTTCTTCTCCTCCTGCACAGCGTGCACAGCAAGGTGGACGATAAGTCACACGTGAGGTGCAGCCTCATGCACCAGGCAGGCTGCTCAGTAGCTGCCAACACAATACAGCATGCACAAGGCAGGTCGGGGCACGCGTCACATGTCGGATGGCAATTGGGGAGACTGCTTGCTGTCTGCTGTGCTACAAAACAGGAGGGTGAGGGTGCCTGCTACACAGTCTGCCGACCAGGAGGTTTCGGGAGGGTTTGTTTGCTCACCTCGGTGGGCAGGTACTCGGCAGGCGGGTTGTAGCTCTCCTCGTGCCCCGGCAGCTTGAGCTTGGGGGCGGGGATGTAAGTGATTCCCGAGGCCGTCTTGTCCGCAGTGCGGCCTGCGGGCGGGTAAGATGAGACGAGTGATACTGGTGAGTGCCGGTGGACAACGGCATGCATTGTGCCCTGAAGGCTGCCAGAGACACCTGCATCTGACATGAGCACCCAGCTTCCTCGGCCCACGAGCCACAGTCGGCGTTGCCAGCACGGCTGCCACAAAAACAACCGCCAATCAACGCACCGTCGTCCTCCCACAGCAGGTAGGCAGCCGGCTTCTCGGGCTCCTGCTCCCGCTTAATCCAGCCTTTGCGCAGCGCGCGCACCAGCTTGACAACCCTGGGTGCGGGCGGGCGGGGTGGGAGGGCCAGGTTGAGCGGAAGGGAGGGCAGATGGGGAGGGTGTGCGCAGGCCAGGTTGCCGCCCAGCCTCTGTGCGGAGGGTTGGAACGCAGGTGTGCCACAAACTACCATAACACGCCCTGCCTGCAGCAGCAACAGCGCCCTTGCTGCCCCCGACTGGCATTCAACACGCCCCTGGCCACTCACTTCTTCTCCTCCCACTTGGAGGGGATGAAGCGGCGCTTGGGCTCGGGAGCAGCGCTCAACGGCATGACCTGCAGCAAAATAGCAGACACTTTGATGATGAACAGGGCAAAGAAACTGTCCCCTGCTGGCTCCGCCGGCCCGAGCATAGCATGCCTAGACGCTGAAACCGGTGACGGCCGGCACACGCAGCTCCTCTCGGGCAGCTGTAATGCCAGCAACCGCTGCCCAGCTGCAGCACGAGTTGCCTTGACCCCTGCCCCTGCTCACCTCGACATCACGGGTGAACCAGTCCACCTCCGGCTCAAAGGGGTTCACCTCCACGTGCGGGAACTGGCCTGCAGACGGGAACAATTGTGAAGGCAGCGGCACATCAACTGCACTGCCATGCAGCGGCCAGCAAGCGCGCCATCTGCAGCCGCAGCAATGCACCACACAACTTGCACACAGCACGCCCTCTCACAGCAAGGCACCAAGCCCCCTCAGTTTGGTCCAGCTGCCCACGGCAGGCGCACCCTGTCGGATGCGCTGGATCATGCGCATCTCCTCCTTGCTCAGCACAATCTCCTCGTCATTGTACTCGTCGTACACAGTGCGCATCTCCTGCGGCAAGGGCAACACGTCGAGTCAACAGCTCAAATCAACAGCTTAAATAGTGATTGTGGGGGATTGTACTTGTCGAACACAGTGCGCATTTCCTGTGAGAGGCAGGCAGGGTGAGGAAAGCGATGCTCAGGGACAGCCAATGCGCCGACCCCCAGCCAGTGTTTGCTAGTCGTTGGGCACCGCCACTGCCCAGCAGCACGCGAGCTAAGCCTGAGCTTGTCCTTAGCCAGCCCGACAGCTGCCCACCGCACCTTGCCCAGCGAGTCAGCCATGGCAATGTGCCGCTCCAGCCGGTCCCGCCGCCCCCGCTTCTCCAGCTTGCGGCCCTCCACGTCATAGCTGTGGGAGGGAGGTGGTGCAGCAGTGGCGGCAGTTTGGTTGGTGGTTGGGAGAGAATCGGAAGCATACTGGAGGCCAAGGTGGCTGCGCAGCATGCACAGAGGGGTGCACACACACACAGCTGCAGTTTGCAATGCTACATTCAGCGGCTGGCTTACAAAAGCCTATGCCCACCCGCCGCCCCTCTACAGCGCTCACCCAATGTGCTCCTCCTCATTGTACCACTCCAGCGGCACCTGGCCAATCGTGTTGCGCGGCGCCCGCTCGTCCTCTGACGAGTCGGTTGCCGGGTCGTCATGCTGCGGCCGCTCCTCCTCCTCCTCCTCCTCACTCTCGCCTTCCTCGCCCTCGCTGCCCGCCGCCTGCTCGCCGCCGCCAGCGCCGCGGGCCGCTGCCGCCGGCTCGGCGTCTGCATCGCTATCTGCCTCCGCGTCTTCAGCATCATCATCCTCGCTATCACTGCAGCAAGGAGAGGCACTGCCCACTCTTGTGCGCGGATTGGAGCAGCAAATCCTAAGGGCCGTTCTCCCTTCCCACATGCCTCCCCCTGACCCCCAATTCCAGTTCTCCATTCCGCGCACCTGCCACTGCCGCCGGTCTGCTGCCGCTGCCGCCGCTTCTGCACCGCTGCCATGTAGGCCAGGGCCGCATTTTCAATGTCGCGGTCCACACCAGACGAGCGGGGCCGCCCCTCCTCCTCCTCGCTGTCCTCGGCGTCGCTGCCGCTGCCGCTCAGGTCCAGCTCGCTGCCCTCCTCCTCGCCCGACTCGTACTCCTCGTCGCTCGACAGCGCCAGCTCAGCATCATCCAGCCCCTCGGGCGCCGCCTGGGCCGCCAGCAGCTCCGCCTGCTTGGCGCCGCCGCGGGCACTGCGTTTGCCGCTCATGGCGCGGCGCGGCGTGCTGCTCAGAGACTTGAATTGACTGATGGAACACGATGGTCAGCCGCAATGCTGCAGAAAGGGCTGCTGGTGGGCGCGAGCAGCACTGGCAGCGCGACGGTGGCACCGCTGGGCGCCTGAGGTGCACTCCAGGTTTCTTTGGCAGAATTGATATACAGTATTAATGGCATGCAGCGCCCCCGCCCCCCGCCCCGCCCATGCCGGCTGCATTTGGGCGCGCGGGGTGCAAACTGCCCGCAATGCCCATGTCGATCGCCATCGCATATCTTCCTGTCATTGGCCAGCTGCTGGCACCGCGGGCTGCTGCACCAGCCGCTTGCGGCCAACCCTTGCGAACCCCGGAGGCCTCTGCAGGCTTTACACAGCCTTCCACCCCCTGATCAGCAGTCACAAGCGGTGATCAGCACCGATCTGGGCCACCGGCATGAGCTCGGCCCGTGTCGCTGTGCAGCGCGCTGCAACCCCGCTGCCTGCGCTGCTGGGCAGCAGGGAAGGCGTCCAGGCGGTGAGTGCAAGCCAAAGGAAATGCTGGCGCTGCTGCCTGCCCGCTGGGCCGGCCCCGCCTGCCGCCACTCAAGCATTGTGCCAGTTTGCAAGCGGTACGCGGGGCTCCCACTCAGCCGATTTACCCCATGCCTGCAGCGCGCGGCTGGTGGCCAAGACAAGCAGCAGCCCCAGAGGCAGCAGCGGCCGCAGCGGCGGCGCCTGCCCGCCATGCATGCGGTTGGCAGCAGCGGCGGCAGCGCGGCGGCGGCTGCGGGCGCTGCGGCCGTCGTCCCTTCTCAGCTGCCAGCCATCGATGCCACCACCCTGACTGTTGAGCCCGGACAGCCCACGCCGCTGGGTGCCTCCCCCGGCCAGGACGGCCAGAAGGGCGTGAACTTTGCGCTGTGGGCGCCCGCTGCGACCAGCGTCACGCTGTGCCTGCACGATGACCAGGACAGGCCCATCATGGAGACGCTCATGCAGCGTACTGGCGACACCTGGCATGCGTTTGTGGCGGGACTGCCACAGGTGGGGAGGCTGCAGCGGTTATGAGCTTGTTGGCTGGCAGTGGGGCAGGCTGCTATGTACTGTCTGTTCGGTACCTCCCTCGAGCGCCTGCCCCATGCATGCAGTCCTGTGTTTTTGTGCACCCCATTGTGATGCAATCCTGCGTCACCTGCCACTGCTGATGCTCACCCGCTGCTGCTGTTGCTGACGCCTGCCCGAAATTGCAGTCCGGGGTGGTGTATGGCTACAAGGTGGCGGGTAACGGCGGCTGGGAGACGCCCTACCGCTGGGACAAGTCCAAGGTGGGGCTTTGTTTTGCCTTCCTCTGAACAGGGGGCCCATGTCCAAGGTGCAGCTCTGCAACACAGACTGCCGCATGCTGCAGCACTCGTGCCGTCTGTGTCGGGACTGTCTGCCGCGGGTTTTGCATTTTCTCTCCATCAGCTGGCTCTGGCTTCTGTGCTCCGTTTCCAAATTCGCTGACAAAAAATTCCCATACTCTGGCTCTTCTCTCCCTCTGAATGTTCTTTCCCAGATCCTGCTGGACCCGTATGCCAAGCTGGTCAAGGGCCGCGCCGTGTTTGGCAAGCGTGATGCATTTGAGCAGTACAAAACCAAGGCAAGGGGGTGGCGACCCGTTGGGAGCTGCAGGACGCTACGCTGGACATGTTCCTGGTGTCGCACGCTGTGGCGGGTCATGCACCTCGGTCATTCACCTGCCAACCGCAGAAATCACACAGCCAGCCTAATACTGCCGCTCCACGATTCCCTTCCCGCAGGAGGGCAGCGTGTTCCGCGGCACCTTTGACTTTGACTCCAAGCCGTTTGACTGGGGCGCCGGCTACAAGCGTCCCAACATCCCACTGAAGGACCTGGTGATCGCGGAGCTGCCCGTCCGACTGTTCACAGGTGCGCTGGTGCTTGGCTTGCTGGGGGCGTGCATTGCTGTTGCTGCACAGCTTGCGGGACAGCAGCAAGGCGTGCATCTGACGCATGGCATCGGTTGCAGGCGGCTGCACTGCCGGCGCTGGTCTTTCGGGCCGTTTTGGGCCTGGAATGGGGATGCAATGAGACCCTCGGTTTGGGGCACGCTGGCCAATCTATGCCGTCTTAATCTCCATGCTTCGCAGCCTCCGAGACCAGTGGGCTGCCGGCAGCCAAGCGGGGCACGTACGCGGGCCTGGCCGCTAAGGTGGAACACCTCAAAGAGCTGGGCATCAACGCAGGTGTGCCGGCTGGCTGGGGCTGCGCACAGCTGCGTGCCCTGCACAGCTGTTGCATGCGGACCTGCATGATGGGGCCTGCTGGCGCGGTGGCTGTGCAGCGCTGCGGGCGAGCTGGGCAGCGCACTGCGCAGTGTTTCACACGCATCTGGCTTGCATATTCCACCCCTGCAGTTGAGCTGCTGCCGGTGTTTGAGTACGATGAGCTGGAGTTCCAGCGCAGGTGGGCCGGCAGGCCGCAGCACCCATTTGACTGCAGCTTGCAAGAGTGCTGTATTGTGTGCCATGTCGGCTGCAGCTGGCCTACTGAAATGGTGCTAGATATGCCGGCGGTGTTTGGCTCGGCTGCACGGCAGCGCCTGCTGACCCTCCATGCCTTGATATGCACCCTCCCACAACCCTGTTGCAGCAAAAACCCGCGGGACCATATGGTGAACGTGTGGGGCTACTCCCACCTCAACTTCTTCGCGCCCATGAGCCGCTTCGGGTCGGGTGCGTGCAGCATGATGGATGGGCGGCTTATGGCAACTGGTGACTGCTGGCTGCTGCACCCCCTGAACACCCGGCTGCCCGACCGAGCAGCTGCATGTGGATGGCTTGCATTGGCAGCTGGATGAGATGAAAGGAAGATGCTCCCAATCCTGCCTGCTGCCGCAGCCAGCGGGCAAGCCTACATGTATGCCAGCCTCAGCGCTCCCCTGCGTGCTGCCCTGCACCCGCACCCGCAGGTGGCCAGGGACCGGCGGCCGCTGCGCGTGAGTTCAAGGAGATGGTGAAGACGCTGCATGCTGCGGGCATCGAGGTCATCCTGGATGTGGTGTACAACCACACGGTGGAGGGTGAGTGTGCTGCGCTCTGTGTAGGCTCTTTAGCTGAGCAGTGGGGCGTGCACTGGTCAAGGGAGGGGTGCCAACTTGGCACTGTTGCTCTCCACTCCTGCTGCGCGCTGTCGAATCGTCAGCACGGTTGGTGAGTGCATGAAAAGACCGGCTGCAGCTCACCACAAACCATCCTCAACCACCCCAACCCCAACTCCTGCCCGCTTCAACCCACCCAGGCGGTGACGACGACCCATACCTGCTGTCATGGCGCGGCATTGATGCCGGGGCCTACTATCAGCAAGACCCAGCCGCCTATGTCCGCCTGCTCAACTACAGGTGCGTGCCTGGTATGCCCATGTGAATTGCCTGCAGTGTGGGGCAGCCAGATGGATGGTGCCGGTGGCTAAGAGCTGGCAGCTGAAGCAGGGCCAGTGCCCATTTTGGGGCAAAGGGTTGCTGAGCTTTGTTGGCGCCATCCCCCTCTGTCTGCGCAGCGGCTGCGGCAACACGGTGAACGCCAACCACCCGGCCACGCAGCAGCAGATCCTGGAGTCGCTGCGCTGGTGGGTGGAGGAGTATCACGTGGATGGCTTCCGCTTCGACCTGGGTGAGTGGTTTTTGAGGCGGTTGTGGAGGCGGTATGTGGGTGGAGGTGGTAATGGGTGGAGGGGCAGGATGTGGACGGATTCCGCCTCGACCTGGGTGAGCGGAGGCGGCTGAGCCAAGGGAGAGGAGGTGCCAGTCGGAGAGGTGGTCGGCACACCCTGCATACGATTCGGTGGCCGGTGGGTGTAGGTGGTTGGCAGGCTTGCGGTTGGACTGCGTACACCTGGATGGTGCAGGCTGCTGGCACGCAGTTTGGCATCTCCTGCTACAACCCCGTCCGCCCTTCCTGGTACCTCCTTCCCTCCATTTGCTCCGCTCTGCTCCCGCCCCACTCCCCTGCAGCCCCCTGCCTGTGCCGCAACGCCCAGGGCGAGATCATGTCCAACCCGCCCCTCATCCGCGCCATCACCAAGGACCCAGTGCTCTCAAAGGTGGGCCGCGGTTGACGGGTATAAATGGAGAACGGGTGGGCGGGTAGTGCATGCGGGGCGGGTGCAGGTGTACTGTGCATTCCTGCGAGGCCCCTGCGCCCGCCAATGCAGCACCATCACTGCTCTCCTCGCCAGCCCTCCAGCCTCGCCTGCAACCACATTCGCACCCTTCTACCATCCCACTGCCCCTCCACCCCAGGTCAAGCTGATCAGCAAGTCAAGTGGCATCCACTCCTCGAGGTAGCAAGTGCCTCACTCCTCCCATCCCTTCCCGCTCCTCCGCCCCAGGTCAAGCTGATCAGCGAGCCCTGGGACATCGGCGCCTACATGGTGGGCTCCTGGCCCAACTGGGACGTCTGGGCCGAGTGGAACGGCAAGTACCGAGACGATGTGCGCCGCTTCCTCAGGTGCGCTGCTTTTATGGCGGTTATGTATGCCAGGATGACATTGCGGTTTGGAGACGACGTGCGCCGCTTCCTCAGGTGTGCAGAGTCTAGGCCTGGTAATCATTCTAGCAGCGGGTGGCTGTCCTGCACTGGCTGGTAGCACAGGGCTGCTGTTGCGGTGAGTGATGCCCAGTGTCCCCGCTGCCCATGCTTGATGCTGCAGGGGCGACGGCGGGCTCAAGTCGGAGTTCGCCACACGGCTGGCGGGCAGTGCTGACCTGTACCACACCAACAACCGCAAGGTGTGTGGGCCCGGTGGGTGGGGGCACGCTGTTTGCATTAGACAGTCGAGGAGTAACTTGGATGCTGCTGCTGTGAATCCAGCCTGCCCTGCTCGGCCTGCCTGTTCCCATCCACCCATGCCGTCGTCTCATCGACTCGTGTCTTCCCCGCGCTGCGCCCCTGCTCCGACCCCTGCCTGCAGCCCTACCACTCCATCAACTTTGTGATTGCGCACGACGGCTTCACGCTGGCAGACCTGGTGTCCTACAACGAGAAGCACAACAGCAACAACGGGGAGGGCAACCGTGAGTGACGGAGGGGAAAAGTTTGGGGTGGGTCGGTTGGGCCCTGCATGGTTTGGGCAGTCTGTAATTGCCAGCTTCGGACTTTGACTGGCGATTTGCCAGGTTTATGCACCCACCCTCCCATCTCACCCCCCATTGGCCCTCTTCCGCAGGCGACGGCTCCAATGACAACTTCAGCTGGAACTCCAGCCCACGATTTGTGTTTGCAAGGATATTGCACCCACCCTGCCATCTCACCCCCCCTTCCGCAGGCGACGGCTCCAACGACAACTTCAGCTGGAACTGCGGCGTGGAAGGGCCCACCGACAATGCAGCGGTGCTGGCGCTGCGCCAGAAGCAGGTGGGGCTGGGTGGCGCGCCACTAAGAGCATGGTGCCTGCCTGGGGGACGGTCCCCCGCCGGGCCGACAAGCAGCCAGGCTGGGATTTCTTGTGTTGGGGCGCTCACCTGCCGTGCGCTTTGGACCCTGCCCTGCCCGACTGTCTGCAGATGCGTAACCTGCACCTGGCGCTGATGCTGTCCCAGGGCACGCCCATGCTGCTCATAGGTGAGCGCTGCTGCTGCGCTGTGCCTGGGCTGATGCGCTTGCTTGGGTTAGGCTGATGCAGCTGTTAGTTGCACATTCGCAGCCTGCATGCATGCATGCAGTCCTTGGCCTGACTGGCCTTGGTCAGATCATCAGATCCAACCAACGAGCTTCCTGCCTCGCCCCGCCCCGCTCTCCCATCCCCTCAGGCGACGAGTACGGCCAGACGCGGCAGGGCAACAACAACTACTACGGCCACGACACCGCGCTGACGCACTACGACTGGGAGGCCTTGGAGGAGGCCAAGGAGAACGGCTGGTTCAGGTGCGCGTGGCTACAAGCCTTGTGGAGTTCATGTCTCAATCGTGAAGGGCTGTGCTCGTTGGAGGAGGCCAAGGGCCAATGGCTGGTTCAGGTGAGCAATGATTGTGTCCAGCCACCACGGTGCCCTTTCAAAATTCACCACTTGCTCAGTCACGCTTCTCTTTGTGTGCTTGCCTGCCTGCAGGTTTTACAGCGAGCTGATCAAGTTCCGGCGGCAGCACCCGCTGCTGGGCCGCGGCGAGTTCCTCACAAACCAGGTGGGGCGGGGGAGGCACCGGGTTTGCCCGGGCATGCATGGGCTCTTTGCTGCTGCCTGACTGGACGTCGCAGTGTAGAACCGGTAGCTCCCTCTGTGGCACAGTTGCCTCACTCGCATGCATTGGGGGCCCAAACAACGCCCCTCATCAGCCGGTTGCGCTGATCTCCCGCCAGCTTGGCATGCTTCAAACCACGCTCTCAACATGCTGTGCCTGCTTTGCCCGCAGGACGTGACGTGGCACGAGGACCAGTGGGATAACCCAGAGAGCCGCTTCCTCGCATTCACGCTGCACGACAGGTGCGTCGGGGCACTGAGCTGCAGCCCAGTGCATGCCATGCAGTCCCACACCCTGGGGTGCAGGCGCATCGGGACACTGAGCAGCCACCAGTGTTGGAGGGTGTACTATGGGGCGGTGGGGAGCTGCATTGCAGAATACAGCCTGCCCCTGCTGACCCGCCGCCTGCAAACAACCCTACCCTTGCTGCGCAATGCAGGGGCCAGGGCGGCGGCAGCCTGTACGCCGCCTTCAATGCGCACTCCTTCGAGGTGCGGCCTCCATGCTTGTTGCCTGGGAGGCAGCTGTGGTGCATTCCATGATGCGGCTGCGTGTGTGCGCTGTATGCCGCACACTCCAGCGTCACGGTGTGGGCTGGCCCTGCTCCGCCCCTCGTGCTCTCAAAAATGCCTCTGCCTCCTTCACCCCAACATTCAATAACCATGCAGGTGCGGGTGGGCCTGCCGGAGCCGCCCAAGGGCCACAAGTGGTGCCGCGTGGTGGACACAAACCTGGCCTCCCCCAAGGACTTCACGCCCGGCGGCAACGCGGGTGGGTGGACTTTGGGGGCAGCAGCAGCAGGTTGCAGTGGAGGCAGCCGGGGCGCTGTGTGCTGAGCCCTGGGTTGAGGGCTGCGATGCGCTGGCTAGATGCGCCGGTGCGCGTGCAAGAGCGCCCAGCTGTGACATCCTTTGTCGGGTTTGCTCCTGCTTGACCTTGCTGATCCCTAAGCCTTTTTTGCGTGCCCTCCCGCTTTGCTTTCCGCCAGGCGTGGACCCTGTGTACTTCGTTCAGGCTTACTCTGCCGTCCTGCTCATCGCCAAGCCGATCGAGGCATGAACCGGCAGCAAGTTGCGACACCTGCTGGGCACGAGATGTCTGCCTGGGCAGCGCAGCCCGGCACACGAATGACCCC
>VFQQ010004469.1_pt1 | contig 12338 bp, 9 predicted proteins | sample 3512341 | NCBI WGS metagenome assembly VFQQ01 (sample SAMN10412373, study PRJNA504923) | tailings metagenome | isolation source: Relicate 2 Philex TSF1 revegetated site | place: Philippines: Tuba, Benguet | collected 2017-08-29 | reverse complement strand
TCGCTTCGGGTCATCGTCGAGCGCGCCGATGGTGAGTTCCGTGCGGATCGTGTCGCCAATGAAGACCGGCTTGGGGAACCGTAGCCGCTCGTAGCCATAGGTGAACGCGAGCGGATTGATCTCGGTGGCGGTCAACCCGATGCCGATGGCGAAGGTCATCGTACCGTGCGCGATGCGCTGGCCGAACTCCGAGGTCTTCATGAACTCGGCGTCCATGTGGTGCGGGAAGAAGTCTCCCGTGTGCCCGGCGTGCACTACGAAGTCGGTCTCGGTGATGGTGCGGCCGGTGGTCTTGCGAACCTCGCCGACGACGTAGTCCTCGAAATGGCGCGGACGATCCATCAGAAACTCTCCCCAAACATGCGGTCCAGATCGGCCAGAATGGCGGCAGGCCGCTCACGGCTGATCAGACCGGCATTGAGGCGCTTCGACGCCGCATCCTGAAACGCCATGTAGCCATTGTGTCGCGGGCGAACATAGGCGCCTTCGAGCGTCCGGCGAGTGTCACGATAGAAGTTTCCGGCCGCCACGTTGACCGCATTGTCCTCCCAAGCCGCGGCGTGACCGGGCTGGCCGCCGGACCGCGCATAGAGGCCCTTCTGCACATCGCTCGACGCGACCCAGTAGGCGTAGTCCACGGCGGCGTCCCGATGCTTCGAGAAGGCGGAGACGGCGATACCGGTGCCGCCCAGCGCCGAGCCTTTGGCATCCGGCAGCGGAATGTCGACGAAGGTCAGCCGGTTCGGGCGGAACCCCGAAATAGCGTAGTTTGCATAACCGTAGCCGAGCGGCATCAGCGAGACCTCAGCGTCGCTTCGGGCCATCGCCTCCGACGCGGCGATCGGATCCATGGCGAAGCTCGATGGCTCGATGTGAGCAGCGACCTCGGCGATCATTTCGATTGCGTGGATGCCTGCGGCCGTATCGACCAGCTTTCCCACCTCCACGGCACATGGATGACCGAGATTGGCGGTCAGCGTAAAGAGGCACATCATCGAATGCGGCGCGAGTAGCGGCAGCACCACCTGTCCCGACTTTGCCAGCTCCACGACGCCGTCCCAATCGTTCGGCGCCTCGACGAGATCGGCTCGATACGCCATCACCTGAGCGGCCGCATCGATGGGGAAGGCCCACTGGTGTCCGGCATATTCGTAGCTGGGATAGGAGCGCCCGACCGAGCCCGCCGCCAGCGCATCGCGTTCAGCCTCCCGACCAACCACATCCAGCGGCGCGAGATAGCCCTCGTCGACAACCTGCCCAACATGCGGATGGTCGATGACGATCAGGTCGTATTGGCGAGCCAACTCCTCGACCGGAAACGTCTCGAAATCCTGCAGACTGCGCTTGTCCCACTCGATTCGGACGCCAGTCTTTTCGGCCCACGCCTTGGCCGTTGCCAGCATCGGATCATAGCCGCGCGGATGGCTCCAGGTCATGCCCTTGAGGGTAACCGTCACAGGTCGAATTCTTTGCGGATCTTGGCACTCTGCTCGCCGATGAGCGGCGCGGCGCGACGGGTCTGCGCTCTTTTGCCGTCAATGCGCAGTGGCGACCGCGTGGTGAGGATGGGAACACCATCATCGCGAGTGACTGTCTGCAGCATGTCGAGCGCCTTGAACCCCTCGCTCTCCATCAACTCCGGCCATTCGAGCACCTTGGCACACCAGATGTCGGCCGGTTCGAGAATGGCCAGCCACTCCGACGTTGTCCTCGTGGCGAGGCGTTCGGCGATAATACGCTTGATCTCGTCGCGGGCGCTGAACCAGCTCTTTGGATTGCCAGCATACTCGTCGAGGGCCGGCAGTTCGAGCAGATCGCGGATCTTGCCGAGCGGCGTCATGGCGAGGGCCATCCATCCGTCGGCAGTCGGGTACACCCCGTAGGGCGCCGAGAGATAAGCGTGCGCCGAGCGGAAGCCCGACCGCTTCGGCGTCCTTCGACCATCGTTGAGATGAGTGGTCAGCACCTCGAACTGGAAGTCGATGAGCGCTTCGAGGAGGCTGGTTTCGACATGCGCGCCCCGCCCGCTGCGTCCCTTCTGCACCAGCGCCGCGAGAATGCCCTGCGCAACCGCAGCGCCGGCCAGCATGTCGGCGATGGCGAGGCCGAACGGCACCGGACCCTGATCGTGGTCGCCGTTGAGCCACATCACGCCGGACCGGGCCTGCGCCAACAGATCCTGGCCCGGCCGCTGCACCCAGGGCCCCTCTTCGCCATAGCCGGTGATGGAGGCATAGACGATGCCTGGGTTGATGGCCTTGACGCTCTCGTAATCGAGCCCGAGCCGCTCGATGACGCCGGGCCGGAAATTCTGCAGCATCACATCGGCGCGGCCGAGCAGCTTCTTGAGTGACGCGATGTCGGCCGGATTCTTGAGATCGAGCGCGAGACTCTCCTTGGATCGATTGATGGCGTGGAAAATGGTGGAGTCCCCGCCGATCTCGGTATCGCTTAGATAGAGCCGCCGGCTGAGGTCTCCCCCGTCCGGACGCTCGATCTTGATGACGCGGGCGCCCAGATCCTGCAGACGCAGCGACGCGTAAGGACCCGAGAGGAACTGGCAAAGATCAACGACGAGAAAACCGTCGAGAGGTAGGCTGGTCATCGCGGGGTACGCGCCTTTGGCTGTGCGGCATCTGTCGCCGCCGGGCTGATATATCAGATGCTAGTTTCTGCGCATCTGAGGCTTCCGGGTCAACCGAAACCAAAGGCCAGCACCTGGGCTAGAGGGCGGGATGGCCCATGAACATGCCGACATGCCGCTGCAGGGCAGCATCGAAATGCCCGATCAGCGCCGTTTCCGCGCGAACGGGGTCGCGAGCCTTGCAAGCCTCGATGATGGCAAGGTGCTCCCGGATGGAGCGCAGCACCAGCGGCACCGTCATCTTGCGGCCGATCCGCACCAGTCGCAGGTAGTTATGCATCCGCCTGTAGCTGACCTCGATCAGCTGGTTGCCCAGCGTATCGATGATCGAATTGTGGAGTACCGACTCGAGATCCTCGATTTCGGCGCCGAGATCGATGGTGATGCCATGCGTCTCTATCCCCGCTTTGGCGGCGAGGTGGCGCGCGTGCATGCGTTCGATCAAGTCGGCATCCCCCACCTCGGCGAAGATGCGCACGGCCGCCCGTTCGACGATGCTTCGGTACTGGTACGTGGACCTGGTCAGCTCGATGCCCGGCTTGACGAATTCGATGCCGGAGCGCGGACGGATCACCAGGATCCCCTCGACCTCGAGAACGCGCAGCGCATCCCGCAACGGTCCCACCGGAACATCGATCAGCGCGACGAGATCGCTCTGGCTCAAGAAGGCGCCGACCGGAAGACGGCCGTCAAAAAGGTTCTCAAGTATGCGGCCATAGGCCAGATCGCTCAGTCGTTCCGGGAACTTGGGCTTCGCTCCGTGCACTGTCGGCCAACTTGCCACAAGCATTCCCTCATCTACCGCCAGCGCAATCTCCTCTCTGCTTGCGGAGGTTGTCAATCTCGTGGGGAAGCCGAGAGTTTGGCGACAGCTGTGGCGAAACAGGCTGCATGTTTCACGTCCGATTCACATCAGAAGCGGTCGAAACGCAGCGCGTCTTGTCGCCTTCGCCGGCCTCCAAAGGGTGCGCCAGTGAAGAGTACCTTGGGCACTGGCGCCGGAGTGACTGCCCCCTCTAATGACGCAACGGACGTGTCGTCTCGGGTGTGGCCGAAATATGCGGCACACGCATCGCGTGCGCAAAACATGCGTGAGGAACTCAGACCACTAAGAGGTAGCTGGCGGAGAGAGAGGGACTCTCCCCCGTTTCAGCTAAAGAGCTTGTGGATCAAGGTTTTTTGCAACCGATCTATGACCGTGTATGTACCAACTCGCTGTGCTTACGTCAATCGGTCCGGGCGGCCGCCAGGACCGAGCAGACACCATTCCTTCGTCATCGTTAACGGCAATCGTAGTCCTGGCAAAGGATCCTATCGATCCACGCAAGGGTAGCGGCGACGACGTCACGCTCGCAACGATCTCGCCGCTTCGACTCCATTCTACCTGACGATAGCCTGCAACTGCTCGATCGACAGCATCGGCTCTCGTCGGTGGATCATGGCATGGCAGTTCGGGCAGACCGGCCTCAGATGGAGGATCGGATCGACGCGATACTCTTTCCGTATGTTCTTGAGCGGAAGAAGGTGATGCACGTGCATGAAGTCCCTGCCGCGCTCCCCATAACGAGCCACGAAGTCCATGCCGCACCCTTGGCACCGCGCTCCGTAGTGGCTCAAGCATGCTGCCCGCGCCGCCATGTTCCTCTCGTAGCGGTTGACTTTCACTTCGTCGACCGCCCCCTCCAGATGGACCTCCTCCGGCGAGAGCTCGTCAGGGTACGGCCGATCCTGGAAGCCGCCGGGACCCGTCCAGTATCGGATCACTGGACTGCCCCAGTGCAGGTCGGCGGGCGCATCCGCATATTCCGGCAGCTTGTCGAGCACTCCCCTGCTCGCCGCCCGATCCAGGGCGTGCGCCACCGCGGAATGGGCCGAGTAGTGAGTGCCTGCCCCACGTCCACCCTTGCCATACCGCGCGATTAGCTGATCCCAGACTTCCCTACGAGTGGCCGCAAGAGCCTGGACGAAGTGGGCGGTGTGGAACGGGCGAGGACCGACTGCACCCATCACCGACGCGATCGTGGCGTCAGTCAGCGTCGGCGACGAACGAGCCGCCGCGTAGGCCGATCGGGCAGCATCCCTGGCATCCTCGATCTCTCGGAAGCGTTCCTCGAGCTCCTCCCCGAGGACCTGCACGGAGTAGATCCCAGTATTGGTGTGGGTATGGTTCTTCATCTTGGTTATGACGGCTACCGTTACGCCATCGACCTTGCCCTCCGACTTGGTCCGGCGACCATGCGGCTCGAAGTCGATGATGCTGCGTTCCGTCGGCATTCACGCACTCCAAGATGGGGACGACGGCCTTGTCCGGCCTCAGGGTACTTGCAGTTCAACCCTTTGCGGGAGTGAACTTGCCGGCCTCAACATCGAACTGTGGCACGGAAGAGCGGGCCTTTTCCGATAAAGGCGCTTCTTCGTGCAGGCTGGATGGTGAGAAGGCCCAATAGCATTCGACGCCGCCGGCGTCCGCTGCGACGCCGACGAAGTCGGCCGGATCGTCAGTGACCGAGCTTCGACGTGTTGGCCCGAAGGAGCGCGTCAGCCGAAGCAGAAGTGCCCGGCTGGGGGCGAATAGATGGACTGGACGTTTCAGCGCATCCTGCAGCAGTTCCGTCACCTCGCCTTGCCCCACTTCCCTATCAGTGCCTTCCACGTATCTGGCGGCCAGCAGGGTTGGGCCGTCGGCTACGTCAGGGGAACGTTCCGCAAGGTCGATCAACCACCTCACAGGTAGGTGCTGAGGCAGGAAGCGGGCGAGGAAGTGAGCGGCCAGAAGGCCGGTCGCTGTATCCTTTCGCTCCGTCCAGACTGCATCGACGGCACGATTTATGCCTCCGCCCATCCCTTGGCCGTCCCAGAGAAGCTCTGCGTCGGGCACTGCCGGTGCCTCGATGAGCGGGAGCAGATCGGAGGCCAGTCCGCCCTTGGGAAACACTTGGCCGACTGGGACCTTCGACGCCGAAGGGTTCCCAGCGCGGTGCGCCGCGGATTGGCATGAAAGCGCGTCAGCCTCGAAGACGACGGTCGATCCGTCCTGGAACGGAGGGACGATGACTATGGGGCCAAAGCCTTGCTCGTCGACAAGGCCGACAGCACGTGGCCTTGCGTCCTCGGATGCGAACTGGGCGTCGAAACGCACGCTCAGTTGCGTGCCCTCGGATACGATCTTCGGATCGTCCCCGTATTCGGGAAGGCGATCTGCGTGCCAACGTCCCCGCTCGTTCACCCAGTGTCGGAGCAAGAACCGTTGCGGCGAGGACTCGGGGATCTCCCACGGCGCGTCGGTGAACCCGCTTGCCTCGAGGGCGTGCTGCCTCGTGTTTCTTCGGATCGCGGCCAAGGTCGCGCCGTTGGTCCTTCGCATCGAATACGGCGAAACGGCCTCGCCGTCGCCTTCGTCGAGCGAATCCTGGTTGAGGGCCACGGTCGAAGGATCAACCAGCACTCGCACCTCTTCCGACCGAACCTGAACGACCACGCTGAAGTCGCCACCGCTGCTGCCCGTTCCAATGACCACGTAGTCGCCTGATGGGACATCGAGAGTCACCGTCGGTCGTTCGGACGACAGCGGCGGCACCCTCGCCGCCACGAGCCCTCGGTCGGTCAATAGCCGCATGCTCAACGGTCGGAAGTTCGGTACGCCTTCGATTGTGAGTTTCGCCATGGCTAGAACACCACTTCGATGAAGGGAGGAAAGGCGCGCCGGGTCTTCGTCGTGGGCGGTTCTTTCGGGAAGGTCGCTGTCACCTGATACCATTCCCATGCGGAGACGCTTTGGCGGAACATCGCGCCACTCCCAATCTCTTTCGAACCTATGACCGCTTCTGACGGTGGACAGGTCAGGGACAGGCTCGCCTGGGAAAATCGGTGCGCGGGCGCCGATCTTGCGATCAGCGTGCACCCCGATGGCTCCTTCCTCCTCAGGAGCTTCGGGACCGCCGATGCATCGGTCTCGCTCGTGCGGGCGAACGTGAAGTAATCCTGCTCGTGCGCTTCCGCCACGCGAACCCCGAACGTGGAGATCGAACGCTCGATCGTCTCTCTATCCGCCCACCAGTCGGTTCCATCGTTGATCAGGTAAGCGGATTCATCGCACGCCTCGAAGAATGCCTCCAGGAACCGGGAGGGCCTCCCTTCTTTGCCGAAAGCCTGCTCACCCACCACCGATGCTCCCAGCAGAACCTGTTCGAGGGGGCCATAGGCTTCGACCGCTGCCTTCTTTCCACCGATCGTACCTGAAATCAGTGGTTTCGGTCTGGGCGGGAAGGTTCCCTGGAGTTGGGTAGGCGTGTTCTGACAGGCATCGAACATCAACCACTGCTTCCTCGGGCGCTTCTCTGCCAGCCCAGCGCGAAGATCGGCAATTGCGATCGCACCAGACCATGGGTCGTCCTCGTCGGCCCCGAAGTCTGAGGGCAGGAACATCATCTCTGTGGCAGGGTGATACACACCGTGGCCACAGCAGTAGAAGAGCAAGATGTCATTGGCCTGAGCATCCTTGAGCCAGCGATTCTTGGCCTCGACGACCCTTTCCAAAGTCGGGACCCAGGTCGTTTTTGTCTCGCCGTCTACCGTGACCGGAATACCTTCGGGGAAGGCTGCGGAGTTTGCGAGGAGGTCCACCGTGGCTATCGGCACCTCGAACCGGTCCAACCATGGTCCAAGCAGTCGCTCGGCCAGATCGAGGGCTCCTTTGGGGGCGCTCGAAAGAGCGGACAGCTTCGGCACCTTCGGTCCGGCAACCTTCGCGTTCGGATAGGCCCCAGCCCCGATTATCAGCGCACGCACGCCCCCACCCGGTGCCGCGTTTTCGATGAGCCTCATTGCGGCAGCCTCGCCTTCAGTCGTTGATAGAAGCTGGGGCGTTTGAAATAGGTGGTGTGGGCTGCCACCAGATCGACGACGGTGTCGTAGCTGTAATCCGCGACATCATGGAACAGCGGCTTCGCGAGAAATGAGAACACGTCCGTGTAGTCGAAGACGTTGTGCCAGGACTTCGCCACGCCCGGTTTTGCAAGCTTCCCGCCGGAACCACTCTTGCCCTTGAAGAGCTTCATTCCAGCGAAGAACCCGGCCTGCGACCCGACAGTTGCCAACAGGTCGATCTCGAAGCCGGGAGCCCTGTCGCGGAGGGTCTTCAGCACGGCGTCGTCGGTGAGGAGGTCGTAGAGAAGCACCCCTCCCAGACTGTGTCCCACCACCACTAGCGGCCCACCGCTTTCCTTCTTGGCAGTCCATGCCGACACCAGGGAATCGACGATCGGCGCGAAGAGCCGCTCGCCCACACCCTCCGCCCCCTGAATGTCGCGCCCTCTGAGATAGACGAACACGTCTCCCAGGAAGAACGTCATCATCCTGCTCGCGTCCTCACGCTTCGAGCTGAGGGCAATGTCGCTAGCGCCGTTCGCTATCCAGCCACCACACTGTCCGCGCCCGGACATGATGGCGTCACCTACGGCGCCAAATGTCTCGGTGCCTTCGTCTACCGATAGTTCGCTTTCCAATGCTGCGGCGAATTGGAAATTGTCGTCCGATGCAAGGGCCGGGATGCCGACCGGTTCGTCTCCAGGGGCAACTCTGCGAAGGTAGTCGCCAGCGGCAAGGGCTAGTCCGATGCTCGCTTTCCGCGCCGCCAATGCTGGCATTCTCTTCTGAACCGCTTCGTCGAGGTCCTTCTGGAGCATCGCCCCGATGGCAAGATCGACCGCCTGCGCACCGTCGCGCTGAGACAAACGGCCCAGATTCAAGCTCGTCATCGCCGACGCACCCGCACCGTAGGCCTCGTTCCCGGATGCGGAAGGCAACCAGGGCATGTCGGGATCGAACTTCGCGCCCCCGTCGCCCCAATATGGGTTTATGACGAGCGCATCATCGCCCATCACCAGCTTCTTGAACAACGCGTCGCGCTGCACGACCTCTGCGCGATAGGCGTCGTTCATTCGGGTCGCCACGCCATGGACGAAAACCAATGGCATGTCACACTCCCCTCAAAACTGACTGCGACCAGAGAATTCGACGATCACGATCGCGGCTTCGCACCCCAGCGTCTTGGCCTGGGTTCACGACCGAAGCCACGTCGAAGATCCAAGCCGACATCCTGCCCATCTCTACAATCCGCCCCGAGTATTTAGCCGCGAGCGAAGCTCAGCCGGCACCGTCACGATACTGTTGCAAAACAGAAAAATTTAGTCATTGTTGTATTTAAACGATCTGCGTGCAAGGCAATATTCCTAATGCCCATCCTGTCAATGTTAGACGTCGCCGAACAACCAATCGTCGGCAAGGCGGACTTCTCGTTCCCGGGCAAACCCCCACCGATGCAAAAGTCTTCGAACGAGCACGGCGATGTCGAGATCCCATATTTTGGTAGGTACCTGCCCAATTTCGCCATCACGCGGCCCTTGGGGCTGCATTGGTCGTCCGTTCTTGAGGCGCCCAGGGGCGGAGAGAAAATCCTCCACCATCCTGTCGATCCGTCGACGTGCTGGTGGAAGGATCTGATCGGCATTTCCGAAACCGACGCGACGGCCGGACATGGCATCCGCATCGGCGTAGTGGACGTCCCGTTCAGGCCTAGCGGCAGCGTCGGTCACGTCCGCATGATGACCGTGGAGGGCAAGCCCGTGCCAGAAGGTCGCTTGCTGGACCAGTCGCACGGTAGGGACGTTTGCGAGATCCTGGCGTCCCGCTCATCGGATCTCTTCTCGCAGGGGATTGCGCCCGGCGCGGAGATCATCGCGGCTGACATCGGGCGGGAGGACGAACCCGACCGCTGGGACTTCGAAAAGATCCACTCGGCCATCGAGTACCTCACCGAGCGAGAGGGTTGCCATCTGATCAACATATCCGGGGGTGCTCCGACCCGGTTGCCAGATGACCTGGAGAACGCGACACAGCTCCTTCGCCAAGCAATTGCGGTTGCCGAGGACAATGGTGCGCTTGTCATTGCCGCGGTCGGCCGGGACAAGTCCGAGAACGTTGCGGTCCCGGCTTGCCTACGAAATGTCATCGGCGTCGGCGGAATCGGTCTTACTGGAGTGGCGCCAGACAGCACCTTTATGCAGCACTATCAAAGGCATGCATCAAAGCGGGGCAACCACCGGGGGCGGGAGGTGTTCAGGCTTCCCACTCACCCCGTGGGGGCCGGAACGTACCTGCTCGCACCAGGGGTCGGCATGTTCGTGGGCAATGCAGCAGGATCGTACCACGAGGTCCAGGGCTCGTCGTTCGCCGGGCCGATCGCGGTCGGCCTTTTGGCGCGCACATTGTCGACAGACAATCGGTTTTGGGATCTAACTGGCCGGGATCGCCGAGAACATTCCATGAAGCGTCTTGCACAGTTGTGCGTTACGCTCCAAATGTCGGAAGCGAATCAAGGGGCCGGGATGCCCCGCTTACCATCTGTTAACCTTAATGCGGCACAGTAAGTCCGGGCTGGCTGGAGGCGTGGATGCGTAGCACGATCGAGCTCAGGAAGTCGGATGCCCCGGTGACCGATCGCCCGCGCTTCAATACGGCCGGAGACGGCCCGTCCTCGAGTTCAGGCTCGAGTTCCCTTGCCGCCCGCGAGCGCCCACTCCGTTACACGGTGCAGTTGAACGACCGAACGCTGAGCCCCGAAGCGGCGGAGAAGCAGCTCCGTCAACTGCTTGGAAAGATCAAGGTCGCACGGGTCTTCGGCTTCGGCAGGAACGCCAGCATCGATGTGCTCTCGGCGGACATCGAGGATCTGCGTCACCGCCTTGGGAAGGTCCTGACGTTCCAGCGAGCGTTGGAAGCCAGCGACTTCTCCGAATAGACCCACGCATCCTCGTCTTGGCGCTCGCTCTCGAGCGGGCGCGCCGCGTTGGCCAGAACAGGCCATCAGCCTGACCGAGATGCGCCACCTGCGGGTTGATCCTGATACCGGGCATGCCAATATCACGTCGTTGGTGCTTGGACGGGTGGCCGCTCGTCAATGCATCCGCGTCGACCAGATGGGCCTTGCACGTCAACGTTTCAGGATTCGCGATTGCTGCGCCGCCGTTTGATCGTCGTCGACTCTCGACTGGCCATGCGGATGGCGCGGTTGGAAGCGGCGCGATCCTCGGCCATCGGCACTGAGATCCTCACTCTTCCGCTTCTCGCCGCCCGGCTGGCCGGTGGGTTTCATCGACCTGCGAGCCAGGACCAGCTTGCAGATGCGGTGCGGATCGCGCTGGAGAGTGAACCCCTGACAGAGCTGGACACTGTTCGCGACCTTCCCGGGATGACGCGTGCCATGGTCGCATCGCTGGCCCAGCATTGGCGGGAGGCCACGCCCTTCGCCGAACTAGCCAGCGTCACGGAACGAGCTGCCGATCTTCATCGTATCGAGCTACGCGTTCGCGAGCTCCTCCCCGATGGCGTGCTGGTCCCGCCCGAGCTCCAGCATATTGCGCTGCGCAATGTGAAGACCGTCAGCGCGCTGTTCGAGACAGTGCTTGTGCGGAGAGCGGTCGACATCGATCCGGTTTGGCGCCCTCTGGTCAACGCCGTGAGCAAGGAAGTTCCGACCGTCTGGCATGCGATCGGGTCAGCTTCCCGCGAATGGTTCGAGGGCGATGTCGTTCCAGAGCCGACGAGGAACAAGGCCATCGAAGGTGCAGACATCTGCGCTGATCCGCGTGCCGAAGCGCTCGAGGCGTTACGCTGGGCACGAGAATTGCTGAGCAGCGGGAACGTCAGGGCCTCCGAGATCGCCATCGTCGCCGCATCGCCTGAGAATTGGGACGATCATCTGCTGGTACTGGCCGCCGGTGCCATTCCCCTCCACTTCTGCCACGGGAGACCCGCCTTGGGCACGGCGCAAGGTCAGGCCTGCGCTTCCCTCGCGGATGCGCTTCTTCATGGCATCAGCCAGGATCGTATCCGTCGCCTGCGCCGGCATTCGCCCCACTTGCGGGCAAACTTGCCTGCTGAGTGGCTGAACGCGATCGCACCAGGCGCGGGTCTCTTCCAGATCGCTCACTGGATCCGCGCGATCGAGAACGCGGGAAAAGGCGAAGCAGAGGGAGTCCTCGCAGTGCTGCGCCCGGTGCTCGAGTTGCTTGAGCAAGGACCTGCGGCAGCCCTCGAAGCGGGAGAGCTGCTGCTGGGCCCCGGCAGCCTCGAGCTGTGGCAAGACGCGCTGCGGACTGCACCTCCCTCGGCGCTCGCCATGACACTGAGGTCCATGCGGGTGGCCGACGAGCGCGATCCAGGCAACAGCGTCGTATGGGGCCCCGCCTCCGAGGTCGCGGGCGCTGCCCGTCCCTACGTGCGTTTGCTGGGTCTGAACGCGCAAGCTTGGCCGCGCTACGATCTCGACGATCCAATACTGCCCGTCCGAGTAACAGGGAAGGTTCGCACGCTCCTGTCGCGCAGCGAACTCGATCGACAGCACTTCGAGGTGTTGGTCGCTGAAGCGTCAGGTGGCTGCACGGTATCGCGAAGCGTCAGGTCCGCAGAAGGATCGCTCCTTGCACCTAGTCCGCTGTGGCCACACGGAAGTTCGGCCGAACGAATTCTTTCGCGCACGCGGGTCCCGCAGCACGCGGCTAGCGAGTCCGACCGGCTTCTGGCTCGACGGGGCGAGGCAAGATCGACTCCTCGCATCGCATCGGCGCAGCTGGCGTGGGAGCATTGGCAAGCTTCGGACATCACTCCCCACGACGGCATGGTGCAGACCGATCAT
>VFQQ010004468.1_pt1 | contig 12339 bp, 10 predicted proteins | sample 3512341 | NCBI WGS metagenome assembly VFQQ01 (sample SAMN10412373, study PRJNA504923) | tailings metagenome | isolation source: Relicate 2 Philex TSF1 revegetated site | place: Philippines: Tuba, Benguet | collected 2017-08-29 | reverse complement strand
ACTTGCATGTGTAAAGCATGCCGCCAGCGTTCAATCTGAGCCAGGATCAAACTCTATAGTTCGATCTTGAATTACTCATAAAAACGGAATTGAAGTGAACTTCACTTCAGTTCTCATGAGCGTTTAAAGTCCAGAAGACTTTTGACTCGTCAGAGTCAATGCCCTCGCCTTCAAACGCCCACGCTTATCGGCTGTATCTTGTTAATGATCCAGTCAGAACACCCAGCAGCACACGCCGCCAAGCCTTCTTCGCTTGCTCCGCCGCGATCAGCAGAGCCTCGCATTATGGCACAGATTTTGGAGGCCTGTCAAAGTTTCTGAAAATTTTGACTGCTCCTACGCCTGCTCCGCCGCACAGACTGCTTTCGCAGCGCATTTGTTCAGCGGAGCCTTGCAGTATACGACACTTTTTGAGGCTTGAGCAACAGGCCAGGAAGAACTCCACATACGGCTCTTGATAATCCTCGGCTTCTACTGACTCCGACATAGCAGGGCACATGGCACTCATTACCTTGCAGGACGCGCAGTTGGCCTTTGGCCACTGGGCCCTGCTGGATCACACGGACTTTTCGCTGGAATCGCGCGAGCGTGTCGGCCTGATAGGGCGCAATGGAGCGGGTAAGTCCTCGCTCTTGCGAGTGCTTGCCGGCCTGGAGCGGGTGGACGATGGTGCCCTGCAGGTGCAGGGTGGCGTGCGTATCACTTATGTGCCGCAGGAGCCGGTCCTTGATGAAGGCGCGACGGTGTTCGACGCGGCCAGTGCCGGGCTGAAAGACGCCATACAGGCTCGCGAACGCTTCGAGCGCAGCAGCGACAACGAGGACCTGCACGCACTACAGGCCACGATCGAGGCGCTGGACGCGTGGAACTGGGAGAACCGTGTCACAGAGACGCTGGACCGCCTGCATCTGGACCCGGCACTGCGCGTGGGTGAGCTCTCCGGTGGCAACCGCAAGCGCGTGGCGCTGGCGCAGGCCTTGGTGTGTCGGCCGGGTGTGTTGCTACTGGATGAGCCGACCAACCACCTAGACCTGGACAGCATCACGTGGTTGGAGGAACTGCTGCTCTCTTTCGCAGGCAGCGTGGTGGTGATCAGCCATGACCGCGCCTTTCTTGACCGGGTAACGACACGCATTGTCGAGCTCGATCGGGGCCGACTGATGAGCTATCCGGGCAACTTCGCACAGTACCAAGTGCTGAAAGAGGTTCAACTGGCGCAAGAGGCAACGATCAACGCCAAGGCCGACAAGCTGCTCGCGCAAGAAGAGGTGTGGATTCGCAAAGGCGTGGAAGCGCGGCGCACACGTGCACAGGGCCGGATCGTGCGACTGGAAAGGCTGCGCGAACAGCGGGCAGGCCGCCGAGACGCCCTGGGCCGCGTGAAACTGGAGATCGACAGCAGCGCAGCCAGCGGCAAGATCGTGGCGGAGTTGCAAGGCATCGCCAAGGCGTTCACGCAACCCAATGGCACGAGCAGAACAGTGGTGCGGGACTTCTCGGTCACCATCCTGCGCGGTGACAAGGTGGGCGTGATCGGCCCCAACGGCGCGGGCAAGACCACACTGCTCAAACTCATTCTGGGCGAGCTGCTACCCGACGCCGGCACGGTGCGCCAAGGCAGTCGGTTGCAGGTGGCGTACTTCGACCAGATGCGGGAGCAGGTGAACCTTGACGCGACGCTGGAGGACTTCATCAGCCCGGGCAGCGAGTGGATCGAGATCGGTGAGAAGCGCACGCACGTCAAGAGCTATCTCGGCGACTTCCTGTTTTCACCCGCGCGGGCCACGTCACCCGTGCGCACGCTCTCAGGCGGGGAGCGCAACCGTCTGCTGCTGGCACGTCTGTTCGCGCGGCCGGCCAATGTCCTGGTGCTTGACGAGCCCACGAACGACCTCGACATCGACACCCTGGAGCTGCTGGAAGACTTGCTGCAGCAATACGCAGGCACGGTGTTTCTCGTGAGCCACGACCGGCGCTTCCTCGACAACGTGGTAACCAGCACGCTGGTGGCCGAGGGCGATGGCCGCTGGCGCGAATACGTGGGTGACGTGCAGGACTGGCTTGCTCAATCGGCTCGCGCCGCAGCCACTGCGCCCGCGTCAAAACCTGTCGCAAAGAAGGAAGCAGCACAGGGGGCACTCAACGAGCCAGCCGTGCGGCACAAGCTCAGCTACAAGGAGCAACGCGAATTCGCTGCGCTCCCCGAGCGAATTGCAGCGCTCGAGGCCGAGCAGGCGAGGTTGTCGGCGGAGCTGGGTGACGGCGGCCTGTACGGAACGAATCCTGCGCGGGCGGCCGAGGTCGCCGAGCGGCTGGTGACGGTGGAAGAAGAGTGGATGGCTGCGCTGGAGCGCCAGGAAACCCTGGGCTCACGCTGACGCCCGGGCCTCGGCAACGCGACGCGAGTAGGTGCGCCAGAACCCGGCGTCTTGCGTGGTCGCAAAATTGATGCGCATGAGCGTGCTGGGCGTGCGCGCCGCATGAAACAGCGCGCCGGGCGCGATCAAGTGGCCATCGTCAAGCAGGCGCTGGGCGAGCGAATCGGTGTCCACGCCCGTGTCGACCCAGCCGAACAGCCCCATGGGCTCGGCCACGAAACGGCAGCCCGCAGCCAGTGCGAGCTTGACGCTGCGAGCACGAGCCCCATCCAGCCGCACGCGGATGCGTTCGGCGTGACGACGCAACTGCCCATGCTCGATGCAGTACGCGAGCGCCTTCTCCAGTAGCGAGGGCGTGGTCAACGTGCTCAGCAGCTTGGTGTCCAGCAGTGGCTCTACCAGACCAGGCGGCGCGGCCAGAAAGCCCACGCGCCAGTTGGGCGCGAGGATCTTGGCGAAGCCCCCCACGTACACCGTGCGTTGCAAGCCGTCGAGCGCGCTCAGGCGCGTGGCGTGCTCGGGCGCGAGGTGGCTGTAGGTGTCGTCTTCGACGATGTGAAAGCCAAAGCGCTGGGCAAGCTGCAGCAGGCGATGCGCACAACCGGGGGACAGGCTGTAGCCGGTGGGGTTGTGCAGCACGCTCACGCTCACGTAGAGCTTGGGCCGGTGGGCTTCGGCCAGACGCTCCATCACGGCGAGGTCCGGCCCTTCGGGGCCGCGCGGCACGGGCAGCACGCGCATGCCCAACGCAGCCAGGCGCGCGAACTCCACCGCCCAGCCAGGCTCTTCCACCATCACCGGGTCGCCAGGGCGCAGCAGCGTGCGGCTCACGATGTCCAGAGCATGCGTGGCGCCCACGGTGGTGATGATCTGCTCGGGCGCCGCGTGCACGTTGTACCCAGCCAGCTTCTGCGACAGCACGTGGCGCAGGCCGCTGTCGCCCAGGGGCTCGCCGTAATGCAGCGACGCGTCATTGAGGGCGCGCGTACCCACCATGCGGCGCACCGCCGCGGGCATGAACTCGGACTCCAGCCAGTCGGGCGGGAATACGCCCATGCCGGGCTGGGGTTTGTCGCTCACACGGTGGAACATGCCGCGAATCAGCGCGCTCGCGTTGATCGGCCCGGTGCTCTGCGGCGCCGGCGCGCTGCTCCTGGCGTCGCTGCGTGGCGCCAGCGGCTCGCGCACGAAGAAGCCGCGCTGCTTGCGCGCCTGTACCAGGCCTTGCGCCAGCAACAGGTCGTAGGCGGCCACCACGGTGGACGGGCTCACACCGTGCAGGCGCGCGCACTCACGCACCGAGGGCAGGCGCGCACCCGGCGCCAGCAGACGTTGGCGGATGCGCTCGGCATAGCGCTCGGCCAGTTGTTCGGTGAGCGACTGCGTCGCGCTCTTCATCAACATGGGTGGGCCTGGGCTGTATGGGCTGGATTGGCCATACAGATCTCGATCTGAACCGATGATCTGTATTGGCTGTGTATTGATCGGCAAGGGTACATTGATCGGCCCGGGACCGCCAGCACCTTCATGTCCGCCACCGAACTGACCGCCCTGCTGATTTTCTGCACCGCGATGAGCTTCTCGCCGGGGCCGAACACCACGCTGTCCACCGCGCTGGCAGCCAACTTCGGTCTGCGTCGCGCGTTGCGCTTCTGCCTGGCCGTGCCCACGGGCTGGACGCTGCTCATGCTCTCCACCGGGCTGGGTGTAGGTGCGCTCATCACCGGCGTGCCGGTGCTGCGCTGGGCCGTCAAGCTGGCGGGCGTGGCCTACATGTTCTGGCTTGCCTGGAAGCTTGCAGGAGCCGCGCGGCTGGCGCAGGCCGATCCTGCGCGTCTGCAGGTGACGTTCTGGCAAGGCGTGGGCCTGCAGTTCGTGAACATCAAGGCCTGGATGCTCGCGCTCACGCTCAGCGCCGGCTGGGTGGTCAGCAGCGCGGGCGCGCCGGCCGCCAACCCGGGCGAGCGCCTGTTCATCGTCTGCGCGGTGATGCTGCTGTTCGCCTTCTTCAGCAACTTCGCCTACGCGCTCATCGGCTCGCTGCTGCGCGCCTGGCTGGCGCAGGGCCGGCGCCTGCTGTGGTTCAACCGCGCGCTGGCCGGCGTGCTGGTGGCCACCGCGCTGTGGATGCTCACGGTATGAACAACGACGCCACCCGCGGCATGGTGCTGGGCCTGATCGGCGTGGCCGTGTTCGGCCTCACGCTGCCGATGACACGCCTGGCCACCGGCAGCGACGCCGCGCCGCAGCTCTCCCCCTGGTTCGTGACCTGGGCGCGTGCGGCCATCGCGGGCCTGCTCTCTGTGGTCTGGCTGTGGGCCACGCGCGCACCGCGGCCGCAGCGAGCGCACCGCGGCCCGCTCGCGCTGGCGGTGCTGGGCAACGTGATCGGCTTTCCCCTGCTGCTGGGCTGGGCGCTGCGCCACGTCACGGCCAGCCACGCGGCGGTGTTCATCGCGCTGCTGCCGCTGGCCACCGCTGCCACCGCGGCGTGGCTCATGCACCAGCGCGCCCGCCTGGGCTTCTGGTTGTTCGCGGGCCTGGGCAGTGCGCTGGTGGTGGTCTACAGCCTGCTGCGCGCGCACCAGCTCGGCCACGGCTTCGGCTTCACCTGGGCCGACACCCTGCTGGTGGGCGCGGTGATCGCGGCCGCACTCGGCTACGTGGGCGGCACCCAGGTCACGCCCGCGCTCGGCGCCGAGCGCGTGATCAGCTGGGTCTGCGCGCTGGCCCTGCCCGTCACGCTGCCGGGCGCGCTGCTCACCTGGCCCGAACACGCGGTCGATGCGCGCGCCTGGCTCGCGCTGGGCTACGTCGCCGTGTTCTCCATGTGGGCCGGCTTCTTTGCCTGGTTCCGCGGCCTGGCGCTGGGCGGCGCACTGCGCGTGAGCCAACTGCAACTGCTGCAGCCCTTCATCGCCATGCTCGCGGCCGTGCCGCTGCTCGGCGAATCGCTCGATACGCTCACCGGGGTGTTCGCGCTGGCCGTGGTGGCCAGCGTGTTCATCGGCCGCCGCTTCGGCGCCGCGCCCGCCCCCGCCCCTTCCTTACCCACCGCCAAGGCCACGCCATGACCAAGACCCCCTGGACGCTTTCCCGCCGCGCCGAGCGCATGAACCCGTCCGTGCTGCGCGAGATCCTCAAGGTCACCGAGCGGCCCGGCATCATCAGCTTCGCCGGTGGCCTGCCCTCGCCCAAAACCTTCCCGGTCAGCGCCTTCGCCGAGGCCTGTGCCGAGGTGCTGCGCCTGGACGCCTCGGCCGCGCTGCAGTACGCGGCCAGCGAAGGCCACGCGCCGCTGCGCGAATGGGTGGCGCGCCAGCTGCCCTGGAATGTCGACGCCTCGCAGGTGCTCATCACCACCGGCAGCCAGCAGGGGCTGGACTTGGTGGCCAAGGTGCTGATCGACAGCGGCAGCAAAGTGCTGGTGGAAACGCCCACCTACCTCGGCGCGCTGCAGGCCTTCACGCCCATGGAGCCGGTGTTCAGTGGCGTGGCCAGCGACGCCGAGGGCGTGGACCCGGACGACCTGCGCCGCCAGGCGCCGGGCGCGCGCTTTGTGTACCTGCTGCCCAACTTCCAGAACCCCACCGGCCGCAGCATGAGCGAAGCCCGCCGCGCCGCGGTGGCACAGGCCGCCGCCGACGCCGGCCTGCCCATCGTGGAAGACAACCCCTACGGCGACCTGTGGTTCCACGCGCCGCCGCCGGCACCACTGACCGCGCGCAACCCCGAAGGCAGCCTGTACCTGGGCTCGTTCTCCAAGGTGCTCGCACCGGGCCTGCGCCTGGGTTACCTGGTGGCGCCCAAGGCGCTCTACCCCAAGCTGCTGCAGGCCAAGCAGGCGGCCGACCTGCACACGCCCGGCTTCAACCAGCGGCTGGTGAGCCGTGTGCTCGACGGCAACTTCCTCGACCGCCACGTGCCCACCATCCGCGCGCTGTACCAGGCGCAATGCGCCGCCATGCTGGCCGCGCTGCAGCGCGAGATGACCGGGCTGGATGTGCAATGGAACGCGCCCGAAGGCGGCATGTTCCTGTGGCTGCGCCTGCCCGAAGGCATGGACGCCACCGCACTGCTGCCACACGCGGTGGAGCGTGGCGTGGCCTTCGTGCCGGGCGCGCCGTTCTACACCGATCGCCCCGACCCGCGCACGCTGCGCCTGTCCTTCGTCACGGCCAGCACCGAGCAGATCGATAGCGGCGTCGCTGCGCTGGCGCAGACGGTGCGCGAGCACATGCCTGTTCCCGCATGAGCCTTCACCTCTGGGGGCGCCTGAGCTCCATCAACGTGCGCAAGGTGGTGCTGTGCGCGCAATGGCTGGGTATCGAACTGCCGCGCAGCGACGCCGGCATGGCCTTCGGCCTGGTGGACACGCCCGCCTACCGCGCCATGAACCCCAACGGCCTGGTGCCCGTGCTGCAGGACGGCGACTTCACGCTCTGGGAGAGCAATGCCATCGTGCGCTACCTCTGCGCGCGCGCCGGCCGCGGCTACCCGGCCGATCTGCAGCAGCGCGCCGACGCCGAACGCTGGATGGACTGGCAGCAAACCACGCTCAACCGCGCCAGCGGCCCGGCCTTCGTGCAATGGGTACGCACCCCGCCCGAGCGGCGCGACATGGCCACGATCGCGGCCTCTGTGCAGGCCAGCGAGCCGCTGTTCGCCTGGCTCGACACGCACCTGTCGCAACGCCCCTTCATGACGGGCGACAAGCCCACCATGGCCGACTTCCCCATCGCCTGCGAGCTGCACCGCTGGTTCGGCCTGCCGCAGCCGCGCCCCACGTGGCCGCACCTGGAGCGCTACTTTGCCCACTGGCTCGCGCAGCCTTCTGCAAAGGGCGTGCTCGACCTTCCCCTTTCCTGAGTTCTTCCGATGAAAACCCGCCCCTTCGCCCAGGTCGACGTCTTCACCGCCACGCCCTACCGCGGCAACCCGCTTGCGGTGGTGCTCGACGGCTCGGACCTGAGCACCGAGCAGATGCAGCACTTCACCAACTGGACCAACCTGTCCGAGTGCACGTTCCTGCTTCCACCCACGCAGGCCGGGGCCGACTACCGCGTGCGCATCTTCTGCCCCGGGCGCGAACTGCCCTTCGCGGGCCACCCCACGCTTGGCACCGCGCACACCTGGCTCGCGGCCGGTGGCCAGCCGCAAGGCGAACACGTGGTGCAGGAATGCGGCGTGGGCCTCGTGCACATCCGCCGAGACGGCAGTCGTCTTGCCTTCGCCGCGCCACCGCTGCGCCGCTCGGGCCCGCTCGACGAAGCCGACCTGGCGCTGATCGCGCACGGCCTGGGCGTCGCGCGCAGCGACATCGTGGCGCACAGCTGGTGCGACAACGGCCCCGGCTGGCGCGGGGTGATGCTGCGCAGCGCCGAACAGGTACTCGCACTCAAGCCCGATGCCGCCGTGCTGGCCGGGCTGGACATTGGCGTCGTCGGGCCGAGCGGCAAGGTGGGCGTGGTGGGCGCATCGGACGCCGATGGCATCGCCTTCGAAGTGCGTGCCTTCTTCCCCGGCAACAACGGCCTGGCCGAAGACCCCGTCACCGGCAGCCTCAACGCCGCGCTCGCGCAGTGGCTCATCGGTGCCGGTATGGCCCCCGCGCGCTACGTGGCCTCGCAGGGCACTGCGCTGCAACGCGCGGGCCGCGTGCATGTGGAACGCGCGGCCGATGGCACGGTGTGGGTCGGTGGCGAAACCGTGACCTGCATCGAAGGCACGGTGCAGGTGTGAATGCCTCTGTGGTGAACACCGCCACCGCGAACGCTGCCTTCGACCACCTCGTGGTCGCCGCCCCCTCGCTCGACGAGGGTGTGGCCTGGTGCGAGCGCACGCTGCAGCGCACACCCGGCCCGGGTGGTGCACACCCGCTGTTCGGCACACACAACCGCCTGCTGAGGCTGGACGGCACCGATCGCGCCTACCTTGAGCTGATCGCGATCAACCCCGCTGCGCGCCCCACGCGCGCCGCCCCGCTCCGACGCTGGTTCGACTTCGACGACCCCGCGCTGCACGAGCGCTTGCAGCGGCACGGCCCGCGTGTCATCCACTGGGTTGCGCGGGTGGACGACATCGAGGCCGCGCGCCGCGCCTGGCTGGGCATGGGCATCGACCCGGGGCCCGTGCTCACCGCCTCGCGCGAAACGCCGCGCGGCCTGCTGCAATGGCGCATCACCGTGCGCGACGACGGCGCGCGCCTGTTCGACGGCGTACTGCCCACGCTCATTCAGTGGAGCGGTCACCACCCGGCCACCGCCATGCCCGCCAGCGGCCTGCGCTTGCACAAGCTCTCGCTCGCGCACCCCAAGGCCGACACCGTGCGCGCGGCCCTGGCCGCGATCGGCCTGCACACCATGCCCGTGCATGACGAAGAGCCCGCAATCACCGCGCAGTTGATCGACAACGAACGCGCGCTGAGCCTGCATTCCCGACCATGACCGCTCACCTGCCAACCCTCACTGCGATCGAGGACGCCGCCGCGGTGGTCTACCGCGCCTTCGGCCCCACACCGCAGTACCGCTGGGCCACGCTGAGCGAACGCCTGGGCGCCGAGTGCTGGCTCAAGCACGAGAACCACACCCCCGTGGGCGCCTTCAAGATCCGCGGCGGCCTCACCTACTTCGACGCGCTGGCCCGCCGCAACGCGCTGCCGCGCGCGGTGATCAGCGCCACGCGTGGCAACCACGGCCAGAGCGTGGCCTGGGCCGCGCGCACGCACGGTGTGCCCTGCACCATCGTCGTGCCGCACGGCAATTCGGCCGAGAAGAACGCGGCCATGCGCAGCCTGGGCGCACAACTCATCGAACACGGCGACGAATTCCAGGTTGCACGCGAGCACGCCATCGCGCTGGCGGCCGAGCAGGGCGCGCACATGGTGCCCAGCTTCCACAGCGACCTGCTGAGCGGCGTGGCCACCGCGTGGTGGGAGTTCCTGCGCGCCGCGCCGCATCTGGACGTGCTTTACGTGCCCATCGGCCTCGGCTCGGGCGTGTGCTCGGCCATCGCCGCGCGGCGGGCACTGGGGCTGAAAACACGCATCGTGGGCGTGGTGAGCGCACATGCCACCACCTACGCCGATTCGCTCGCGGCCGGTCGCGTGGTGGAGGCCGCGGTGGGCACCGAGCTCGCCGATGGCATGGCCTGCCGCGTCGCCGAAGCCGACGCGCTGGCGATCCTGTCGAAGGCGCTCGACGATGTGGTGCGCGTGAGCGACGGCGAGGTGGCCGAAGCCATGCGCATGCTGTTTGCCGACACGCACAACGTGGCCGAAGGTGCGGGCGCCGCGGGCTTTGCGGCGGCCTGGCAGGCACGCGGCCGCCTGCGCGGGCAGGTGGTGGGCACCACGCTCAGTGGCGGCAATGTGGACAGCGCCCGCTTCGCGCGCGTGCTGTCGGGCGCGAACGCCTGAGCCGGGCGGTCAGGCGTCGGCCGGTTTGACCAGGCGCGCGACGATTTCGCAGAACTGGTCGACGGCGTCGGTCTTGAACACCACCTCGCGCACGCCCGCGGCCCGCGCCTCGGCCTGCAGCTCGTCGGTGATGTAGCCCGAGGCCACGGCCACGGGGAGCGTCGGATCGGCCGCGAGCGCGTGGCGTGCAACCTCCAGCCCCGACATGCCGGGCATGTTGTAGTCGGTCAGGAGCAGCGCGAAATGGCCCGGTTGCTCGCGCACCAGGGCCAGCGCCTCGTCCTGCAGGCCCACCGCGGTCACGCGGTAGCCGCGGCGTTCGAGCAGGCGGCGCACCAGGAAGACGAGCGTCTCGTCGTCGTCGAGGTAGAGCACATGCGGGGCCTGTGTGTTGTCGGCCGTGGTGCGGGCGGTCGGGGTGGGGTCCACGCTGGGCATTGTGACGGGTTTGGATGAGGGTGTGTCCGTGGCCGGGGTGATGGGCGGGAACAGCAAGGTGATGGTGGTGCCTTCGCCCACGCGGCTGTGCAGGGCAATGTGGCCGCCGTGCGCTTCCACGATGCCCAGCACCACCGGCAGGCCCAGGCCGGTGCCCTGGCCCACCGGCTTGGTGGTGAAGAAGGGCTCGAAAACGCGGCGCAGCACCGCGTCGTCCATGCCGCAGCCCTGGTCGCTCACGCGCAGGCGCACGGCGGGTTGTCCAGCGGCTTCGCAGGCCTGTGCGATCTCGGGTGGCAAAGCGGGGTCGGATGCGGCCAGCGTGTCGAGCACGAATGCCACGCGCCCGCTGCGGTCCTGCATGGCGTGCAGGGCGTTGGTGCCCAGGTTCACCAGCACCTGCTGCAGCTGTGTGGCGTCGGCACAGATGTCCGGCAGGTCGTCGGCCAGGGACTGCACCAGCTGCACCTGCGGCGGCAGCGCCGCACGCAACAGGGCGCACGACTCCGCCACCACCGCCGACAGGCGCAGGCGCCCGCGCACCAGCGGCTGCTGCCGGCTGAAGGCCAGGATCTGGCGCACCAGCTCGCGGCCGCGCCGCGCCGCGGTGCTGATCTCGTCGAGGCTCTGGAGGGCGGGTGCGTCGGTCGGCAGGTCCTCGCGGGCGAGATCGGCATTGCCCAGGATGGCCGCGAGGATGTTGTTGAAATCGTGCGCGACCCCGCCGGCCAGCGTGCCCAGCGCCTGCATCTTCTGCGACTGCGCAAGGCGCGCCTCGAGCGCTTTCTGCTCGGTGATCGCGGCCCGCATGGCCGTGATGTCGATGAAGGTCATCACCACGCGGCGCAAACCGCCGTGTGCATCGCTCTCGGGGTAGCCGCTGCACAGCGCCCAGCGCACGGGCGAGCCGTCGGGCAACTGCAGCCCGACGATCATGTCGCGCACCGGCTGGCCACTCATGAGCACGCGCTCGAAGGGTTGGTCGTGCCGGCGCAGGGGCTGCCCGTCTTCATCCAGCATCTGCCATTGCAGGCGCACCGGCTCGGGCAAGGGCCGGCTGCCACCGGCCAACGTCCAACCCAGAAAGCGCCGCGCCGCGGTGTTCAGCCGCTGCAACATCTGGTCGGGCAGGAAAACCATCACGCCGGCGTCGAGGTTGTCCACCAGGCGACGCAGGTCGGTTTCGCGCTGGCGCTGCTCGGCTCGCGCGGCATCGGCCTCTTGGCGAAGGCGCAGGGTGATCATCCCGTGGAAGGCCAGCGCGGTGAGCAGGTAGGCGAAGAAGAAAAAGGACAGCAGCAGGCCCACGGCCTGGTTGACGTTGAGACCCAACGCGCGCGTGATCGCCAGCGATGCCAGCAGGCCAGCGATCTGCAGCCACAGCACAGCGCTCAGCCCGAGCCACTCCGCCGGCATGGGGCGCGGCGCGCGCTGGTGCAGGTCGCGCAGCATGAGGCCGAGCACGGCCACGTTGGTGCCGACCCACAGGACATGACGCAGTGCCAGACTGTCGACCACCAGCACCAGGGCCACGTTGAGCGGCCACAGCACGAACAAAAGCAGGCCCAGGCCTCGCAGCAGCCGCCGGGTGGGGCCTTCGAGGTGAGCGCGAAAGCCCGCCCAGAGCAGGCCGAAGGTGGCGGTGAACAGCAGGTTGCTCAGGGGCAGGCCGACCCAGGGCGGCAGCAGCGGGCGCGCGGCCGTGGCCAGCAGTGCGCACAGGTGCACCCCGCAGGCGAGCGCCCACCAGCCTGAAGCGCTGGCTTGGCGCAAACGGCGGTACTGGATCAGGAAAGCCAGCCCGACGACGACGTCCAGGCCACTCCACAGGGCCAGCAGAGTCTGCAGGTCGAACCACATGAGCGATAGGTAGACGGGTGAATCGGAAGGTGCCGCAAACGGCACTTGAGGAACACCGTCCCAGCCATTTCAGCACGGCAAGCGGGGCGGCGAGGCGCAGAAAAGCGACCGGAACACCCGGTAAACCGCCAAGGGGTTGCCCGCGGGTGGCCATGAGAGCACTTTCACCCAGGCGACAGCGCGGCCCCACACCAGTCACTGCCGGGACAAAAGGCCCCGCGATGCCGCGCCGAGAATGCCGCGCAT
>VFQQ010004466.1_pt1 | contig 12349 bp, 19 predicted proteins | sample 3512341 | NCBI WGS metagenome assembly VFQQ01 (sample SAMN10412373, study PRJNA504923) | tailings metagenome | isolation source: Relicate 2 Philex TSF1 revegetated site | place: Philippines: Tuba, Benguet | collected 2017-08-29 | reverse complement strand
GCGCGGAGCACAGCGACAGCCACGGCGGCGGCGACAGAGGCAGCGCAACATCGCTTGGCGGCGGCGCCTCTGCGGGCAGCAGGGCGTCCCCAAGCTGAGCCTATGCTGCGAGCACTTCAGCAGCAGTGTGCCTGCTCGCCTGGCTGTGCAAGCGCTGTGCTGGCCAGCAGTAGCGCCGCAGCAAGCCGCGCGTGCATGGCGCGCATGGCGCTGGTGGCGGCGGCGGCGCCGGGGCTCAGCTGTGTCGTTGGCGGCGCGCTCGCTACGTGCCAACTGCGGCGTTCCCGGTGGAAGTTGGGGGCGCGCGGCGGCTGGGGAGCAGCGCCCTGCGTGCGAGGTCGGTGTCTGCGTTTGTGAAGGTGCCCGAGCGCCAGCTGCTGGCGAACACTGAAGGCTTAGGGGCTCTAGGTTACGGTTCGCAGTGAATTGTCCAGACAAACCTCCGCCCATGCCCCCACCGCGCCCGCTGTGCCGCCGCTGCCCGCCGACGGGTCATCCCGGCCCTTAGACTGTGCGCGGCTTCATTTTGTTGCATTCTCAAGGCAGGAGAGTTGCCAATAGGGTCTGCTCGGCAGCAATTCTCAGGCAGGGCTGGGCAAGAACAAAGTAGGAGTGCGGCGAATGAGGCATTGTGGGCGGCGCGCATTGCAGCGGCATTAGAGAAGTGGCCACCGTTGTGAAGAGCGCGCAGAAGGCGATTGAAAAATGTTTGAAATGTGTCGAAGAAACAGTCGGGAAGAGCAGGTGTTGCGGAAAAAAAGCGGAAGTGGATTGCAGCCAGGCATGTGGCCACGCGTGAGCAGGCAGCTTGGTGGCACAAACGAGCGAGATGGGAGCAAGGGTATCGCAGGGTATCGCAAGCAAAGAAGAGCAGAGAGGGCGCTGAGTAGTAGAAGAACCTTGTTGGGGAAAAAAATGCAAAGTGGTTAGTTATGCCGGTGCAGGGGCAGTAGAGCCACGTTCAAGCCTGCTGTGGCTCACTGCCGCCGCCGCCGCTGCTGCTGCTGTTGCTGCTGCGGCGGCTGCGGCGGCGGCTGCCGCTGCACGGCAGCGGTGACTGCAGCAATAGCCTCCTCTGCAGCGGCCTCCAGCCCTCGCTGGCACGGCGCAAGACGCTGCTGCGGCGGCAGCTGCAAAGCGGCTGCAAATGGGAATGCAGGCGGCTGCTGTGCCTGCTGTGCTTGCTGCGCTGCGTATGCCTGTTGCATCTGCTGTGCCTGCTGCGCATAGTAGGCATGCAGCCCACGCTGAGCCTCATAGAAACTGGCTGCATTGTGCGCTGCTACTGCTGCATGGCGCGCTGCTGCATCAGCTTCGCCAGGGCTAGACAGCGGGGGCGCACCTCCAACCACCAAGGGGAGCACTTCCTGCAAGGGCCGGACAACAGGGGGAGAGGCAGGTGCCGAATTGTGCGGGGCCTCAGGACGGCCCCTGCTGCTCCTGCAGTTAGCTGCGCATGCATGCACCAGGACTTACGCATTTACACATCCCCGCGGCATGCATGCGTGGCCCATGCAACACTGGGCGCTGCTGCAACGTGAGTCCACACGCCAGATGTTGCCTCCTCACAGCGCATCACAGCGCATCACAGCGCATCACAGCGCACCCGTGCCACCTCCACAGGGACCTCCGGCCCGTACAGCAGCTCGCCGGAAATCATCCTCTGGATAATCTGAGCGCTCTCGCCGCTGCCCCAAGCGTCACCCAGAGGTTCCCCCCAAAGGCCAGCCAAAGGGTCTGCAGCGCCGCCAGCCTCTGGCTGCTTGCGCTTGCGCGCCGCCGCCGCCGGTTGCCGCTGCGGCAACATGGGCTTGCTTGCTTGCCCTGCAGCTGGCCGTTCCTCAGGCCCAGGCTGCTCCGCTGGCTGCGGCTCCGCTGCATCCTCTCGAGCAGGTGCTGCCTGCGGCGGGCCCTGCTGGCCGTGTTTGCCCTGCTCAGCTGTCCGAGCAGACGCTGGTGACAGCTCGCTGTCGGGCGCCTGCTGCTGCTGCTGCTGGTGCTGTGGCTGATCTGGCTGCTGCTGCCGCTGCTGCTGCTGCCGCTGCTGTGGCTGATCTGGTTGCTGCTGCTGTGGCTCTGCATGCTGCTGCGCTGCCTGCTGTGCCTCCTGCTGTGCGGCCTGCTGCACTGGCACCGCTGCTTGCTCCACAACCTCACCCTGCTCCTGCTCTTGCGACGCAGCAGGCTGGTCCATCGACCCTGCTACCTGCGCGGCAGCCGGGCTTTGTACCGACTCGGCAGCCTGCTCCGCTGCCGGTTGCCCCGCCGATTCGGCAGCCAGCTCTGCTGCCGGCCGCTCAACTGATTGTGCCACCCGCAGGGCACGCCCTAGCAGCGGTGCTGCCAGCTGCAGCGGCTGCTGAGGAACAAGCCCCGCCACCGCCGGTGCTGCTGCCGGGCCGCCGGCAGCCGCCTGCCTCGCCGCCGCCTGCTGCTGGGCTGCGTACACGGAAGCAGCCCACAGCTCCCGCAGTTTAGGCTTCCTGCGCTGCCAGCGGCCCTCCTGGTCCTGTATGTGGCGCTCAAAAGCAGCCCCCTGCTCGTTCCAGATGCGCATCAGCTCCTGGCGCTGCACAGGTGCGGGGGAGGGCGGGGCGGGGAGGCGGCATCTGGGTTTGGGTTTTGGCGGGTTATGCATGTGGCACACAGTGTGGCACACGTTTGTGTACGGTACACCCAGCTGCTGCAGAGTACATCGCTGCGCAGCCGGCGGTTATTAGTTGGCAGGGGTATGGACCTGAACCAGAGCGCAGGGGCGGCAATGCTGCACACCGCTGGCGGCAGCGACGGCACCCTTGGGTGCTAAGTGTACAGTACACCCACCTGCCGCTCCCGCATGTGTCCCCACCCCTCCAGCTCTGCCGTCCGTGCCTGCTGCCACGCCGCATCCAGCTGCTGCCAGTACTGCTCGAATGCATCGCGCTGCAGCCGCTGGGCCTCGTGCAGAGGCAGGGCGACGGCCATCTCGGCAGCCGCCGCTGCCTGGCGCTGCACGTAGGCCACCTGCCGCTGCCGGTGCTGCATGACGGTGTGCATCAGCTGCTGTTGCTGGCGGTCGGCCGTACGCAGCATGCCCACCCGCAGCAGCGGGATTTCGGGCATCATGCCGTGTAGCATGAACAGGTCGGGCTGGGGAGGGGGAGGCTCCATGGCCGGGCCGGCGCCGCGAGCGGCAGGCTGCGCGGCAGGTGAGCGGCGTCGGTGGCGTCGGTGGCAAGTGTGGGCTGACCGCAGGCCTTCACGCATCGCAGACCCCTCCAACGGCACGTAAACCATCCATTCCAGCCAATTGGCGGCAGGTTCTTGCCGGCCCACAGCGGTCAAGGCACAGAAACCGGGAGCGGCCGGGATGGTGGCCCGCGCATGCTGCATCTGCGCACATCGGCGCCGGGCCTACCTGTTCCCTCCGGAAGCCAGCTGGGGGGGCCGGTTGGGAGGACTTAGGCACGGTGTACCACACTTGTCGGTGGTGTGCTTCTGGCGGGCTTGCTGGATCGGGAAACGGACCGATTGCACCCTGAGAACACCGGGAAGCCAGCAATGCGGCGTGTTCTATGCTTGAGGAAGCAGTGGGGCAGCGGGTTCGCTGCCGGGCGCGCTGTGCCGCTGCCCAGCGCTCGCTTGCTGGACAAGCAGGTTCTGCAATGGTTGTGCACTACTGCCTTGGGTGTAGAGATGACGCAACGAGTTTCGATCAAATGTTGGCAGTTACCCCCAAGCAGTGGGGCGCAAGCCACACTCGGCCAGTGGCAGACGGCGGGGCCAGGCGGGCGGCGCCGCGGAGGCTTGGAGCTCATCAGAACCGGCCTGATCGGAGGCTGGAGGGCGGCATGGCGCGTTGATCAATAATCACAGCTGCCAGTGGGCCTGTTATCGCCACCGCTGCACACAAAGACAGTCGACTGCGCACCCCAGCTCTTTCACCGGGACTGGCCCATCATCGTAGTTGACGCATCAGCTAGGACACATCGCAGGCGCGCCCAGCTCGAATAAGCGACTCTCTCGCCGCCCGCAGCCCGGCCGCCCCGCTCGCAGGCCTATGAACCATATGCTGCCTGCCGATCTACGCCACGAGCCCTGTTGAGAGTGTGGTGAGCACGCCGACGTCGCCCGCCACCACCCTCTGCCGCCGCCGCTGCCGCCGCCGCCAACCCCAGCCGCTCGGCCCGCCGCTCCCCACGCAGGTCGCCATGGCGGCAGCCACCGTGCCGCTCAAGGACCGCATCCAGCAGCAGTACAGCCAGCTGCTGGACAACTTCACCAACTTGCTGCGCTCGGCGCGGCTGCCGGACGATGCAGCGGACGCCGGCGGGCGAACGCAGGGGCAGGTGAGAGCTTGAGCTAATTTGGGTAGCGCATGCAGTGGGGCAGTTGTGCTGTGGGGACCCTTGCAACAAAACCCAGGTTAGCGGTGCTGCATGTCACCGCACCGCACTGGATGGCGAGCAGAGCAGCTCTAATCCGCCGCTTTCCTGCCCTGCCTGCTGCTCACTGCCATTCGTGTGTGTGCGGCTGCTTCATGTTCCACTGCCGCAACAACACCTGCAGGTGCGGGTGCCGAGCGAGCTGCTGGAGGTCTTCGCCGAAAAGATGCTGCAGGTAAGCGCGTATCATGTGCGCTTTGATTGCGCTGCACTTTCCTCCGCCCTCTTACCCGCCTCCGCCCCGTGCCTTGGCCTTGCAAGCCCGCTGCTTGAGGTGCCATGTGCCTGCCACCCACCCTTGCAACTGGCCTGCCACGCGCTGCTAGCGGTAGTGGCCGAGCTGAAGTGTAATGCTGCTGAACAATGGACCTGTTTTACCGCGCTGCAGGCCTGCCATGCGCTGCTAGCAGCTGTAGCGGAGCTCAAGCGGAATGCGCTGCTGAACGATGTGCAGGGCCGCAACGATGAGGTGCGGCGCTTAGCAGGGCAGCCTGCTCTCAATTTGCTGGAACTGCTGTGCTGCAATTGTCGCCGCTTGGCTGTGTTATCCCGCTCTTTCATTTCACCTCTCAAGACGGGCAGGTGCACGGCAACACGGCAGCCCGCCTGCCAACTTGGCTGCTGCGTGTGTGCGGTGCTGTGCTGCAGCAGTGCACAGTTTCTGGTGCCACAAAGGCTGGGCCCCGTTGATGCGTCCTTATATGTGCCTGTGAGTTTCACTGCTACCCTCTGTCTTGCACTCGGCCGCTGTGCCCTGCAGGTGGCTTCCAGTGCGGCCGAGGCGCTGGCAGAAGCGCAGCAGCTGGAGCAGCGGTTCCTGCAGCTGCAGCAGCGGATAGATGCGGCCATGCAGGTGTGCTGTGCCTGCTGGGCCTGCTGTGCATGCTGTGCATGCTCTGCAGGTGCGCTGCGCCTGCTGCGCCTGCTGTGCATGCTGTGCATGCCATGCAGGTGCACTGCGCCTGCTGGGCCTGCTGTACCTGCTCTGCATGCTCTGCAGGTGCACTCCGCATGCACGGGCTGCACAACGGTAAGTGTGCTGCCTGCCGTGTGTTGCCAACATGACTTGCTGTTCGCTGTCTCATTCCAAGTTTCACTGCTGTGCCTCCATGCTGTGTGCAGCTGGTGCCGCCGCTGCCGGCTGATGCGGCGACTGCAGCGGGAGGGCAGGGCAGAGCGCAGCAGGCACAGCAGGCGCAGCAGGGCGGCGGCGATGCAGGCGATGCAATGATGACAGACGGTTGATTGGGCTGCGAGCAGCAGGCAATGAACCTTTGTGATGTGCTGCAATGTGCTGTGCCCGCACACCCTCCTGTGTTGCATTGTCGCTGGGTTTTACAACGAGAGAATGAACTGTCCCAAAGGCCCTTGCTTGTTGTTGCACTTGACACCTGATGTGGTGCACAACACAGCCCGTGTAGAGGGAAAGGAGTAAGGGGAAAACAAGGGGAAAAAACAAGAGTAAATATTCCGAAGGAGAGTGTTTAGAGCAGTTGCGATCTGGTTGGCGGTTGCCCGTGCGGACGCCATGTCTTGAGGAAACGAAACAAATTAGCTTAATGCTGGGAGCTTTGTGTTTGGAAAAAAATGAATGAAAAAACTGCCCACAACTGACACGTGGAAGATAGGCGTGAGGAATGGACAATGTTCAGGGGCAGCCCAGGGCACAGCGAACCCATTGGGAGCGTGACCCCATGCAATTGTGTTGGACACTGGTTGAGCACGGCGCAAGGAGACAAAATATGCATTGATTGGGAGTGTGGCATGGTTTGGCAGCCGGATGGCAGCCACTGAGCAAGAGAGGCTTTCGGGAGCATGTTGGGGCTCCCGAACATGGGTGTTGTTGTTGCCCATCGTCTTGGAAATCACGTGGAGTGGTCATAAGTTTGGGTCATGCATCAAGCCAGTCCAGCCAGCTGCCTAGATTCAAGCCCCCAGGCCCTCCCACGGGCAGGGGCGGGGGGCTGCCACTTGCCGGCAGCCCAGCGGCGGACGGCAGCTCCTGAATCGCAGCTGCCTGCCGGCCCTGATGGAGCTGCTGGTCTTTTGCTGACAGCGGCGGGCCAACTGCCGGCCCTCCTGCCTTCTCTGGCTGGTGCGGTTGCTGCGCCGCCTGTGCCGGCTGCAGCAGCTGCTGCCAGGTCACGGCCGGCTGGCTGCTGTGCGTGCTCTGGTCGCCAGGTGGCACAGCATCCGCAGCATGCGTGGACGGCGCAGCTGGCCAGCCCGCCTTGCTGGCTGGGGGGCGTGGTGGCGCAAGGCTTGGGATTGGCAGCACTGCCTGGTCCTCCTGCGGGGATCAGGGTGCAGCGGAGCATGCGCTTGTAGGCTCTGACCAGCAGCAAGTGCCATGCAGCATTTAGGCGCTGGGCAACCGGCCATGCCTGCCTTGCAATCCATGCAGGTTGGCTCGCAAGATTAACAGCAGCGCCGAGGAGCATTCCGTGTGCAACCACGCTTCCTGCTGCTGCCCAGGCCCCTTGTGAAAATCCACCCAGCGCAACCAAGCCACGACAGCCAGCAACAGCAGTTGCTTACCGAATCCCAGCCCCACTGCGCAGCGCCAGCGTGCCGCTTGGCTGGGCGCTGCTCCGATGCCCTGCCGCTGCTGCTGCTCGGCGCCATGCCGCTGCTGTGTGCATCTGACGCAAGGGGAGTGCCAGCACTACCACTGCGCTGCCGCTCCAAGGCAGCCTGCCGGCCCTGCACCTCGGCCTGCTGCAGCAGCTGCTGCACCTGCAGCACCTGCTCGGCAGGGTGCGGCAGCTCAAGGTGCAGCTGCCGTGCTTGCGCCTGCTGTGCCTGCTGCGCCTGCTGCTGCGCCTGCTGCTGCGCCTGCTGCGCCTGCTGCTGCGCCTGCTGCGCCTGCTGCTCCGCTTGCCGCTGCACCTGACGTGCCTGCTGCTGCGCCTGCTGCACCTGCCGGCCCTGCCACAGCTCAGCAAATTCCCAGTTGGCGCGCTGCTGCGCCTCGCAGCGTTTCCAGGACTCTTCTTGCTCCCGCCGCTGCGCCTGCCATCTGGCGGCGCCCTCATGCCACCAGCCCATCACTTCGCGCCACTGCACAGCCAAGCGAAGACGGGCGTATTGAATGGTGAGTTGAGGTGTAAACGATGGTGTCTAGCAGGCTGCAGCTGCCGGCTGATAGGCATGCACTGGTGCCAGCCGGTGTGGCAGGCATGGCGGCGAGGGCAGCTGCAGCGGAAGGCATTTGCACGCAGGCACAGCGGCAGCTTCAGCAACAGGCATTGCTCAGAGGGAGTGTGATCAGTGCAGCAGCCGCATGCGCATGAGCGCAGCAGCCCCCCAAGCAGTGCAGCACCCACCTGCTTGGCCCGCAGCTGCTGCCATGCCTCCTGGTCCGCTTCGCGAGCCTCCCGCCAGGCAGTGTCTAACCGGCGCCAATGCTCCTCAAACGTGCCGCTTGGCTGCTGCTCGATTGAGGGTGGGCCCTCTGCAACTGCCATCGTGGACGCTGCTGCTGAAGGGAAGGCTACATGGGCCGACAGGGCGCTGCCAGCCGGCAGTGGCTCCGCCAACAATGTGGGCAGCGATGCGGCGCGCTGGACTGCCGGGCCAGGCCCTGTGTGCAGCTGCGCGAGTAGCAGCTCCTGCTGCCGCTGCTGCTGCCGCTGGTGGTGCTGCTGTTGCAGCTGCAGCTGCAGTTGTGCCTGGCCCTGCAGCTGCCGCTGCTGCTCTTGCAGCAGCAGGGCCAGTACGTGGTGTGCCTGCGGGTCGGGTGCGCCAGCCAGAGCTGCAGTGGTAGGTGCCACTCCTGCCAGGGCCGGCATGCCCTGCAACACGGCATCCAGCGGCGCAGCCGGGGCAGACAAGGCTCGCGCCAGCTGCAAGCGCGCATGCTGGGCGCGCGCGTGGGCCTCCATCTTGCTGGCTGCCAGCCTGCGAGTGGTAGGGGCAAGCAGTGGTACTTCGGCGGCAAGTGGGCGCCCCCAGACCCCGCGGCGGCGGCGGCAGCACCAGCGCGGCGCAGCTTTCGCACTGCGGCGGTGTTTTGGAGGCCAGGATGGCGCCAAGGATAAGCTGCTCACACCGGCGCGGTGCTGGGGGCCGCGGCCGCTGCCCCAGGGGTCAGAGCGGGCCCGCGCCAGGCGCGTCGCAGAGAGAGCACGGACCTCTCCTGCCTATTCACAACTGCTGCCCTGGACTTGCAGGCGCCCGGGCGTACCTGGCGGAGTCAAATACGCTGCGCCGGTAACCCGCCCTTCCACACTCCAGCCCCGTCCGGGCTGCTGGAGCGCCGAAAACGACGAGAAGGCGGCACAAGTCAGGAGCAATGCATCCAGAATCGCAGGTGGGACCTCCCCAGGCTTGCATGCGCCGGCAGTGCCGGCGGCACCAGGGGGCGGAAGGAAGGCGACAGGATTTCAGGGCGGCCGGCAGCTTCCTGGACGGCTGCTGCCTTCGTATTACAATCCTTTATTTCCCTTGGTCAGGCGGCTCGCAGCCTGATGCGTGTGCGAGAGAGAGAAACGAAATGCGGGCGGGTGGGCGGGGACGGGGTTGGCGTCAGAGGTGCGTTCCAATGCCTTTAAAGTTTGGCGGGCAGGGGCAGGCGCCCCCACCGCGAGAGACGAGGGTTCTTGGGAAGGACACACGCGCGCTACAGTGCTGAGAGAAAACTGTCCGGGTTGTTGGCACAAAAAGGCGGGCGGGCACGGCGGCGGCTGACGCAGGCTACTGCCGCCACACTGGCTAGGCCAGGCTGGGCTGGATGCCAATGGTGCAGCTCGATTGATTGGAGAGCTGCCAGCTGTCACTGCCGAGGCTCCAGGCTGAACCACCACCTTCAGCAGAGGGAGTGGGGCAGCGGGCAGGAGGCGTGCCCGGCGCATTATTGCAGGTGGCTGCTTCGCTTCGGTGCAAAACTTGACAGTGCGGCACAAGTGTGGTGGCGGCCAGCTAGGGTGGCTGGCGCCACCGAAGAGAGTTGGGTGGTGGGCGGTGGCGGCGCTAGGGTGGGGTGGTGGGCCGGCGGGTGATGGGCGGCAGCGGCAGGCAGCACGCCGAGGCAGCGCTATTCGCTATTGCTCGTATGCACGAAACCTGCGGCGGCCACGCACAGAGAGCAGCAGCGCCCGGGCGGAAACAGACACATCAGCGACCGGCGTGCAGCTGGCGGCCGAAATATCGGGCGAATGCAGCGGGGCAGGAGGCTGGGCTGGGGCAACAGGGGGACAAGCACTGCGCGAAACGAGCAGATCTCACCAGCAGTGGTTGCTAAGAGAGCCATGCTCACACAAGCACAGGGCACAGAGGGAGCACACAGCTCACCTGCCATAAGGCACGCGCCGCAGGATTTCTCGCAGCCCCAGCGTGGTGGCTGAGAGAGCCATGCTCACACAACCATGAGCACACTGTGGCAGGGGGAGTCAGCAGCTCACCTGCCATAAGGCACGCGCCGCAGAATTTCGCGCAGTCCCAGCGTGGTTGCTCCCAGGCCCACGCACACGGCCCACTCGGTTGCGTTGAGCGGGTGCGTGTGGAACCACTGCCCGCCAAACTGAACGATCAGGATCTGCAGCAGCAGCTCGCCCGCCAAGATGGACTGCAAAGGAGGGTTGGGGAGGGGATGGGAGAGGAATACGCTTGAGGGAATATGCTCTTAGAGGCATTGGAGGGCGTGCGCGACAGGATCAATCAGGGTTAGCAGCAGCGGCTCGCCCGCCAGGATGCACTGCGAGGAGGGGAGGCGGGGCGGGAGAAGCAAAGGTACAACCAGGTGGCTGCGCCGGAAGTGCGAGCATGGCGCGATCAGCGTCTGCAGCGCAGCCCGACTGACATCAAAAGTGTGATAAACGCGGAGGCAGGAAAACCTGCTGGACAGTGCTGTCACCTGGAACCAATGGGCGTTGGACAGGCCCTCCCAGGCCAGGGAGCTGTCGATGATCTTGCGGGCGTTCATCTGGTTGAACAGCTGCAGGCAGGCATGAGAGGTCAAAGCTGTGTTTCATTCTGCGCAGGCAGGCACTGTGCTGCGCAGCGATGCAGTCACGCTGCCTGCTGTTGACCGGCGCGACGCAGCGGCGCTGCCGACCCAAGGACGTCAGCAACGGAAGGCACAGCATGTTTCAAACGCTTGCCTGCATGAACACAAAGGTGCTGAGCACCAGCAAACCCGCGCCGCCTGCCGCTAGCCCAGTTCAATCAATCATTCGACTTGGCTAATCACACAGCAACAGCAACTGCTTGCCTGCATGAACACAAAGGTGTTGAACACCATGGTGTAGTGCTCGCTGGGGCCGTTCACCATCGAGTGGTCTGCAAGAAGGGGGCAAAGGGCATGGCAGGCATGAGATGGCACGCCACGCCTGTGCAGGCACCGACCGGCAGCGGCCCGCAGTGGCCCCAGAGCAGCTGCACTTTTGGCCGCCCAGGCAGGCATGTGCATACTAGCAAGGAGGGGCACGTGGCTGCACGCCTAAGGACCAAACCAAGCAGAGCCTACCAGGAATGCCCAGCAGGGCGGGCGCATCATTATGATTTCGTGCATTCCCCGCAATGCACACCCCCGAACAAGGCAGAGCTGAAATATGACTCACCTGGAATGCCCAGCAGGGCAGGGGCATAGAAGATTAGGCCGTACATCACGGCCAGCTGGTACAGCGCCTGCCCCGCAATGTGCTTGACGGTGGGGGTGTGGGGGTCCACAAAGTCGTGCTCTGCAATGGGTTGGAGAGCAGCAGCACTGAGTGCATTTAGGATCCAACATGTTGAGAAAATATGCAATGGAGCAGCGGTACCAAGCGATCCAAATGGGAAGGGGCAGCAGGGCAGGGATGCGGCTGCCCAACTGGCACGGCACATTGGACCACAACTCACGGGCAACTCGCTAAAACACAGCAACAGATGTTACCTTGCGAGAAGGGCGGCAGGGCCAGGATGCGGGCGTCGGGCGGCTCATGGTATACCATCGCTAAGCCCACAAACTGACGAGGAAAAGTACTCATGCAGCACGCTCACCTTGCGAGAAGGGCGGCAGGGCGAGGATGCGGCTGCCCGCCAGCAGGAAAACACAGACAGAACCCTTGCTAGGAGCTAAAGCCCTTGCTTAGCTCACCTTGCGAGAAGGGCGGCAGGGCGAGGATGCGAGTGTCGGGCGGCTCGGTGGCCAGCGCCAGGCTGGCCAGCGAGTCCATGATCATGTTGACCCACAGCATCTGCAAAGCAGCAGAACATCATGTGAACTTCACAGGCATGAAGGACCAGGCTGGCGTTGCAAGCACCGAGAATTTGAGCATCAAGGACGGCCGGCATGGCAGCAGCTGGCTGGAGCACAGCACTTGCCTGCACAGCGGTCCAACACTAACAACGGCAAGGCAACGAGGCAACCAGTTTGAAAGACGTGCCTGCACAGCGGTCAGCGGCGACTCGGTGGCAACGATTGCTCCCGTGACGGCCGTCGCCACCGCCACCAGATTGATGGTCAGCTGGAACTGCAGAGGGAAGATAACAGTTGCATAGTTTGTGAAGGTTCTTTTGTTGCAAATGCATGAGCCAGCCGTGGCCACCGCGCCACAAGATTGATGGTCAGCTGGAACTGCATGCAAAGAAGGCATGCGGGTTGTTCAATTGCAAGTGTGTGAGCAAGCTGAGCAGCTGCCACCAAACCGATGGCAGGCTGGAACTAACAATTGCAACGGTCAGTTGTGACTTGCCACAAACCAGCAAGCCAAATGAAGGACATGTGCAGGTGCAGAAAACCATTGCCTGCAGAAACTGCGTGATGTTGCAGTACACGTTGCGGCCCCACAGCAGCGTGAGAACTGCCCAAAACACCATTAGCTGTGAAAACCTGCCCTGCAGGAAGCGCGTGATGTTGCAGTACACGTTCCGCCCCCACATCAAAGCGTAAGAAACTACCCAAAACACCCTAAATTGTGAAAATAAATTGCCTGCAGGAAGCG
>VFQQ010004465.1_pt1 | contig 12351 bp, 14 predicted proteins | sample 3512341 | NCBI WGS metagenome assembly VFQQ01 (sample SAMN10412373, study PRJNA504923) | tailings metagenome | isolation source: Relicate 2 Philex TSF1 revegetated site | place: Philippines: Tuba, Benguet | collected 2017-08-29 | reverse complement strand
TCCTGTATCACGGCATGAAGGTCGGCATGGATATGGGCATCGTCAATGCCGGGCAGCTCCCCGTTTATGAAGATATACCTGCAGAACTGCGTGAACGCGTGGAAGACGTGCTGCTCAACCGCCGCCCCGACGCGACCGAGCGGATGCTGGAAATCGCCGAGCGTTTCAAGGGCGGTGCCAAGTCGCAGGAAGTCGACATGTCCTGGCGCCAGAAGGAAGTGCGCGCCCGGCTGACCCATGCGCTGGTGCACGGCATCGCCGATTTCATCGACGAAGATACGGAAGAAGCTCGCCATATCGTCAGTCGCCCGCTCGACGTGATCGAAGGGCCGTTGATGGACGGCATGAACGTGGTCGGTGACCTGTTTGGCGCCGGCAAGATGTTCCTGCCGCAGGTGGTGAAATCCGCCCGCGTGATGAAGAAGGCCGTGGCCTATCTTCTGCCTTTCATCGAGGCAGAGAAGAGCAGCGGCCCGGCCAAGACCAACGGTAAGGTCCTGATGGCCACCGTGAAGGGCGATGTGCACGATATCGGCAAGAACATCGTTGGCGTCGTGCTTCAGTGCAACAATTACGAGGTGATCGACCTCGGCGTGATGGTCTCCTGCGCCCGCATCCTGGATGAGGCGAAGAAGCATAATGTCGACATCATCGGCCTCAGCGGCCTGATCACGCCCAGCCTGGACGAGATGTGCTACGTCGCCAGCGAGATGCAGCGCGAGGGCTTCAGCTTGCCGCTGCTGATCGGCGGGGCCACCACGTCGAAGGTGCATACCGCGGTCAAGATCGCGCCGAACTATAAAGGGCCGGTGGTCTATGTCACCGACGCCTCGCGCGCGGTCGGCGTGACCGGCCGTCTGGTCTCGGCCAATGATCGCCCGGTCTATGCCGGTGAAATCGCAGGCGAATATGCCAAGATCCGCGAGATCCATGCACGCGAGCGCAATACCGGCCCGCGCCAGACCATTGCCGATGTCCGCAAGAACAAGGTGAAGATCGACTGGGCCGGTTATCAGCCGCCCAAGCCGAATTTCACCGGCGTGAAAGTGTTCAAGGACTATCCGATCGAGCGGCTGATCGAGCGGATCGACTGGTCGCCGTTCTTCGCCTCCTGGGAGCTGCGCGGCAAGTATCCGGCGATCCTGCAGGACGACGTGGTGGGCGAGGCGGCACGCAGCCTGTTCAAGGATGCGCGCGCCATGCTGGACCGTATCGTCAAGGAAAAGCCGATCCAGGCCGCCGCCGTGATCGGTTTCTGGCCGGCCAACCAGGTGAATGACGACGATGTCGCGCTGTTCGAGAATGGCAGCGAAGTCGCTCGTTTGCATATGCTGCGCCAGCAGATGAAGCGCGATCGCGATCGCGCCAACCATTGCCTGGCTGATTTCGTTGCACCGCAGGACACCGGCATCACCGATTATGTCGGCGCTTTCGCCGTTACCGCTGGTCTTGGGCTGGACGAATGGATCAAGCGCGAGTTCACCGCCAAGCAGGATGATTATTCCGGCATCCTGGCCCAGGCGCTGGCCGACCGCCTGGCCGAGGCCTTTGCCGAGCATATGCATGAACGCGTGCGCAAGGAATTCTGGGGCTATGCCGGCGACGAGACGCTGGATAACGAGGCGCTGATCGCCGAGGAATATCGCGGCATCCGTCCGGCGCCGGGCTATCCGGCCTGCCCGGACCACACCGAGAAGGCGACGCTGTTCAAGCTGCTGCAGCCGACCGAGAATGCCGGTATCCAGCTGACCGAAAGCTTCGCCATGTGGCCGTCGGCCGCCGTCAGCGGCTGGTATTTCAGCCACCCGCAGTCGGACTATTTCGGCATCGGTCGTATCGAACGCGACCAGGTCGCCGATTATGCCAAACGCAAGGGTATGGATTTGGCGACGATGGAGCGCTGGCTCGCCTCGAATCTGGCTTATGACCCTTCGCGGTTCGGTGCCGAGGCGGCCGAGTGACGGCAGCAGCCGCAAGCTGTTATTGTGGCGCTCTCCACGCCAGTCTTGATCTTGCCGAAGCAAGCGCGCTGCATTGCCATTGTTCGCAATGCCGCCGCTTGTCGGGGGCGGCTTTCAGCACCTGGCTCAATTTGCCGAAAGCCGGCTTCCGTATTGATGCCGGCGTCGATGATCTCACTGTTTTCGCGGTCTCTGAAAACACGATCCGCCATTTCTGCCGACACTGTGGCGCACATGTCTATTCCACCGATACCCGCGAGCCGGATATCGTGGGCCTGCCGCTCGGCATTGTGACGGGCGATGTGCTGCCGCAGCCCGACATGCATTACTATTTCGATTCCGGTGTCGCCTGGTGCGATGTCGCGCTGAGCGCGAACAAGGCCGGTGGCGCGACCGGACTGGAACCTCTGGACTGACCCATGACACTGACCTTCCGCCTCGCCACTGAAGCCAACCTGCCCGAGATCGTGCGCCTACTGGCCGACGATCATCTCGGTGGCAGCCGCGAGCGCTATACCGATCCGCTGCCGCCGGACTACGGCATTGCCTTTGCCGGCTTGCAGAAGATCGGTGCCGAGGTGATCCTGGCCGAGGATGCGACGGGAAAGGTGATCGGTTGTCTTCAGTTGCTGGTGCTGCCCGGCCTCGGCAGCCTGGGCAAGCAGCGTGCACAGATCGAAGCCGTGCGCATTGAATCCACTTTACGCGGGAAGGGGCTTGGTTCGGAGCTGATCCGCCATGCCATCGCGCGGGCCAGGCAGAGGGGCTGCAAAATGGTGCAACTGACCTCCGACAACAGCCGGCAAGGCGCACACAGGCTATACGAACGGCTGGGTTTCAAAGCCAGCCATGTCGGCATGAAGCTGTATCTGGATTGAAAAGGGCGACTGGAAATGACTTACAGCCGCGCCAATCCCAGTTCGCGTTATAAGGAGCTGGTTGGTTTTTATCAGCAGATGCATGCCGAAGGTACGCAATCGTCGGGTCAGTCGGTCGCTGCCAAAGACACTTTTCCGGGCATGAGCCTGTTACCGCACGTCGGCATGATCAAATCGCTCATCAGTCAATTTGGAGTCAGGTCTGTGCTCGATTACGGTGCGGGCAAGGCCAAGTTTTACACGGCACCGATGTTTCCCTCGGCCGATAGCGATCAGAAGGTGGATTTGCGCACATTCTGGGGCGTGGATGAAATCCGGCTGTATGATCCGGGTTATGAGCCGCTGTCTAAGCTGCCGCTGGGCGAGACCTTCGATGCGGTGATCTGCACGGATGTCATGGAGCATATCCCCGAAGAGGACATGGACTGGGTCATTGATGAGCTATATGGCTTCGCCAACAGGGTGGTCTATGCCTGTATCGCGACCTATCCGGCCGGCAAGACCTTTCCCAACGGCGAGAATGTGCATGTCACTCTGAAGGACGCGCAGTGGTGGGCGCAGAAATTCGAGAGCCGTCGCGCTGCCCGGGGTGTTACGGCAGACTACTTCCTGGTGGTCTTCGCGTGTAACAACGACCCCAAGCCCATGGCGATTACCTCCAGCAAACTCTAGCGTCCGCCGGCCACGTCGATCAGTGACGCGGTCAGATAGTCGCTTTCGTTCTCGATCAGCCAGATCGTCGCTTCAGCCACTTCCTCGGCAGTGCCGGCGCGGCCCATCGGCGTGGTGGCGCCCAGTCTTGCGGCGCGGTCCGGCTGACCGCCGCTGGCATGGATTTCGGTGTCGATCAGGCCGGGTCGGATCGCGTTGACACGGATGCCGTCCGGCGCCAGTTCACGCGCCAGGCCTAGCGTCATGGTATCGACCGCGCCTTTCGAGCCGGCATAATCGACATACTCACCGGGCGCGCCCAGCCGTGCCGCGATGGATGACATGTTCACGATACTGCCGCCGTTGCCGCCGCGCGACTTGGCCATGCGGCGCGCCGCCTCTCGGGCGCATAGATAGGCACCCAGCACATTGACCTCGAACATGCGCTGCAGGCGCTCGAATGAATATTCGGCGAAGGGCTGCTTGTGGCCGACGATGCCGGCATTGTTGACCAGCGCATCCAGCTTGCCGAAAGCCTTCTCGCTGGCCTCGAACATGGCGATGACGTCGGTTTCGCGTGACACGTCGCCCTTGATGGCAATTGCTTTGCCGCCGGCGGCCTGAACCGCTTTCACCGTGTCTTCGGCGGCGGCTGCGTTGCCGGCATAGTTCACGCCCACCGACCAGCCGCGCTGGCCTGCCATGATTGCACAGGCGCGGCCAATGCCGCGGCTGCCACCGGTGATGAGGATGTGCTTCGCGCTCGTCTGGCTCACCATGGAATTTCCCCTCCGTCGTAGTTGTAGAATTTCCCGGTATCCTTGAGCGTCAGCCCGCCGATCACTTTCCTCAGTCCGGCCGCACTGGTGGCAACATCGATATCCGCGCCGGTGCCGCCCATATCGGTTTTCACCCAGCCGGGATGCAGGGTGATGCAGCTGATGCCGCTCGATTTCAGGTCGAGCGCCAGATTATGCATGCCGGCATTGATGGCGGCCTTCGAGGCACGATAGGCATAAGAGCCGCCACCGCTCTGTTCGATCGAACCCATGCGGCTGGAGATCGTGGCGATCTTGGCGCCGCCCCCGGAGCGCGTCTGGGCGGCCCTCAGATGCGGCAGGAAAGCCAGCGCCATTTTCATCGGCGCTACGCTATTCACGTGAAGCACCTGCAGGTAGGTGTCGAAATCGCTGACTTTAAGCGCGCCATCGCGGTTGCCGTAAATGCCGGCATTGTTCAGCAACAGGTCGATGGCCGTGCCGCTGTATTTCGCCGCCAGCGCATCGACGGCGGCATAGTCGATGACATCCAGTGCTTCGACGGTGATGCCGGGCAGCGCTTTCAAAGTCGTGGCGGTTTGCGGCTCTCGGCAGGTGGCAATCACGGTCCAGCCATCGGCAGCGTAGCGTTTGGTCAGTTCCAGTCCGATGCCGCGATTGGCGCCGGTGATCAGCAAGGTCGGCATCGCTCGTTCCCCTCAGTTTTGCAGTGCCGCAACGCGGCGATAGACCGGCTGCAACAGGCCGGGCAGCATATACATCGGCAATTGCCCCATGGCGAAGAATACCACCATGTCGAAAACCGCACGGTCGGCCAGCGACACCATCACCAGCCCCATATTGCAGTTGCCCGCCAGAATTCCGAGCGTCAGGGCTGCTGCCTGTTCAAAACGCAGCACGAAGCGTCCGACGGCGTAACCGATTGCCTGCAGCGACAGATTGGCGATGAAGGCCGATGCCGTGGCGAGAATGACATAACCCGGCTGCGCCATCAGTTTGGCGGTCACGCCATCCATGATGGCGATGGCGAACAGCACCAGCGCCAGCACGGAGGAGCCGTCCATCAACCGCTTGTTCTGCTGCAGCCAGCCGGCTGGCAGGGTGCGATGCGCCACCAGTGCGGCGGCAAAGGCGAAGCCGACCATCAGCGCCAGCCGGCCCATGAATTCGATCAGCGACATCTGCACCTCGATATTGAGCAGCAGCAGGGCGAGCGGGGGCAGCGTGAAGGGCACCAGCGCGGTCGCGATCACCATGGCGATGACGGCCAGCGCGGCATCAAGGCCGAGGATCAGCGCAATGGCCACCGTGCCGGTGATCGGCGGTGCGGCGGCCATCAGCACGATGGCTTCCATCAATGGGCGCGGCAGTCCGAGCGGCAGCAAAGCTGCAAACATCAGTAATGGACAGACCAGCAGCAGGAAAATGATGATCGGGATGAACAGCAGCGGACGGCGCGCATAGGCCTGGAAAGCGCTCCAGTCGAGCCGCATCAGCGACAGCGTCAGAGGCAGCAGCAGGAAGACCACGAGACCAGGCCGCAGCAGTTCCGCCAGCGGCGGGATCAGTAGGCCGACAAGGACGCCGCCAAACAGGAATTTGGTGGCATGGCGGCCCATGAAATCGAGCGGCGCGAAGAACAGGACGCGCATCATGATAACAGGTCCGGGTCTGGGCGGGACAAAGTCCCGTGCGAAGCAGCGGAGCAGGACATGGCGGAATGCGGTGGGCAGATCATGGCGAGACAGCGAATTTTCTCATTATGGCTAAAAGCATAGCCGCGCCGCGACCATGTGCAAAGATACTCGCGGCGCCTTGTAAGTCATAGCTGCTCTGCGCAATTCGGGGCGCAGATGCGTCACAGATATGTTCTGCCTCATCGATTCGGGTACGTCATCTGTCACCGACAGGCTACAGCGGTGGCCGGAACCTTGAACGGGCTTCAGATGTCTATCTTCCGTCGCGTTCAATGGAGGAGTGCGCCATGCAGACCCAAAAGTTTGCCGACATACCGATGGTCATACTGGATCGTGAGACGTGGATGTCGGCTGGTAGGCTGCTGCAGGTCTATGGTCCACAGGCTTTGACCAGAGCGGCAAAGGAAGTGGAATATTGCTCCAACCACGGCGATGCAGCGGCAGAAAGCGCGTGGAAGCGCGTGACCTCGGCCATCGTGCTGCTGACCACCACCGACGGCCAGCTCCCGAATTGATAATTCGATCTCCCTAACGGATTGCCAGCAGGAAAAGGGCTCCGACAAGAGCGGCCACGATCAGAAGCAATGGCGTATGCCAGCGACCGGACTGAGACCCCGGATTTGCCCGGCTGAGCTGCTCGTCGGATGCTTGATGGGCGGCTGTGAAGGTTTGTGCCGACTGGACTGCGGCTTCGGCGTCTGGGCCAAGATCCGTGGCGGCGATCGGCGGGTAAGGCGTTCTGTCTGCGGCAGGATCGGGGCGGGTCGAGATTTTCGGGTCAGTCATCTTTTCGCCTCCATCATGGTATCCGGGATGAAAGCCGCCGACCCTGGAAGCAGTTCCTCGAAAGACTTATTCCCTGACGAAGGAAACCGGCACCCAGACGCGGCTCTTTTTAAATTGTTAATATTTTCATATAGTTATGTGTGTTTGACTTATTTGGATCAAACGATTAAATACATATTTAAATGTTTAATCTTGATCGCCTCGACAGTAGCCATATCCACCAGCTCGCCGACATGTTCCGGCTGTTGGGGGATCCGTCGCGTTTACGGCTGGTCACCGCGCTGTGTGGCGGTGCGCTGCCTGCCACGGCGGCAGCCGAAGCCGCCGGACTGTCACCGCAACTGGCGAGCCACCATCTGCGCCTGCTCAAAGCGGCACGGCTGGTACGGGGCATCCGGCGTGGACGGCAAATCTACTATGATGTCGCCGACGATCATGTGCGCCACATGTTGGCGGACATGGCTGCGCATGTTGTCGAGCCGCATAAAGAAGACAACGCGCTCGACGAGCATCTTGAACATATCGCCTGAAGGAGTGGATTTCGCCATGGGCGCTTCCTGCTGCACACCCTCGCACAACCACAGCCATGATCATGGCAGCGGTGGTCACGATCACGACCATGGCAATGCTGCTCGTCCGGCGCTGTGGATCGCGCTGATTCTGAATGCCGGCATGTTCGTCGTCGAGCTTGGTGCCGGTCTCACAGCGGGGTCGACCTCGTTGCTGGCGGATTCCGCCGATTTCCTGGGTGACGCGGCGAATTACGGTCTGGCACTGGCCGTGCTGTCGATGGCGCTGGTCTGGCGTGCCCGCGTGGCACTGCTGAAGGGCATCACCATGGGGCTGTTCGGCCTGTGGGTGGCGGGCATGACGATCAACCATGCGATCGTTGGTACCGTGCCCGAGCCGGCAACGATGGGCATCGTCGGCTTTGCCGCACTGGCGGTCAATGTGCTGGTCACGGTGCTGCTGTATCGGTTCCGCACTGGTGACAGCAATATGCGGGCCGTCTGGATCTGCAGCCGTAACGACGCGCTGGGCAACCTGGCCGTGATGGCGGCTGCCAGTGGCGTGTTTGCCACCGGGACGGCCTGGCCTGATCTGGCGGTGGCGGCTTTCATGGCGGCATTGGCCCTGTGGGGCTCCGTGCAGGTGATCCGACATGCCAGCCGGGAACTGAGGCAGGAGCGCGATGGTGCTGTCACGTCGGCTCAACAGAGCGCGGAATAAAATTTACGTAAATCAGCGCCTTGAATTCGCCATAATTCCGGGTACATTCCCGCCCACGTCCGGGCCCCTCTGGCTGCCATATACGGGATGGCAGTGATGTCGGACGGCTTCTTGCAAGCCCCCAGCCCAGGATACCCAATCAATGGACCTGTCCGTCTTTCTCGATCCTGCAGCCCTTCTGGCGCTTGCCGGCCTCGTCCTGCTCGAACTCGTTCTGGCAGTCGACAACCTGATTTTCATCACCATTCTCACCAGCCGGCTGCCCGAGCATCAGCAGCCCATGGGCCGCCGGCTCGGCCTGCTCGGCGCGGTCATCACGCGCATCATGCTGCTGCTCTCGGCCGCTTGGCTGATCACGCTGACTGCGCCGTGGTTCACCATCTTCGAGCAGGAAATCTCGGGCCGTGACCTGGTGCTGATCCTTGGCGGCCTGTTCCTGATCTGGAAGGCGACCATGGAAATCCATGAGCGCGTCACGCCGAAGGAAGCCGACGAGATGGAAGAGGGCGTCACTGCCTCCGGCGAGCCGGCGAAGAAGAAATATCCGGCTTTCTGGGCCGTCATCGGCCAGATCGCCATCCTGGACATCGTCTTCTCGCTCGACAGCGTGATCACGGCGATTGGCCTGTCGCGCCAGATCGAGATCATGGTCGTGGCCGTGCTGCTCTCGGTCGCCATCATGGTCGCGTTGGCCGAACCGCTGGCCCGCTTCGTCAACAAAAACCCCAATGTGGTCATGCTGGCGCTGTCCTTCCTGGTGATGATCGGCATGGCGCTGGTCGCCGAAGGTTTCGATGTCGAGATCCCCAAGATGATGATCTACGGCGCCATGGGCTTCTCGGTAGCCGTCGAAGCGCTCAACATGGCGTCGCGCCGGGCTCAGCTCAGTCGGACCTTCCGCGGCATCCGCGATCCCGAAGGTCGCAGCACCGAAGCGAAGTAACCAGCGAGACATCGCAAATACGGAGGCGGGCATACAGCCCGCCTCTTTTTTTGCCGGTTTCCCCTTGAAGACCTGAATGCAGCACCTATGTCGTGACCTGCATTCGGGCCCCTCTGGTTGCCGCAGTTCGGACGGTAGCGATGTCGAATGCCATCGCAACCCTATTCCGAACCGGAGAACCAGCATGGAATCCTTCATGATGACGGCGGCTGACTATCTTGCCGCCGATTTCCTCAGCAAGCCGGTCTGGCTGTGGCTGTCATTCATGGCTCTTGTTGCCACGCTTCTGGCGTTCGACCTGGGCATTCTTCACCGCAAGCAGCGCGAGATCGAGGTGGGCGAGAGTCTTGCGCTCAGCGCGGGATATATCGCCATCGCCTGCGCCTTCGGCGCCTGGGTCTGGTCGCAGTTCGGTTCAACCGCCGGAATGGACTGGTATACGGGTTTCTTCGTCGAGAAGAGCCTTTCGCTCGACAATGTCTTCGTCATTGCCCTGATCTTCGGCTATTTCGCGGTACCCCGGCAGTATCAGCATCGCGTCTTGTTCTGGGGCATCCTGGGCGTGATCGTGCTGCGCGCCATCATGATCGCGCTTGGTGCCGCCCTGGTCACTGAATTCAGCTGGATTCTATATGTCTTCGGCGCCTTTCTGGTTCTCACGGGCATCAAGATGCTTCTGGCCTCCGACGCGCCCAAAGACCTCGCCACCAATCCGTTGCTGAAATTCCTGCGCCGGCATTTGCGCGTCACGCCGGAATTGCACGGGCAGCGCTTCTTCGTGCGCCAGCCGGTTATGGCAGGCGGCAAGCCCGCGCTCTGGGCGACGCCGCTTTTCCTTGCGCTGATCCTGATCGAAGCGGCGGACCTGGTCTTCGCGGTCGACAGCGTGCCGGCGATTTTCGCCATCACGCAGGATCCCTTCATTGTCTATACCAGTAATATCTTCGCGATCCTGGGACTGCGGGCGCTGTATTTCGCTCTGGCCGCCATGATCCATCGCTTCCACTATCTGAAATACGCTCTGGCGGCGGTGCTGATCTTTATCGGTGGCAAGATCTTCCTGGTCAATATCGTGGGCAAGATTCCTGCCGTGATCTCTCTGGCGGTGACGATTTCGCTGATCCTGATCGGCATCCTTGCCTCTCTGTTCTTTACCAGGAAGGCACCGGCCAGTGCGGATCACACCTGATCCGGCATGCCGCGCTTTCGCCGTAATCGACAGCCACCATGTTTTGCATGACATCCGATAATTCAGGCAGGCATGGTGGCGCGCGTCGGCGCAGTGTGGCGGGAGATCTGGCACGCCTGCGCCGGCACGGGCGCGAGGACGGCATGACCTTGGCCGAGGCGAGCGGACTTGTCGCGCAACGCTCGACACCCCTGTTGCTGCTCTTCCTCGGTTTGCTCGGTTTCGTTCCGTCGCCCGGACTGCCGTTGGGGATGATCGTCGGTTCGATGGTGGTCTGCGTCGCCATCGGCCTCTTGGTCCAGCCGGACCGGCCGCCGATTCCCGGCCTGCTGGGACGTCAGCGTCTGTCCGCCGGACTGCTGCGCCGTTTCATGGCCTTTGCCATTCCCTTCGTCCGGCGGCTGGAGCGTCGCTGCCGGCCCCGTCTGACCTGGGCCGTCAGCGGGGCAGGGGTTGCAGTGGCGGCCATTGGCATTGCGCTGCAGGGTGTGGGACTGGCACTGCCTTTGCCGTTCGGGAACCTGCCTTTCGCCCTTGGCATCGTGCTGATCGCGCTTGGCCTGCTGACCCGCGACGGGCTGGGCGCGCTGGCCGGTCATTTTGTCGGGATCGCCAGCATGGGGTTGTTCGTTATGCTCGGCGTCGGCGCATTTCGCGCCGGCACCGATCTGGTGTTCTGGTAATCCCTATGACCACTGCTGTTGTGATTAATGCCGAGTCCGGCACGGCGCGTCAGTATGGTGCAGCCACCCTGCAGGACGTGATTCAGCGGGCGGCCGTCGCGGCCGGGCGCAGCGACGTGCAGGTGCGTGTGGTGCCGCCGAAACACCTGCCTGCTGCGCTGATCGCGGCGGCGGAAACCAGCGACGAGATCTGGGTCGGCGGCGGTGACGGCACTTTGCGTTCGGCAGCAGAGCTGGTGATGAAACGCGATGGCGTTCTGGGCGTATTGCCGCTCGGCACGATGAATCTTCTGGCGCGTGACCTGAATATCCCGCTCGAAATCGAGCAGGCGGTGGCGGCGCTCAGCAATGCCAGGGTGGAGCCAATCGATGTCGGCCGTGTCAATCGCGGTATCTTCCTCAATAAATCGGCGCTCGGCCTCTATCCGGAGATGATCGTGGATCGCGAGCGCCGCCGGCGGCTGTTCGGCCTGGCGAAATGGCCCGCCATGTTCAAATCGGCCTGGCGGGCCGTGCGGCGCCATCGCCTGATGGAAATCGCCATCGAGCATCGCGGGCAGCGCCATGAGATCGTATCGCCGGCCGTGGTGGTTGCGGTGGGTGCTTACGAATTCCGTACCGCGCAGCTCTTCACCCGCTCGGATCTGCAGAGCGGGGAGCTGACCGTCTATGTCAGTCACGAGAAAAGCTGGCTGGGGTCGGCCAGTCAGCTGGCCAAGCTGTTCCTCGGCACGCTCGACAACGACCCCTCATTGGAGGTGATCAAGGCCGACAGCCTGAAGATCGACTTCAACCGCTCCAAGCCGGTGGCCAGCGACGGCGAGGTCGAGATGCTGCCCGGCCCGATCCGCTACGCCGTGGCGCCGAAAGCGCTGAAGGTGCGGATGCCGGTGGAGAGCACGGCGGCTTAAACCGGCAGCGCGCGATCCGCAATCACTCGGGTGTCGATGCCCTTGGGTAGCGTGCCGAAGGCATGGCCCCAGTCGCCGCCGAGCCGCGAGGCGCAGAAGGCATCGGCTACTGCAGATGTAGAGTGGCGCACTAATAGTGCGCCTTGAAGAGTGGCCATCATTTTCTCCACCACCCGCCGGGCGCGATGTTCGATCTCGGTCAGGTCGGCGAATTCGGCTTTCAGGTCATGGATCGCCGCATCCAGCCGCTTGTCGTTGCCGCGCGCCGGAATCAGTTCGGCGAAATAGGCTTCCAGCCCGTCCTGGCCTTTCTGCAGGGCGCGCAGCACATCCAGGCACATCACGTTGCCCGAGCCTTCCCAGATCGAATTGAGCGGGATTTCCTTATACAGCATGCCGAGCGGGCCTTCATCGACATAGCCGTTGCCGCCATGCACCTCCATGGCTTCCACAACGGCATTCGGCGCACGTTTGCAGATCCAGTATTTCACCGCCGGCGTGCAGAGACGGCGGAAGGCGGCCTCTGCCGGATCGTCTTCGGCACGATCGAAGGCGCGCGCCAGACGCAGCGCGAGCAGGGTGGCGGCTTCGGATTCGATGGCGAGGTCGGCCACCACGTTGGTCATCAGCGGCTGGTCGATCA
>VFQQ010004464.1_pt1 | contig 12352 bp, 11 predicted proteins | sample 3512341 | NCBI WGS metagenome assembly VFQQ01 (sample SAMN10412373, study PRJNA504923) | tailings metagenome | isolation source: Relicate 2 Philex TSF1 revegetated site | place: Philippines: Tuba, Benguet | collected 2017-08-29 | reverse complement strand
CTGCCGCTCAGCGGTCGTGCCTTCGCCCCCCGTTGCTTCGGCAGCGGGGGGCGAAAGTTTTCTCAGCGCACGCCATGCCCTATCAACGAGATCGGATCAACCGTGATCTGACCGAATCGCGCGATGAAGTGCAGATGCGGGCCGGTCACACGGCCGGTGGCGCCGACATCGCCAACGCGTTGACCCTTGGCGACCGTGTCGCCCTCGGCCACTCGCGTGCCACTGAGATGCAGGTAGGCGGTGACCAGTCCTTCGCCGTGGTCGACATAGACCACGTTGCCGCCGAGATAGAAGCGGTCCACGAGGCGCACGACTCCACGGTTCGCGGCATACACGGGCGCACCGGTGGCGCCGGCGTAGTCGGTGCCCATGTGACGACTCATAACCGTGCCGTTGAACTGTCGTCCGCTGCCAAAATCGCTCGTAATGCGAGACGGCCGTGGTGCGCGAAACGGACCGTCAAACAAACGGGGGGTGTCGTGCGCTGCGCGCGAAACCGCGGCCGCCCGCGCGGCCTCGGCCGCTTGTCGCGCCGCCAGCGCGGAGTCGGGCTTCGCCCCGAAACGCGGTGCCACCGTCAGTCGCTCCAGGCGATAGGCGCCGGCACTCGTGCGAAGGCGCAGGCTGTCCCGGAGGATTGCGCCGTTGGCGGCTCGGCACGTCAGCAGGAGCGTGATGCCCTGCGACGAATCGATCGGTATCGCGCCATGCGCGAGGACCGAGTCACCAACACGCCGCAGGTGGAGGCGCTCACCGGCCAGCGAGGCTTGAGCAGCGCTGTCCGGCATGGCGTTCCGTGGCCAGGCGAGCTGGACGAGGGTACCGGCCACTGCCGTCTCCGGCGTGACCCGTACGGAGGCCGTCTGACACGCCGGCGCTGGACGAGGCGCTGCCAAAGCCGGCGTGGACAGGCCCATGCCAAGCAGCGCCGCACCGGCCGGTGGCAGGAGGCGCCGAGTGGCTGTGAGAACGCGGATGGTGGTGAGCATGCCCCACGATACCCCCGAATCGCACACAGAGGTGCCATGCAATACGGGCCGGGTTGGCATGACTGCCAACCCGGCCCGCTGAGCCAAGACATAGTGTAGAAAGGTTGGGACTGCAATCAGTCGGGCAGGCCACATCCGCGCCCCCGCACCGAATCCGGTGGGTGGCATGGCTGGCCACATTGTGATGTGTGTTACGTCCGTATCTGAAGAACGCGTCATGGTACGCGAGCGTCACACATTAGTTCCACTGTGACGCAACGTTGACTATTTGTACGTCATGTCCGCCGGCCCACCCCCCTCGTCCGTGACCGCATTCCCGGTCGAATCACCGTGCGTCAAGGTTTGCCGGCTGGACGGCGCCCAGCGCTGCCACGGCTGCGGGCGGAGCCTCGAAGAGATTGCGGGGTGGAGCCGCATGACGCTGGACCAGCGCCGTGCCGTGAACGCGAGGTTGGGATTTCGCGGACATGGTGTGAACCGCTAGCGTCTGACTGGCCCAGCTAGAGCCCACGGAGCAGCGCGACCAGACCGCGCTCGAAGCCATCCGGGCCCGCATGCGGTACACCAAGGCCGCAGCGTCCCAGCATCACATGGCCATGCAAAAAGGCCAGTACGGCGTGCGCCGCGAGCGCAGGGGGTGACGCGCCTTTGGTGTTGGGCTCACCGCCCGAGCCAACCAATGTGCTGACTTCGCTGGCCAGCAGGGTGCGCAGCGCCTGCATGGCGGGTCCGGTGCTCGCTTCCGAGGCCAGGCAGTCATAGCGGCCCGAGAACTGCTCAGCCCACAACACGAAGGCCCACGCGAGCGCTGCAAGACGGGCCGCGGCGGAACCGCCAGGTAGGCGTTCGAGGGAAAGCTGCAACTGTTCGCGAAGCTGATTGGCGGCCACCTCGGCGACATCGTGCTTGAGCTGGTCGAACGAAGCCATGTGGCGATAAAGCGATGCCGCCTTGACTCCCAGCCGATCGGCCAGCGTTCTCACAGAGAAGCTGTCAAAGCCTTTCTCGTCAATGATTTGCAGAGAAGCAGCAATGAGCGCCGCTGGTTCGATCCGCCGAGGGTGGGCCATAACTAACAATGTAAGCTTTAATAGAGAACATGGCAATTCCGGGCCGCGAACGAATAAAGCAAACACCGTTAGCATTCAATGGAACTTCAAAACGACGAAACGCTGGGTCACCGTCTGCCGCTCTCAAGCTGCGGCCCACACGCGCCCTGGGCCACGCACCCGGGTGACACTCGCGCCTCGACGCCGGGTAAGGCACACGAGCCACGAAACCCCACCAGGTGGTGGCCGTAGGGCTCTGCACACTCAACGACGCCGTTGCGCTCCTTCGCCATGACACGCCTCGCTCTGCCATCCAACACCGACCTCCGCCGGGAAATGCGGCCGCTGATGCGGCCCATGCCGGACGCTGGGCGCGTGGCGCTGGCCAAGGGGCTGAAGCTGCTCGAGCGCTCAAGGTCGAACGGCCGCCGGCGCCGCCGGCAGCTCATCATCCGGCGCACCAAGCAGGCGCTGGTGGTGCTGGCGCTCACGGTGGCCGCCTCCCTGCTCACGGCCAAGGGACTTCACGAGGTCCGTAATCCGGCCCTCCGGGTGATGTATGGGCTGGCCCATCCGCGCTGACGGACGCCCCATTTTGGACCTCGCCGGCAATTGACCGGTTCGTCTGTCGATGAAATTGTAGGGTGGCCCCGCAAACACCGCGGGCCACCCGTTTTCGTCCTCCACGCCGGATGACCCATGGAGCCTGAGGGCTCGGCAGTCCTCGACTGGTACTCCACCCTGCAGCACGTCGACGTCGGCGTGGTCGTGCAGGACCCCACCCACCGCATCGTCTTTGCCAACGCCAAGGCCACCAGCATGCTTGGCGTGTCGACCTCCGAGTTCCACGCGCGACGCACGAACGATGAGTTGTGGGATGTCATCGATCCCGATGGTTCGCCCGTTGCGCCCGATGAGCATCCCGGACCCACGGCCCTGCGCACGGGCCAGGCGGTGCGCGACCGCATTCTGGGTGTGCGGCAGGGCGATGGCAGCAATCGCGTTTGGATTCAGGTGTCCGCCATTCCTGAACGAAATGCCGCCGGTGCAGTGCAGCGTGTGCACATCACCTTCAGCGATGTGAGCGCCACGCAGCAAGCCTTTCTTGCGCAGGAGGCGGAGTACCAGTCCGTCATCCGCTCCATGTCCGAAGGGGTGGTGGTGCACGAAGTGGACGGTCGCATACGCTCTGCCAATCCGTCCGCTGAACGCGTGTTGGGTCTCACCCTCGACGAAATGACGGGCCGGACACCCATGTCGCCCGGCTGGCAGCTCACCGACGAGGATGGGGTGCCGGTGGACCCGGGCTCAGTGCCCAGCGAGGTGACCGCACGTACTGGCCTGCCCACGCAGCGGGTCCTGGGCGTGCGCCGCGGCAATGGGGAGCGGGCGTGGTTGGAGGTGCGTGCCGATCCGCTGCGGGAGCCGGGCACCGAGGACCTGCAGGGCGTGGTGGCCACCTTCGCGGACATCACCGCCGAGCGCGAGGCCATCGTGGCGCTGCAGCAGTCGCGTCAGCAGGTGCAGCGCGTCCTCGATGCGGTGCCGGGCGTGGTGTATCAGTATCTGGCCGACGGATCACCCATGGGCCGCATGACCTTTGTGGCGGGGCAGGCGCTCGAGCTCTTCGGCATCCCCGCCTCGGAGCTGGTGGGCTCGCTACAGCGCATGCCGGCCATCTTCGATGACGACGGATTCCCGCGCTTGCAGCGGGCCATCCGTCACGCGGTCGACACACGCAGCGCCGTGGACATCGAGTGCCGGGCGGATCATCCGGAGCGGGGTGAGCAATGGATTCGCATTTACGGTCTGCCGACGGAGACGGCCGAGGGACTGCTGTTCACGGGTGTGATGCTCGACGTGACGGCGCAACATCGTCTGGCCGATGCGCTGCGCCGCACGCAGCGCCGCGAAGCCATGGCCGACATGGCCGGCGGTATTGCGCACAACTTCAACAACATGCTCGCCGTCATCCTGCCCAACATCCAGTTGGCGCGCGAGGATGTGGAGGGCGACGCGGCAGCGCATCTCGACGACGCTGAGCGCGCCGCCCTCAATGCGGCCGATCTGGTGCGGCGTATGCTGGCGCTCGGTCGGGCGGAGCAGGCCGACAGCAACAGTATCGTGGATCTTGCGGCCATCGCGCGCGAAGCGCTGCACATCTGCCGTCAGACCTTTGATCGCGGCATTGCGCTCGAGGACGACATCGCCGTGGATCAGGCGCCGGTGCTCGGCTCGGTAAGCACCGTGCAGCAGCTCGTGCTCAATCTGCTGCTCAATGCCCGCGACGCGGTGCAGGGGGTGCGATCACCGTCCCTGCACCTCTCGCTCCAGGCGCTCGGTGACACGCAGGTTCAGCTCAGTATCCGCGACAATGGCATGGGCATGAGTGAAGAGGTGCAGCGCCGCATCGGCGAGCCGTTCTTCACCACCAAGGCGCCGGGGCGTGGTACCGGCCTAGGCCTGGCGTCGGTGTTGCACGCGATCGGTGAAGCGGGTGGCACCTGGCGTGTGGAATCCGCACCCGGCGAGGGTACCACGTTTCACATCATGCTGCCGCGTCAGGCGGCCATGTCACCGCCGCCCACGAAGTCTGTTCGCATCTCGCCACGCACACTCGAAGGCACGGTGCTGGTGGTGGACGACGAACCCATGGTGCGCACGGCTCTGGCTCGTCAGCTCTCGCACTGCGGGTTGCGCGCCGTGCTGGCAACCGGCGGCGCCGATGCCCTCGCGCAACTGCGTGGGGGCATCGACAACCTGCGCGTCATCATGCTGGACCTGTCCATGCCCGGCATGTCGGGCATGGAGGCGTTGCCGCAACTCCGTGCGCTTGCCCCGCATGTGCCGGTGGTGGTGATGTCCGGTCATGTGCCGGCGGACGCGACACTCGATGGCGCGGCCGCCGTGCTGCAGAAGCCCATGGGCAAACAGGAGCTGCACGACACGCTGCTGGCTGTGCTGAACGCGGCCTGACGCGAGGCGGAACGGACCGGCTGAGAGGTCGGTGGTCAGCTCATGGGCTGCACATGTGATGGGTCCATGTAGAACGGCTCCCACTGATGGCCGTCGGGATCGAGAAAGCTGTGCTGATACATGAACCCGTGGTCCTGCGGGGGCATGGCCGGCTGTCCGCCATTGGCCAACGCGGCCTTCACCATGGCGTCCACCGCGTCTCGGCTCTCGAGCTCAATGGCCATGATCGACTCGAGCTGCGTGCGCGTATCCACCAGCGTGCGCGTGGTGAAGGTGCGAAAGAACTCCGTCTTGAGCAGCATGACGCAGGCCAGTTCATTGACCACCATGCAGGCCGCATTGTGGTCGGTGAACTGCGGGTTGAAGCTGAAGCCGAGCGCGGCGAAGAACTGCTTGGCGCGCTCGACGTCGGCCACTGCCATGTTGGGAAAGATCATGCGGGGCACAGGACACACTCCGGTGGTGGTGGACAGGCTCGGGAGGCAACTGGAGCTTGGACACCGCGGCCCCGCGAAACTCATCGCTCGACTATTTGACCCTCACTGGCCTCGAGCCGGAGTGGTACCCGAAAGCGCGGGAACAGCGTTTCCGTGTCGAGGAAGTAGGTGAGGCCGCTGATGCGGTCACCGTCGAAGTCCAGCACGACGAGCGCCCACGGATCTGCGCCGCCGTGCTTGTACTGCGCAAAGGCCACCTGACCGCAGGCCGCAACCGGACGCAGCACCGAGCCGCGGCAGCCAATGCCGCGTCCGAGCATCCACTCGCCCACCTGGTCGGGCCCCTGAAGCCAGAGATCGATGGGCGGCATGCACAGCGTCACATCACGACGCAGCAATTGGATGAGTCGCGCGATATCGTAGGCCTCGAACGCCTCCACGAACTGCTGCACGAGCTGGTGTTGCTCCGACGACAGCGCGGTCACGACACCTTGGCGATGCTCAACCGACCGGAGCGCCGAAATGCGATCAAGCGTCGCGTCCTCGCGCCGTTCCGCCAGCGTGGCCCGCGCGCGCTGCACGGCACTGTTGACGGCGGCGACGGTCATATCGAGACTCTCCGCCACCTCGGCGGCCGACCAGTTCAGCACCTGCATGAGCAGCAGCGCGGCCCGCTGACGCGGCGGCAGGTACTGCAGCGCCGCCACGAAGGCGAGCCGGATACCCTCGCGCTGCACCGCCTGCTCGTGCGGATCATCGTCGGCGGCGATGGCGGCCAGATCGGGTACGGGCTCGAGCCAGTGTGTACGTTCCCGCGTGCGCAGCTCGTCGGCGGTGGTACCGGCCGGTCCCAGGTCGATGGGACGATAACGCGGCGAGCGCCCGCTCAGCGCGTCCAGACACACGTTGGTGGCAATGCGATGCAGCCAGGTGGACACGGCCGCCCGTCCATCAAAGGCCTCGCGCGCCTTCCAGGCCCGGAGCAGGGTTTCCTGCACCGCGTCCTCGGCATCAGTGAGGGAGCCGAGCATGCGGTAGCAGTGCGCCGTGAGACGCGGGCGATGCGGTTCGAGATCGGGAGCCATTGGCAGCGGACAGATGGCAGACGGTGGGCGGGCGAAAGCAAACCCGGTCGGCGACTTGACACTTGCGTGCGAAACAGCGAGAAAAGCTGTCGTGGATAACGTTACGCACGCGCTGGCCGGATTGCTGCTGGCCGACGCCACTACGACGTGGGTGTCATCACGTCATCCCGGCCCTGTGCCGCCCCGATTCATCACCATCGCATCGGTGCTCGGCATTGTGGCCGCCGAGTTGCCGGACGGCGACCTCCTGTACTCCGGCGCCGTGCTGGGCATGGGCAAGCTGGGCTACCTGCTGCATCACCGTGGGCACACGCACACCATCGTGTGGGCCGTGGTGAGTGCGCTGTTGCTGTGGCTGGTGGCGCAGTGGTGGCTGAAACGTGGTGCCACAGCGGACGAGCGTGCGTGGATGCTGCGAGTTGGCTCGCGGTCCTTGCTGGTCCTGGCCCTGCTCGGCACGCTGTCTCATCTCCTGCTCGACTGGACCAACAGTTATGGTGTGCATCCGTTCTGGCCATTCGACAATCGCTGGTACTACGGCGACGCGGTGTTCATTGTCGAGCCCTGGCTCTGGGTGGTTGCCATTCCGGCGCTGATGTTCGCGAGGCGCAGTCGTTGGGCACCTGCATTGCTCGGGGTGCTGCTCGCGGTCATACTCGCGGCAAGCTGGGGGCTGGGTCAGGTGGTACGACCGGTGGCGGTGTTGCTCACCGTGTTTGCGGTGTTCTGGTTGCTGGTGCAACGGTTCTGGTCTCCCACACGACGCGTGGCGAGTGGCCTCGCCGCCTGGGTGCTGGTCACGCTCATGTTCACCTTGGCATCGAGCAAAGCCGAGGCGTTGGTGCGGGCGAGCGTGTCGGCGGAGGGTGAGGACCTGGTGCGGGACGTGATTCTCAATCCCGCGCCCGGCGATCCGACCTGCTGGGCGGGCATGGCAGTCACGAATGACGGCCAGTTTCACCGTCTGACGACGGTGCTGGTGGCGCCCTGGGCGTGGTCGGGTCGCACTCCGGCGTCATGCCTTGCGCACTACCCGCCTTCCAGCCGCATGGGCGGTGATGCGCTCAAGGCCCTGCCCGAGGCCACGACGGTCATCCCTTTTGCCAACACTCCGGCCGTGCAGTGGCGCACGAGCTGGCTCAAGCCCATGAGTGATCTGCTGGGACTGGCCGCCGAGCGCTGCGAGTTTGCTGCCGCACTGCGCTTCATGCGGGCGCCCGCCTGGCAGGAGCGTGACGACGGCACGGTGATTCTCAGTGATGTGCGTTTCGGTGTGGGTGGCGGGTTTGCGGAACTGGTCATACCGTTCTCCCCCGTCCCACGATGTTCCTTGACTGACGCCTGGATTCCGGAGTGGCGGGCGCCGGTGTTGTAGCAGCGGGATCACTCTGCCATCCGGCCTGCAATGTCCTGGAAGCGCACCACCGCCATCTTCCTCACCAGTCAGGCGCTGTCGCTGTTCGGCACGGCGCTGGTGCAGTACGCACTCATGTGGCACGTCACGCTGACGACCAAGTCGGGCGTGCTCATGACGGTGTACATCCTGTGCGGCTTCGTGCCGGCGTTTCTGGTGTCGCCGTTTGCCGGCGTGTGGGCCGATCGACTCGATCGCAAGCGCCTGCTGATGCTCTCCGACGGCAGCATTGCGCTCGTGACGCTGCTGTTGGCGCTGGTGCTGCAGGCCGGTGGACAGTCGCTCACACTCATCATGATCACCGCAGCGGTGCGTGCGGTGGGCCAGGCCATCCAGATGCCGGCCGTCGGGGCCTTTCTCCCGCAGTTCGTGCCGGCCGACCAGCTCACGCGTGTGAATGGCATTTCCAGCACCATTCAGTCGGCCACGTTCTTCGGCGCGCCGGTGCTGGCGGGTTTCCTCATGTCGGTGTGGCCGCTGCAGTGGGTTTTTCTGCTGGACGTGGGCACGGCCGCGGTGGCGATTGGGCTGCTGGCCTTCCTGGTGCACGTGCCACCGCACGAGCGGGCCGCCGGGCCCATCACCGTGTCCTACTTCGACGACTTGCGCGCGGGGTTCTCGTACATCCGCGGGCACGCGTTCTTCGTGGCCTACTTCCTGTTTGTGGGTGTGCTGCTGGTGCTCATCGCACCGGCGGCCTTTCTCACGCCGCTGCAGGTCACGCGGAGCTTCGGCTCGGAAGTGTGGCGACTGACTGCCATCGAGATGGTGTTCTCGGTGGGCATGATGATCGGTGGCGCGGTCATCTCGTCGTGGGGCGGCTTCACCAATCGTGTGCACACCATGTTTCTGGCCACGGCCATCATGGGCACCTGCACGCTGCTTCTGGGGTTCATGCCCAACTTCTGGGTCTACCTGATACCCATGGGCGTGTTCGGTGTGGCGCTGCCCTTCTACAACACGGCCGCCATGGTGCTGGTGCAGGAACAATCGGAGCCCGACATGCTGGGGCGTGTCATGGGTGTCTTCAGCATGCTGCAAAGCTCCATGATGCCACTGGGCATGCTGCTCTTCGGACCGCTGGCCGAAGTGTGGCGCATCGAGTGGTTGCTCGTGGGCACCGGTGCCGCCATTCTCGCGCAGCTGGTGTGGGTGTCGCGCGATCGCACGCTGGTGCAGGGTGGGCTGCCGCGGCCTGCAGCCAGCGCGACTGAGACCGAGTCAGCCGTCAGTTGACCGTTAGGTGAAAAGTCCACATCGAACGCGGAGCTCTCCGGGTCTGCAGCAAGCTTCGTCTGGCCGCTGAACCGTCAACAGCTCACGCAGAGAGAATGAGAGCGCAGAGTTCGCAGAGAGTAGCAGTCGATGCTGAACTGCCTGGTCGCGAATGACACGAGTTGAGCAGAACCCACTACATCCCCGGAAGATCCGAAACCAGAACCAACGGAGACGCAGACCATGTACGGACTCATGGGCCAGATGATCGCCAAGCCGGGGCAGCGTGACGCGCTGATTGCGCTCATGCTTGAGGCGTCATCGGACATGCCGGGCTGCCGCAGTTATGTCGTGGGGCGTGACGTGGAGAACGCCGACGCGATTTGGGTGACCGAGGTCTGGACCAGCAAGGCGTCTCACGCGGCCTCGTTGCAGATCCCCGAGGTGCGCGCGGTCATCCAGCGCGCCATGCCACTCATCGCGGGCTTTGGCGAGCGATTTGAGATGGAGCCGGTTGGTGGTCTGGGATTGCGTGACGTCTGAACAGGCTGGCGTACACTCACTGACGGCAGCTTGGCGCAAAGCGCACGCTGCCGTCCAGCGGCATGCTGGACACGGTGAGTTGTTGCACGCGTGCCGGCACGGTGGGCGCCAGCGTGATGCCCACGCGCAGCGCACCGTTGGCGCAGCGCAGCTTCCAGAAGCCGCGCAGGGCGTTCACCGTCAGCATCTCGCCCTCGGGCTCGCACTGGCCTCCCGCCGCGTCCACCAGTTGACCAATCTGCGTGGCGCGCCGTGCGGCGCTTTCGTCGCGGTAGAGGTTCATGGCCGCAATGCTGTCAGCCAGCGCAGCGTCCCAGTGCTGCACGAGTCGGGTCACCTGCTGCTGCAAGGCCATCAGCACGGGCGCCGGTTGCACCACGCGCGGTTCGAGGGCGCCGGCCCGCTGCAGCACCTCGAGCGCCTGATCGATGGGCCCACCCCACCCCGTGTAGGTGAGATTCCCCAACGCAATGATGCCCACACCATGTTCCGGCAGCCAGCGCATCTGGGAACCGTAGCCTGGCAAACCGCCTGAGTGCGCCACGACGTGGTTGAACAGACAGTCCTGCGAAACACGCAGGCCATACGCATAGCCGCCGCTGCTCAGCGACAGTGCGCCGTTGGCGAACGAGGCCGAGGCCGGCGCGCTGCGCCACACCTGCTGCATCTCGCGCAACGAGGACCGCTTGAGCACCGGTGACTCCTGGCCGTCGCGCGGTGGCCAGGCGCTCAACATGAGCGCCACCCAGCGTGAGAGATCGGCGCTGGACGTGAGCATGCCGCCCATGGCGCCGAACGATCCGTCTGGCAGCGCTGGTTCCTCCAGCCATTGGCCGTCCTGCAGTCGATATCCATGCGCGCGCCGTGACTCCGGCACCTCGGCCGACTCCATGGTGGTGGACGTCATGCCCAGTGGCTGCAGGATGTGCTCACGCAGATAGCGGGCGTAGGGCTTGCCGCTCACGTTCACCACGATGCGGCCGAGGATGGCGAAGCCGAAGTTGCTGTACTCATAGGCCACGCCCGGCACATTCGAGAACGGAATGCCCGTGCGCATCATGCGCGACAAATCCGCTTCGCTGGCCGACAGTTGCTGGTCACCCCAGGGATTGTCTTCGGGAAATCCCGCCGCGTGCGTGAGCAGATGCCGGACCGTGATGCGCGGCGCATCACTGGTGGGATACTTGAGCAACTTCAGTTCGGGGACATAGCGCTCGGCCGGGTCGTCGAGCGCCAGCTTGCCCGCGTCGCGCAACTGCAGAATGGCGAGCGCGGTGAAGCTCTTGGTCATGCTCGCAATGCGAAACACCGTGCTCGTGTCCACGGCAGCGTTGCGTGGGACATCGCGCAGGCCGTGCGCGGCCACATGCAGCAGTTGGCCGTCTACCACCACACCATAAGCGATGCCGGGCACGCGGCTCTGTGCCATGAAGCGGCGCATGACGCTGTCCACGGCCGGCATGGCCCGGCGCAGCGTGGCGAGACGGTTGGGGTCGCGAAAGGCGGCGGGCGGAGCGACGCTGGACTGGACGGACGTCTGAGCCCATGCGTCGGGCGCGGCGGCCATGGCGGTCAGCGTGAGACAGAGCGCGACGGTGGGGCGATGCGCGGCGCGCCAGAGGCGGGTGCGGCGGGAAGTGGACATGACAGGGATCTGTGGGCTGCGGCGCAATCCCGCAAGAATCGGAGCGCCGCCATGGGCCGGGCACGATTGGTTTGTGTGCAGGTTCACTGCACATTTCCCGAGGACATCCATGCCCACCCGACCTGTTGTGCCTGCCCCCAGTACTGAGCCGACGCCCGAGTTGGTCGCGCGCATGGAACGCCTGGCCGCGTTCATTGCCGCGCACGCCGATGAGCCCTTGCCCCTGTCGCGCCTGGCCCGCGAGGCAGCCATGAGTCCCTCGCATCTGCAGCGGGAGTTCGTGCGCGTGATGGGCGTGAGTCCCAAGGCGTATCAGTCGGCGCAGCGCCTCACACACTTCAAGACCAGGCTGCGTGACGGGCACTCGGTGCTCGACGCCACGTTTGAAGCCGGCTATGGCAGCACGAGCCGCATTTATGAACAGGTGACCGGCGGCCTGGGCATGACGCCGCAGGCCTATCGCGCCGGTGGGGCGGGTGAAGTCATTACCTATGCCGTACGGGATACCGCCTTCGGTGCGCTGCTCATGGCCGCGACGGCACGCGGCGTGTGCCAGGTGGAGTTCGGCAATGATGACGCGGAGCTCGTGGCCCGCCTGAGCGCGCAGTATCCACGCGCGGAGCTGGTGCCGGCGTCAGAGGCCGCGCGCGAGCCACTCGATGCCTGGATGGACGCACTGCAGGCGCATGTGCTGAACCGCGGCCCAAGTCCGGCCTTGCCGCTCGACCTGCGCGGCACGGCGTTTCAGATCAAGGTGTGGCGCTTCCTGTTGAGCGTGAAGCCGGGGCGCGTGGTGAGTTACGGTGAAATCGCCGAGGGGATTGGTCATCCGGACGCGGTGCGCGCGGTGGGGACTGCCTGCGGCGCCAACCGGATTGCGGTGCTGGTGCCGTGTCACCGCGCGCTGCGGGCGGATGGAGGGTTGGGGGGATACCGCTGGGGGTTGGAGAGAAAGCGTGTGCTTCTGGAGAACGAACGAACTGCGTAAGGTGGAGAACG
>VFQQ010004463.1_pt1 | contig 12357 bp, 14 predicted proteins | sample 3512341 | NCBI WGS metagenome assembly VFQQ01 (sample SAMN10412373, study PRJNA504923) | tailings metagenome | isolation source: Relicate 2 Philex TSF1 revegetated site | place: Philippines: Tuba, Benguet | collected 2017-08-29 | reverse complement strand
AGCCCTCCCGAAAACCAAGGCTCTATCTAATCAATCCACTGCAAATTGATAATATGCTTCCGATTAGCTCTAAAAAACGAAACAGGGTCGAGACGCTCCTCCAAAGCATTCAATGACTTAAGAACGAGTGGTTTTTGGTCGTCAAAATGAAGACGTACATAATTGCCCATCGATTCAAACAGCCTTACTTTCCCGAGTTTTACAAACCAACATCTTTCACCGTCTTTGATAAAAACTTGGTCGTTTTCTCCCAAAATTTTACGTTCGGTCAAAGTCTCAGTTTCGTTCTTTCGGTCAAACTCATCAAATACCCGATGTACTGCTTCGCTCAATCGAGGTAAATCAATAGGTTTGAGGATATAATCTAGCGCATTGTATTCAAAAGCCTTAAGAGCATACTCATCATAGGCCGTTGTAAAAATTACTTCTGGGATTGTATCGTCATCCAACGATTCTAACAATTCAAATCCGTTTTTGCCGGGCATCTGAATATCTAGAAACAATAAATCGGGGCGTTGTTCTTCTACTAGCTTTTTTGCTTCGTCGGCATTAGCTGCCTCGCCTACAATTTCAATCTTTGGAAAATTCTCTAACAATCGGCGTAACTCATTTCGAGCCAACCTTTCATCGTCAATAATCAGGGCTTTCATTAGCAAATGATTTGTGGTTTATCATATTTTGAATTCTTAGGCTGCGACAGACCCATTTTATATACTTTTAGCCGCTTTCTTTGTTGGGGGGATACTCCTAAATACCCCTTCGGTCTGAATTGGAATAATCACTTCAGCCCTTACTACTTCTTCCGATTCCTGAAAAATCCTAAACCCCGCCGAATCTTCTCCATACAACAAATGTAAGCGACGCTCAGTATTTTCAAGGCCAAATCCACTTGCTTCCTTATGTTTTTCTAAATCATTGTCTTTTTTGATGAGCGTCCCTGTATTTCGAATATGAATATGCACGTGATCGTTTTCCAAAAAAGTAGTCACCTGAACAAAGCCCCCATTTACGGCTTTTTGTACTCCATGTTTAATTGCATTTTCGACCAAGGTCTGGAGCATCATAGGAGGCACTTGTAAATATAGCGTTTTGGGGTCAATATGAAAATCGGTAGTAAGTCGGTCTTCATAGCGGACTTTTTCTAGACTCAGATAATCTTCTACGGTTTTGAGTTCTTCGCGTAGCTCAACGGTTTTACGCCGGTCGGCTAGCAGCGAATTGCGCAAAATATTAGAAAGCTGGGTTATTCCTTGCTGTGCTTTAGCCGGATTTTCCGAAATAAGGGCTCTAATAGAATTAAGGGCATTAAATACAAAATGAGGGTTGAGTTGAGAGCGAAGTATCTTAGCTTCCGTTTCTTTGACAGACGTCTTGAGCAAAATCTTCTCAATTTCGGTAGCCCGCATGTTTTCTACATAATGATAAATCGTATAGCTCAGTACCCACATAAACATACTCTTGCTCCACGACAACAAATGCCCAAAGAAAATAAATAATTGGCTGTGAAATATCTCTTTAAGAGTCTGTATATCAATAGGATAATTCATCAAAGTCATAATAAACCCTAACAAAAATCCTGAAAAAATAACCCGAGGGACTAATCGATATAAAGGCAAACTAACCCAGTTCCGTTCTTTTACAATCAGACGATAAAAGTGAGTCAGCAATATGCACACCAAAATGTTGGCGATGGCAATAAAAAACATCTTAAGCGTAAGCTCGTCTTCAAACGCATAGTAGAGCAACTCGTAGAACATAAGAGCCGACCAGCCCCCTATTTGACAAATCCAGTATATTCTTTTTTTCGACATTCGTCCAATTTAGCTAATTTTGCCTTTGTTTTCAATTTACTCACCCCTATGCAAGTTATTAAAAAATCAATCGAAGGCCTGATAGAAATTATACCAGCGGTTTATAAAGATGAAAGAGGGTCTTTTTTTGAGACTTTCAATAAAGAAACTTTTGAGGCTAAAGGAATCCCCACTCATTTTGTGCAAGACAATCAATCTTTCTCCAAGAAAGGGGTTGTTAGAGGCTTACACTTTCAACGCGCACCTTTTGCTCAAGGCAAGCTCGTACGAGTAGTATCAGGAAGGGTACTAGATGTGGCCGTCGATATTCGTCCCGACTCACCTACCTTTGGCAAATACGAAACCGTGGAGCTATCGGCCGAGCTCAACAATCTATTTTATGTACCAGAAGGGTTTGCGCACGGATTTGTGGCATTAGAAGATTCAATTTTCATTTATAAATGCACCAACGTTTACAATAAAGCTTCTGAGGGAGGAATTATCTGGAACGACCCCGATTTAAACATTGATTGGCAAATTACTAACCCTATTGTATCCGAAAAAGACCTTCAATTGCCTACTTTTAAAGGTTATTTTGACCAAATACCTTCTTAAGCAATTTATATACCAATTTGACTTAATTATTCCTAATAGGTAGCTTTATTCAGCCAATAGGTATCAATATTCTGATTTTCTAATGGTTAACAATTATTTTTGTATGCCTATTACTTTGGCACAATTCATGAAAAGATAATTTCATATAACGAAATGTATCTGGAAGCGAATTGTAAAATACCATGCCTTTTTCTTTTCTAAAACGAAATCGTACCTCTCAAGCATCCACTCGTTTTCCGCCTTTTGCGGTAGATATGCATGCTCACATTTTACCGTTGCTCGACAATGGCCCCCAAAGTTTGGAAGAGAGCGTGGCCCTCATCCAAGAAATGGCCTCTCAAGGATTACGCAAGATTATCGCTACTCCTCATATCATGGGAGAGTTTTACGAAAACAGCATCGAAAATATTCGTAATAGCCGCAATCGACTGCGTAGTGAGCTTATTCGCAAATGCATCTCGATCGAAATCGACATGGCCGCCGAATACTACCTTGACGTGTCTTTGGTTCATATGCTCGAACAAGGCCAACCCCTTCTTGCGATTCAAGATACTTACCTACTATTGGAGACAAGCATTGTAGGCAGACCTTCATTTTTGTACGAAGCTATCGAACTCATCCAAAAACGCGGCTTAGTGCCAGTATTAGCGCATCCAGAGCGTTATCATTATTTACAACAAAATTTCGACTTAGTGATTGATTTGCACAGACGAGGGGTGTTGTTTCAACTTAATCTCAACTCTTGGCAAAGTAATCACCTTGCTACTCGACAGCTCGCCGAACGCCTAACTACCGAAGGACTAGTATCATTTGTAGGAAGCAATACTCATAATCAGCGCGAATGGAGCCATATCAAAGACTCTATTCATTCTACGGTTTTTGCACGATTGGTAGAAAAAGGTCTTTTAAACTCTCATCTTCTATAAGCGCATCGGAAGAGGTTTTGTATGATCAAAATATATTACCTTTGGGACCAATCTTTCTCTAGATATGCTCAAAGGAACCAAGTTATATAGTATTCTTCACAATAAGTGCCCTCGCTGTCAAGAAGGCAATTTTTTTAAGAGTAATCAGTCTTTTCGTTGGAAAGACTTTGATAAAATGCATCCCAACTGCGAAGTATGTGGAGAGTCATTTGAAAGAGAACCAGGGTTTTACTTCGGCGGTATGTATGGTAGCTACGCGCTTTATACTTTGCTAATTTCGGTTGTTTTTGTATGCTTTGTACTCTGGCTTCAGTTCAATGTTTTTTATGTATTGGGGGTTTTGATTCCAATTTTGATTTTGTCCCAGCCGCTTTTTTTTAGATGGGGGCGATTGCTGTGGATTAATATCTTCGTAAAATATGACCCAGAAGCGGCCCAAAACCCAAAAAAAGTCAAACCGAAATGGTAGCTTTGGAAAGCTTGTAGGGTAAAAATTCGTCAACATCATGACCATAGCGATGAAGCTCTCGGATAATGGTAGAGCTAATCGGAGCTAAATGTGGAGAGGTAATAAGAAAAATCGTCTCCACTTCTTCATAAACGTGCCTATTTACCTGCGATATGCTATTTTCGTACTCAAAATCGGTCGTATTTCTTAAACCTCTCAGCAAAAACCGCGCTCCTAATTGGCGAGCCATGTTGGCTGTCAAATCATCGTAAGTGACTGTACTGATTTGGGGATATATTGCAAAAGTTTCGTCAATCAACGCCTTCATTGTTTCTAAGGGAAAATAGCGCTTTTTGTTTGAATTGTGCCCAATCCCTACGATGATTTCATCAAACAAGTTGAGCCCTCTCAACACGATATCTTCGTGACCTTTGGTAAAAGGGTCAAACGAACCCGGAAACAATGCGATACGTTTTTTCATAGAGTTGCGAAATAGATGTTGTACAAACTAAAATAACGATGCTCGGGCAAATCTTCAAAAGCCTCGCCTAGCATAATTTTGGGGGGAATATTACCAAACGAAATATGTGATAAAAATTTTTGGAGCAGTTGGTAATCTTCGGAGAAAGGGGTTATTTCACCATAGAGAAACGCTAATAAATCATCCGCTCTTAAACCTAGTGAATCTAACACAAACATCACAAAATACCCCATATCAGAGGCCACTTTGTAAGCAAACTTATTGCAAAAAAGCAAGCGGCTATTTTTAGCAATGGTCACAGTAAGGTATTCATCTTCAAAATGAAGGCTCATCACACTTCTGTCTTTTTCGAGCTTCGACTGTATGATCGTTCCCTCAATCAAGGCATGCGTCTGATGCAAAAAAATAGGCTTATGCAACGTATAAGTATTGAGCATAAATTCGCTGATAGATTTCTGAACAGCAAACACATTGCGAGCGCCTAAGTGTCTTACTTCACGATGCACTACCTGCTCATGCTCAAGGGTTTCTCCTCTCAATAGTTCTAGATAAGAGCCAATATATTCTTTTCGAAAATACTCATCTGGTATAAGCGTAAAATGAGGCGTATTGAAAGAAACACTCACGCTTTTCCAGAGATTATTACTCAAAAGACTATTTTGCTGAAACAAATCCGACAGCCAAGCCGATTGATTTGGCTCTCGGCCAATCCCCGACATGAGATAATCTTCTAAACACAATACTCGTTTTTGGCCGCTTTCAAACACCATGAAACGAAGCCTTTCGGTATTTACTTCCAACATTAATTCATACTCCGCGCATTTTTCGGGGTCAAATCTTTCATCTTTAATCTCCAACAATGGAGTAATGGCGGTCTGTGTAATAAGCATCCGTCTTAAAATCCTAAGTGAATCGTTAGTTGTGAACTACGCCCGTCAGGGCATTGAGTTCGTTGAGGTAACCTTTTAAAAGGTAAATATCCGATAAACGGTTGCAATATTTGAAAAGTGTGTGCACCTCATGAGATGGGTACTTTTTTATATCTTCAAAACTCATCCAGCGCAACTCTTGGATGATTTGGGTATCGGTAGTCATCTCTGGATCCGAACCAAGAAGCTGCTGCCCTCCTATCACTTTTACTTCAAAAAAAAGCTCCAAAGCATGCAGCGGCGGGTGTATGAATTCGTTCACAAACATCAAAGAACCAATTTCAACATCAAGCCCCGTTTCTTCTTTAAATTCTCTTTTGAGCGCATGCGGAGTGGTTTCTTCAAAATCAATTCCCCCTCCTGGAGGGCACCAAAAGGTATCGGTATTGCCGATTCCACGGTGATTAAGCATCAAAATTTTGTTGTTTTCGATGCATATACCGCATACTCTTATGCGAAGTCGATTGCCATACAGGCGTTTTACTTCTTCTCTCGCCTTTTCCAAAGTTACAGTCAAGTTGTTTGTTTGAAAGGTCGGCAGCAGTAGTACACACTGTATCAACATGTTAGCACAAGGCTACCTTCCTTTTACCTTACTTCCCAACTGCAAATATAATCATATATCAATATGGACTTCCCGATATGTAACTTTCTAATGATTCGATACGAGCTTTTTGGTCTTTGATAATACTCGTTACCACGTCGTTGATAGAGATAATGCCTATTAGCTCCCCTTCATCCACAATCGGCAAGTGTCGAATATGCTTCTCTGACATGATAATCATGGCCTCTTCCAATTTTTGCTCAGACGAAACCGTAATGAGCTTGGAGGTCATTACATCTTTGATAAGAGTTTGATTCGAACTTCTCCCCAACAAAATCACTTTGCGGGCATAATCTCTTTCGGAAAAAATACCGACCAACTGACCTTCATCTATGACCAACACCGCCCCAATGTTTTTTTCGGCCATCTGCTGCAATGCTTCCAGCACAGTATCATTTGACTTAACTGAGAAAATAGCATTGCGGACTTTGTCTTTTAATACATTCTTGATTTTCATTCGTTATAAAAATTAAAGTTAGGAATTAGTTTAGCTAGTCATCAAGAATACCCTCTCTATCAACACATTATCCATTTTATCTCACATTAGTCTTTTGGTATTTTAGGGAACATTTCGCTTAAAGAGACTATGAAAGTATAATTTTTTCTTAAAAAATGAAAATAAAAAAAAAGGAATAATTTATCATGGTTGCGAAATTTGCATTCCTACTGTAGTTTTGAGTACATGAAAGAGACACCGCCTTTGACTTCCGCTGCTTTGGTGCAAAAAGCCTTCCCCCATGAGCCTACTTCGGGTCAGCAGCATTTTTTTACGAAAATTGCCGAGTTTTTAGAAAACGAAGATGTCCGTGACTGTTTTTTGCTCAAGGGATATGCTGGAACGGGTAAAACGACCCTCATCAGTACTGTTATCAAAGTTATCACCAAATTTGGCTACAAAACGGTGCTTTTGGCTCCTACCGGGCGCGCTGCCAAGGTCATGAGCAACTACTCCAAGAAAAAAGCCCTAACTATCCATAAAAAAATCTACCGCCAAGTAGCGGATGCGTATACGGGTACGCTGCATTTTGAGCGACAATCCAATAAACACCGCGATACGCTTTTTATCGTTGACGAAGCTTCCATGATTTCGGACGAAGCCGAATTTGGCTCGCATGGCCTTCTGTATGATTTGATTGAATACGTATTTGAAGGCATTGGCAATAAACTCCTCATCGTGGGAGATGTGGCTCAGCTACCTCCTATCAATAAAGAACTCAGCCCTGCCCTCGACAAATCGTACCTTGAAAGTACTTTTTACCTCAGCGTGTATGAGCAAGAGCTCACCGAAGTGACACGCCAAGGCCAACACTCCGGCATCCTGCGCAATGCCACTAGTCTCAGAGATACCCTACCGCTCGAAAAACTTGACATCAAACTTCAAACCAAAGGATTGAGGGATTTTTATAAAATGCCAAGCGACCGCCTCGAAGACGGTCTACGCTATGCTTACGAAAAACACGGACGCGAAAATGTCACTATCATCACCCGTTCTAATCGCGAAGCGGTACAGCTCAATCAGTTTGTACGGCGCCAAATCAACGCCGCCGAAGAAGAACTTGAAGTGGGAGATTTGTTGATGATTGTTCGCAACAATTATACCGTCCTCGACGAAGAGTCGCCCGCTGGTTTTTTGGCCAATGGAGATTTTGTGGAAGTAAAACGCATCCGCAAGGAAGAAGAAGTACATGGCTTTCGATTTGCGACGGTAGAGCTTCAGCTACTCGATTATGAAGAGCAGCCGCCTTTTGAAGCAAAGATTTTTTTGGACACATTGCATTCGCCTAGCCCTTCGCTCACTCAGGAAGAAAACAGACGGTTGTATGAGGCTGTGTTGGAAGACTATATGTACCTCAAAACCAAAAAAGCCCGCAACGAAGCTATCCGCCAAGACGTGTATCTCAACGCCTTACAAGTAAAATTCGCCTATGCACTTACCTGCCACAAATCTCAAGGAGGGCAATGGAAATCGGTTTTTGTCAATCAAGGTTTTTTACCCGAAGACCAAGTCAACAAGGAGTTTGTGCGTTGGCTCTACACGGCTGTCACAAGGGCTACCGATGAAATATTTATGATGAATTTTCACGCTCAGTTTTTTGAGTAATTTTTACCACATCTCATAATAATGCACCCCCATTTTCTTGACATTTCTTACCTAAAAACTGGGAATAAAAAGCAAAAACAAGTATTTCAACTTCTCAATTATCATAAAGTAATGGAGATTTTGAAAGCCTTTTCGCCCATTTTAGTAGGTACGATTCCGATTGGAATTGATATCGCATCAAGTGATCTGGATATTATTTGTTGCTGGGACAATAAGGCTAATTTTATCCATACCCTTACCCAAAAATTAGGCAACCAAAGAGGATTCAAACTCTATGAAACTATCATCAGAGGCCACGAATCAGTGGTGGCACAATTTGATTTAGAAGAATTTGCGGTCGAGATTTTTGGGCAAAATATCCCTACTAAACAGCAAATGGGCTACCGACATATGTGCATTGAACACTACCTTCTTTGTCAAAAGGGTGAAAAGTTTAGAAAACAAATCATCGACCTAAAACAACAAGGCTACAAAACCGAACCCGCTTTTGGTGTATTGTTAGACCTAGGCGATGACCCTTATCAAGCTCTTCTTCAATACGAAAAAGAGTTTTTGAATAATGATTTCTAAAACCCCGTTTTGGTACTAAAAACTAGAATAATTTCCTATTTTTAGTGATTCATAATCCCCCTCACCTAAGCAATCGACGTGGAACTCACTACTTATATAAAACAACAAGGGATATATTCGGATTCGATTGGGGAATGGCTCCATGCAAACAGCAAAACAAAAGCCTATCCTAAAGGACATACCCTACTGATGCCAGGCGAAATGTCGCATCGGGTGTATTATGTACAGGCAGGTTTGTTGAGGTCTTTTTATACCAAAGACGACAAAGATATTACGCATACTTTCGTGGCTGAAGGAGCTTTCATTTTACCAATTGAATGTATTTTTCACAGCAGCCCTTCCATCTATGGTTACGAACTGATCGAAAATTCGGTGATTACCACTTTTCGCTACGACGATTTTAACAAGCTTCACCAATTCCCCGAAATCAAAGAAGTAGAGAAACTTCTTCTGTACGAGGCCGTCAAAAAGTTTTCTGACATCATCAATACCATCAAATTCCAGTCTGCGAAAGAACGCTATGAGCGGATGCTCAAAGAATATCCCAACATTCTGTTGAGGGCCCCCTTAGGTCATATTGCTTCTTATCTGGGCATTACCCAACAAACCCTCAGCGTCATCAGAGGTCAGATTTAAGAGCTTAAGATTGGAGGAAAAATATTTTACCACTTCTGTCATTTTTTAATCTATCTTAAAAATTCAGAATCATAGGTACCCCAACTTTGCAGCATCAAAACAAAACGCAAATGTTGGACCAAGCCCATATTCACCAAATCATCGTTGCTGACGAAATAGGAATGGCTTCGCTCTTTCCTACGCTCAAGCACAAGCTCACAGCCGAAGAAGTGGAGTTTGTGTCTTTGGTATACTGCATCCAATCCACAAACTATCATTTCCAACCAGAAATAGAGATTCTGCAAAAACATTTTCCTCATAGATTGGTCGTGTTTTTTCAGTCATCTACTTGCAGCAATAAGCACTATCCCCTCCGCGAAGTGTTAGAAGCGATTATCAACTCCAACACCAGTAAGGTGGTAGAAGTACTCCTATCCGCAACACCCGAACTCTGTTTTGAAGCCGAAACAGAACTACATTTTTTAGGAATTCAAAACATCTCATTTCAAGAACAATATTTTTTAAACCAATAAACAGATGAAAAATCCCATTCTCTATATGTTGCCAAGCTTGGTGTTAGTGCTCGCCGCTTGCAATCAGAATCAGCCAGAACAAAAAACCATCGCCACTGCTACGGCCACCCCCGTAAGTGTAGAAGAAGTACAGACATCAGCTATCAATAGCGACATTTCGGTCAGTGGAAATATTGAAGGAAATACTACCGTACGTCTTGGTTTTTTGGTAGCAGGCAAAGTAAATTTTATCGCCGCCCGCGAAGGACAAGCCATTAAAAAAGGGCAATTGGTAGCAAGCCTAGACCCTACCAACTATCACATTGCCAAGCAATTGGCGGATGTACAAACCAATGCCGTGACCGACGAATTTAATCGTCTCAAACTTCTACGTGACAAAGGGAGCGTCACTGAGAGCGACTTCTCGAAAGTAAATTTTTCGCTACAACAAGCCCAATTACAACAACAACTTCATCAAAAAAACGAAAGTGATACCAAATTATACGCGCCCATTAGCGGCGTGTTGATGAAAAAACTAACTGAAGTGGGCGAGATTGTGGGCACGGGTATTCCTTGTTTTGTTATCTCAGACATCAGTCGCGTCAAAGTGTTGGCGTATATTCCTGAAGGTGAACTTCATTTTATCAAAATCGGGCAACGCGCCGATATTACTATCTCTGCTTTGGACAAAACATTTTCGGGGCGCGTGATTGAAGTGGGCTCTGCCGCTGATGCGACTTCGAGGGCTTTTACTATCAAAATCGAAGTCGAAAACCCCGGCCAAGCCATCCGCCCTGGCATGATAGCCGAAGCCAAAATAAAAGTAAACGCCACTTCTGAAATGGTGCTTTTGCCCGTCGAAAGTATCAGCCGCGACATCAACAACCAAACCTACGTGTATGTGGTGGACAAATCGGTCAACAAAGCTTTCAAACGAGAAGTAAGTATCGGAAAAATGGTTGAAAACAAAGTGGAAATCATCAAAGGACTCAACAGCGGCGACGTAGTAGTGACTGCGGGTCAAAACAAAATCACCGATGGTTCTTTGGTAACGATTAAATAACGTAAGACGATGAATATCATACAAGCCTCCTTAAAATATAAGCAAATTACAGTTTCAGTATTGTTATTGTTGTTTGTGATTGGGGTTCAATCTTTGTTGAACATGCCCCGCCGCGAAGACCCCAAAATCACCATTCGTACGGGTTTGGTGGTGGCCTATTATCCCGGTGCCAACTCTTCGCAAGTAGAAGACCAAGTCACTAAAAAACTAGAGCAGTATCTATTTCAGTACGAGGAAGTAAACAAAGCCAAAACCTACTCCACGACTAAAGATGGCGTGGTAGTCATCAACGTAGAGCTTACAGAAAGAGTCAAACAGCCCGATATTTTTTGGAGCAAACTCCGCAACCAACTCCTTGTAGCCAAGCAGCTCGACCTGCCCGAAGGTGTCAGAGGGCCTATTGTCAATTCAGATTTTGGAGATACAGAGGCAATGGTCATTGCTTTAGAAAGCCCTACTGCCAGTCCCAGTGAGCTCAAAAGCTACGCCCAAAAACTGGAAGATTATCTTCGGACGATTCCTGCCACCTCCAAAGTGAAGCGTATTGGCGAGCAAAAAGAAGAAATCGTGGTATCGTCCAATTCAGAAAAATTATCACAGTACGGTATCAGTTTGCAGCAAGTCGCCACTCTCTTGCAATCCCAAAACAAAATAAACCCCACTGGCGACATCAAGACCGACAACAATCAAACTTCGCTTTATACCAAAGGCTACTATAGCACCGAAGCGGATTTGGCCGACCAAATTGTAGGCACATCGCAAACGGGTTCAGTAGTCAAATTGGGCGATATTGCCAAGCTCAAACGCGACTATGCCGAGCCTCAAAGCCTCATTACGGTCAATGGCAACTCGGCGATTTTGTTGGCTATCCAGATGCAAGAAGGCAACAACATTGTCAACTTTGGTGACGAAGTGAACGCTAAAATCGAGCAAGCTCAAAAAGTCATTCCTTCTCATGTCAAGATTACGACGATTGTGAACCAGCCGCATTTGGTACAAGAAAATATTTCGCACTTCATCAAAGAGTTCTTTTTGGCCATTGTATCGGTCATTGTGGTGGTCATTTTGCTGTTGCCGTTCCGCATTGCGGCAGTAGCGGCCACGGCCATTCCAGTTACAGTAGCCGTCACGTTCGCTCTTATGCATGGGCTTGGTATTGAGCTTCATCAAGTATCATTGGCAGCGTTGATTTTGGTATTGGGCATGGTGGTAGACGATGCTATCGTGATTGCCGACAACTACGTAGAGCTGCTGGACGAAGGCATAGACCGCTGGACAGCCGCTTGGCGCAGTGCCAACGACCTAGTCATGCCGGTATTGGTAGCGACGATTACCATTGTGGCGTCGTTTATGCCGATGATTTTGCTTAATGGCAGCGTTGGCGAATTTATTTTTGCTTTACCTATCACGGTGGCGATTGCATTGCTGTCGTCTTTTGTAGTGGCAATGTTGCTTACGCCTATGTTATGTTATCTTTTTATCAAAAAAGGACTACATCAAGCTGATAATCAAGACCAAAAGAAAAGAACGTCACTGCTCGACTACATGCAAGAAGGCTATAATCGCCTCATTGATTGGTGCGTACAATACCCCAAAACCACCATCATCACTAGTTTTGCTTCTATCCTATTGGCAGGTCTATTGTTCAAAGGTGGAGTGCGGCAGTTGTTTTTCCCCGCCGCCGAGAGAAATCAATTTATTGT
>VFQQ010004462.1_pt1 | contig 12358 bp, 21 predicted proteins | sample 3512341 | NCBI WGS metagenome assembly VFQQ01 (sample SAMN10412373, study PRJNA504923) | tailings metagenome | isolation source: Relicate 2 Philex TSF1 revegetated site | place: Philippines: Tuba, Benguet | collected 2017-08-29 | reverse complement strand
CAGCGATTGTCCAGCTGGCAGTCGGCAGTTATGTCCTGAACGTGCTTCCTCCCTCCCCGCCCCCTGACTGTGTGTCTCCTGCCTGTTACCCAAGATACTTCAATCGCTGCCTGCCCGCCGCCCTCACCTGCACTGCTGTGGTGTCGACCGCGTCTGCAAGAGCGCGCTCTGCCGTCTGCCGCATCGTCTCGCCCTCCGCATTTTCTGCAAGCGATGCAGGTGGCAGCACAGAAGGCTTGAGCTAGAGAACACAGTATATTGAAAGCGGGCTCTGCTGTCTGCCGCAGCGTCCCGCCGCCTGCAGTTTCTGCAGCAAGAACGGTGCGGGAAGCACACTGGTTTCTAGCTAGTGAAGCAAGCAAACTCTTCCCAACAGCTTGTGGTACGCACCAGCGCATGCACCGTGCTCCAGCCAGACACACCCGCACTGCAGATAACCGCAAGTGCAACTGCTCACCTCGCTGCATGAGCGCCCAGCTGCCGCCCTTGGGCTTGACCAGCATGAAGAGCCGCTGGTCCAGCCGCCGCTGCAGCGACCGCCGGTCGTTGGTGCGGTCTGCCTCCGTCTCGCGTGGCGCCGGCTCGTACCTGTTTCGGAGCAGACCAGGCAGGAATGCAAGTGATCAGCTTGGCAGGTAGCCATGGATGGCTAGCGCCAACAGTTTACTTGCTTACTCGTCCGCTTGTGGTTGCTCCATCCCGAGCAGCAGCACCCGCCTGCTGGCCTCACCCTGCACCCCGCTCTCCCTCCCAACAGACTGCAAATCCCAAAGTAAAATCGGGATGGATGTGTAGCAAGAGCGCCCCGCGGGTACACACCTGCTGGCCTCGCCCTGCACCTCGCTGTCCTTGACGTCTGTGAACTCCGGCGGCAGCTGCTTCAGGTACTTGGCCCGCACGCCCTGCAGCAGCACAATTGGGCACGCTCAACATTCAATAGATTCAGCAGAGGCCGCGGCAGCTGCTTCAGGCGCTTGGCGCGCACTCCCTGCAGCACAGCAGCACAGAAGGGGACCCGTTGGCGGCAAGCTTGAGTTGCACAGCAGGCAGTCAGGCAGGCAAGGCTGCTGCAGACACCACTGCATGCATGCCATGGTGGAATGATTGGTCGGAAAGGGCATGCAGCATGTCGGCCACAGCAGCGCTGAGCGGCGACGATGTTGCAACTGGCACATTCACGGCAGCCTGCTGTTGATCAAGCAGCAGAGAAACGCAGAAACGGACAAGACGAATTGGTTCGCAAAAGTGCACCCCAAGCAGGCTCACCGCCTGCCACTCCAGATATTCTTGCTCCCATGCAGGCGACTCTGGCGCCACAACCGGCAGCCGCTCCAGCACGCATGCGCCATACAGCTTGCTGGCTACAGCTGCAGCGGCCTGCACACGCAGTGCAAGCAGCGGTAGGCTCAATACATGCGTGAGCGAGGCAAGACTGCAGATGAGATGGGCAGACTCGCCGCAGGCGGCGGCGGCGGCAGCAGCGGCGGCGGCAGCGGCGGCGGCACGGCCAGCACCGCCCCAGCGGCAAACCCATACAGGCCAGCCCCCCGGCGCCCTGCTCTACAACTTACGCTGGCGCTCAGGGCCGCAAGCTGCACCAGCTGGAAGGGCCGTGCCGCAGCGGGCGCGGGGCTGCACGCCTGCAGCAGCGCTGCCGCTGTTTGAGGCTGCGACAGCAGCCTCCTGAACAGGGACGATGCCATGTCCGCGCTGCTGCACTGCCGACGCGGGCGCTTGGAGCCTGCTTGCTCTGGAGCCGGCTGCTGGACACTAGAATGTGTACACTGAGCCCGATGGTCGCTCGCGATGGTCAATCGGGGGCATGGCCCCCGCAAATGCTGCTGGGCGTGCGGCGGCTGCCCGTCTCGCTCGCTTTGCCCCTCTGCCGGGCTGATCAGCCCCAGATCGCCGCTACCTACAAGCTCCCACCCTGCAGCCCGGTTGAGGCGCGCGCAGACGACAGCAGGGAACTGTTCTCCCTTGATAGCGGTCTTCAGGTAGCTGGGAGCGAGCCTGGGGGTCGCAGATCTGGCGCCTCCTGCCAGCCGCGCCGGCAGAAGCGGCAGCGGCCGCGCCTGCGCTGCCGTCGCTCCACCCGCCGCCGTCGTGGCCCCCGCCTCGCATCGAGCTGCTGCCCTCACTCTCCGCTGTGTTCACTTCTTCCACCTGCCTGACGCTGCAGCACAGCAACCGTCGGCCCAGCTGCATCAACGGGCTGGCTTGTAGCTGAGGGGCACAGGCGCAGCAGCCATGGCGGCGGCGACCGCACAGCTGGCGTCTTTTGAGACGGGGCACGGCGACGCGGTAAACTCTCGGCTGCTGTTTGTTCTGCCGAGTGCGATCGCTCTGCAATAATGCTGCTGGTGGCGCTGCACCAGGCGTGGCGTTGCTTGCCAGGAAGCTGGGCTCAGGCGGCAGCAGCTGTGCCTGCGAGCCTGAACCTTCCCAGCCCCCGCCCACCGGCACCAAAAGCTGCTCGCTTGTGCTTGGCACTCCCGCCTCTTTCTGACTACAAGTCATAAAGAAGGTTCGAAGCATCCTCCCTCTCGCAGGTGCACGACGCCTCGTTCGACTACTACGGCAAGCGGCTGGCCACCGCCTCCAGCGACCGATGCGTCAAGGTGTTTGATGTCACGGGCGACCAGGTAGGCTAACGCTGCTGCTGCTGTTCCTGCTGCTGTTACTTCTTAGTTGGTGTGGCTGCCGCCGCCTCCAGCGACCGATACGTCAAGGTGTTTGGCGTGACGGGCGACCAGGTAAATTGCTGCCAATGTTGCTTGATTCTTGGTTTGTTCGGCCATGGCGTTTAGCGGCCGATGTAGCGACCGATGCGTCAAGGTGTTTGACGTCACGGGCGACCAGGTAATTTACCACTGCCACCGCTGCTGCTGCTGCTGCGCTGCTCCATTATTTGATACAATCAGCGACCAGCCTCCAGCGACCGATGCGTCAATGTGTTTGGCGTGACGGGCGACCAGGTGTGAAGCTGTTGTTTTGCAGTGTAAATCAATGTGGCTGGCCATGGCGTTTAGTGACCAATTCAGCGACCGATGCGTCAAGGTGTTTGATGTGACTGGGGACCAGGTAAATCGCTGCTGCCACCCACCGCTGTATCATTATGGCCGCTGTATCATTTGTGGTCGGTGGCTAGGTGTGCTGCCGCTGCATGCTGTATTGCTGCAGAAGACCATTATGTGCTGCTGCTGCTGCTGCCGTCGCTGATGCCATGTTGTTGTTCCACGTGACGTGGTTGTGCCGCGCAGCCAGGTGTCTGCATGCCCCCAGCATGTCGCTGCCTCGCCGTACTGGCACTGTGCCTGCAGGCTGCTTGCGCCCCTCCCAACAATGTGCTGCACCACTCAATGCTGCGCCTCATTGATTCGCCTGCCCTACAGGTGACACACCTGGCAGACCTGACCGGCCACGAGGGGCCCGTGTGGCAGGTGAGTACGCGCCTGGGCGTCTGGGCAAAGGTGTGAGCAAGACGTGACAAAGGCTGGTCTTGCGGAGGTGCTTTCCAGCTCTCCCTGGAGTTGTGCTGGGCACACCTCGAATGTGGCAGCCTGCCTGCGTGCAGCATCTGTATTGCACGTGTCCCCAGTCCCATCGCATCTGCTTGTTGCAGGTGTGCTGGGCGCACCCAAGCTCAGCAGTCTGCTTGGTGCACCGCGGAAACGCTGGCACCCCCTGCTGTTGTGTTATACTTGTCTGCAGGTGTGCTGGGCGCACCCCAAGTTTGGCAGCCTGCTGGCCACCGCCTCGTTCGACGGCAAGGTCATCGTGTGGAAGGAGGTTGCGGACAACGTGTGGCAGCAGGTGTGTTCATTGTAGTACTCCAGTTGCCAGGGGAGCATGAGTGTTGCATGGGGAAGGAGGTGGCGGACACCGTGTGGCAGCAGGTGGGTGCATGTGTACATTGCTCAGGGTCCATGCTAATATGTTGTGCCAGCTGTGATGGTGGCAGCGTTGTAAGCAAGCGTACCGCCATCCCCTACATCCCCGCCCTTCTCCCGCCTCCCTGCCGCTCAGGTGCACGTGTCGCCGCTGCACAGCGCCAGCGTCAACTCCATCTGCTGGGCGCCATATGAGCTTGGACTTGCGCTGGCGGCCGCCTCCAGCGACGGCAGCCTGTCGGTGCTGACGTACCAGCCGGATGGCAGCTGGTTTGCGGAAAAGGTGCGGGGATTTGGTTTTGCAGAGATTTTGATTAGGGTGGTTGCAGCCCTATCGGTGCTGACGTACCAGCCTTGCCAGCTGTTGCGGAGAAGGTGGGAGAAGGCTTGTGGGCTGCCCTGTTGTGCACAGCTGACCGGTGTCCCGCTGCTGCTGGCCGTCTGCTTGGGCGGGTGTGCCGCTCGTGCAGCTATGCAGTGCTGAGCCCGCTGTGCCCTGCTGAGCCCTGCTGGGCCTGCTGGGCCTGTTGATCCCTGCTTAGTGTGTCCATGCAGCATCATTGGCCTGAGCAGCATCGGCTTCAACCCCCCCACAGCTGTGCAATGCCCATGTGCAATGCCCATGCAGATTGACGGAGCGCACCCCATTGGCGCCACCGCGGTGTCCTGGTCCCCCGCTGCGCCCAAGGCAAGCAGCCAGCCGCCGCCCGTTGCATGGCCTGCTTGCATCATATCCAGAGCCAGCAGACAGAGTCAGAACGTCGGCTGGGGTGCTGAGGCCGCGGCAGCGCTCCCGCCTGCAAGCCGCCGCGCCACATGTGCTGCAGCAACTGTCTTGGCGTCCGCTGAGCTGCCCGCAAAGCACTGCAAGTTGCTCTTTATGGCCCTACCAAACAGGGCTCCCTCGTGTCCTCCAAGTCACTCTGCCACACGTGCTCAAACAAGCTAAACATTGCACCCCTCCCAGGCAGGGCTCCCTGGTGTCCTCCAAGCACTGTGCTAAACGATCGATCTCAACACTATCACATTGCAACCTTGTTAACTCAAACTTACTGTCCCCTTCCAAGCAGGGCTCCCTCGTCTCCTCCAAGCCGCCGGGCCAGCCGGTGCGGCGGCTCGCCTCCTCCGGCTGCGACAACTGCGTCAAGGTGGGCAGGCATTGCGTTTATTTTTGGGGGAATCACGGTTTGCATTCTCGGCTTTGGCTCGTCTTCTTGGGCTGCGACGACAACTGCGTCAAGGTGGGCAGGCTGATAGACATGACTGGGGCTGCTGCTGTGTACTCCAATGCTGTACCATGTCGTGCAGCGTTGGTAGGCAAGCCTGGCTAGGCAAGCTTGCTGTCTTGCGTTCATGTGACCATTCTGGTTCCACTTGCTGAGTGCAGGTCTGGATTTACAACGAGCAGGCGCGGCAATGGCAGCAGGACGGCGCGACGCTGACGGGGCACACGGGTAGGCACAATGGAGTGCTTTGGTGCCTGCTGCACCATGTGGCATATGCGCTTGGTTCCATCAATTGCTGTATGCTGCTTCAGACCACGGCCAGCCATCTGCTGTCCATCCGATCTGCTGCGACTCGTGCCCCAATGCTGGTCTTCCTCCATGCTCGACATTCTTGGTTGTTTCAACTCGCCCTGCTTTGGCAGACTGGGTGCGGGACGTGGCGTGAGCCCCCAACTTTGAGCTGCCTGATTGGCATCAAATCATCATTTGTAATGTTTGACGTTTCCACACCATCCTTTGCCAGACTGGGTGCGGGACGTGGCGTGGGCCCCCAACTTCGGTCTGCCCATGAACACGGTGGCCAGCGCGGGCCAGGACGGCAAGGTGCTCGTTTGGACCGAGCGGCAGGAGGGTGAGTGCGAAATGAACTGTTTTTTTTTGCAGTAGAGCTTATGCAATGGTGCGGGCCAGGCAAGGTGCTGGTTTGGACGGAGCGGCAGGAGGGCGAGTGCACAATCAACTTGACTTTTTGCGGTAGAACTTGCGTAGTCGTGCGGGCCAGCACGTTAGAGGTGCTGAACTGGACCGAGCGACAGGAGGGTGCGTGTGCTGTCGGTGTCCATCCACTCCAACTATTGGCTCTGTCTGACCTGCCCTGTCATGTCCCCCAGCCCATCCTGCCCAGGCGGCTGGGAGCGGCATCTCCTGCACGTTGGTAGCTGTTCAGTTGCCGTGACCTGACCTGTACTCCACACCCCTTCCGCCCAGGCGGCTGGGAGCGGCATCTGCTCCACGACTTTGGCGCCCCCGTCTGGCGGCTGTCCTGGTCCGTGAGCGGCAACATCCTGTCCGTCTCCGACGGCCACAACAAGGTGACCCTGTGGAAGGAGGCGGCCGACGGGCAGTGGCAGCAGATCACGCAGTAGCGCGGGCGGGCATTGGTCGGCATGCCAGGCCGGCTTTTGCTTGCATGGCCTGGCCCGCCTGGCGAGGGCAGCTAGATGCCAAGCAGCCAGCCCTATGCAGCGGCGAGCTGTTCAGGCAGGCCACAGGCAGCTGCTGGGCAGAACGAACAGCGGCAGGCGTACGCTGGCCAGAGCGGCGCAGCAGATTGCCACAACCCTCGCCGGACGGCCTTCGGACGTCTGCTCTTGCTGCACGGAACCTCTGATCGTTCAACTCTCCTGACGTGACAGCCCAATCGTTTTTGTTGCATTGTAAGCATTGACACCGTGAGTGGCAGGCGCAGCGCATTGCAGCAGAGCAGTTGAATAGCAGCGGTTGCACCAGGATGGCTGGGCAGCATGTGGCTGCACGCCATGCATGCCGGTCGCTCATATGAGCAGTAGGACGGATTGGTGCATGGACCTTGAACCGAATCGGCTTGTCTTGGCGCAAGCGAACATTGGGGGCAAAGGAACATGACCAAAAGGACTCAACTCAGTAATGAAACTTACAGCTCCAGCAAATGCGTCGACCGCCCTGTGAGGCAGCCGCTGCGGCAGCACAGCATTCGGCGCCAGAGCATCAGCGGATCACAGCTGCTCACCGGCCTGCCCAAGCCGGCGTTCCAGCTGGGGAGTGAAGGGCCTGTGCTGGAGTGGTGCAGATTGCGTCGGCGACGTGAAGGCCGCCAGCTGTGCGGGCGGCGGCAGCGGCGGCATGAAACTAGGGCCGTCACGGGCGCACCTGCCGTCAACCCGATCCATGCGCAAGACGCTGCAAAGGCTGGCGGCAGCAGCGCAGGGCAGCATGCGTGAGGCCACTTCGCCCCGGGCGGCTTGCCGCATCCACCTGCAGGTATGCCCACCTGATCAGGGTTCTCTGCACCGAGCTTCGAACAGCCGCGCCGAGACGCCAGGCTGCCGAGCGGGTCAGCGGCGGCGCCCGGCGCCGCCGGCGGGGCGGCGGCGAGTGGCTGCTGCGCTTCCACAGACTGACGCCTCTGGCTGCTTTGCAGGACACGCTGCCCTCGGACAAGGACCCCCGCGACATCATTGCTGAGTTTCGGGTGAGAGGGACAATCAACGGTAGCTGTTTGGATGCACCCGACACCTGTTGTCGCAGCGGCTGTGCACATGCAGTTGCTTGGAACAGCTGGCCGAGCTGCACCCTTTGGACTAATCGCTGCATGTTCTGCCTGCCGTCCAGGCGACGGTGAACATGAGCGCGGAGGAAATTGAGCGCTGGCTGGCCACACCAGAGTCCCGCCAGGCGGTGGAGCAGGCACGGGGCTCCAAAGAACCAACAGTACTGCAGGCTAATGCATAGCTGCCTATATCGGCGGTGTAGTATCCGCTGGTCTTTGCTGCGGTGGTCGCGTGCCAGTGAAGCGCGTCCCATACAGCTGCTTGACACCTGAGCTGCAGGCGCAGGTAAAGCAAACCAGCCGCTGCAGCCGCCGCTGCCTCCATACTCCACCTTTCTAACCTCATCCCTGCAGGTCACGGAGGCAGCTGACAAGGAGGGGCGCCACGCGGCGCGGCGGTGAGGCTGGCAGAGTGCTGCTGTTGTCGTCTCGTTTGGTGGAGTAGCTGGCCTGAATCGCAGCACGGTGGGGTACCACCAGTTGAACTTAGCAGTGCGCCCCACCTCTGCCAATCATGTGGATTGTCGCCATTGCCGCGCCCTGCTGCTGCCTTGATAAGCTGCTCCCTGCCTATCAATGGGCACGCCCTGCTCCTGCAGCGTAGTTGAGCTGATGCACAAGAGCGACGCGCCTCTGCACTTCTTCACCTCCCCGATTCGTGTTTGACATCGCCTGCACATGTGCCCCGCCTTCCATTATGTGAATTTCAGTGTGGTCGAGCTGCTGCGCAAGAGCGAGGACACGTTCTACGAGGGAGACCTGGAGCACATGTTCCAGTGAGTGTGTATTCAATGCAAGGTTGGGTGGGGTTGTAGCTAGGTGGCTTTGGAGGACAACGTTCAGTACGTTATACACCCCTTGATTTCTTCTGAGCACTGACGCTTGCATGAAAGCCTGCTCCTTATTCATTGCAGGATCACCCAGTACATCGCTTGCCACCGCGGCGCGCTGGGGCAGCGCGAGTGCGCACAAAAGGAGGGCCAGCAGGCGACCGAGGGCGACTCCATGCTGCGCTTCCATTTGATGAACTTTGGGTGCGCACCACAGAGACTTTCTACACCACAGCCAGTGGCTTGAAGCCACGTTGCCGCGCTGCTGCTGCGTATGCGCGACCTGCTTGGAACAGGGGGCTGCCCTGCGGGTGTCACTTGTCCAACCAGCTCATTACGAGGAAAGCGGACTCCGCCAAGCGACTTGCAAGACACATGCCGCAGGCTTTTTGCCCCTCACCCTCAACCCACTGAGTTCCCCATTGCCCTGCCCCGCCCTGCTGCAGGTTTGACCCCCAGAAGGCGGTCAGCGGCGGCCCAGGGGGAGAGCCTGAGCACGACCACGACAGGCGACAGCGCCTGTGAGGACGCTGAGAGGCAGATGCCGTTCAGCACGGAGTGCTTGGACCAGTGTGGAGGATCCTGGGCGAGGAACTCTCCAACGGCAGCACCCAGCTGCTCGCCAAGCTTGCCAGCAAGGCAGGCGGGGCCGGGAGGGGAAAGGTGGCGGCGCGGCCCGGCCCTGCTGGCGTGAGGGGCGGATGAAGTGCGGCAAACCTTTGTTGAGCTGCACTGGTACGGAGTGGAGTATCATCGTGAGACCATTGTGAAGCGTAGCAGGTGCTGTGGGGCCTGGAGAGTGGCCGGATCTAGGCGAGGCTGGCAACTGCCCGAGGCAGAGGCGGTGTGGCAGCGCGCGCAGCAGCACCCAGCTGCCTGCCATACCGGGCCCAATTGGCCGCGGGCGCACTGCACAACAACCCACGTTGCAGCGAGCAGGTTAGGGGCAGCTACAGCGGCTCCTGGCAGCGACTTCTCGCCCGACGCGGCAGGCAGCGCCCCCGACCGCAGCGGGCAGCTGCTGCGCACTTCTGCGCGTGCAATTGGGTATAGGTGAGCGCCCTGGCGCGACAGCAGCGCCGTGCAAGGCCGTCGGCAGCAACTGCACATGGCGGGATTGCTGGTGGGGAAACTGCAGGCCGGCTAGATTGGGCGCCCAATTCTGCCTCCCATTAACATCAAGGCGGCGGAGTGCAGCACGAGCAGCGGTGCAGAGGGCCCACCAAGCTTCCCCCTTCCCGCCCTGGAGCCTTGCAGGCTCGACCCACGACCCAGACCGTTGGCAATCGCAGATCTAGGCGCCCCAATGGGACCGGCGTGGCAGTGCGCCGCGCTGCTCTGCCTGGCGCTGGCGGCGGGGGTGGCGCAGGGTGAGTGCCAAACCGCCGCTGCCGCCGCTGCTGCTGCCGCCTGCGTGCATGCGCGCTTCACCGCTGCAGCCTCCCACACCACACCTGCATGAGGTAGGGCTGCAAGGAGAGCCAGATCCCACCGCTGCATTGGCTGCTGAGCGGTCTTTTCAGAGCGGCAGCAGCACTGGCCGCCGCCTGCTCTCGGGCGGGCGGCGGCTGCACACATTTCGCTGGTGGCGCCAGCTGCTTGGTGGGCAGGCTGTGCAGAGCGGCACGGGTGCAGAGCCCAGGCGGAGCAGTGCTGCCAGCCAGCCGGCCGTGCAAGCGTTTGACGGCGCCTCCAACCAGCCAGCGGCGCAGCGGCTAGTGGCCGTACGGCCTCCAGCAGCATCCACTGCGGCTGTCATCACAGCAGCCATGCGCAACTTGGACAGCCCAGCGGTTGATGGATCAGCGAGCCAGCCGCCAAGCCCAATGGATGGGCCTGGGGGAGCGGCAGCCAATGGCGGCAGCTCGCAGCAGCCAAATGGAGCAGCAGCAAACATAGCAAATGGAGCAGCGGCAGGGGGCCCGGCAGGGGGAATAGCAAATGGAGCAGCAGCGGTGCCAGCGGCGGTGCCAGCAGCGGCGGCGGCAGGGGCGGCCCCCGAAGGTGGGCAGCCTCCGTTTAACGGAGCCTGCCCACCGACCAACGCCCACCACCATACCGCCCACCACGCGTTGCCTGCCTGTTGCCAGTTTTGCAGAGCTTGCCCAAAATTCCACGCCCACCAAACCCCGCCAGTCTCCTCCCATTCCACTAAGGACCGTTTCAACCTGGCACGCCCTGACCCGCCCGGCACTCCTCCCCACCCCCGCTGCGCTGCTGCAGGCCAGACCGCGGCTAATCAGAAGAGCAAGCTCCTGCTGCTCAAGTCGTCCATCGACCCGGGCAAGACGCTCAACTGGCGGGCCGGCAGCGATGTGTGCACGCAGTGGCAGGGCGTCAAGTGCAATGCCCAGGGCCTGGTGCAGGAGATGTGAGCTGCTGTTTGTTTGTTACTTGATAAGGAGGTGCAGCAAATTCACTATCTTTTCCTATGCTCCCTGCGTTTCAGCCAGCTGATGAGAACGTGCAGCTGCTGCCAATCCGCAGCTTAAACAAAATGGCCTCAGCGCTCTGTGTTATCAAGCATCTTTTCCTCCCATGCGCCCTGCCCTCGCAGCCAGTTGATGAACGTGCAGCTGGGCGGTCAGCTGCCGCTGGACGCCAGCCTCTGGTCGGAGCTGCGCTCCCTGCAGGTGGGGCATGGCCCTCAGCAGCACAATAATAGCTTGCAGGGTTTTGGTTGTTGCGTGTGGTAAACTATCCAGTGGCAGCTGGCTGCTCTCGCCCGCTAGCGGCAGCAGCAATGGGCCAGGCACATGCCATGTTGAAGACACCTCGACAAGCACGGATTAAGGCTTTACGAGCTGCCTGCCCTGGGCAGCTGTACCTGGCTGTTGTGCCTTACTGGCAAGCCCCTCTGTTTCCCTGTACTTTGCAGAACCTGAACCTCTACGGCACCGGCCTCACCGGCTTCCTGCCCAAGGAGATGAGCCGGCTGACCACCATCCAGTTCATTTCCCTGGGGGACAACAAGCTGGAGGGTGGGTGGTTGTTACAAACCCTTGTCTGGCTCAGCATCATAAGGGCGGCATGTTTTGCAGCCAGGGTTCAACCAGCTGGGGAACGACAAGCTGGAGGGTGGGGGCGGCGGCCGCCTCAAAGCGGCAGCGCTAAGTGCACGCCGCATGACATATGAAATGCCTCTCGATTGCCGCAGGCTCGCTGCCCTCTGACTGGAGCGACCTGGCGGTGCTCCAGGGCCTGGACCTATCCAACAACAACCTGAAGGGCGAGCTGCCCGCCAGCTGGGGCAGCCTGCGCGACCTGCAGGTGCGCTGGGGGTGCTGCGCTGTGCTGTGCTGTGCCATGCTGCCCTGTGCTGTGCCACGCTGCAGTGTTGCAATGCATGCAAGGGCTCAGCAGCGGCGCAGCAGACTTGCTGGCAGTTATGCGGTGGTTGAACCGCCCCCGCTGCACGCCATGTCCATCATCCAAACCACCGCTGCTTTCCACTTCCTGCTATTGCCTCCTCGCAGGCTCTGGACCCGCAAGGCAACGCCTTCACCGGCGGCATCTTTCCCAGTCCCTCCCTCACTTTCAACAAACTTTTAACAACCTTTTGGCACCTTTTCTTCGCAGGCGCTTGACTTGCAAGGCAATGCCTTCACCGGCGGCATCCCTGCCAGCTGGACAAGTGGCATGCCCGCCCTCACGGCAGTCTCTCTGGCCAACAACCCGGCTCTGTGCCCGGCTGGCGGCGGCGCCGTGGCCAGCCCCGGCAGCAACAAGCCCGCTGTGTTCTACTCGCCCTGCGACCCATCTTCGCCCACCCTGCCGGGCATCAGCCCCAACTACCCCGTGACTAAGTCGGTGAGTTGAGAGGCGCTGCAAGTTGTTGCAACTTGGGGGAAGGGGTGACAGAAACAGCTGACTGAAGACGAGGTGAGTCGAGAGCTGAGCTTATTGTGCCCGACACGTGCAGCAGCTGAATGAGGTGCAGCAAGCAGGGAAGGTTTGAGTGAATGACACCAAGGGATTATTGAAGCAAAGGACTTCCTTCCTCCGCCCTTCCGCCCATGCCGCAGCCGCCGGCGCCCCAGCCGTCTCCCAGCCCCCGCCCCGAGAGCCCCCCCCCCCCCCCCCCCCCCCCCCCCCCCCCCC